>Ga0256404_1001271_pt1 | contig 62502 bp, 56 predicted proteins | sample RumenRJG_01DNA_FD_185990 | JGI IMG/M metagenome (GOLD analysis project Ga0256404, IMG submission 185990) | Bovine rumen microbial communities from Lethbridge, Alberta, Canada - RJG_01 | ecosystem: Host-associated > Mammals > Digestive system > Stomach > Rumen | place: Canada: Alberta | collected...
CTATGCAGGACTCTGCGAGGCCAACCTCGGCAAATGGCAGGAGGCTGCCAACTACTTGGAAAGCTTTGACACTTCAAGCGACGCTATCATTAGCCCCAACGCTGTTGACGCTCTTGGCAATGCCTACGCTCACCTCAATCAGCTCGACAAAGCTGTAGACTGCTTCAAGAAGGCTGCCAGTATGGCCGACAAGGCTTCTAAAGACGGAGTGAATAACACGCTGTCGCCCCACTTCCTGCTTCAGGCCGGCGAGATTCTGGAAAGCCAGGGAAAGAAGGCAGATGCTTTGGAAATCTATCAGAAGATTAAAAAGGACTATTTGAACTCTTACACAGTTCAGACCAAACAGATCGACGCTTACATAGAGCGCGCCTCCAGATAATAAGAAAGGGCTTATTATTATGGCGACGGCTTTACATCATCTTTCAGACTACGATGAATCATCTGTACCTGATGCCAGCAACATGTGCTTTGGCATTGTCGTAGCTGAATGGAACAAGGAAATAACTGGTGCTCTTCTCGATGGTGCTGTACAGACTCTTCAGAAGCATGGCGCCCTCCCAGAGAACATACACGTTAAAACAGTTCCGGGCAGTTTTGAGCTAATCTATGGTGCTCAACAGTTATGCAAGAACGACGGATTTGACGCTATTATCATTCTGGGTTGTGTCATCAGAGGCGAGACACCACATTTCGATTACATCTGTCAGGGAGTGACCTACGGCATCGCCCGTCTCAATGCAAGTCAGAATATCCCTGTAATCTACGGACTGCTTACAGTCAACGATCTGCAGCAGGCCAAAGACCGCAGCGGAGGCAAACTTGGAAACAAGGGTGATGAATGTGCTGTAGACGCTATTAAGATGGCTAAATTTTAATCAAACATTATATAATAAAGGGCTTAACTTTCAAGAGTTAAGCCCTTTATTTTTGCCTGATACGTTGAACAGTTCAACAGAGATCAAAGAGGATATCCTTGGATAAGCTGCCTATATAGCAGAAGAGACAGCCAAACGCAAACAGCGCCAGGAAGAAGCAAGAAACTATCTGTCTTGCATCAATTTGCGGTGAGCCTCCTCGAAAGCCTTGGGATATCGTCCCTGCAGACACATATTGACAAAGCAGTTGCTGATAATCTCTGCATCGTCAAGCGTAACACCTTTACCTCGGCTCACTTCCTTGCCCAGACAAACTTCCCATGTCGTCGTGAAACAACTGTCGGGAGCTCCAATATAGGACATATCACTGCCCGGTACCGGCATCACCTCATAGCGGATAGACTTTTTAGAAGGTACAGGCTTCATGCCCATCATCAAGTCATATCCCAGCCGCAATTGTTCCTTATACTTTTTTGTTCCTGGAAACATCTCATTAATCACAGGCATAAGCTCATCAAAGGGGTATGCCTGAAGCATGGTCATCAGTTTCATGATTAATATTTATTTTTGCGAATTAGTCACCCATATCACCTTCCGAACCATCGTTGGCTGTATCCAACTGCTGATCCTTCGACACACTCAGTGCTCCCAGTCTCGACACCTTAACCGTGAAAGTCACATAATCATCGCTACTCATCTGATTGGGAGAACCAACACTTGCCTTCAATTCTACATTATCGCCTTCGGCTTTCACGTATATCACGCTGTAGAGCACCCCGTTGTCCTTTGTGCGCTCGTCCAGATCAGCTTGGAAGTCACTCTTTGTGAAGGTATGGTTAAAGAACTCACTGCCGTCGGCACGTAAGATTTTCACCTCTATACGATTGTCATAATACTTTGTGCCTTCGTCGTCTGTAGCAACAGGCAACGAAGTGTCTGCCTTGCGAACTACAACAGCCTTGTAATTGGAGCCTAACCATTGGAAATCATAACTTCGGGTCTGATCGCCCACTTTCTCTGTGCCATGAGACTTCTTTACTTCGGTCTTATGGATAATAATTGTCGTATCATCCTGCTTCTTCTTGCAAGAAACAAGCAGCCCCGCACAAAGAATCAAAAAGAATATTGTTTTGTTGGTTCTCATCAATCTATTGTATTTGGCACAAAGGTACTAAAAATTATCTATACCCAAGCAGGATGCAAAGAGAGAATTTTCACTTTGTGTAAGCTGTAAGGGAACCATAGTGATGCGCGAAGAATAATTCAATAAAAAGAAGACGAAGACAAGATTTCGCCTAAAACAAAAGGACTTTGGCATATTTTTATTAATTTTGCCCTGCAATATAAACAATTGTAGCCTGATGAAGAAATTCATTCCTATCATATTAGCATTCATCACCGTACTTCTTTCTTGCTCGAAAAGCAATAAGCAAGCGGAGAAGCAACCCGAAATCGACACAATTCCTATGCTGGTAAGCCAGATTCAGAAAGACTCACGGCTCTACACGGCGGAATGCCACATGCATAAGATTATTACACAAAACGATGTGAAGCAGCTGAATGGCAGTATCCTCAACAACAAATTCTCTGTCAACCTGCCCTTCAGTTCCCGCCAAATCGCCATACCTATGGATGCAACAGTAAAAGCATATGTCGACATGAGCAAGGTGACAGAGGAGAACATCCATCGCAACGGAAAGAAAATAGAGATCATCCTGCCCGATCCGCAACTTGTGATGACGAGTACAAAAATTGAGCATAAGGAAGTTTCGTCTCACGTCGCTCTGTTGCGCAAGAAATATACAGACAAGGAACTTACGACCATTGAACAGCAAGGCCGCGAAGCTATGATTGCAGACATTCCTCAGTTGCGCATCATTGAACAGGCAAGAGCCAGTGCAGCCAGAATCATTATTCCAATGTGTACGGCTTTGGGTTACGATGAGAAAGACGTCACTGTCACTTTCCGGAAACAAGAGTACTCGCTTGATGAAATCAAACAACTGATGCAGAATGAAAACAGATAAATTCAATCAAGGCAATCATCTGAGCAACATACCTCAGCAGAAGCCCAAACGCCCTTCTATCATCGGACAGATGTTCAAATTCGGACTCAAATTGGCAACAGGAAGCCTGCAAACCACAGTAACTGTAGTGTTAACGGTTCTTGTCTTGATCGTCGTTTCGTTCCTCATTGTTCGTTTTTCGGGCAAAGAAAATCATGTTGGAGTCACTGAGGAAAAGAAAATTACACTCTCGCCCACCCAAATCAAATCGCTTGAGGACATCGGCGAATGGGAGTTCCTATCCATTGCCGACGAGGAGTTGGTCGACACCGTCAGCCATGGATTCTTCGGCGACGACAGACTAGTGCGCATCTATTTTGGCACACTTCGCCTGGGCGTCAACATGCATGAAGTTCATAATGGATGGATAAGAATGGATAAAGACACCGTGGTGGCTACCCTGCCGCCAATCAAGCTTCTCGATACGGACTTCATTGATGAAGCCCGAACCAAATCGTTCTACGAGGACGGAGATTGGACGCAAGCCGACCGGGAAGCCTTATATAAGAAGGCTTACGATGCCATGTATAGCCGTTGCTATACATCAGCCAACATAAAAACAGCAAGCGAGAACGCCAGAATCCAACTCACAAATATTCTGAGAAGCATGGGATATGACTATGTGAAGATCGCTGTCAGCGAGTCGCCGGGCAAATAGCCTGAACAAGAGAGTGCTAGTCTGATGTGGGCAACTTCGTAATCGCCGCTTTCAGATGTAATATTCTGCTGCATCCACCAGTCCGGCTTTAAACGCATACTTCGTAGCTTCGTGCACATTGTTAACGCCAAGCTTGCGAAAGATGTTCTTTCGGTGTGTGTTCACCGTGTGGAAGCTGGAAAAACGCCTCTCCGCAATTTCCTTCGTGGTCATACCTAAAGCTATATCGCGAAGAATCTCTTTCTCCGTCTTGGTCAGCTTCACCGGTTCCGCAGTTTCAGGAACAGATGAAATCAAAAGTTCCGTCATCTCTTGGCATATATAGCGTTTTCCCCGAAGGGCGAAGTCAAGAGCCTGCTCTATCTCTTCTTGCAGACAAGTCTTGAGGAGAACGCCTACGCGAGAAGAGCTGGCCGTTATCATGCGTACAAAGTCGGTACTCAACTCCTCACTGAACAATAGCCAATTTGATCGAGCAAATCGGTCCACGATGATCTGAAGATCCTCTGGGCCTGAAAAGTCGAATTGCGTATAGTCGCAAATCACCACGCTTTCCGGTGCTTGCTGCAAAGCCTTAATAAGTTGCTCTTTATTCCCCACATACTCAACGGAAGAGGCCGATGTACGCTCTATGACGTACATCAGCCCCAAACGTGTTATGTCTTGATTATCCGCTAATATAAACATATAATCTTATTTTTTACAGTTCCTCACGGAGACTTCTGAGATTAGAAAGTCAGCCTCATCATGAACCTGATGCCTTGCTTATTGGCTGAAGGCAATTCGTTGTAGTTGAGTCTCCGGACATACTCCACATGCAACAGTTTGAAGATGTTATGTACACCGGCCACAATCTCGAAGTAGGGCTTGTGGGGATCCATCACATTGCAACCTTCGGGGAACTCCATCAGCACATTGCTGTTGCGGTTTTGCTCCAGGAAAGGATTATTCTTATCGGTAAGTTTTCCCCAAAGCATCTTCACGCCAAGATACTCTCTCCATTTCAGCTTCTTCAGCAAAGGAATACGGTTGAAGATTTTACCGTTGAGGTCCCAACTCACATCTGCACTGAGATAGCGGTCGTTGAGGAATTCCATATTGTTCACCAAGTTGAACGTCTGGTCCTCTATGATATAACTCAAATTGGCGGCAGGCATGCAAAGCAATGGATAAGGTACAGTGTTCCACTCTGCTCCAACCTTGGCAAAAGCGTCTATCTTGCCCCACGAACCGAGCCAGAAGCGCTTATAGACGCTCACTTCCGTAAGATTGTATCTATAATCTCCACCGAGCAATCCTTTGAAGCCCATCGTATGACCAACCGTAAACACCGGCGCATCCAAGTTGATGGGCAGTCGACGCTGCTTTGTATTGATATAGGTACGTCCAGGAGCCAGCTGGAATTGCATTCCCAACTCTGTTGTACGAATCTTTCCGTTGTGCAGGTAGTCGCCGGCAGCGTCAGAACTCAAAGCGCTCAGCTGGCTAGTGAGCGACGGAGCACCTGCAGCAATGTCCGACAGATGCTGAAAGCCCATGCGTCCGGCAGCCTCGTTGCCTTCGGTCTTCAGCAACAACATATAGGACATGCCCCACTCGTCTTCCCACTCAAACTTGAGTTGCTGGCGGTTGTAGAACATCATCTTGTCAACAGTGGTCCACTTGAGAGCTGTAAAGACATTATCCTTATCGGTATTCACGAACTTGTCGGAAGGCGAGACGACATCATAGGAAGATGTGAACGTAAGCGTGCGCTTGGGGAATTCGCGCGGCAAATAGTCTTTCTTATTGAAGGAATAGGTCACCTCTCCTTTATAATAATGCTTCTTGGGGCTCCATCCATAAGCGTAGTAGCCACCAAAAAACCAGTGTTTGCTCAGGTTGGCTGTCGTCTGCAGGCTCAGTCGGGTGCGGAAACCATCGATGAAGTTATGCGTGAGCATGGTGTTGATAGGGCCAATGTCCACCTTGCTGGGGTGACGATAGCCGCCGGTCTCCACAAAATTCTCGATGAGAGCCTTGGCACCGAAAATGACATACTTGAATCCCTTGAGCTGCTCTATGCGATGGATGAACGCATCCATACCGCTCTCGCCCTTGGTCAGCTCCACGGTTCGATATTGGTTCCAGAACGCCTCGTCGCGCATCATTGAATTGGCTTCACGCTTGGTCTTGGCTTTGCCTTTCAACAAACGTGGCTGTATTGGATCGAACGAATAGTCGCTCAACCGCGTAACGCGAGTGACAAGTACTTTTGACAGAAACTTTGCCACAGACATCTCTACAATCATATCGTCGCTTGAGAGCGCCCACTCACCGTTGGGAAGGCGGGTGTAGGACTGCGAAATCTGCAGATTCTCAACAAAGTTTACATCACTGCGCTTGGGTATTGTCAGGTCGCACCGCTTCACATGCAAGGAAGAGTCGGCCAGAACATAGATTTCACCACGGAAACCAAAATCCTGAATGTTGGCCGGAATGAACTGCAAGTGATAGCAAAGGTCGTTGTCGACATAGACCGTATCCTGGATGTAAAAATGATAGAAGCTGATGGCGGTTTTGCCTATCGGGCTTGGAAAGGGATATTGCAACAATCTCACATAGTCCTCATAGATGTCTACATCGGTGAAGACATCTTTCATGGCCACGTTGAGTATGTCGCCCGTCTGTATCATCTGGTTCACACCCGTTGAGTTCTGACCCAGAATGATGTTCTTGTCCTCTTTCGGATCTTTCCGGTAGAGATACTTCGTAACGGTCTCATCTACCGATAGGGGCAAGGTGAGTTTGTTGTTATAGGGACTGCGCTCAATCTGCTCTTTCAGCCATGGCTTCTTAGCGAAGAATCCCGTATCCATCTGTTCTGGCTTGATATCGTTGAGCGCAAGGGTCAGCTTCTGATATTTGTCGTATTGCAGGAAATCATGATTGCGCAAGTCTGTTTTCTTCTTTGCCGCAATAACTCTCTTCATCAGCTCAACAGCAGGATTGTCCTTGCGGGAGTATTTTCCCTTATGGGCCACAATCTTCACCTCGTTAAGCTGTTGGCTCACGGGCTTGAGTTTTACGTCAAGACGCGTGGGGGTATTCTTTTTGATCAGAATGCGCCGCGACTCATATCCGACAGCCGAAAAGGTAAGATACCAGCCTTCATGGCGAGCTATGGAATAATGACCAAGCGCATTGCCGCTGACAGCCACATGATTTCCTTTGTAGGAGGCACTGGGAAACATCAGCGTGTCCTTGGTCTGGGCGTCAATCACATAGCCTTCAATCGTCTGTGCACCTGCATGGACGGAAAGCGTGAGGAAGAATAATAAGATTCCTATCGTCCGAAAAAATTTATCTCTCATAACAATTCTGACAAATCAGTAATTACTCGGTCGGGAACGCTCTCGTCGAAAGTCTCATCTGTCCATCCCTCGCCTTTGAACCAAACCGTATGGCATCCGGCCTCTTGGGCTGGAAGGATGTCCTTGCGATAGCTGTCGCCTACCACCAGGGTGTCTTCAGGCGCCAAATGAAGAGCCTCAACACCGAGAGTAAAGATGGCCGGATTGGGCTTACGCACGCCAACCACTGCCGACTCGATGATGCTTTCGAAGATGCCATCCAGATGGAACTCCTCAAGCACATGACTGATATTGCCATAGAAATTGCTCACCAGCACCATCGGAGCACGCTGTTTCAGCACCATCAGCACCTCGCGGCTGTGGGCTGTAGTGGCCTTAACGCCATTATAAAGGTCGTCCAATACCTGCGTGAGCGCATGTTCGAACTCAAACTCATTGGCGTCCCACAGACCTTTGGTCAGAAGATACTGCATTTCCAGTCTCAACTTCGTAGCCAAGGTCTTGCGAAACGTAAAATCAGGTTGTATGATTGGTTCACGCCCCAGTTTCCGCTCAGCATAAACGTAAGCCTCACGGAAATCATCTTCTGTCACAGGAATCTCGTGGCGCTGATAGCCGTGCCATAACACCTTGCCCCAATGGTCCCCATTGGTGTCGAGCGTACCGCCGTAATCAAAAATATAGCCCTTGGGCTGCAGAGAGAATCCTTGATGTTTCTGCTCTGCGGGATTCAATGTTGCTTGCATTATTGTTCAAATTGTTGAGTAAGCCGTGCGCACATCGTCTCGTGGGTCTTGTGCATATAGAGGTACAACCCTGTCATCACTACGATTTCAAACACAGGATAGACCCACACTACGCCCAACAGAGCACTGATATACAACACAATGGCTCGGGTGTTGAAAGTAAGAATATTCGTATAGGGCATCAGAGGCCGACTACTGCGCAGAAGCTCTTCTCTGATCTTTGTCCGCTGTTCAGAAGTTCCCTTGCCAGCAGTCCAGAGCTTGAAGAAGCGTTGGAAATCTGGCGTCCGGCGCTCCTGACTCTTGCAATACCGGGCATAATTGCCATAAAAAAGCCTGCCGAACCAATCACTTTTCGGCAAGGAATCGTGAGTAGCCTGCTGGACTGCTGAATTGTCGAGTTCACTCCCTTCCTTGCCTTTAAGGAAGTAGAGATGAATCTGTCGGTAATAGTCGGCAAGAGAGCTCTGTGGCGAATGACACAGTACGCCAGCAACCAGACAAAGCACCCATGAGAACCATCCCCAATGAATATCAAGACCGGGGATGTCCTGGTTCATCATGCGTATAGACAAAGCTACATAGATGGCAAAGAACCATACATCGCCCGAAAAGCCATCGAGAGCACGACCAAGAAGTGTACGCTTGTTGGCCAAGCGAGCCATCTGTCCGTCGGTTGAGTCACAAAAATTTGCAAACATCAGCAGCACGATGGCCATCAGATTATGCTGCAAGTCGGTATAGTGGAAAAACCATCCAGCTGCCGCTCCCAGGAAAATGGAAACTATCGTAATCACATTGGGATGGATTCCAAGCCGATTCCATAATAAGGCGAATACAAGTCCGATGGGGCGCGTGAAATGTACGTCGAGCCATTCCTCGGTATCACTGGATTTAAAAGATTCTCTTAAGAGTTGTGTGAAATTATTATTGCTCATTGTTACTTAGCCAATTTGGCAATGGCCTTGGCAGCCTCTGCCCTGCAACGGGAGAAACTGGGCCAATCATTAAAATCTATTATAAAATATTCTCCTTCAGCATTGATAATAGCATCACCGCCATAAACGGCAACACCCACCAGTTGGGCCAGCCTTTCGACATCGGATTGAAGACTCTCTTGATCGAATTCGTAATGATGCGCCTTGCCATTTATCGCTTCATCACCGAACTTCGAGTCACCGACGTCTGTGGGATAGAAGAAACGGAAAAAGCCATTAGCTACGCCATAAAACTTTACCAGGTCGCCTTTCACATGACTACTGACCACAAAATTGTCTATGCCCCTTTGCAGGAACCTCTCTTTGGCTTGTCTCAAGGCTTCTTCGTCAGGACAAAAGACAATATCCTCCTTACTTTGAGCTGCTGCATCGCCTCGCTTAAGCCACCAGCCATCGTAGCCGGACTCGGGAGGCATGGGGACATTGTTTTGTCTCATCAACGCGTCCAACTTGCTGCGCTGGCAATTGGCGATGCCGCGAGGACTATTGATCACCTTGCAGCCGCTATTTTCCAATGAGCTCAAGACTTTGAGAGCTCCTGCGCCACGAGCCATGGAAAAACAGATGTCAGCCCTATCATCCGTACGCAATCGGTTCTCGTCGACGAGTCGCGTTTGCCACCCCTCATCTGCGAGATTGTCGAGGACTTCCTTCAGTATGGCGAGATCTTTCTCAACGCTGTTAGGCGAGAAAACATCATCGCGTCTGACGCCTACTGCTATCATTTTAAGAATTCCTCCGCTTTCTGAATGTCACTCTTATGATCGATATCGAGCACTTTCGAGAAATTAAAGGCCTTCAAGCGCAGTCCGTCCCTGATAAGGGCACGCTGGAAATTACGCATTCTGCTCTCCCCACGCTCCATACATCCCTGAAGCGTAAGAAAAGCTTTGGCGGTCAGGCCGTATATTCCTCCTGAAATATAGGTGCATGGAGGATCATTGGTGTCATAGAAACCCGTGACATTCATTTCTTTATCAGTTCCTACGTATAGTGGTTTCTCGTCATCGATGTAATCCGTGACGCCCATCAGTCCGTCATATCCATTTTCTAAAGCACTGTTGAATGCAGCCACATAATCCGTAAACTCGTTCTCGCGGAAGATAGTGTCGACAGTTGTCAACACGAAAGGTCCGTCGCCCATGATACTGCTGAGTTCGAAAAAGCTATGCATTGAACTGGGAGTTGTTTTCTGAATCCAGCGCAAGGGCACCTCTTTGCCATTGAGGCCGTTAAGCTGAATATTTCTCAGATGGTCGGCAACAAGATTTGTAAGACGATTGCAAATCACGTCAACCTCCTCACCTCCATTGCTGATAAAGATACGAATAAGTCTGTCAATGAGCGTTTCTTCCTTAATTTTCACTAAAGGCTTGGGCACGGCAATACCCTCTTGGGTCAGCCTGCTTCCTTCGCCTGCTGCAATGATGGCATATCTCATATCGTTATTACATTTTTACGACTACAAAGTTACACATTATTTATGTATCATAAAAACTAAACCTTTATTTTTAGTTTTTTTTCATAAAGCCATTGACTTACATCATATAGGATGGCAAAAAATGCGCAGACTTTCGCTATAACCGATAAATTTTACACAAAATACGACTCATCTGAATTTTAATGATTACCTTTGCACCAACAAAAAATATCATCAACGATGCCGAAAATATCAGATCGCGGCTTGGAGATGCCAGAGTCGCCTATCAGAAAACTCGCACCTTTAGCCGTTGCTGCGAAGAAACGTGGTATTAAAGTTTATCACTTGAATATCGGTCAACCCGACCTACCCACACCACAATGTGGACTTGACGCATTGAAACACATCGATCGCAAAGTGCTGGAATACTCTCCTTCGCAGGGATTCCTAAGTTATAGAGAGAAGCTGTGCAAGTTCTATGCAAAGTACAACATCAACGTCGAGCCGGACGACATCATCATCACCTCCGGTGGATCAGAAGCCGTGCTCTTTGCCTTCATGAGTTGTCTCAATCCTGGCGATGAGATTATCATCCCAGAGCCTGCCTACGCCAACTACATGTCGTTTGCCATCTCGGCTGGAGCCAAGATTCGCACCATCTCTACATCCATCGAAGAAGGTTTCGCGCTGCCAAAGGTGGAGAAGTTTGAAGAACTGATCAACGACCGCACACGTGCAGTGATGATCTGTAATCCCAACAACCCCACAGGCTATCTCTACACACGTCGGGAAATGAATCAAATTCGTGATATGGTGAAGAAACACGACTTGTACCTCTTCTCCGATGAAGTCTATCGCGAATACATCTACACCGGCTCGCCCTATATCTCAGCCATGCATCTGGAAGGAATAGAGCAGAACACGATTCTCTTCGACTCTGTCTCGAAACGCTACAGCGAATGCGGTATCCGTATCGGATGTCTGATCACAAAGAATGCAGAAGTGAGAAAGACGGTGATGAAGTTCTGCCAAGCCCGCCTGTCTCCTCCCCTGCTCGGACAAATCGTTGCCGAGGCCTCGCTTGACGCTCCTGAAGAATACTATCGCGACGTCTACGATGAATATTGTCAGCGCCGCAAGTGCCTAATCGACGGACTGAACCGTATCAAGGGAGTCTACTCCCCCATTCCCATGGGAGCATTCTACACCGTGGCTAAACTGCCAGTGGATGACAGTGAGAAGTTCTGCCGGTGGTGCCTGGAAGAATTCAACTATGAAGGCGAGACTGTGATGATGGCACCCGCAGCAGGTTTCTACACTACGCCAGGAGCAGGCCGCAACCAGGTGAGAATAGCCTACGTCTTGAAAGAAGAAGACTTGAAACGTGCGCTCATCGTGCTGAGCAAAGCTCTTGAAGCCTACCCTGGCAGAGTAGATGAGGATTAAGAATACTGACATTGAAGAATTATGAATTTACCTCTTTTCTTGGCTAAACGCTTATTTTCGACCGAAAATGACGACAAGCATCACGTCTCACAACCTGCCATACGCATAGCAACCGCCGGCGTGGCCATTGGCCTGGCTGTGATGATCATCAGTGTGTGCGTGGTGATGGGATTTAAACATACCATTCAGAACAAGGTTTCGGGATTCGGATGCGACATTCAGGTGGCCGAATTCACCACACTGCAGAGCCCAGAGCAGTATCCCATCGTTATCAACGATTCTGTGCTCAACGTGCTCGGTCACCTGCAGGGCATCGCTCATGCCCAACGTTTCGCTTTGAAAGAAGGTATTCTGAAAACAGATAATGACTTCCTCGGCATACAATTCAAGGGTATTGCCGAAGAATACGATACTACATTCATCCACAACAACATGGTGAGCGGACGGATACCTGTCTTCTCTGGCAACAAGGACAGCAACCAACTCTTGATTTCCAAGACAATGGCCGATAAGCTCCAACTGAAATCTGGCGATCGCGTTTTTGCCTACTTCATCAACCAGAACGGAGTACGCACCCGACGGTTCACCATCAGCGGCATCTACCAGACCAATCTCTCGCTCTACGACAATGTGATCGCATTTACCGACCTGCACACAGTAGTGAAACTGAATGGATGGGAACCGGATCAGGCTACTGGAGCTGAACTAACTGTCATCAACAAGCAAAGCGAAGCACTGGCCGAGTCGCAGGTGATAGATAAAGTGAACCGGAACGTTGACCGATACGGCGCCACTTACTCTTCCAAGACCATCCGAGAGATAAATCCTCAGATTTTTGCTTGGCTCGACCTTCTCGACATGAATGTATGGATTATTCTCGCACTGATGATAGCTGTTTCGGGTGTCACAATCATTTCGGGACTACTCATTATTATATTAGAGCGTACCAGCATGATCGGCATTCTGAAAGCGCTCGGAGCGCGAAACCGTCTTATCCGTCACACCTTCCTATGGTTTGCCACCTTCATTATTGGGCGTGGCCTGCTCATCGGCAACATCATTGGCATTGGACTGATAGTGATTCAGAAGTTTACAGGACTTGTAAAACTCAATCCTACAACTTATTATGTGAACACTGTTCCTGTTGAAATCAACTGGTTGTGGATCATTGCCCTCAACATCGCAACGCTCTTTATCTGCATCTTTGTACTGATTGCTCCAAGTTATCTCATCTCCCACATCCATCCAGCCAAGAGCATGAAATACGAATAGCTTGACAACATCCATGCAAACTCTTGACATGACAACAGAAATCGCGAGCAGAAGCATGCTGACAATTGAGAGCAGAACTGCTGACAACTGAGAGCAGAACTGCTGACAGCTGTCAGCAGAACTGTCGATAGCTGTCAGCATTCTTCAATCCACGGCAATCAATATAGACCTAGCGGTATCTGAGTTGCAATGTATCACAAGCCGTTTACTAAATATAAATATTTCCGTTGTTGGTTATTCATCAACAAAAACAACAAACTTACGGAATAAATTCTATATCCAAGTCTTGCAAAACAGAAAAATAGAACGATAATACCGCAGAAAAGAATAACAAGTGAAGCCGAAATTGTAGAGTAATCACAAAAAAACATGCCTTTAGATAAAATATTGCACATATTTTTTTGAATTGAGCAAAAATGATATTACCTTTGCACAAAATTATCAGGTTTGTGCAATGGGGCCTACAAAGAATTTTAATTCATACATAAAGGATAGTATCGTCAGAAATTGGGATAACGATGCCCTCACTGACTACAAAGGAATCACGCTTCAATATCATGATGTGGCTCGTAAGATTGAGAAGGTCCACATCATGTTTGAGAGCATTGGGCTTAAACATGGTGACAAGATAGCCCTTTGTGGACGCAACAGCGCCAACTGGGCTGTCGTGTTTTTGGCAACGCTTACTTACGGCGCCGTAGCCATCCCCATCCAACACGAATTCAAGCCCGAACAGGTCTACAACATCATCAATCACTCTGAGGCTAAATTGCTCTTCATGGGAGACATCGTAGCCACAAGTCTCGACAAAGACAAAATGCCAGGCTTATTGGCTTTGGTCTATCTCCCTGACTTGTCTATCACGTTCTCGCGTTCTTTAGACCTTGACAACGCCCGCGAGCATCTGAATGAGATGTTCGGAGCCAAGTTTCCCAAATTTTTCCGTAAGGAACACGTCAACTACTATGAGGACAAGCCCGACGATTTGGCGATGATTAATTATACCAGCGGAACAACTGGCTTCTCGAAAGGTGTCATGCTCACTTATAGATCATTGACCAACAACCTGCAATGGGCTCTCGACACATTAGGAAAATTTACAGAGCCGGGCGACAATATGCTCTCCTTCCTTCCCATGGCCCACATGTACGGCCTCATGATCGATTTCCTATTTGGATTCTGCCGTGGAGTACACATCAACTTTTTGACACGACTCCCTAGTCCTACGCTCGTATCCGATACACTACAAGATCTGAAGCCAAAGCTCGTTTCCAGCGTACCCTTGGTTGTAGAGAAGATTATCCGTAAAAAGATATTCCCAACGATTGAAACCAATCGCATGAGACTTCTAATGAACATGCCTCTCATCAGCCACAAAGTGAAAGAACGTGTAAGAGACTTTGTCATGCAAGCCTTTGGTGGCAATATCAAGGAACTGATCATAGGTGGAGCCGGTTTGAACAAGGAAATAGAACAGTTCCTAATCGATATCAATTTTCCCATCACTGTTGGTTACGGAGCCACTGAGACCGGACCTATGATCACCTATTGCGACTATACCGACTTCAAGGCCGGAACGTGCGGCAGAGCTGTGGCCAATATGGAAGTAAAGATTCTCAGCGATGACCCTGCACATAAGCCTGGCGAGATTGTCACACGTGGCTACGATGTCATGGCGGGTTACTACAAGAATGCAGAAGCCACGAAGCAGGCCATTGATGATGACAATTGGTTCCACACAGGTGACCTTGGAGTCATGGACGAGGATGGACTAGTGTATATCCGCGGACGCATCAAGAATATGCTTCTCGGAGCAGACGGGCAGAATGTGTATCCAGAAGAAATAGAGAATGAGCTCAACAGCATGGCCATGGTGAATGAATGCATCATCATCCAGAAAGGCAACCAGCTCATCGGACTTGTACATCCAGACATGGAAGCAGCAAACTCTCTGGGCATCACAAAGGAGGACTTGATGAAAATCATGGAGCAAAACAGAAAGAATCTTAATGCTCAGCTACCACAATACTGTAAACTGGCTGCCATCGTCCTCCACGATCAGGAGTTCGAGAAAACGCCCAAGAAGAGCATTAAACGATATTTGTACCAGAACGCTATATAACAATTCACACAGATATGGAGAAGATACCTTGCTTCAACCAGTACATACAGAAAAGCATCATTGACAACTGGGACAGGGATGCATTTACCGACTTCAAGGGGCAGACCCTTCAATATCACGATGTAGCCCGGAAAATTGAGAAGCTGCACATTCTTTTTGAAAGCAGCGGTATGCAAAAAGGCGACAAAGTGGCTCTTTGCGGCCGCAACAGTGCCAACTGGGCCGTTGCCTTTCTGGCTACACTTACTTATGGAGCCATTGCGGTACCCATACTCCATGAGTTTACAGCCGACCAGATCCACAACATTGTCAATCACTCTGAGGCCAAACTGCTCTTTGTTGGAGATGTTGTGGCTACGGAGATTGACCCAACGAAGATGCCTATGCTTGAGGGTATCGTTTATATACCCGACTACTCTCTCGTGATTTCACGCACAGACAAACTCACATACGCCCGAGAGCATCTGAACGAGATGTTCGGAAAGAAATTCCCCAAATACTTCCGTAAGGAGCACGTGAATTATTACATGGACAAGAATCCTGATGATTTGGCGCTCATCAACTACACCAGCGGCACAACAGGATTCTCAAAGGGTGTTATGGTTCCGTATAGGGCATTATGGAGCAACTTCGACTTTGCCATGAATGTTGTCGGACCTCATCTTCACGCGGGCGAATCTGTCATCAGCATCCTCCCCATGGCCCACATGTACGGTATGGCTTTCGAATTCATGTTCGAATTCCTTAGAGGATGCCATGTCTACTATCTGACCCGTGTTCCTTCACCCGCCATCATCGCCCAGTCCTTCTCCGAGATTAAGCCGAAGATTATTATCTCCGTGCCGCTCATCATTGAGAAGATTATCAAGAAGAAGGTCTTCCCGAAGATTCAAAACAACAGAATGCGACTGCTGCTCAACATGCCAATCATCAAAGACAAAATCGACGAGAAGATATGCGACCAGGTGTCGCAAGCCTTTGGTGGAGCCTTCTACGAAATTATCATTGGTGGAGCAGCCTTCAACCAGGAGGTAGAGAAATTCCTCCACCGGATAAAGTTCCGCTATACCGTTGGCTATGGCTCAACAGAGTGCGCTCCCATCATAGCTTATGCCGACTATAAGACTTTTGTTCCGGGTTCTAGCGGTCGTGCAGCCTTGCACATGCAGGTGAAAATCGACAGCCCAGATCCAGCCAACACTCCGGGAGAAATTCTTTGCAAAGGACCAAATGTGATGTTGGGCTACTACAAGAATGAAGAAGCCACAAAAGCCGTGCTCGACAGCGACGGATGGTTCCACACAGGAGACCTTGGCACTATGGATGCCGGAGGCAACATCTTCATCAAGGGTCGGTCGAAGAATATGCTCTTGGGTTCCAATGGACAGAATATCTACCCCGAGGAGATTGAAGATGCACTCAACTCGCTGCCCATGGTAGTGGAAAGCGTCGTTGTTCAGCGCAACGAAAAACTCTACGCATTGGTTTATCCCGACTTCGACATGATGAAGAATATGGGCTTCAACAAAGACGATTTGAAGACTGTGATGGAGCAGAATCGCCAAAATCTCAACGCTACCCTACCCGTCTACAGCAAGATCGCGGGCATTGAGATCCACGATGAGGAGTTTGCCAAAACTCCTAAACGCTCTATCAAACGTTATCTGTACAGTTAATTCGGTAAAGCTTATACATATATAAAATGAAGGAGCACTGGTATGATCACCAGTGCTCCTTCATTTTATGTCAGTATGTAAAACTCAGAATAAGTTGACATCAATATTCCTGATCTTGGTTTCCGATAGTGAGTTTCCTCAAATCGTAGAAACTTCCATTGTAGATATTGAAGTCCACATAGCCCTTGATGCCCGGCAATCGTCCGGCATCGGTATGCTGCCAGAATTTCCAAGGCCCTTTGTATTCAACCTTGTCCACATAATAGTGGGCTATCCAATAAGGGTAATCGTCAAACACAGGTGCGGACAAATAGCTCTGTTTGAATTTATAGTAGGTGTAAATAATAGGTTTGACGTGATAACGGTCTTCTACTATATGAAGCCATGTGAGCACATCGCGCTGGAAATCCTCCACACTGCGTTCTGCCGGCTTGTGTTCGATGTCGAGTACGGGCGGTAAGTCGCCATTCTCCAGATGAACCTTGCTCAGAAAGAAATAGGCCTGATCGCGTGGTGTCGACTTGTTGTTCCAAAAATGATAAGCTCCACGAATGAAACCGTAGTCACGTGCAGATTGAAAATTGTCGTAGAAATTCTCATCAACGCGATTGTCACCTTCGGTAGATTTGATGATTACAAATCGCAAAGGACAACCGCTTATCATGCCGTTGCGCAGTTCGTCCCAATCGATTTGACCTTGATAATGAGAGATATCTATCCCATGAATCTCATAACCTTCAGGATATTTGGCCTCACCGTAAAGAGCCCGCCAGCGAAAGCCTGTCGGACTAACAAAAAAATAATAAAAGAGCCAAACGTAGAGAAAAACAATGACCAGTCCACCCGACCACCAGACCCATCCAGGAAAGCGTGAATGCAACTCACGCCAACGAAACCCCGTTGTCTCGTCTGGATGATTCTTTTCAGGAGGATTAGGTGAACTGGTCATTAAAGAAATTAGAAAATTCTATATTTACTCGTGCTCAAGCTGCAAAGTCTTTGTGCACTGATCACAAACGTCAGCAGGTCCCCAATACTGAACTGGGCCAGGATAAATATAAGAAGTTGTCTTAGCCCATTCATCGCGGTGAGCAGCGAATGTCTTGAAAGGTTTGCCATTGAGGTCTACAAGAGCCTTGCGGATAACAGGTTTCATCTCACCATTACGACGCTCCATGTTCATCATCATAGTGATAGGCACACCGCCTGCTTTCCAATCCTCAGGTCTAGCTGTCGTATTCTTTACGATAGCCATGTAGCCAGTCTTACCGTTGGCAATAAGGTGAGCGGCTGATGTTCCCAGAGCGTAGCAGTAGTCAGCATCGAAGTTAGAGGGAGCTGCGCAACGTCCTTCGTAGCCGAGGAAATGGTGCTGTGTAGCGAACTTTCCGTTGTACTTGCCCTCTTTAGCCCACTCTGCAAGCAGGTCGCCTACCATCTCGGCGATGAGCTCTTCAGTCTCGATGAGCGAAACCTGAACGTTTCCGTGAGGATCGCGGTCAAGAGAAAGCTGACGTGCAACACCTGTAGGAAGAGTCTTGAACGTATCAGCATTCTCCTTGCTCAGGTGCTCAAGGATATAGGCACGCTGCTCCGTCACATTGAGATCCTTATAGTCTGCGCCATGAGCGGCAAGCAGATCATTGAGTTCTTCAATCAGACGGCCGATTGCGGGAATGAACTCGATGAGACCTTCCGGAACCAGAACAACACCGAAGTTGTCGCCTTGCTCTGCACGATGAGCAACAGCTGTAGCGATCTGCTCAACAATCTGGTTGAGGGTCATATCCTTCTGCTGAATTTCCTCAGAAATCAGACAGATGTTAGGATGAGTCTGCAGTGCGCACTCCAAAGCGATATGCGAAGCTGAGCGGCCCATCAGTTTAATGAAATGCCAGTATTTGCGTGCGGAGTTGCAGTCGCGCTCGATATTGCCAATAATCTCAGAGTATGTCTTAGTTGCAGTGTCAAATCCGAAAGACGTCTCAATCTGATCGTTCTTCAGGTCACCATCAATCGTCTTGGGGCATCCAATGACCTGCACGCCATACTTCTTTGCAGCGTAGTACTCTGCGAGCACACAAGCATTGGTGTTGGAATCATCACCACCGATAATCACAATGGCTTTGATACCAAGCTCACGAATAATCTCCAAGCCCTTCTCGAACTGGTCTACTTTCTCCAGCTTTGTACGGCCTGAGCCAATCATATCAAAACCACCGGTGTTACGATATTGATCAACCAAGTCAGAAGTGATCTCGATGTAGTTGTGATCAACAAGTCCACCGGGACCCATAAGGAATCCATAGAGCTTATTCTCAGGATTCATTTTCTTGATGGCGTCAAAAAGGCCACAGATAACATTGTGACCACCAGGAGCCTGACCACCGGAGAGGATCACGCCGATGTTCATCTTCTGTGTGTTTTCCTCGTTACCCTTGACAAATTCAACGAGAGGCATACCATAGGTGTTGGGGAAAAGTTTCTTGATTTCTTCCTGATCGCCAACACTCTGAGTAGGCTCTCCTTCTACAACCTTAACAGCACCCTGAAGGCCCTTGGGAAGTTTCGGCTGATAAGCAGCACGCTCCTTCTGCAAAAGACTGATTTCCATTTTTGCGAATTGATTTTTAATTAGAACTAAAATTCAATGCAAATTTACGAATTTCCCATGGAAAAATAAAACAAAAGGGTGATAAATCATTGTTTCAAAATAAAAAAGATTCTAAAATTATTTGTTTCTTCCTTTTTTTTATCTATCTTTGGAAATTGAAAAAGCATTTGTTCTACAAAAATTCACGCTATGGCTAATAAAAGAGATTTAAAACGTTCCATCAACTACGTTTGCAGTGATTTGTTCGCAGAAGGCATCGCCCACTCGCTCTACGACGAGAAGCCCGTTGAAGAGAACGTTGAGGCAATACTGACCAGCATTCTGAAAATTCATTCTGATTTTGTGAGCCGTATTTCCCATCCGGAACCTGGAATGAAGTGCAAGACTTTCTACAAGAAACTTGTTGAGGATTTCAACAAAAACGTCAACGAAATCATAGATCAACTGAATGGACTCAACTTATAATTTATATAGTTGGCTGTTGTATAAGAAACTGGGGTGGAAGAAGAACATTACGCAAACCATGCCCGAGAAGTGTATTATCTGCCTGGCACCACATACAAGCAACTGGGACTTTGTCTTAGGACAACTTTATATGAGGGCTGAGGGATTGCACATCAACTTTCTCATGAAGAAGGAATGGTTCAAATGGCCATTGGGTGTATGGTTCCGACACATTGGCGGTATTCCGGTCTGGCGCTCCAAGCACACCAGTATGACCGACACTCTGGCCAATGTGGCAAAGAAGAGGGATTCCTTCAGGCTCTGTATTACACCAGAAGGAACGCGTTCTGCAAACCCAGACTGGAAATACGGCTTCTACTATATCGCCCTTAAAGCCCAGATTCCAGTAATGCTCTACGGAATCGATTATGAGAAAAAACTCATTCAATGCACGAAAATGTTTATCCCCTCTGGAGATGCTGAAAAAGAAATGAGAGATATTAAACTCTATTTCAAAGACTTCAAGGGAAAGTCGCCGGAGAAATTCGTTACTGGTCTCTGAGAAAGAGATTGTGAAGAAAATGCAACCGACAATGATAATTCGAAGAAATAGATATAAAAACATTAGTAAAGCAGTAATTATGTTGGCCGCCATGATGATGACGGCTAAAACTGTTTATTCTCAAAATAACGCTCTTCAACAAAAAGCAGAGAGGAAACTCGAAGCGTATTTTTATTCGTATAAGCCGCAAAACGGGGATTTATTACAACCGGCAAGAATAAAGAAATTATCCATCGACGAAAAGAAGTCTCATATTAATATTGTAATGGACGGGAATTTCGCCCAGCAAGAGTTCACAAAGTCGTCTGTGGATAAAATCTATAAGAAAGTAAGAAAGGCGCTGCCGAATGCCTACGACGATTATCAAATTGAGATCTATACCAATGGATCTCTAATCGAGGACTTGGTTTCTGGTGCCACAACGAAAGACAGCAAGAATGTTTGGGGCAGCATTGACTACAATGGAGAGCCTTGGGTGACTAACATTTCGAGCCCTTCCCACCCCACTCACGGGCTTTTCGACCGACACTTGGTAGTCTGGGCTTCACATGGACGCTACTACGACAACAAGAAAGGAGTATGGAAATGGCAAAGGCCTAATCTCTTTTGTACAACTGAGGACTTGTTCACGCAGACTATTGTTGTGCCTTTTCTCATCCCTATGCTTGAGAACGCTGGAGCCAATGTCTTCACACCGCGTGAACGGGATTGGCAAACCGAAGAGATTATTGTCGACAACGACGGCAGCTCGCGTAATTCCTATTATCACGAGATTGATGGCAAAAACAGTTGGGTCAACGCTCCTTCGAAAGGCTTCGCATGGCGCAGCGGCCCATTGCTGATGGGCGACAATCCGTTTGAGCGAGGAAGTGTTAGGATGAACTTAACACAGAAGAAAGTCAAGAACTTGGCTCAGACCGTCTATAGGCCCAATTTCCAAAAATCTGGCCGCTATGCGGTATACGTCAGTTATTCGACTGTTGAGGGAAGTGTACCCGATGCCGAATATATCGTCTATCACAAGGGTCAAGAGACCCGCTTCCATGTCAACCAGCAAATAGGTGGCGGCACATGGGTCTACCTTGGAACGTTTGATTTCGACAAAGGATGCAACGGCTACAATCAAGTGGTGGTCACCAATCAGTCGAAGTCGAAAGGGCTCGTCACGACCGATGCTGTAAGATTTGGTGGCGGAATGGGCAATGTTGAACGCGGTGGTACTGTGAGTGGTCTTCCCCGCTGCATAGAAGGTGCTCGGTATTACGCCCAATGGGCTGGAACTCCTTATAAATACTATAGCACCAAAAACGGTGCCGACGATTATGGCGACGATATCAACGTGCGCTCACTCATGAGCAATTGGTTAGGAGGAGGCAGCATTTATATGCCCCTTTCTCAAGGCAAGAACGTCCCGCTCGAACTTTCTTTGGCCGTACACAGCGACGCCGGATTCGCTCCCAATGGGAAAGACATCATCGGCTCTTTGGCTATCTGTACTACAGACTTCAACGACGGGCGCTTGAACTCTGGCATATCCCGCCAAACAAGCAAGGACTTTGCAGCAGCCCTGCTTAACGGTATCATGCGGGACATCCCTGCAAAATATAAGAAATGGAACCGGCGGTATCTTTGGGATCGCAACTATTCAGAGACAAGACTGCCGGAAGTACCGTCAGCGATTATTGAAACCATGTCGCACCAGAATTTCCCCGACATGATTCTAGGCCAGGATCCTAACTTCAAGTTCGATATGGCCCGCTCTATCTATAAGACGATACTACGTTATGTCAATGGTATGCACGGTCGTTCTTGTGTAGTTCAGCCTCTGCCACCAATCAATTTCTCTGCGACTATCGTGAATGGAAAAGCCTCTTTGCGGTGGAGCGCACAAGAGGATCCATTGGAATCGACTGCTCAACCCACATCCTACAACGTCTATACGGCAACAGCCTCATCCGGATTCGATAATGGAATCAGCGTCAAGCGCCCTTCTTGCGAGTTGGCTTTAACCCCTGGAGTCGTTTACAGCTTTAAGGTTACAGCCGTAAACCGGGGCGGAGAAAGCTTTCCAACGCAAGTACTGTCAGTGTGCTACGAGCCTAAAGCTAAGAAGAACATCCTTATCGTCGACGGCTTCCAAAGACTTTCGGCTCCTGCAGTCATCAACAACGACAGTCAACAAGGATTCGATCTTGAAGCAGATGAGGGCGTCAGCTATGGACTCACGGCAGGATGGAGCGGGAAACAAATCTCCTTTAATCGGGCAAATATGGGTTCTGAGTCGGAAACCGGACTGGGATATTGCGGCAACGAACTGGCCGGACATTTCATTATGGGCAACAGTTTCGACTATGTGCGTTCACATGCGGATGACATTGCAGCTTCCCATTCCTATAACATAATGAGCTGCTCAAGGTCGAGCGTTGAAGCAAGGAGCATCAAACTATCGAATTTTCAAGGGTTGGACCTCATCCTTGGCCTTCAGAAAAACAGTCCACAGTCAACCGTCTACTACAAGACCTTCACCCCAAGCCTGCAGCGACAACTTGAGGCATTCTCCGCCAATGGTGGCTCTATGTTGGTCAGTGGGGCCTACGTGGGCAGCGACATGCAGCAGCCTGCAGAATCCGCTTGGCTCAACAGAGTACTTCACTGTTCTTTCCAGCAGCAAGTGCACAGCGACTCTCTATCGTCAATGAGCGGCATGAATACCACATTCGATATCATCAACAAGCCTAATCCCGATCACTACGCAGCCACACACAGCGATGTGATTGCACCCACAGGTTCTGCTTTCTGCTCATTGAAATACAGCAACGGCATGAGTGCAGCCGTAGCCTTCGACGCATCTTCGGCTCGCACGTTCACGATGGGATTCCCCTTTGAGACTATAAACGACATTTCCGTCAGACGCCAATTAATGAAGGGCATCTGGCAATTTCTATTGAAATAATTTCTAAAGCAATTGATTATGAAAATACAAGCCAACGCATCTGGCACCCGCAGCATAGAGGTGTCTGAAAAACATCTTCAGACTATTGAGAAGTATCAACTTCTTCGCAATCTTGTCGACAGCAATGGAATTATCGATGAGACCGTACTCGACAAACTTAAATTCAACGTTCGCTCACTACTTGAAAGTGGCACCGGTACCGACAACGACCTGCTTGATCTGTGCCTTGACGTGATCTACAACAGCAATATGAAGGCTTTTGGACTTCATCAGTTGGTGCTGCTGTATCTTAAATGGAAGAAAGAACAGGACGAGCAACCCGAAAACAATAGCGACCAACTGTGAGCCAACAGGACTATCAAGGCTATCGGCTAACCGACTTTCTGCCTACTACAAAGAAAGAATGCGAGCTAAGAGGATGGGACGAACTAGACATCATCTATTTCTCAGGTGATGCCTACGTGGATCATCCCTCATTTGCTGCTGCTGTTATCGGACGCACACTAGAGGCTGCCGGCTATCGTGTTGCGATCGTACCTCAACCCGACTGGCACGGAGACTTCCGTGACTTCAAGAAACTGGGGCGGCCAAGACTGTTTTTTGCCGTTTCGGCCGGTGCGATGGACTCAATGGTGAACCGATACACAGCCAATAAGCGGCTACGCTCAAGCGATGACTACAGTCCTGACGGCCGACACGACATGCGTCCCGACTATCCTTCAATCGTGTATACGCAGATTCTTAAGCGGCTGTTTCCCGACGTACCCGTCGTCTTGGGCGGCATTGAGGCTTCCATGAGGCGGCTCACTCATTATGACTATTGGCAAGACCGTGTGAGACCATGTATCCTGTGCGATTCGGGAGCCGACATGATCGTCTACGGTATGGGCGAGAAGCCCATCGTGAAGTTGGCTGAAGAACTCTCAGAAGGAATGTCCATCAAACAGATTGTAGACATTCCCCAGACAGTCTTTCTTCGCCACAAAGAGGATATTCCAGGAGGCATCAAAGATGATGACATCATACTTCATTCTCATGAGGAATGCCTTCATGATAAGAAAGCAGAAGCTGCCAACTTCCGTCATATCGAAGAGGAAGCCAACAAAATGCACGCCCAAAGGATTTTGCAAGCCGTCGGTAATAAGTATGTGGTAGTAAACCCGCCCTACCCTCCAATGACAACGGCCGAGATAGATGCATCCTTTGATCTGCCATATACGCGATTGCCCCACCCCAAGTATCGCGGGAAGACGATTCCAGCCTACGAGATGATCAAATTCTCAGTCAACATCCATCGAGGCTGTTTTGGAGGCTGTGCATTCTGTACAATTTCGGCCCATCAAGGAAAATTCATATCCTGCCGATCCAAGGAGAGCATTCTGCGCGAGGTAAAGCAAGTCATCGCCATGCCGGGCTTCAAAGGCTATCTGAGCGACTTGGGGGGGCCGTCTGCCAATATGTATGGCATGCACGGGCGAAATCTCAAAGCCTGTGAGCACTGCAAGCGTCCCTCATGCATCAATCCGCAGATATGCCCTAATCTAGATGCCGACCACAGCAAACTGCTCGACATTTATCATGCCGTCGATGCGCTCCCAGGCATAAAGAAAAGTTTCATCGGCAGTGGAGTACGCTATGATTTGCTTTTATACAGGAGTAAAGACGAGAAAGCCAATGCGGCGGCACGACAATATACGCGTGAGCTCATCACACGCCACGTGAGCGGACGTCTCAAAGTTGCTCCAGAACATACGAGCGACCGTGTGCTCGCGCTCATGCGCAAACCGAGTTTCAATCTTTTCTACGAATTCAAACGCACCTTTGAGCGCATTAATCGCGAGGAAGGACTCAACCAGCAAATCATCCCCTACTTCATCAGTTCACATCCCGGATGCCACGAAGAGGACATGGCGGAGCTGGCTGTGATCACCAAAGACCTAGACTTCCATTTGGAGCAAGTTCAGGATTTTACACCAACGCCCATGACGGTCAGCACCGAGATGTGGTACACAGGTTACGACCCATATACACTGGAGCCAGTTTTCTCGGCCAAGACACAGAGGGAAAAACTCGCCCAACGGCAGTTCTTCTTCTGGTACAAGCCTGAAGAGAGGGCCAGCATCGAGCGCGAACTGATCAAGTTAGGACGGCGTGACTTGCTCTCACGGCTGTTTAACGGTCGTCCTGGCAAAGGCCACCATGTAACATTTGACAATCGCCCCATAGGATCAACGCCCCAGCAACCAAAATCAGGCCGCAGCAATCCGAAGGAAAAGAACAAGAAGAGTTTTAATCCAAATTTCACACATGGAAATCATAGAAAGCCTGGTAAAAGGCAAAATAGACAATGACCACTGTGAGGACGGCCTAGTCATTACCAATGATTTCGTGGCTGTCATTGACGGAAGCACGAGCAAGACTGATTCCAGACTGGTTGAAGGAATGACCAACGGCCGATTAGCCATGCTCTTGATAAAAGAAGAAATCAACAATCTTCCGACAGACACCTCACTACTGACATTCTCGCGTCGGGTGACCCGGAAAATCTCCACTTTCTGCCAGAAGACAGCACAAAACTGGCAGGAAATGACCCGCCATCCCGAAAAGCGTCTCTGTGCCAGCGTCATCGTCTATTCACGTTATCGCGATGAAATCTGGATGATTGGTGATTGCCAATGCCTCATCAACGGGATATACTTTGATAATCCCAAGCCCTACGAAGCTCAACTAGCAGCAAAGCGGGCGAAGATTCTCCAAGCAGCACTGCTAAGCGGAGCCACTGTAGAAGGATTGATGGCGGACGACATTGGGCGCAAGGCCATTCTTCACCAACTGGTGAACGTTATGAAAGGCGAGAATATCACCTACAGCGTCGTAGATGGTTTCCCTATTCCCATGGAGCATACAAAGAAGATATCCGTACACACTTTAGCTCCCGGACATAGGAAGCCCATAGAAGTCGTGATGGCCTCAGACGGCTATCCATTTCTCCGCTCCACGCTCAGCGAGAGCGAGGCACTGTTAGAGAAACAGTTGACGGAAGACCCTCTTTTCATGAAGAAGTTCAAAGCCACGAAAGGAAAACGTCCCGGACAAGTATCTTTCGACGACAGAGCCTACGTCAGGTTTGTCACGAACAGCTAGGCGGATAGAAACTGGAGCTGAGAAGAACAAGCTCCATTTTAGTCCCCCAACAATAATAGCCTCTATTTCACCAAAACAATGGAGAAATAGAGGCTGTTTTTTCTCATAAATCATGGCATGTTTCCCGCTTTCTTCAGTTCAATTATGGGAAAAATGTCTTGCGTTTTATTAATCGTTGGACTGCATTTTCTTACAGTGCACACGCTTTTCTGTGTGGCTTTTTACGTTGTCGTAGATGATGGGCTCGCGGTATTCGTTTCCGCTAAAATCACATTTCACGTTGCGCATGTCCACACGATCGACGTTGCGGAAGTAAAGAGCATAACTGGGAAAGACAGGCCACTTGCTGGTGGGTTGGTCTTTAAACCATGCGGGGAGTTGCGGGTCGTCAATACCTCGGAAATTCATGGTTACATTCTTCAGCGTCACTTTTTCTGAGCGTGCGCTGCCCCAACTCTTCACTGATAGAGCCATGCGGGTAATGTCACGAGCATTAACGTCACTTATCTTTAGACGTCCCAATCTATTGTCGTCGCTCAGCGTGACCGACAAAGGTGTGTTGACCTGGTCGATATCAAGATGCCGTAGGGTGATCTTGTCGAGCCTACCAGGGGCTGGTCCCCATCCGCCCGGCTCCAGGCTGATGGCCGCCAAACTGTTCTTATTGCCTGACGTGCGGTGGGCATAGAGTCCCGGACCGTAGAAGCGGCAGTGCTCCACCAGCAGGTTTGTTGAGGGTTGTATCATACGGATGCCATTGCAGGAAGAGTTTATCTGGCAATTTCTTATTTTCATGTGGTCCCAATAGCCACCAGCAATACCATCGTCGCCTGTATGAAGTTCGCAGTCGTCAATCTCCACATTTCTGCCACCGCGAATATGTATACCGTCCCATCCCTCATCGATACGCAGTTTCGAGAAGCTTGCATATTCAATATTATAGGCTAAGATGGCATAGTTAGAAGATCTTTTAATATGAATACCATTGAGAGTCACGAATTTGCTGTCGGCTATGAGTATTGTGTGGGGTCCTCGCTGGTGCTCCTCTCCATTGGGATTGAACACGTGAGAGCCGTCGATTGTTCCTTGACCCGTGATATGGGCATCACCGACACCCACCATTTGGATAAGCGATTGTGACCACACAGGGTCGTAGGCGCTGTTGGCATTCACCGTGCCACGTCCGCTCTCGTATCGCGACAAATCGGAGATGGGCTTCAGAGGCTCATAGGCTTTCAGGTCGTCGGTGCCCTTCAGCACGGCCCCAGAATGTAATCTGAGGGTAACATGGCTCTTCATATGGATGGTTCCGGTGATGTAAGTGCCTGCCGGTACCTCCACAATAGCATGATGTTTGGACGAAGCTGCCTTTTCGATAGCTTGATTGATAGCCACCGTATTGTCTGTTTTCCCGTCTCCCACAGCTCCAAAATTCAGAATGCTGAAAAGAGCCCATACGTCTAAAAGTAATTCTAATATCATAATCTGCTTTGATTTTACTCATCACGGTCTGCTGATAGGGGTTAAATATCTCAGAATAAGTCTAATGCTAGAATCCTCCCTACCCGCTCTGTCCTTGCAACTTAAAAGGATTATATGCAAAGGTAGCGTGTCTCCAGTAAATGACCAAACTTTCAGCTCTTTTTTTCCGTTCATGTTTTGCTAGGCCCTTTACTCATTTGCTTGTCGAGCCCTTACTGGAAGCAATATCGTATGGTTTGGTTCTTCTACTCATCCGAGTCAGAAAATAGACCGAGAGTTCATAATAAAGGCCGGCATACAATGAAGTATACCGGCCTTTAATTTTATTGTTTCGACAATCAAATTAGTGATTGCCCTGAGGATTCATAGAAATAAGAAATTCTTCGTTGTTGTGCGTCCGCTCCATATTCTTCTTGATATAGTCCATTGCTTCCATGGAGTTCATCTCACTGATCATGTTGCGGAGAATCCACATTCTATCAAGAGTTTCCTTCGGCAACAGCAAGTCATCACGACGAGTACTAGAAGCGACAAGATTAACAGCAGGGAAGATACGCTTGTTGCTCAGTGAGCGATCAAGCTGCAATTCCATATTACCAGTACCCTTGAACTCCTCGAAGATCACCTCATCCATCTTCGAGCCGGTATCAATAAGAGCTGTAGCGATGATGGTCAGCGAACCGCCACCTTCAATATTACGGGCTGCACCAAAGAAGCGTTTCGGCTTCTGCAAGGCATTGGCATCAACACCACCGGTCAAGACCTTACCACTGGCAGGACTCACCGTGTTATATGCACGGGCCAAACGCGTGATAGAATCAAGGAAGATGACGACATCGTGACCGCACTCAACCATTCGCTTTGCCTTCTCCAATACAATTCCGGCAATCTTTACATGACGCTCGGCTGGCTCATCAAAGGTTGAAGCGATAACCTCAGCGTTCACCGTGCGGGCCATATCCGTGACCTCCTCGGGACGCTCATCGATAAGCAGCATCATCAGATAAGCTTCGGGATGATTGGCAGCGATGGCATTGGCAATGTCCTTCATCAAGATTGTCTTACCTGTTTTCGGCTGAGCCACGATAAGAGCGCGCTGGCCTTTTCCAATAGGAGCAAAGAGATCTACGATGCGGGTAGAAAGATTGGTCGTTGCAGGATCATTACAAAGAGAGAATTTCTCCTCAGGGAAGAGCGGCGTCAAGTGCTCAAAAGGAATACGGTCGCGTACTTCCTCAGGCTGTCGGCCATTGATCTTATCGATACTCGTCAGAGGGAAATACTTCTCACCCTCGTGAGGGGGACGAACGTGGCACTGAACAACGTCACCGGTCTTCAGTCCATAATGACGGATTTGTGGATTAGCGACAAAGACATCGTCGGGAGAAGAAAGATAATTGTAGTCGCTAGAACGAAGGAATCCGTAACCATCGGGCATAACTTCGAGCACGCCATTCGCAGTTACCAGATCATCAAAATTGAATTGCTCTGTCTCAGGCTCTTCTGCTGGCTGTTCGAAATTCTCAGTCTGCTCCTGATATGTTGGTCCAGGGTTGTCAAACATGTCGTATGTAGGCATGGCTCCCTGATCCTCGATAGGAATATCAACTACGGTGATGAAGTCCGTTCCATCTCCTGGATCACCTTCCCAAATTTGATCTTCTACAGGTTGGTCCATGCGAGCGTCATTATTATTCTCGTTGTGGTTTTTCACTTTTTCCTGAAGTCTGGCCAATTGGTCAGCGCTGGGCTGGTCTTGCTCGTTGCCTCCTTCGACATAATCTTGCTCGGGAATAGCGGAATCAGTATTGCTATCGATATTAGTGAAAGTATCTTCTGAAGTTTCAGGCATCTTCTCTTGCTGAGTAATATCATCGGGCTGGATGTTCATCGCAGCACCTGGTCCCTTTGCGGTCTCTATGATCTTGATGAGTTCACGTTCTCTTTTTGTCTTTGGCCCCCTATGTTTTGGAATAGCGGCAAGTTCTTTCTCAGCCTGAGCAACCGCATCGCCATCTATGCTCTGCTTGCGGTCATTGCGACGATTGCCTTCATTGGCTTTCATGCTACTGCCGTTCTCAGCTTGTTTGTCGAGTATCTGATAGACCAAATCGTCGAGCGACTTGGTGTCGCGGACATTGATGTCTAATTTCTGTGCAATATCACCCAATTCGGCAATATCCTTATTTAACAGTTCTTCTTTGCTGTACATGATTAATTAAAATGGTGAGCACGTTTCAGATGAGAAACGTATGGGTGTTTAAAATCAGTGCAAAGATAACAATATTTTTTGAAAAAGCAAAAAAAATGCCCGCATTTTGCAATGCGGGCATTAAAATATCTCGGGAAATTAATTATTCACCTTTCTGCATTTTAGCCTTCAAGTTAGCCAACACATCGAGATCACCAAGTGAGGTACCAGCAGCGACGTTGTTCACCTGAGGTGTGTCCTGCTTCTTGGTATTGTGACGACGATTGCCGCGCTTCACGTCATCGTCCTTACCCTCCTCGAATGTGCGAGAATGAGAAAGAATGATACGACGAGTTTCCTTAGCAAACTCAATCACCTTGAAGGGAAGTTCCTCACCCAGCTGAGCCTGTGAGCCATCCTCTTTAACGAGGTGCTTAGGAGTAGCGAAGCCTTCACCACCCTCGTCGAGAGTGATCACAGCACCCTTGTCCATCATCTCAGTGATCTTGCCCTGATGAATTGAACCGGGAGTATAGATCTTCTCGTAGTTGTCCCAAGGATTCTCCTCAAGCTGCTTGTGGCCGAGAGAAAGACGACGGTTCTCCTTGTCAATCTCGAGAACAACAACATCGATGTCTGCGCCTACAGAAGTGAACTCTGAAGGATGCTTAACCTTCTTGGTCCAAGAGAGGTCGCTGATATGGATCAGACCATCAACACCTTCCTCAAGTTCAACGAAGATACCGAAGTTGGTGAAGTTGCGAACCTTAGCGGTGTGCTTGCTGCCAACGGGATACTTCACTTCGATGGTCTCCCAAGGATCTTCCTTGAGCTGCTTGATACCAAGGCTCATCTTGCGTTCCTCGCGGTCGAGGGTCAGGATGACAGCCTCTACCTCGTCGCCCACGTGCATGAACTCCTGAGCAGAACGGAGGTGCTGGCTCCAAGACATCTCGCTGACGTGGATAAGACCCTCTACGCCCGGCTGAATCTCTACGAATGCACCGTAGTCGGCCATCACGACAACCTTACCCTTCACGTGATCACCAACCTTGAGGTTAGGATCGAGAGCATCCCAAGGATGCGGTGTGAGCTGCTTCAGGCCGAGAGCGATACGCTTCTTCTCCTCATCGAAGTCGAGGATAACGACCTTAATCTTCTGGTCGAGCTGAACAACCTCGTGAGGATCGCTTACGCGGCCCCAAGAAAGGTCTGTGATGTGTACGAGTCCGTCAACACCACCGAGGTCAACAAACACACCGTAAGAGGTGATGTTCTTGACAGTACCCTCGAGTACCTGGCCCTTCTCCAAGTGAGAGATAATTTCTTTCTTCTGTGCTTCCAACTCAGCCTCAATGAGAGCCTTGTGAGAAACAACAACATTGCGGTATTCCTGGTTGATTTTCACAACACGGAATTCCATGGTCTTGCCTACGAACACATCGTAGTCGCGTATAGGATGAACGTCGATCTGACTTCCAGGAAGGAAAGCCTCGATACCGAAAACGTCAACAATCATACCGCCCTTAGTGCGGCTCTTGATGTAACCCTGGATAACTTCCTCTTTCTCAAGGGCTTCGTTAACGCGCTCCCAGCTCTTGGTGAGGCGTGCCTTCTTATGAGAAAGAACCAGCTGGCCTTTCTTATCTTCCTGATCCTCAACGTAGACTTCCACCTTGTCGCCTACCTTGAGGTCGGGGTTGTAACGGAACTCAGAAGCGGGAATGATACCATCGCTCTTGTAGCCGATGTTGACCACTACTTCCTTCTTATCAATAGAAGTAACGGTTCCCTCTACCACCTCGTGGTCCTGGATTTTGTTAAGAGTCTCGTCATAGGCCTTCTCGAGGTCCTCTTTGCTGACGTTTGTGCTAGAGCCGTTCTCAAATGAATCCCAGTTGAAATCCTCCAACGGCTGCACGTTCTTGTAATCTGACATAAAAAATTAAATAAAAAATTTGAATTAATAAAGTTAGACTTTATGTTTGAGACGGGCACACTAAGCCCAAATCGGGCGCAAAGTTACTTAAATATTTTGAAAAGAGCAATTTAACGTGATTTTAAAACTCTTAGATTATATTTTATTAACTATTCCACGTTGCTTCAAGCACGATCTATCAATTAAGGAAAGGCATGTTCTATCTATTCACAATTGTCGGTTAGAAGCCATTGACGACATAGGACAGCCAATAATATTTCGATTGATTATGGTTGCTGACAGCTGTCAGCAGTTCTGCTCTCAGTTGTCAGCAGGTCTGCTCTCAGTTGTCAGCAGGTCTGCTCTCAGTTGTCAGCAGACATTAGGACTCGCTCTTGCTGCTCCCAATTACCACCATAAGGATATGAGTCACTTGCCCCAACAAGTAACGATATTAGTTCTTTCTAGAAGAGATAGTTCCTCTATCAAGTTTAGTTAGGAGAAATTATTCAATTCATTAAGAATGTTTAGAGTTTATTTACCGCATATAGGTTGCGAATGTGAATATTCCTTTATAAATTTGCCGAAAGTGCATGGGTATAACACCAATAATGAACATGAACAACGATCTTAGGAAACACATCATAGCTATTGTAGCATTACTCTTGCTGATGTCGGCTCCTTCTTTTGCAGCGCGTCGGGATACTCTCCTTTTGAGAAGAATTTTCACGTACGCATCCAAAATAGACACGGTAAAGATGCAGAAGAAGTCCTATGTATATATAAGATGTAATGCCAATGTTAAGCGCCGCAACGCTTTGTTGTTGGCCGTCCCAACCATGTTCGCTGTTGCCCATTCAGGTAGAAGAGAATACCTATCGGAAACCTACGGCTCTGTAGACATCAATGGCTACCCCCGCATCCAATACAACAAGTTGGCAACTGTTTCAACCTTTCCCCACCTAAGGGAAGTAGGCCCAGAATTAATAGAATATCTTATTCCCCGACTCTATAATGTCACAATCAGTGAAAACCGTCTGCTGTCCCCTTTCTATGAGAAAAATCATGGCTATTATCGCTACCGCATATTAAAGAAAGCGGGCAATCTCGTAACATTGCGATTCAAGCCAAGAACCGGCAACACCCAACTTGTTGCAGGCACCGCTATCATCGACGAAAACACTGGTCAGATCCAGTCCGCCCTGATTTTCGGCGAATATGACATGATACGATTCACGATGGACATCACCATGAACACCGAAGAACCATCGTTTCTGCCAAAGAAAGTAGTTTTCAATGGTGTCTTCAGACTGGCAGGCAACCATGTAGAGTCGAATAATGTAATGATGATAGGCCTCCATAGGCATCCCGAAGGAAAAGTTGCCAACAATAATCTGCGCATCATGGAACAACTACGTCCCGACACTCTTAGCGCTAGCGAAACAGCCATCTACGACAGCTATTTCAACACTAACGATACTACGAGTAATAAAAAGGTGAAGAAGAACAAAGATTCTTTCGCCAAAAGAGTTCTTTGGGACATCATCGGTGACAATGTTTTCAATAGAATCCGTGGGCGGTTCGGCTCTAACTCAAATGGCTACTTCAGAATCAATCCAATCTTCAATCCCTTATATCTGGGGTACAGCCATAATAAAGGATTGGTTTACAAACAAGATCTTCGCGTATCATATAATTTCTCAGAGAACGCACAGCTTTCTGCACGAATTAAAGCAGGCTACTCATTCAAGCAACATTTGATTTACTATACTTTTCCCACGACCTTTATTTTCAACAACAAGCATAACGGATATGTACAATTTGAATTTGGTAATGGAAACAGAATAACAAACTCAAAACTGGCCGACGACATCAAAAAGGAAAATCGAGACTCAATAGACTGGACGAAGTTCAACCTCGACTATTTCAAAGACTCGCGTATGCAGTTGACTATCCACTACAACCTCAACGACAAGATTGGATTGCAAGCAGGCTTTATCCGTCACTCAAGAACAGCTGTGGACAAAATTGGATTCGAAAAAGCAGGAAAACAGAATTCTTATAAATCCTTTGCGCCAATGCTCGAGATTGAATATCGCCCGTTAGGATTCAAGGGACCAATCTTCACCTGCGACTATGAACACAGCATCAAAGGCATAATGGGGTCCAACATGAGATACAGCAGATGGGAATTCGACGGGCAGTACATATTGAACATGCAAAGACTCAAGTCCTTGTCGCTGAGAGCCGGCTGTGGTTTTTACACGACCCACAGCAAGAATTTTTACTTTCTTGATTACGCAAACTTCCGCGAGAACAATATTCCTGGCGGTTGGAACGATGACTGGTCGGCCGAGTTTGAACTGCTCAATTCCAATTGGTATAATGCGTCGAACTACTATGTCCGTGCCAACGTTACTTACGAATCACCTTTATTGTTGCTCTCATGGATTCCGTTTTTTGGTCATTTCATCGAGACCGAGCGAATCTATGTCAGCTCTTTGGCCGTTAAGAAACTAAGTCCCTACACCGAGTATGGATATGGGTTCACAACGCGCTTGCTTTCCATGGGAGTTTTCATTTCCAACAAGAATGGGAAATTTGATGGCTTTGGCTGTAAATTTGGTTTCGAGCTTTTCCGCGACTGGTGATTTCGACTGATTTCAACAGAGGTAATAATAGCGCAGGTAAACTCACTACCCGCCTCCCCTAGACGAAGCCGGAACCAACAATAAGCTCATTGAAAAGCAAGCTTGTCCAGACGGGATCTTAATTCATCCGCCTTGCTTTTGCGTATAGCGAGAGTGATGGAGCACGTGGTATTGAAATCCCTCGACACGATACGCGGATTCATCTCCTTCACAATACGCATCACGCCATTCATCATCGGATAAGTAAAATCAAATTTCACAGTCTCTTCTACTTGCCTCAAAGCGATCTCACTGTCTTTTATGGCTTCGGCAGCTGCTGTGCGATAAGCCTCAATCAGACCACTTGTACCAAGATTCACGCCGCCATAATATCTCACGACAACGATTAGAATGTCGGTAAGATCATTTGAGAGTATCTGTCCCATAATAGGTTTGCCGGCTGTTGATGATGGTTCACCATCATCATTTTGCCGATAGTGCTCTCTTTCGGGACCTAAGGTATAGGCATAGCAGCAATGCCGGGCATCAAAATATTTTTTTCTATACTCAGCAATGATGTCCTTCACCATCTGCTCTGAAGTCACATGATGTGCAAAAGCGAGGAATTTACTCCTCTTCTCAGAAAAGTACCCCTCGCCTATTTTATCTGTTATTGTTCTGTATTCGTCTGTCATCAAACGTTAGTCATCCAATTTGTGTATGATCAAGCCACTTCTCAGTTTGGGCTCGAACCATGTTGCCTTGGGAGGCATGATCTTACCGCTGTCGGCAATATCCATAATCTGCTTCATGCTCACAGGATAGAGGGCAAGAGCAAGACTCATCTCGCCACTGTCTACGCGACGTTTCAACTCGCCCAGACCGCGAAGCCCACCAACGAAGTCGATGCGTTTGTCTGAGCGCAGGTCCTTAATGCCCAATAGTTTATCAAGAATCAAACGGCTGGAGATATCCACGTCGAGCACGCCGATAGGATCAGCATCATTGAATCGTCCCTCACGTGTAGTCAGCTTGTACCAGTGTCCTTGCAGATAGAGTGAGAATTCGTGAAGCTTGGCTGGGCGATAAATTTCCGTGCCCATGTCCTCGACCACGAAGTCTTCCTCCAGTGCTTTTAGGAATTGCTCGGGTGTATAGCCATTCAAGTCCTTCACCACACGGTTGTAATCCAGAATTGTCAGTTGGGATGCAGGGAAGCAGACAGCCATAAAGTAGTTGTACTCCTCCTTACCGGTGTGATGGGGATTCTGCTTTGCCTTCTCTGCGCCTACCAAAGCGGCAGCAGCTGAACGATGATGGCCGTCAGCAATATAGAGCGAAGGCATCTTCTTGAATTCTTCTGTAATGAGAGCGATGTCCTTCTCATCACTTACCACCCAGAACTGATGACGGAAACCGTCGCCGGGAGCGATGAAATCATATTCAGGCTTGGTAGCAGCATAACGCTTCAACAATTCATCCAAGGTTTTGTCGTCGGGATAAGCGAAGAAGACGGGCTCCATATTGGCATTGCAGACGCGCACATGCTTCATACGGTCTTCCTCTTTGTCACGACGGGTCAACTCATGCTTTTTGATGACGCCATTGAGATAATCATTGACATAAGCGCCCACAACAAGACCATACTGCGTTTTGCCATTCATGGTCTGGGCATAAATGTAATAATTTTCCTTGTCATCCTGCACAAGCCAACCTTTCTCCTGAAACATCTTGAAATGGTCGGCCGCACTCTGATAAACGCGCGGATCGTATTCGCTTGTACCTTCCGGGAAATTAATCTCCGGTTTGATGATGTGATAAAGACTCTTTTCATTGTCGCCAGCCTCCTGACGTGCCTCTTCCGAGTTGAGCACATCATAAGGTTTTGATTCCACCTGCTCCACATACTGCTTAGGTGGACGAAGGCCTTTGAAGGGTTTAATAGTTGCCATAGTTGTCAGATTGAAGATTTGGGTTTAAATATTTCCAGGGCAGAGCAGGAATTTTTGATCTGCACTGCCCTGGTTTGAATTGGGTTACCTGAGAATTCTCTCAGAAAAAATTATTTGTTCACTTGGAATTTGGTGTCGCCAGTAGCGAAGAAGGCTACGATCTGATGAGCTGCTGCGATACCGGCATTGATATTGGCCTCAGCTGTCTGTGCGCCCATCTTCTTGGGTGTAGCGAAATAGCGCCCCTCGAATTTAGCTTTGAATTCATCGTCGGCGTCGGGCTTGATATCCGTGATATAGGTCAAGTCGGGACGCTCTTCCATCAACTTGATGAGCTCAGGCTCATTGATGATCTCCTTGCGGGCGGTATTGATCAGAATTGCACCCTTCTCCATCTTGCTCACGAGGGCATAGTTGATGCTCTGCTTGGTTTCGGGAGTTGCAGGGATATGCAGCGAGACGATATCGCACTTCTCGAAGAGATCTTCCTGAGATTTGGCAGCATGCACGCCCTGGGCCTCTATCTTCTCAGCAGGAACGAAGGCATCAAAAGCATAGACATCCATATCAAATCCTTTAGCGATACGGGCCACGTTGCGACCAACATTACCAAAGGCCAGGATACCCAGTTTCTTACCCTTCAGCTCCGATCCAGCCTTACCGCTGAAGAATTTACGCTTAGCGAAGACCAAAAGGCCGAATACGAGTTCTGCCACGGCATTGGAGTTCTGTCCGGGAGTGTTCTCAACAACGATGCCCTTCTCCTTGGCATAAGCTGTATCAATGGAGTCATAACCGGCACCAGCACGAACAACAAGCTTCAGTTCGGGAGCAGCATCAATGACTTCCTTCGTGATCTTATCAGAACGGACAATGAGAGCATTGGCGTCCTTCACAGCAGCCAACAAGTCAGCCTTATCTTTATAACCTTCGAGAAGGGCCACCTCATGACCAGCCTCTGAGAGAATTTTCTTAATATCCTCAACAGCAGCAGGAGCAAAGGGCTTCTCGGTTGCAATTAATACTTTCATAATTTCAAATAACAAATTGATAATTAATGAATTAATGCTGACGCTCAAAGTTCTTCATCAAGTCGACGAGAGCGTTAACGCCTTCAACGGTCTGAGCGTTGTAGCAGCTTGCACGGAAGCCGCCAACACTGCGGTGGCCCTTGATGCCCACCATGCCATTAGCCATAGCATAGTCGAGGAACGGCTTCTCCAGATCCTTGTACTCATCGTTCATCACGAAGCAGATGTTCATCAGAGAGCGATCCTCTTCCTTCACTGTGCCACGGAACAACTTGTTGCGGTCGATCTCTCCGTAGAGAATATCAGCACGCTCATGAGCTCTGCGATCCATCTCCTTGACTCCACCCTGGGCCTTGACCCAACGCATGGTCTCGAGAAGTGTGTAGATAGGAACTACAGGAGGAGTATTGAACATAGAACCCTTCTCAACATGCGTGCGATAGTCGATCATCGTAGGCAACTGACGAGGAGCCTTGCCCAGCATGTCGTCCTTAACGATGATAACCGTAACACCAGCCATAGACATGTTCTTCTGTGCACCAGCATAGATAGCCGTGTATTTGGAAACATCAACGGGGCGAGACATGATATCGGAACTCATATCAGCAATCATGGGGATGGGGCTGTCGAGCTCTTTGCGAATCTCGGTTCCGTAAATTGTATTGTTAGTCGTGATGTGGAGATAATCGGCATCCGTAGGAATGTCGAAGTTCTTCGGCACGAAAGTATAGTTGGCGTCAGCTGAAGAAGCTACTTCTACGACATCGCCAAAGAGCTTAGCCTCCTTCTGTGCTTTCTTTGCCCATGTACCGGTATTGAGGTAGGCAGCCTTGTGGATAAGGAAGTTGGCAGGAATCTGCATGAACTGAAGGGAAGCACCTCCACCGAGGAACACTACAGAATAGCCTTCGGGAATATCCAAGAGCTCCTTGATCAAAGCCATAGCCTCATCAACAACAGGCTTGAAATCTGCTGCGCGATGGCTAATCTCCATCAACGAAAGTCCGGAGCCATTGAAATCCAAAATCTGCTTTGCCGTGTTCTCAATGACCTCTCTGGGGAGGATTGAAGGACCTGCATTAAAGTTGTACTTCTTCATGATTGTATGTTTTAGTGTTAGTTAGGTGTATAAGTTTCTATGCTGCGAAGATACGCTTTTATTTTGATTGCAACAAATTTTTCTTCAACTTTTTTTCTTTGAACAAAACTTTCTTAACTAAAGTTGCCTACATTTTGACATTTGTAAACCCGATTTGGGTGGGTTCATCGTCAAAAACTACCTGATAACTTCCACTTTGGTATTAATACCTTTAATTTTTATCATTTGGGACATTTTCAGTATTCCAGCCACTTTCTCTCTCCTGACGGCCACATAGCTGTAGCGTTCATAGATATCTATGCGGCCAATATCTGAAAACGAGAGATTGCAGTTCTTGCAGAAATACCCTACGATGTCTCCTTTGGATATCTTATTTTTCTTGCCTTTGCCGATATAAAGAGTCGTCATTTTAGGCTGAGCTGGCAGGGGAAGCTTTTGCGGCAGCTCAAAATCCTCAGTCTGGACAGTTACGAAATCCGGCATCGTTTCCTCAGGCCCCAAGATAAAGAACGAACGGCCTTCGGCATTCCATCGTGCTGTACGGCCGACACGATGAATCATCTCTTCCTTTCCCTCAGGCAGGTGATAATGGATGATGTTCTTGACTTCAGGAATATCCAGTCCACGGCTTCCCAAATCAGTACTCACCAGCGTCACCACGGAATGATTGGCAAACTTGTAGAGCGCCTCTTCCCTCTCACGCTGGTCATACCCGCCGTGATAAGCGACGACCGAAAAGCCCCTCTCTTTGAGGAAGCTTGTCACTCGTTCCACCGACTCGCGATAGTTCAGGAATACGATGCTGCTCTCATCCTGAAGATAGCAGAGCAATTTGGCGAGCACATCCAACTTATCCTTGTCTTGGCTTCTGACAACAAAACTGCTCACGCGCTCCTCGGTCTTCTGACTTGCCGACAGAAAATCGAGGCGTTCAAAAGCACGGGTGTTCACATATTGGGGAATCTCTTCCATGTCGGTGGCCGATAGGAGGACACGCCTAATACCATGAGGCAAGAGCGACACGACGCGCTCCATCTCCTTGGTAAAGCCCATCTGCAAGCATTTATCAAACTCATCGATAATGAGCCATTTAACGTTGCTTGTTTCAAGGTTTCCTTTCTCCAGATGATCTACGATACGCCCGGGAGTGGCGAAGACTATCTGTGGCTTCACCTTTCTCAATTCTAGATGCTCGTCCATCGTCGGACGTCCACCATGACAGACCGCAGCCCGCAGACCCGTGCCCATATTCTTCCATACGTTGTAAGACTGTATGGCCAGTTCCCTACCCGGAACCAGCACCACAGCCTGCAAAGTATCATTCGCCACCAGGTTCTCGGCCAAGGGCAAGAGATAGGCAAGCGTCTTGCCGCTTCCTGTCGGTGAGAGAATCACCAAGTCATGATCGCCTTGTGTCATGGCCTTCACCGAGGCCGACTGCATATCGTTCAGCTGAATCTTCAGCTTTGTTATAATATCCTGTATCATTTGGTTTGTTTTCTTAATATTTGGTCAATCTCATCAAACTCCTTGCCCATATTCAGATTCAGATAGATAGTGTAGAGCGGCAGCAGCCAGCCACTCTCCTCCTCCGGTCTCTTCTTTCTGAAAGCTTCAAGATACGGAAGGGCATTCTTGTAGCACGTGAGTATCTTGTTTCTCATCTTTCTTGAAGTCGTGATATTCTTGTCAATCTCAACAGCCTGATTGAACCAGGCCAAACCGGCATTGAGATAGATATCCGAGAGCGTATCGCCACGGGCAAGAAGCGTATCGCAAAGCGCCAGGCTTTCCTCATACCGTCCGGTATTCAGCAACACCGTAGAGCGGGCGAAGATGAATACATGGCTCGTGCTGTCGATCGTCATGGCCGTATCGGTCAATGCCAAGGCCTCATCCCAGCGCTTGTTATTCTGATAAAAGCTCAGCAGCCGGGGAAAGAAGAAGGGAAATTTAGGATATTTCTTAAAGCCTTCTCTCAGCGTCGACAGATAGCGGGCTGTATCCTGCTCTATCTTATAGGTATCGGCAAGATACTGCAGCATCAAACAGTAATGGGTTGTATCCTTCAAGGCCTGATACGTATGACGCAAAGTAGCCTTCGGATCCTGCATCTTATAGCCACAGTATACCGCCCAATAGCTAGCCTGCGCCATCCATTTACTGTTCTCATCGTAGTGGTAAGATGAGAAGAGGGGTTGCCGCACGCAATCAATATACGCCTCAAAGAATTTATAAGCCTGCGCGAACTTCTGTTTCTTGATGTTGAATAGGCCGCCATTGAAGAGATTGGGTCTCAGCGTGTTCAGATAATGAGAGTTATCATGCCTGTACTTTAGCTTCACCCTACCCTTGCTATCAGGCTGCATGTCAAGGCTATCCAGCCGTTCGACCACTTGAAACATTCTCAGGGCAGTGTCGAAGAGCGTTGCCGTATCGTATTTCTGTCTCAAATAGAGTTTCTCATTGCCTTGTTCGTATTGGGCTTTCAGACTTTCAAACAGCATGGAATAGATTTTCTCATTGTTCTGATTAGCCGAGTCCTCAAGCAATTTTTCCATGCTTTGCTGAGCCTTATCAAGATTCTGCCCCTTCTTTATCCATTCCTTGGCCTGAGCCAATTCTTTCTTCTGTGCCTCAACCTGCACCGGACTAAAGAATAAAAGAAAGCCTAATGATATGACGAATAAAAGTCTGCTCATGTAAAAGTAAGTTTTTCTTTGAATATACAATCTCCCCCGTATACCGGAGCTATGATTTTGTGTTCGTGCAAAGATAACTAAAATAACTTACTTTCTTATGCTGTCGGACGTGAATAAATTATAAAATAAAAAGGACAAGCCGAATTGACTTGTCCTTTCAACACAAAAAAATTATTTTATGATTCCTTGTTCAACGAAGATCTTCTTGAGTGCCTGTACGCCTCTTTCCACTTGCTCTTCGGTGTGGGTAGCCATCAAGGCGAATCTCACGAGCGTATCCTGCGGTGCGCATGCGGGCGGAATTACAGGATTGATGAACACACCAGCGTCGAAAGCCAGCTTTGTGACGAGGAAAGTCTTGTCGATGTCTCTCACATAGAGCGGAATAATCGGGCTCTCCGTGTCGCCAATCTCAAATCCTTCCTCACGGAAGCGGCGCAGAGCATAGTGAGTGACATCCCACAGATGCTTGATTCGCTCGGGCTCATTCTGAATGATGTGCAGAGCCTCCAAAGCAGCAGCTGTAGCGGCAGGCGTGTCGCTGGCCGAGAAGATGTAAGTACGGCAGGTGTGACGCAGATAGTTGATTGTGTCTTTGTCTGAAGCGATGAAACCACCAATTGAGGCAAGGCTCTTCGAGAAGGTACCCATGATGAGGTCTACCTCGTCCTGCAGATTGAAGTAGTGGCAAACGCCTCTGCCCTGCTCGCCAAAGACACCCAGACCATGAGCCTCGTCGACCATGATGCTGCAATTGTACTTATGCTTCAGCTCGACTATCTCTGGCAGCTTAGCCAAATCGCCCTCCATGGAGAACACACCGTCAACAACAATCAGTTTGACAGCTTCGTGAGGCAAATTCTTCAGCACACGCTCCAGATCCTCCATATCATTGTGCTTGTAGTGAAGCTGAGTGGCGAAGCTCAATCTTCTTCCGTCTACGATGCTCGCATGATCACGGTCGTCACAGATAATGTAATCACCTCTGCCAACCACCACGGCCAATACGCCTGAGTTTACAGAGAAGCCGGTAGAAAAGCAAAGCGCATCGTCTTTATGCTCAAAGGCGGCGAGTTCTTTCTCCAACTGCACATGAATGTCAAGCGTACCATTCAGAAAACGGCTGCCGGCACATCCGGAGCCGTATTTGTCCAATGCCTTCTTGGCGGCGGCAATCACGCGCTCATCTCCCGTCAGGCCTGTGTAGGCGTTGGAACCGAACATCAAAACCTTATGTCCGGCCATTGTCACCTCTGGGCCCTGCTTACTCGTTATGGCACGAAAATAGGGATAAACTCCCTGGGCCATATACTTCTGGGGTTCGCGATAACTCTTGTATCTTTCTTGTAATTGTCCCATTTTAAAGGTGTAGAATACTACTTTTTTATTATTTAGGCTGCAAAGATACAATTTTTTTGTGGAAAATTCTCTTTTTTTCTAAGAAAACATCACATAGGATATTTTTTTTAATTCCGTTGTAATCAAAATCATAAGATTTTGCTTACATTTGCAGCATGAAAAAAAAGATACTCCTCATAGTCAATCCCATTTCGGGAACCAAAAGCAAAGTTGATGCCCCAAGCCTAATTAACACCTATATTAATAAGGACTTGTTCGATTTTGACATCCGCTTCACCGAATATCCTGGTCATGCCACCCAGATGGCTCGGGAGGCTGTGGACGAACACTACGACATCGTGGCGGCAGTCGGCGGTGACGGTACGGTGAATGAAGTGGCCCGCAGCCTGGTCAATACCCCCACAGCACTGGCTGTCATCCCCTGTGGATCGGGCAATGGTCTGGCACGTCATCTTTTTATCCCGATGCGGCCCAAGGAAGCCATCGACATCCTCAACGACTGCGTCATCCGGAAGCTTGACTATGGCACCATCAACGACTATCCGTTTTTCTGCACTTGCGGAATGGGATTCGATGCGTATATCAGCCAGAAGTTTGCCGAAGCCGGCAAGCGCGGACCGGCCACCTACGTGGAATACGTATTGCGGGAAGGACTGAAGTATAAGCCTGAAACCTACGAGATCCAAGACGACCAGGGCGTGACCTTCCAGAAAGCTTTCCTCATCTCTGTGGCCAACGCCTCACAATATGGCAACAATGCCTATATCGCCCCACAGGCATCCATGAGCGACGGACTGATGGACGTGGTGATTATGGAGCCCTTCGATATCCTCGACGCCCCACAAATCTCCATCGACCTGCTCAACAAGACGCTCGACAAATGCTCCAAGATCAAGACCTTCCGCTCTAAGCACATCCATATCCACCGCAGCAATCCCGGTGTAGTCCACTATGATGGCGACCCGGTGATGATGGGGCGCGACATCGACATCAATATCCATCCGAGCGGAATCAATATCGTCGTCAATGCCCATGCCGACCGCAGCCTGCGACAGCCCAACCTGCTGCAGAGCGGTACGGCCCAGATGCTCAACGAGATTTCGGTCATCCGCGAAGACCTCACCAAGCGGCAGCGCAAGGTCATGGCCTTAGGAAAGCTGCTCCAGCGAAAGCTCATCAAATAACAGCAAATTCGGAAATAAATATAGCGGGGCAAATGTAGAAGTACATTTGTCCCGCTCTTTGTATATAGAGGTATCGTCTTCCTGACGAACACTTATCCAATGCCAATAATTTAGGCTCCAAGTCAGCTTGGAGCCTTATGCTATTGTTCTAATCTTTATTGGCCTGTGGAGTCTTGCGGTTGGGCACCGGCTTGCTGTGGCGCTCATGCTTTTTGGGAGCAGCCACTGGCGCCGTAGCCTTCTTGCGGTCGTTGTGGCTCCGGTTGCGGTCCTTGCCGCCCTGGGCCAGACGAGAATGCTTCTTGCCTTTGCCGCCTTGATTATTGGCTTTCTTGTGCTGTCCACGACCGCGTCCATGGGCCGAAGGCTTGCCAACGGGTTTATATTCAGGCCCTTCACCGAGACCTTTAGGCAGAGGATTCTTCGTGATCCGCTTCTCCAGGAATTTCTCAATCTGCTGGAAATAGTACATATCGTCGTCGCTGACCAGCGTGATGGCCACACCAGCCTTGTCGGCACGGGCCGTACGGCCAATACGGTGCACGTAGTCCTCCACGTCGTGCGGCACATCGTAGTTGATCACCATCGACACGTCGTCGATATCAATGCCTCTGGCCACGATATCCGTAGCCACGAGTACATCTATCTGACCGCTTTTGAACTTGAACATGATCTCGTCACGCTCTGCCTGAGTCAGGTCAGAATGCATCTCTCCCGAATTGATGTGCATACGGATGAAGGCACGGTTGATCTCCTTCACCTTGGTTTTCTTCCCAGAGAAGATGATGACGCGCTTCAGGTCGCCCTTCTTGAAGATGTCGCGGATGATGCCCAGCTTCTGTGGCTCATAGCATACATAGGCGCTCTGCTGGATCCGCTCGGCAGGTTTGCTCACGGCCAACTTGACGACCACGGGATCCTTCAGCAGCGAATTGGCCAGATCCTCAATTTTCTTGGGCATCGTGGCCGAGAACATAATCGTCTGGCAGTCCTTGGGAAGTCCCTTGGCGATGGTCAGAATATCGTCGGAGAAGCCCATGTCGAGCATTCGGTCGGCCTCGTCGAGCACGAAGAAGCTCACGCGGCTCATGTCTACGTTCCCCATCTGCAAGTGGGAAATCAGTCGGCCGGGAGTGGCAATCACCACATCGGCGCCGAGCTTCAGGCTCTTCACCTCCTGGTCGTAACGATTGCCGTCGTTGCCGCCATAGACAGCCACGCTGCTCACGCCATTAAGATAGTAGGAGAAGCCCTGCATGGCCTGGTCGATCTGCTGTGCCAGCTCACGCGTAGGCGACATCACGATGCAGTTGACCGCATCCTGGGGATAGCCTCCATCATCGAGTTTTGAAAGTATGGGCAGCAAATAAGCAGCTGTTTTTCCGGTTCCGGTCTGTGCTATTCCCATGACATCCCTGCCATCGAGAATAGGCGGAATGCAACGTTCCTGTATGGGAGTGCATACGTCGAAATGCATATCCCACAGCGCATCAAGAACATTGTCGTTTAAATTGGTCTCATCAAAATGCATAATCTAATAAAATTTCGTTAATGCTGCATTTATCCTGAATCTATTGTCTATCAATTGGGTGCATGCCTATAGCAGAACCATGCCACCACAGAGAATATGATATTCGGTACCCATGCCGCCAGCATTGGCGGGAAGCTGGCTTGGATGGCAAATGTGGAGCTCACTGTCTGCAGCATAATATACAGGAAGCTCAAGGCCAAGCCTACACCGAGATAAAGTCCCATTCCGCCTTTTCGCTTCTTGGAACTTAAAGAGACGCCAATAATAGTGAGGATGAACGAGGCAAAGCTGGCTGCGATACGCTTGTGGTATTCCACCTGGTATTGCACCACATTGCCCGAACCGCGCACCTGCTGTTTGGAGATGTACTCTCGCAGCTGCGGAAGGGTGAAGGTCTCCTGCTGCCCCTTTGAATAGACCAGGTCGGTGGGTTCCATCATCAGTACGGTGTCTTTCTGTGCGCCCTGCGTGATGTGCTCCCTCAGGCCCTTCAGCTGGCGTGTCTTCCAGTTGAGCAGCGTCCAATGGTATTTGTTCTCCGAGATGGTGTCGTATTGGATATCCATTGCCGTCGTGTGGCTCACGAGGTTCTTGTTCTGAAACTTGTCGAGCGAGAACCCATAGCCGTGCTTATGCTCATTGTCGTAGTGCTGAATGTAGGCCACCACACCCTTGTCCACCTGCAGCATCACGTTCTCGGCTGCCGTATTCTTCTTCTTGTTCTTATACATGGTCTCGAAGTTCTGTCTGATCACGGTTCCATGCGGGATGACGAAGGCACTCAGATAGAACGACAGAGCCGAGATGAGCACACAGGAGAACATATACGGCCGCAACAGCCGCTTGAAGGAGATGCCCGATGCCAGCATGGCGATGATCTCTGAGTTGCCTGCCAGCTTGGAGGTGAAGAAGATGACGGCTATGAAGACAAAGAGCGGACTGAAAAGATTGGCAAAGTAAGGGATGAAGTTGGCATAGTAGTCAAACACAATAGCCTCCAGCGGAGCATGGTACTGGGTGAACTTCGCCAAGTTCTCATTCACGTCGAACACGATGGAGATCGTGATGATCAGAAGGATGGAATAGATATACGTGCCGATGAACTTGCGTATGAGATACCAGTCGAGTTTCTTGATGAGCTTATTCCGGTTCTGAAGGCGATGCCAAAGGCGACGGACCAAATCCAGCAAGAGGAAAAGCGGCCCGAAATGCCTGCGGAACCATCGCCCGGCTTTCAGGAAATATCTGTATCTTCTGATTCTTCTGTATTCCATGCCTCCGAAATTAAATCCTTCGGCCCAACTGGTCGATAATAGAAGCCTTCCACTTCACGAAGTCGCCCTGCTCGATATGCTGACGGGCATCACCCACCAGCCGCAGATAGAAGGCCAGATTGTGGATGCTGGCTATCTGCATGGCCAGGAGTTCCTGAGCCTTGAACAGATGGTGAAGGTAGGCCTTGGTATAAACCTGATCGCTATAGCAGCCGTCGGGATCGATGGGTGTGAAGTCGTCTTCCCACTTCTTGTTGCGCATGTTCATCGTGCCTTGATAAGAGAAGAGCATGGCATTGCGGCCATTGCGCGTGGGCATGACACAATCGAACATATCGACGCCGCGCTCTATCCCCTCGAGAATGTTCTGCGGAGTGCCCACACCCATGAGATAGCGGGGCTTGTCCTTGGGCAGAATCTCGTTGACCACCTCAATCATCTCGTACATCACCTCGGTAGGCTCGCCCACAGCCAAACCGCCAATGGCATTGCCGTCGGCACCCTTGTCGGCCACGAATTTGGCTGCCTCCTGGCGAAGGTCCTTATAGGTGCATCCCTGAACGATGGGAAACAGACTCTGCTGGTGACCATAGAGGGGCTCTGTCTCGTTGAACCGCTTAAAACAACGGTCGAGCCAGCGCTGCGTAAGTCCGAGAGACCTCTTGGCATAGGCATAGTCGCTCTTGCCCGGAGGACACTCGTCGAGAGCCATCATGATGTCGGCACCGATGACGCGCTCCGTGTCCATCACGTTCTCGGGCGTGAAGAAATGCTTACTGCCGTCGATGTGTGAGCGGAACTCACAGCCGTCCTCGGTCAGCTTGCGGATGCCGGTGAGCGAGAACACCTGAAAACCGCCCGAGTCGGTCAAGATGGGGCGTTCCCAACCGATGAAGCGGTGAAGGCCTCCTGCCTTGCGCAGGATGTCGAGCCCCGGCCGCAGATAGAGGTGATAGGTATTACCCAGGATGATTTGTGCCTTCACCTGCTGTCTGAGTTCTTCAAAGTGGACAGCCTTCACGCTGCCCACCGTTCCCACAGGCATGAAGATCGGAGTCTTGATTTGTCCGTGGTCGGTGGTGATGACACCCGTGCGGGCATCAGAGGCATTGTCGGTGTGTTCTACAACGAATTTCATGCGACTGTCGTATTATCTTTTTTATCCTCTTCCGGGGGAATGCTGAGGTCCATAGGGTTGTCGACCAACTCATCGGTGAGGGCAAAATCCCACACTTCCTCCACATTCTCCACATAGTGGAATTCTACACCCTTGAGGTATTTCTCGGGAATCTCATCGATATCCTTCTTGTTGTCCTTGCACATCACGATGTCGGTGATGCCGGCGCGCTTGGCGGCGAGGATCTTCTCCTTGATACCACCCACGGGCAGCACCTTGCCTCTAAGGGTGATCTCACCCGTCATGGCCGTGTTCTTCCGCACCTTGCGCTGGGTCAAAGCAGAGGCTATTGAGGTGGCGATGGTGATACCGGCCGATGGGCCGTCCTTGGGCGTGGCGCCTTCAGGCACGTGAATATGGATATCGTAGTGGGAGAAGAGACGGTAGTCAACACCGAGCTTGTCGGCATGTGCCTTGACATACTGCAGGGCAATGACGGCACTCTCCTTCATCACGTCGCCGAGGTTTCCCGTCAGGGTCAGCTTGCCTTGCTTTCCCTTGTTCAGCGAGGTCTCTATGAAGAGAATCTCACCTCCCACGCTGGTCCAGGCCAGACCGGTAACCACACCGGCATAGTCGTTGCCCTGGTAAATATCGCGATAGAATGGCGGTTTTCCAAGCAGGTCCTCCACGTGCTCGGGAGTGATCTTCTCGTAGGGCAGCTTGCCGTCGTCGGCCACCTTCAGGGCCAGCTTGCGCAGGGCCTTGTTGATCTGCTTCTCCAACTGGCGCACTCCGCTCTCGCGGGTATACTGCTCCACGATGCGTTCCAGCGCAGCCTTGTTGAAGGTGGGCTTTGTTTCGAGGTTGTTGAAGCCCGTATTCTCCAGCTCACGCGGAACCAGATGGCGATGGGCAATCTCTATCTTCTCCTCGGTGATGTAACCGCTCACCTCGATGATCTCCATACGGTCGAGCAGCGGCGTGGGTATCGTGCCGAGGTCGTTGGCCGTAGCGATGAAGAGCACCTTCGAAAGGTCGTAGTCCACGTCGAGATAGTTGTCGTGGAAAGCGCTGTTCTGCTCGGGGTCGAGCACCTCCAGCAGGGCCGAGGCGGGATCGCCATTGATGGTGTTCTGCGTCACCTTGTCGATCTCGTCGAGGATGAATACAGGATTCGACGAACCGGCTTTCTGCAGGCTCTTGATGATGCGGCCGGGCATGGCACCCACGTAGGTGCGGCGGTGACCGCGAATCTCAGCCTCGTCGTGTACGCCACCAAGCGAGATCCTTACATACTTGCGCTTCAATGCCTCAGCGATGCTCTTGCCCAGCGAGGTCTTGCCCACTCCGGGAGGGCCATAGAGGCAGATGATGGGACTCTTCAGGTCGTGGCGAAGCTGCAGCACGGCGATGTATTCCAGGATGCGCTCCTTCACCTTCTCCATGCCGTAGTGGTCCTTGTCCAGGATGCGCTTTGCCCGCTTCAGACTCAGGTCGTCGGTGGTATATTCGCCCCAGGGCAGGTCTACCAGCGTCTGCAGGTAGGAGAGCTGCACGTTGTATTCGGGCGACTGAGGATTGAGCTGCTCCAGCTTGGTCAGTTCCGACTTGTAGGTCTTCGCTATCTCCTCGGGCCATTTCTTGCTCTTGGCCTTCTCCTGAAGATTCTTGATCTCAAGATTCTCGTTTCCGCCACCGAGTTCCTCGCGGATGTTCTTTATCTCCTGCTGCAGGAAGTATTCCTTCTGCTGCTCGTCGATGTCGACTTTCGTCTGCGTCTGGATATTGTTTCTCAGGTCGAGGAATACGATCTGCTTCTTAACGGTCTTCAGCGCGGCCATGGTGCGGTTGAGCTCATTCCCTTCTTCCAAGAGAGCAATCTTGTCGGGAATGGGCAGGGGAAGATTGGTGCAGAAGTAGTTTACGCCATTGGCGCCCACGCCTACATTCTCGAAAGCGAACGAGGTCTCGTCGGGCATTTCTTCGTTCTTATGAATGTATTCCAGCACCTTCTGCTTCAGGTCGGCAAAAGCCATCAAGAACATCTCGTTCTTCTCGTCGATCAGCTCTTCCTTGAGCGGCGTCATCTTGCCCTGCAGGTAGGGAGAGGTCTTGGTGATGGCGTCGAGATGACACCGGCCCAGTCCCTGTACGATAGCCGTATAGTTTTTCCCATCAGGCATCTCCAAGACTTTCATCAGTCTGGCATAGACGCCAATGGTGTATAAATCCTGATATTTGGGGGATTCAACCGAAGCATCTTTCTGGCAGAACACTGCACAGAGCTTCTCCGGATTTTTCTTTAATCGCTTTATTAAGGATACGCTTGCCTTCCTTCCGATCATGATAGGGACAATGACTCCCGGGAAGAGTACCATGTTGCGAGTGGCCAGAATGGGTGTCACCTCGTCGGAAGGTACTTGATCGAGAAGTTCTTTCAAATCTCCATCATAGTCTGAAATCATCTGAATGGATGTGGAAGTTCTTCTATTGCTCATTTGTTGTCTATTCATTAATGGTTTGCAAAGATACGAATATTTTTTTGATTAAAACATTCTATACAACAAATTTTTAGGCTTCTCCACTAAGCCATTCTTTGCAGACCGCAATATCTACCAACTTTTCCCGTTATCCCAGCATGAGCAACAGCTGTTTTAAATTCAAGAAATTCGAGATTCACCAGGACCGCTGCGCCATGAAGGTGGGCACCGACGGCGTCCTCCTTGGCGCCTGGGCGGAGGGCGGAAAGCGCATCCTCGACATCGGTTGTGGTACGGGACTTATCTCCTTGATGATGGCCCAACGCTTTCCCCTCTCGCACATCACGGGGATCGACATCGACAACGACGCTTGTCTTCAAGCATCCGAGAATATCACGGCCTCACCCCTGGCCTCGCATATTGAAATCGTCTGCTCTCCCGTGCAGGATTTCAATGCACCGCGATTCGACAGCATAGTCTCCAACCCTCCGTTCTTCATGAACTCCTTAGCATCTCCCGACGCCAAGCGCAACCTCGCCCGCCACTCCTCGTCGCTCCCCTTCAGCGACCTGTTTGCCGGCGTTGACCGACTGCTTGCCGAGAACGGCATCTTCTCTGCCATCATCCCCATTGAGGCGGAAGAAGAGTTCGCGTCTGAGGCTTTTCTAAGAAGACTGCGCCCCCATCGCAGAATTCTTGTGAAGACAACTTCCAGAAAGCGTCCCAAGCGTGTCCTCATGTCCTTCTCCCGTGGTTCTGTCCCGCCCGTCAACGGAGAGGTCTTTGGCGCTACTTCTACTCTACTCCAACTTGACGGCAAACCCACGGATTGGTATCAAGAGCTGACTGCTGATTTTTATGTAAGCCTATAGCTTTGAGTTTGTTATGAGTTTATGAGTTCTTGAGTTGCTTGAGTTTTTGAGTTTTTGAGCTTTTGATTAGTTTGTGAGTTCTCGAGTTGCTTGAGTTTTTGAGCTTTTAATTAGTTTGTGAGTTCTCGAGTTGCTTGAGTTTTTGAGCACTTAATCAGTTTGGGAGTTCCCTGAGTCAGCACGTTCAATTCTTTACGCTGCAAAGATAGCGAAAAGTTTTTTGATTCTCCAAATTTTTTGGAGTGTAGGAGGAAAATAATTTCTACGATTATTTTTACAAAATACAGATAATAGACTGATAGTGAGAGGGATGAATGGGATGGGAAAAAATATATATAGAGAGATAGAAGACCCACCCCCAACCCCAAGACCCACCCCCGGCCCCTCCCTACGGAGGGAGGGGAGAAGCAAGCGGTGGGGGATCGCTATCCCCAGTCTGCCCTCCTTACGTCGCTTGACTGGGGTTACTGAGAGTCAGCCCCGCCGGGGCTGGTTGATCAGTCCATCATGCAGTCTGCTCATACAGGGCAAGCTATGGGGCAGCGCTCGGAAGGGGCACACTCGTGAGGACGATAGTGAGAGTCATGGGGCAGAACGGCATGTGGGACGGGTCTATATGACTGACATCAGCGCCCGGAAGGGGTACATTCGTGAGAGCGATAGGGAGAGCCATGGGCCAGGACAGCATGGAGGCTGTGAGTGCTATGTGACTGACATCATTAACCAGTGCCCGGAAAGGGCACACTCTCGGTAACCCCAGTCTAGCGGCGTTAGGAGCGCAGACTGGGGGCTAGGCCCGGAAGCTACTACTGGACTCTGTGCCTCGAAGAGGTACACTAGCACGTAGTGCGCAGATATGTGTACGGTTCGGATATGATGTCGAGCATATGAGCAGTCGTGCAGCCGCCGGGAGACAGTCATGAGGTCTACACGATTTAGCTTTTGGAGTAGAATCAGATTGGTTAGTTGATATGCGCGCTTCGCGCTGGTGTGCCGCCTTCGGGGCACTGAGTCCAGGTTGGTGACGTATCGCTATCCCCAGTCTGCACTCCTAACGTCGCTTGACTGGGGTTACCGAGAGTCAGCTCCGCCGGGGCTGGTAGGTCTCCCTCGAAGGAACATAAGACGGCTAAAAAACTATCTTACTTGCTGAAACCGATGTGTCATGGCCTGGAAGGCCACACCTCAGAAACCGGGTACATGGAAGCGAAGCGGACATGTGCCCGGTAGTCCCGTGAGATTGCATCTGCCTGGAAGGCAGTACCTCCGAAAGATAATGCTTTGCAAGGTAGTGCCTTCCAGGCACCGTTCTAGCAGTCCCCTCTCTCCGGGCACATCCCCTCGCTTCGCTCGTGTATGTACCCGGCATTCTGAGGTATTGCCTTCCAGGCAAATGCTAGCGAAATTAGAAGCACTAATGCCTCCTGTCCCTCTTGGAGTTCATAGGAGCGTCGTCATTCTTGACGACGAAGGGCTGCGATAGGAGCGTCGTCATTCTTGACGACGAAGGGCTGCGATAGGAGCGTCGTCATTCTTGACGACGAAGGATGTACTTGTGATGATCAATCGGACTTTCTTTCTTGGTCGTCAGGAATGACGACCCTCCTACAAACACGCCGATGTTGGCTCCCCTCCCTCCGTAGGGAGGGGCCGGGGGTGGGTCTTCTATTACGAAATGTTAATATTGTGTTTCGATATGTTAAGTGTCCTTTCACCCATCAATCACAGAGGGTGAGGATACGAGGCTGGCGGAATGAGAGTATGATTTACAACGAAAATGCAGGCTAGAAAAGCAAAAATTGGGGAGTCTATAAGCCGAGAACGTGAGCCAAATTAACGCTAATTCGTTGATAATCAGCAGATAAAATAAAGATCTGACAATTCTGACAATCTGACAATTAAAAACGTGCTTCCCCCTCTCTTGAAACTGAAAAATAATACCCTTCGCCATATATAGGTAATAAATAAAATTAATAAGGTATTCCAATAGACTATCTATAGAATCAGCCATATTTTTTCTTAAGAGCCGTTAGATAACACGATTTTAATTGTCAGATTGTCAGAATTGTCAGAATTGCTAGAACGCTTTGTTAACAAATGAAAAGATATATAAAATAAAACTTAATCATTTTGTCATAAAATTTAATGTTTGTAATTTTATAATCACATATACAAGACGTATGCAGCGCTATTTGACTTACTGAAGACTACCGGAACTAAACACAGCCGTTCTCGTCTCCCCTCTTCCGGGTTAAAGACTTGCAGATTTCCCGCTTCTCCCAAGTCAGCTATACCCTCAGAGCAAGGCCCTCCAACGGATCAAAACGCCCCCAGGGACCACGCCGCAGAACACAGATGGCGCCGAATAAGTGACGAGCTCATGGCCGGCTATCGATGGAGATACTTGTAGATGGCGAGAATCTCATCTGAATAGCGCAGCCGCTCCAAAGCCGACTGCAGCAGCGCATTCACCCTGCGCTCTCCGTCGAAGAGAGCCGCAAGTTCATCCATGGAGTGACGACGCAGGCCAATACCAAAATAGAGCCGCAGCAAATCGCGCTCTTCTTCGGGCAGCACCCTCTCAAGCATATCACCAACCTGCTTGTTTAGCTCGTTGCGGTGGGCCAATGCATCGGCCTGATTCCATGGGCGTTCGTCTATCTCGTCCTGTCTCTCCCCAAAGAAGTCATCCCACAGGTCGTTGGACTGGGTATATTCGTTCTCCTCATCGTAGAGGAAGTTGTCTATCGATTCGTGTTGGCTCATTTTCTATCCCTCTCCCTGGTCAGTAATTGGCAGACAGCATCATCCCTGACAATCTGCGGCTCCGCCTTGCCTTTCAGCACCAGCACCTTCTTTCCATTGCGATAGATGTGCAACTGGCGGGAGCGCACAACAGCCGTCAGCTCGGCGTCCTTCTGTATGGCCTGCCAAATCTGGTGATAGGCGCCATCGGCATCCATCAGTTTCCTCTGCAGATGAGAGCACAGGTGGGACGTGTCAATTTCAGCAGCGTTCATTACCTCACTCATCACGCATAACCAATTGATAGCAAGGGAGAAAGCAAGTTCTACCGCCGTAACTTTTAAAATTTCTCATGCTGCCGACGACCTCCGGAAAAGAATCATATATGCTTTTTCTCATAGCGTATTCTTTTAAGCCAGAATCTCCCAAAAACTCTGGGGCAGATGGATGTTCTCCACGTCGACAGCATCCTTAAACAGCGGAGCAATGTCCTCGGGCGTGAATCCGGCAATGCCACAGCCAATGGGCGTGACGAGGAAGGTCTGACTGGGGTGATCCTTGGCATAAGCAATGAACTTGTCGACGTATGGCCGGATGGTCTCTACCCCACCCTGCATCGTAGGGATGGCATAGCTCTGTCCTTGAGGGCCGTCGCCGTTGCCCAGCACGGCACCGAAGTGCAGGCGAGCCACTCGTGCGGCACCGCCTCCGTGCATGCCGGCCAAGTTGCTGCCAAAGACGAAGATCTCGCCCGGCTGAAGCGAAGTGATATAACTGGGGGTAATCCGATGGGAATAATCTCTTTGCATAGTTGTTGACATTTTTACATCGTATAATTCTGGCGCTGCCGAGACGGACTCCACGGATATTGACTCGCAGATGGACTCCTCGCTCTGCGCCACATAATAGCGTTTGAAGTAGGGTATGACGACATTCTGCATCAACCGATGATAGATCTGCGTCACGGCAGAAGGAGTGATGCCCAACTGCGCGGCCACTTCCTTGCCCTTGAAGCCCTCGAGGAGCATCATCTGAAGAACGATGGATGAGCGATGGTCACGCCCCAGCACCCCGTAGCAAATCCCCAATACCGTCCTGCGGAAATCCTCGGAGAAGTTGTCGTCGGGAACATCGAAGCGCAGGCTGGCCTTCTCCATCCGTTCCTCAAAGCTCTCCATGCGGTGCTCCCTCTGGTAAGCCTTCAGACGGTCGAGAAGGACGAAGCGGAAACCGTTGATCATCCAGGTTTTCAGGGTCATGCTGGGCTTTCGGTCTTCCAACTGGCGGAAGTCGTACTTGTCGAGGGCCAGATAGTATTCATGGGCGATGCTGTAGAAGTCCAGCCCGGCCTTCTGCTCCAGTTCGTAGCGTCTGTCGTAGATATGATAGGCGATGCGGCAAAAGCCATAGAAGTAGTCGCGCGTGATCTGTGGGTCGCGGTTGCGCAATCCTTCAATGATCTCCTCATCCGTCAGTCCGACTGCGGTCTTTTTGTTGTGCTCTTGCGTCATAACTGCAAATTTAATAAAAAATTCGTTCGGCACTTAATTTTTGCGTGCCTTTGTTCTTTTAAAAGATAAAAGGTGCCTGAAAATTAAGTTCAACCCACTAAAACGAAGGAGAAAAAATTATGAAACGAGTATTCAATCTGATTATAGTAGACGAGAGCGGCAGCATGACCATCATCGAGAAGCAGGCCCTCATGGGACTCAACGAGACACTAGAGACGGTGAAGAAGATGCAGGAGCTGCACAAGGATATCGAACAGCGCGTGACGCTCATCACTTTCGACAGCAGCCACAAGCGCTTTGTCTTTGACAATGTGCCGGCATCACACACCCACAAGCTCACGAGCAAGGACTATCGTCCCGGCGGTGCCACCCCACTCTACGATGCCATCGGCCTGGGCATCAGCAAGCTCAACGCCCAGACCAATGCCGACGACCACGTGCTGGTGACGATCATCACCGACGGCGAGGAGAACTGCTCGGAGGAGTACAACCTCAAGATGGTGAAGACGCTCATCGAGAAGTTGAAGAAGCAGAACTGGACCTTCACGCTCATCGGCACCGACAACCTCGACGTGGAGGGTATGGCCGGAGCAATGGCCATCGACAATCATCTGGAGTTCAAGGAGGACGAGGAAGGCACGAGGAAGATGTTTGCCCGTGAGCGCCGTTCTCGCTCGCGCTACAACGCCAATATGGCCTGCAATGCTCCACAGCCCATGGGAAGCTACTTCGACGAGGACGACAAGAAATAAGCCCACGTATGCTCTACTGCGGGGAAATGACGCGGTCTTTTGTTCCCGAAAAGGACAGAGGCCGCGTCTTTTTGTTCCGTAGTTCAGGGGGAGGCTTCAGCCTCCGGAGCAGAAGGCCGCAAGTCACAGTATCTTCTCGATCTCGCTCAGGCTGTTGACGATATAATCCGGCTGCCGTTCGAGCGTGCTCGGATCTACATTCCATCGGTTGAAGAATATCGTGTCGAGCCCAGCATTGATGGCACCCGCGATATCGGTGTCGTAGTGGTCGCCAATCATGATCGTGGTGGCTCGCTGGGCACCCGTCTTAGCCAAGGCGTAGTCGAAGAATTCCTTGTGAGGCTTATTCACGCCGGCGTCCTCACTGAGAATGATGGTGGCAAAATAGCCGTCCAATCCTGCCGACTTCAACTTGCGCGACTGCACCTCATGGAATCCGTTGCTGCAGATGTGCAGCCGGTATCCTTTCTGCCTGAGATACTCCAAAAGCTGCTTTGCCCCAGGCACGGTGCCCGGCTCACGCGAGATGAGGTCGCCATAGCGGTTGCTGGCCTCCACGCACCACTGCGGAGTGATCCATGACGTATCTCCGCCGCACTGCCTCACCATCTCCGTGACCGGCCTGCGGTAGCGCTCCACGATGAGCGTATTGCGGTCTATCTCACCATGGGCATACTTGGCCCACACGTCGACGTTGGTGGCAAAGTAGGCATCTCTGAACGCCTCGTAGGAAGGCATGATTTCCTTCCAATTCCGCTCGTCGAAGAGCTTCTTCAGCGCAATCATACTGTTCCCGTGGGTGTCGTAGAGCGTATCGTCGAGGTCTATGAACAAGTCTTTATAGTGCATCATTTCAAATTTTGATTTAAGTTCCTGCAGTGCAAAATTACGAAGTTTTGGCGAGAATGCAACCATAAGAACGAAAAAAGCCGGTGCCACCAGACTTCATGCTGATGATACCGGCCCAACACAATAGGATTTTTTCTTATGTTATGCAACCAGGATAGGTCTGGACTGACTTTCTGCATTCACTCCATCTGTCCGACCCACATAGCTGTCTTTCTTCGGCAGACGGATGGAGAGGATGCCGTCGCTCACCCTGGCTGAGATGGACTTCGCGTCAATGCTCTCTGGCAACCTCAACTTGCGCTCACTGCGAATATAGGTGTGGTTGTGCTGCCATGGCCAACAGAAGCGATGACCCTTGCGGATACGCAGATCGAGCACGCCATCGTGCACCTTCATGTGGAAGTTCTTCCGCTCCAGTCCCGGCACAGCCAACTCTATGGTATAGCCTTTGTCGTCTTCCCTCACGTTGGTGGGGATGTCGGTCAGCCTTGTCCAGCTGTTGACTTCATTCCACATGGCATCCATCATATTATCGAATGGTCTCAACATACTTGTCATCATAACACAAATCTCCTCTTTTTATCAATTCGACATCCTATAATAAGCTAAAAAAGGACTGCTCCGAAGAGCAGTCCTCATTTTTCAGAGCAGAACCGAAGCCGGTTAAGCAACCTCAATCTTCTTGGTCTCCTTCTCTGCCTTGCCTGTGCGAGGAAGCGTGATGTGAAGCACACCGTCAGTAACCTTAGCCTCAATCTTATCTTTCTCTACATCGTCGGGCAGCGTCAGAGCCTGCTCGTAATTGCTGTATGAGAACTCGCGGCGCAGATAGTGCTCCTTCTTGTTCTCGTCTTTCTTCTCGTCCTTGTGCTCCAACTTGATGTTCAGGCAACCGTCCTTATCGACGCTCACCTTGAAGTCATCCTTCGTGGTGCCAGGGGCTGCAAGCTCTACTTCGTAAGCCTTATCGTTTTCCTTGACATTGATAGCAGGTGCTGTGACGTTCATGCGCGGCATCCAACTCGTGTTCAACATATCGTCAAAATCATTGTCAAGCCAATTGTTCATGTCTCTTAAAACCGGATACAACATAAGTCAAAACCTCCTAATTGTCAATTAATCCTTTATTTATCCTCGGCTCTTCCATCGTCCTCAGGTTCCTTTCGTTGCCCTCGTCCGACTTCCGAACTTCACTATCCCTCAATGCAAGTAGCGTGCCGAAAGACGAGCAGTGACAATTCTTGCATTTATTGTCAGCAAAGCTTAAAAAATTTTCATTTTCATGACAAATTTGGTAAAGGCTGGTTCTATAAATTAGGTCGTGGCGGATTCTGCAAGATGTCGGAAATCAAAACGTAAGTTGAAGAGGGAGTGTAGCGGGCTACACGACCGATGAGACTTGACGTTTTGAGACCGACAGATGCAGAAGACGACCGAAACAACTTAATACCATTCTCTGTAAGTTCCATAAACCTAATTTTTAGAACCAGCCTAACATCAGAAAGCGTCCTCCGATGGGGCGTTCCTTCGTCTCACCGTCTCTTCCTGCCTCTTCCTGGCCTCCTCGATGGGTTTCCTGACGGCTTGTCTCATAGCACCGCTGAAAGAGATCTGCGACTTCATCAGGGGGGAGAGGTTTGACATGGGAGACGTGTTCTTTACTGTGCTCGGAGGATTCATCGGGGCGCTGATGTTGTATCTGACCATGTAGAAGATGCAGGTAGGACAGCGTACCGCAACGGCCGTTGGCTCGGTGTTCACACCGCTGGCCACGATGTTTCTGACGGACTCGATACAAACGATGCTCCCCTGGCTCTTCGCCTGCGGGGCCTGCGTGACGGCGGATTTGGCGGCCGGAATAAGGAAGTCGCTGAAGCTCGGTGTGAGGATCTCGCTGAGCAAGGCGATCCGTGAGACAATGGGGAAGATGGTGGTTTATCTGAGCTTTATCTTGGCAGTGTGCATGATGGAGGCAGCGGGCCGCCACTCTCTGAAGATCGCTACGTGGTGCTGTCTGTTTGTGTGCTTTCTGGAGGTCGGCTCGGCGATCAGCAACTTGTTGAAGCCCTATGGGGTGGATCTGTCGCTGAGGGGGATCGTAGAGATCGCGCTGAGACGGTCGCCTCTGCACATCGACGACGAGGAACAGAAGGCGCTGCTGAAAACGGTGAAGATTCAGGAGATGGCAGCTGCAGAGAAAAAACGGTGGGAAGGAACAACAAAGAAGGAAAGGAAAGGCTATGGCAACAAAGGAAAGAATTGTTAAGTTCATCAAAGACCGCGAGGGCGGTTTTGTGCAAGACCCCAACGACCGCGGCGGGGCTACCAACAAGGGCATCACGATAGCGCTCTTCCGCCAGTATTTCGGCAGCGGGCGGACGGTGAGTGACCTGAAGTCCATCACTGATGAGCAGTGGATGAGAATCTTTGATGGCGAGTTTTGGAACCCGCTGCACTGCGACCTCATGCCACAATGGGCTGCGGATGTAATTCTGGATTTTGCTTTCCATTCGGGCAAGGACAGGGCCGTGAAATACGCCCAGTCGATGTGCAGGGTGAGCGCTGACGGAGTGGTCGGGCGTATTACTATCGATGCCATCGGGCGCCAGGACAGCAAGAAGTTCGTGGAGCAGTACTGTGAGCTACGGCGAAAGTACCTGCTCAGGATCGCGGGATTTGATGACAAGAATGAGCAGCTGCTGCGCATCGCAAGGACTGCTCCATCGCAGATCAATAAATATCTCAGCCGTGGGAAGAACAAGAAGTACATCTCCGGCTGGTGCGTGAGGGTGAATACATTACAACGAAAAGTTTTGAGCGGTGAGTTATGAGGCGACTAATTTGTTTTGCATCTTTGTGTTTGCTGTTGTGCTCGTGCTCTACTACTCGCAAGGTGGTGATGACTGACTACGTGCATGATACGATTACAGTAGTTAGGCAGGACTCCATCATCATCACACCTCATGTGGACTCGGTGAGCCTGGCGGTGCCCCAGGAGAGCCAGAGCGTTGTTTCGCTCGACTCGACGGCGACGGCTGAGACCTCGCTGTATAAGGCAACGGCAAAATGGAGCGGCGGTCGGCTCTCGCTTGATTTGAAGGCCAAGGAGGGGGCGAAGGTAGACGGGACGGTGAGCCATGCCGATACTACCAGGATAAGCAGGGCGGCTTCCAAACGAGCGGTATCGCGCCAGAATAGCAGCGTGAAAACGAAGTACGTCTACAAGATGCGGTGGTGGCAAAAGATACTCATGTGGATCGGGGTGGCATGCATCGTTGGAGGGGCGATAAGCATCGGGCTATGCTTGAGAAGATGACTATGGGGTTTATGGGATGAATGGGGTTGATGGGGCGAGAGAACAGGCGAGCAGGCTGCGAGAGATGATGATCATGGGGTTTATGGGGTGAATGGGGTTGATGGGGCATTCGCTGCCATTCATTCAGGATGAGATAAAGAATTGATGATTGTTCATAGTATTTGAATTTGGATAGATTAGTTTTTAGGTAGTTTTTGTTTTCTTATGGTTTAAAGTAGTATTCGGATGATACCGTCTTCAGTCGAGAGGCTGGAGGCGGTTTTTTGTTTGTGGTAAACCTATCGTGTGGTAAGGGCGGATTTATAAGGATAATTGTGTATGGAATACGACGATAAAAGGATATTTACCGGTGAGGAGTTCGAGGCGATTCTGAGGGCTCTGAATGAAAGGGAACTGAGACAGGTGCTGCGTGCCACCTATAGGAAGGAGGGCACGAAGATCGTGAAGCTTATCGCCTCCAGAACCGGACGAATTGGCATTCGGGACGGTGAGAAGATGGCAAGGAAATCTCTGCGCGTCTTCACCTACAGCAAGGGCGGCGGATTCATGGTCACCGTTAAACCTCGAGGAAAGAAAGGGCTGTACATGACGCGCCAGGATAAGACCGCACCGTCGAAAAGATGGAGATACGACCATCCGGTAGGCATGTGGCTGAACTCCGGATCATGGCGGACGGGGAACCGCGTGACGCAGACCGGTGGAAGACGCGGACGTCTGTACGGATATCACTTTGTGGAGAACGGTGAGCACGATGCCGTGATCATGGTGAGGAAAGACGTGATGGACGACCTGAAGACCACGCTGCAGAAGCGCATGGGTAAGATGGGATTCGTGCTGGGGTGACGATCACCACCACCAAGGCCAACCACTCATGTGCGGATTGTCTACGTAGTTTGCAGATAAAAGAAGAAATATCCCGACGAAAAAAGCAACGATTGTGTAACCAAAGAGGAATTTGTCTAGCCCCGTGGGTGGAAGAGGAGAACATAACATATCCCATGTGTGCATACCGGCTAAAATGCTAGAAGCGATGAGAACTATCGCAATCGCATTTTTCACCTCGTTTCTCTCGTCGGCCTTTTCTATGGGATCCTTATCCTTCTTCTGGTCTTCACCGGGTATTTTGTCAGGGATAGGAAGATAGCTGTTCATAGTGAAAGTTTTCTGTTTTCTGCTCCAAATATAGGAAAAAAAAACGAAACTTATTTCGTTTATTATATAATTTAACATAGTTGATATAGGGATATGGCGAGTAACGATATACGAATGCGGGTGCTGCTGAACGTTGACGGCAAAAAAACTGTCGCCGAGGTTTCGAGTAGTGTTAAGGAATTGCAGGAAAACCTGAAAAAGACCAAGAGTGAATCGGACAAGACTCGAGAGGCTCTAAATAAATACACGAACTTGACGCTTTTATGGGGTAACCTTAGAAACGGCATTCAGAATCTCACTGCAGCCATGCAGCCGTTCATCGACAAGGCCAACAACGCTGTCGTAGTACAGACAAAGTTGAAGACCGTGATGGAGCAGCGCATGGGAGCCACGGCGCAGGACGTGGCCGCTATCAACAAGCTCAGACTTGCGCGCCCGGATACCGGTGTTGACGTAGGTGCTCTTGCGATGATCGGTGATGCGTAGCTCTACCGGTCCCGCCTGGCCGCTCTTGGTGCGATTGCGATGATCGAAGACTATAGTAATGGTCATGTTTTCTTTTGTTTACCCATTTTTAGAGGATGGGGTTAACAAGTGGTAAACAGAGACCATAATTTTGCCTTGTTTAGACCAAAATTGTCTCTATTTACCCGCTTGCGTAAGTGATTAGTATTCAGCGATTAACTTAACCTGCATTATTCATGAACATTAAACGCTACTTTTTTGAACATGAATTATCACAAATTACCCATAAATTATTCGTAAATGATTATATTCATGAGAAATTTATGGATAATTTATGGATATTCGTGTGAAAAATAATCTCCATGAATAATGTAGGTTAAAATATCCTCTCCTATCGGAGTTTGAAATAAGGGGACAAGTGAAAAAGTCCGTGGATAATTTTATAGGAAAATACTTCATTTCCAGCTCAAGGCTATCGCCTGCAGTCGGCGGGTGGAGGAACTGGTTGGTAAGTCCGCTCCGCTCCCTCACCACC
>Ga0256404_1001272_pt1 | contig 62497 bp, 49 predicted proteins | sample RumenRJG_01DNA_FD_185990 | JGI IMG/M metagenome (GOLD analysis project Ga0256404, IMG submission 185990) | Bovine rumen microbial communities from Lethbridge, Alberta, Canada - RJG_01 | ecosystem: Host-associated > Mammals > Digestive system > Stomach > Rumen | place: Canada: Alberta | collected...
TCGTCATCGGCAGCCTGCTGACGGTGTGGCTCATGCAGCATTGGATGTCACAGTTCAGCTACCGTGTCGTCTGGTGGCCATGGATTCTCGTGGCTGGTGCCGTGGTGTTCGCCGTCAGTCTTCTCGCCGTGTTCGTGCAGAGCTGGAAGGCCGGCAACGAGAACCCGGTGAACAATATCAAACAGGAATAACACAAAACATAGCAATATGAATCAAATTTTAAGCGCCATCAAGAATTTGCCACGGCGCGGTCAGCACAATCTGGCAAAGATTGTTTGCTTGGGCTTTGGTCTTGCCGTGTCGGCGGTGCTGATTGGTGAAGTCTATTTCGAGCAGACCTTCGACACGTGGTTTCCCGGGCACGAGCGCACCTACACCATCAACGAGGATGTCGTGCAGAACGGGCAGTACAACGAGTGGTCGTCTACCTCTGGAGCCGTTGCCCCGGGCATCAAGGACATGTCGCCACAGGTGGAGGCAGCCACACGCTACTCGTTCATGCTCAGCGATGTGAAGACGACCGTCGACGGACGGCCGTTCACGATCGACGAGGTAGACGCTGCTGACAGCTGTCTCTTCGACGTTTTTCCACGGGCAACCGTGCAGGGCAACCTCAAGGAGAGCCTCAGTCGCCCTTATAACTGTGTGATAAGCCGATCCATGGCTGATCGCATCGGTGGCAATGTAGTGGGCAAAGCGTTCGAGCTGCGCGACTACGATTTTAAGCTCATCATTGGCGGTGTCTATGAGGACTTCCCGTACAACTCTAAACTGCACGGCATCGATGTCATTACATCACTGCCTACTATCAACAAGTATTTAGATTTCGAAATCACAGACCGTTGGGTGGGTGGCGACCGCTTCTCTTCTTATATTAGACTGAAGAAGGGTGCTACGATAGACTACCTGAAACCTAACGTCAGTAAGATGATGGCACAGCACAGCGACTATGCCGAGGCTGAGAAAGCTGGCGTGAAGTTCAACTATTCTTTCACACAGGTCACCGAAGACTACACCTCCAATCCACAAATCAAGACGATGTGCTGGATCATGACGCTGCTCGCCATCATCCTCCTGGTCTCCACGGTGGTCAACTATTTGCTCATCGTCATGGGCAACGTGGTCAGCCGCTTCCGTGAGATGGCCGTACGCAAGTGCTTCGGCGGCGGGCGGCGCACCATCTATGGCATCATGGTCAGCGAGTCGCTGGTGCATGTGGCCATCGGTATCCTACTTGCCGCAGTCCTTATCTTTGCCTGCAAGGGAACGATAGAGGGCTATATCTCCGCTCCCGTCAGCACGATGTTGCTCAGCCGTGGCTCATGGATACTCGGTCTCATCTGCCTGCTCATCATCTTCATCGGTGGTTTTGTGCCGGGCTATATATATAATAAGGTGCCTGTGACAGCTGCTTTCCGTGGTGTGCACGAGGCACGCCGCCGTTGGAAACTCATCATGTTGTCGGTGGAGTTTCTCGTCGTCACCGTCATGCTCAGCCTGCTTGCCGTCGTGCAACAGCAGTACCGCGAGGTGACGCACGAGGATATGGGCTACGACTACAGCCGTCTTGCCGTCGTCACCTTGGACAAAGCACCTGTCAACCAGATGCAGCAGGCCGTGACGTCGCTGCGCTCGTTGCCCTTCATCGAGCAGGTGACAACAGCCTACACGTTGCCGATTGGGTGGCATAGTGGAAACAATATCTATCTGCCGGGCGACGACACGGAATACTTCAACATTGCAGACCAGTACAGTGTGGGCGACGGCTATCTGAAGCTCATGGGCATCAAGGTGGTGGAGGGCCGCAATTTTACTGAGCCTGCCGACAGCGACCTGAGCGAGGTGATGGTGAGCGAGTCGTTTGTGAAGCGCTTCCATACGACCACGCACAAGCAGGGCAGCGTCGTCGGACAACACATCTGCGTATCGGAGCACACCGACAGCCTGCATCCTTTCTTTACGATTTGTGGGGTGTATAAGGATGTCAGCCTCGGCTCATCGCTTGAGCGTGAGCTCCGTCCGAGCGTGCTCTTCCACGACAACAACAACGCTCAATACATCCTTGCGAAGTTCACCGACCTCACGCCCGACAACCTCGCCCGTGCCCGCCAGCAGTTGAAGCAACTACTGCCCGACCGCGACGTGAAGGTAATGCCTTACTCTGACCTTGTCGTCAATCAGTATCAGAGCACCGACGGCTTCCGCATGGGAACGCTCGTTACGGGTATCACTGCGCTGGTCATCGCCCTGATGGGACTTATCGGCTACACCACCGACGAGGTGAACCGCCGCCGCAAGGAGATTGCTATCCGTAAGGTCAACGGTGCCACGGCCCGCGACATCTTCCACATGCTCGTGACCGACGTGCTGAAACTTTCGGTTCCTGCCGTCCTCATAGGCCTCGTCCTGTCCTGGGTCATCGCCGGAAAATGGCTGCAACTCTTTGCCGACCGCATCACGCTCTCGCCTCTGCTCTTCGTGGCTGTTGGCGTGGTGGTACTCATCATCATCGTCGCCATTCTGCTGCTTTCAGCCCGCAAGGTCGTCAACGGCAACCCCGTGCTATTCCTTAAAGACGAATAATTAAAAGAAAGAAACTATGATAAAAGTACAAGATTTAAGCAAGACCTTCCGCACGGAAGAAGTCGAGACCATTGCGCTCGACAAGGTATCGTTTGAAGTAAAGGACGGCGAGTTCGTCGCCATCATGGGTCCCTCCGGCTGTGGCAAGTCCACGCTGCTCAACATCCTCGGACTCCTCGACAACCCCACCTCCGGCCAGTATTGGCTCGGTGACAAAGAGGTGTCCGGATTGCATGAGAACGAGCGCACGGCCATCCGCAAGGGACAGATAGGCTTCGTCTTCCAGAGCTTCAACCTCATCGACGAGCTCAACGTAGAGGAGAACATCGAGCTGCCGCTTACCTATCTCGGCATGCCGAAGAGCGAGCGCAAGCAGAAGGTGCAGGAGGTGATGAAGCGCATGAACATCAGCCACCGTGCCAAGCACTTCCCTCACCAGCTCTCCGGCGGTCAGCAGCAGCGCGTGGCCATCGCCCGCGCCGTGGTCTTCGGTCCCAAGCTCATCCTCGCCGACGAGCCTACCGGCAACCTCGACTCGAAGAATGGTGCCGAGGTGATGCAACTGCTCACCGAACTCAACCAGGACGGCGCCACTATCGTCATGGTCACCCACAATGCCCACGACGCTGAGCTGGCCCATCGCATCGTTCATCTCTTCGACGGACAAATCGTTGCAAATCCATAATTTCTCTCTCTTGGAGGCCTTCCCTGATCAACTACGAGGGTGGCCTCCATTTTTTTGTCATGGGCAGAAAAGCATGTGCTATATATAAATAAGGTGTGAGCTTATAAATAAGGTGTGTGCTCAACATGATAATGTATGTGACCTATATATAATAATGAGTCGTTGACTTGCACGAACGGAATATTTGACGTAACTTTGCAGTAGGAGAGATTTTATATATAGAAAGTATTCGTCAAGTGAAAGCATTTAAGAAAATCGGTTTGTTGCCACGGGTGATCATCGCCATTGCCTTGGGCGTGGTCTTTGGCCTTTTCCTCCCCTCGTCAGTAGTGAGAGTCTTTGTCACATTCAACAGTCTGTTCAGCCAGTTCCTCGGTTTTATGATTCCGCTGATCATCATTGGATTGGTCACTCCTGCTATTGCCGACATCGGGCGCGGAGCGGGTAAGCTGTTGGCTGTCACCGTCGTCATTGCCTATGCCGACACCGTGTTGGCGGCACTCCTGGCTTACGGCACCGGCTCGTGTCTCTTTCCCTCGATGATTGCCACCACGGGCGGACTGCCGCATATCGCCAAGAGCATGGAGCTGACACCTTATTTCACGATCACCATTCCACCGATGGTCGACGTGATGAGCGGCCTTGTCTTCTCGTTTCTCTTCGGTCTCGGCATTGCCTATGGCGACTTGAAAACATCGAAGCGGCTCTTCGACGATCTCCGTTATGTCGTTGACAAGGCCATCGCCAAGGGCATCATTCCTTTCTTGCCGCTGTATATCTTCGGTGTGTTCCTCAATATGACGTATAATGGTCAGGCTGGTAAGATCATGCTTGTCTTTGCCCAGATCATTATCGTCATCCTCGTGCTTCATGTCCTCATTCTCGTCTATCAGTACTGTATCGCTGGTGCCATCGTTCGCCGCAATCCCTTCCGTCTGTTGCTCACCATGTTGCCAGCCTATCTCACGGCTTTAGGTACGAGTTCATCGGCAGCCACCATTCCCGTGACGCTGGCACGCACGTTGAAGAATGGCGTGAGCAATGCCATCGCCGGTTTTGTCATTCCTCTCTGTGCTACCATCCATCTCAGTGGCAGTGCGATGAAGATTACGGCTTGTGCCCTGACCATCTGTCTGCTCACAGGGCGCGCTCACGATTTTGGTCTCTTCTTCTATTTCATCCTTATGCTTTCCATCGTCATGGTAGCTGCGCCCGGTGTGCCCGGTGGTGCCATCATGGCTGCGTTGGCACCATTGGCGAGCATCCTCAGTTTCAACGCCAATGCTCAGGCGCTGATGATTGCACTCTATATCGCCATGGACAGCTTTGGCACAGCCTGCAACGTCACGGGCGACGGTGCTATCGCGCTTGCCGTGGACAAGATGTTCTCACGAAAATAAATCTGCAAGTCCTTTGCTTGTTTAAAGGGAAATGCGTATATTTGCAGCACATTTCAACAGAAAGGACAATAACTATGATTAAGATTTATGGTATGCCTACCTGCCCCTACTGTGCTTATGTAGACGAGCAGGTCAAGGGCGACAAGCGTTTCAAAGTGATAGACATTGGCGAGAATGTCAGATATATGAGTGCCTTTATGCACCTGCGTGATAAGAGTGCGGCTTTTGACCATTCCAAGGAGATTGGTGACATCGGCATTCCGGCCTTCGTCTTGGAGGACGGCACCGTAACACTCAAGCCCGAGGATGTGGGACTCAAGGAGTATGACCCCAATGTGGGCGGTCCTGCTTGCAGCCTCGACGGAAAAGGGTGCTAAGGTCTGCGCCCTCTTCTCTTCCTATACTGCATGATTCATGAATATTATATTTCACATGAATGTCCATGAATTGACCATGAATTTCTCGTAAATTTAATATTTCGTGAACAATTTATGGTTAATTTGTGATGATTCAATGTTCAAAATGCAATAGCAGAATGTTCATGAATTATGCAGGTTAGAAAGTTCATCCAAAGCGTTCTTGACGAGTGAAAGGAGCTTTTTAATCAATCATGAAGCCACAGACAGACTACAATCAGCCGATGATCTACGTGGCCGTTGCCCTCATCGTCGGTATCATGGTGGGCAATGGCGTGGGGATGTCTGTGGGCGTGAAAGCGTATGCAGTCGCCTTCTGCGTGCTGTTAGCTTTTACCGGCGTGGCCTATTGCCGGAACCGATGGCTGTGCGACATCAGTCTGATGCTGTCTGCCGTGGTATTTGGTGCGTTTCTTGAAAGCAGACAGATTGAAGAGCAGAGGATAGCTTTGCCTAAGGGACGCGTCGCTTGTCAGGCTATCGTCGTCGGAATGCCGCAGCAGCACGGCAAGGTGATTCAGGCCGACGCGCAGATCGTGAGTTTGAATGGCCGACAGCTGAGTTCCACTCTCAAGGCGCGTCTTTCCTTCCTTCGTGATACTCTGTCCGACGTTGCTGTTCCCGTCCCTGCTCTTGGCGACGGCATCGCGTTTTCCTCACGTCTGCAACGTCCCGGCGACGGCTATCGTGCCAGCGTAGACAGTCATTTCGACTCCCGCCGTTGGCTGCTCTCGCAAGGCTATCGTGTGCAGACGCTGATCAGTCCCTATGCCTGGCATCGCGTGATATTGCCACTCCGCAGCTTGGGAAGGACGGACCGTGTGAGGCTAAGCGTAGGGAAATGGCGTGAGCAACTGTTGAGCCAATACCGCCGTATGGGTATTTTGGGAGAAGAGTATGCGGTGCTGGCCGCTATGACCTTGGGCGACAAGAGTTGTCTGACCAAGAGCTTACGTAAAGTCTATTCCCAAACCGGTACCAGCCATGTCTTGGCGTTGTCCGGACTTCATCTGTCCATTGTCTTCAGCATCTTGCTGCTCACGTTTGGCTTGTTTCGCGTCAACCGCTGGGTCAGCTATTGGCTGACGCTGTTGGTGCTGTGGTGCTTTGTCGTGCTCGTAGGCATGCCGGTGAGTGTCGTTCGTGCAGCCATCATGCTGTCGGTGGGCAGCATTGCCTTGTTGTTGCATCGCCGGTCAGCCTCGCTGAGTGCACTGTCCTTGGCGGCAGTCGTCGTGCTGGTGATGAATCCGGAGAGCCTGTGGGACGTCTCTTTTCAGTTGTCTTTTATGGCCGTACTGTCCTTAGTCGTCATGGAACCAATGGTAGAGGGACTTTGGTATCCCCGTTTCCGCATTGTCGCCTGGTTATGGTCCACGACGCGCACGTCGGTGATCGCCCAGTTGGGCACAGCACCTTTAGTGGTTTATTACTTCGGTAATCTGTCGGTCTACTTTCTTCCTGCCAACTTGCTCGTGTCGCTGTTGTCGATACCTCTGTTGCTTCTGTCGTTTTTCTTCTTTCTGTCCTTACCTTTGCAGTGGGCTCATCTTGCCTGCATCTCCCAACTGCTTTCCTGGCTGTTGTCGTCGGCTACGCTTTTGCTCAATCATGGTTTGCGCTGGATGTCTGCGCTTCCTGGTGCGGCTGTCAATGACATCGCATTCAGTCAGACGCAGGTATGGCTCTATTATTTCGTGCTTGTCTGTCTTCTCGCTGCCGTTCTGTATGAAAAGCGTATAAAGAGTAGTAAAAGCAGTTAAAATCTCTCTTTTTATGTTGCAAATGTCGGAAATGAGAAGTAAACTGAGCGTTATTGTTGCTGTTTTTATTAATTCTTTGTATATTTGCAACATTCGACTCTCGTCTTGACCTTGTTCAATTGCAGCGCCTTGGTCAAAGAAGGGATACGGATACAGGTTCACCATTTGCTTGTGGCCTGCTATTGAAATGTTGAAACAATCCGCTGCAAAGCTAATAACCTTTTTAAGAAAGAAATGGAAAAGGAAATCGTGAAGCCTGCTGAGGGCAAATTGGGTATTCTTGTTGTCGGCTGCGGTGCCGTAGCCACTACGTTCATGACTGGCGTGCTGATGACGCGCAAAGGATTGGCTAAGCCGATCGGCTCTATGACACAATACGACAAGATTCGTGTGGGTCGTGGCAATGATAAGAAATATCTTCATTATGGCGACATCGTCTCTTTGGCCAAACTCGATGACATCGTCTTCGGCTGCTGGGACGTCTATCCTCAGAATGCCTATCAGGCTGCCGTCTACGCTGAGGTGCTCAAGGAGAAGGACATCGATCCGGTGCGGGATGAGCTGGAGCAGATCAAGCCGATGAAGGCTGCTTTTGACAAGAACTACGCCAAACGTCTCGACGGCGACAATGTCAAGGACTGCGCTACCCGTTGGGATATGGTGGAGCAGATCCGTCAGGATATCCGCGATTTCAAAGCCAAGAACGACTGCGCCCGCATTGTGGTGATCTGGGCCGCTTCCACAGAGATTTATATTCCTTATTACGAGCCGATCCACGGCAAGCTCGATACCTTGGTGGCTGCCATGAAGGCCGACGACCGTGAGCATATCGCTCCTTCGATGTGCTATGCCTATGCTGCCTTGCAGGAGGATGCGCCGTTTATCATGGGTGCTCCTAACACCACCGTCGACATTCCGGCGATGTGGCAGTTGGCCGAGGAAAAGAAGTTGCCGATCGCCGGTAAGGACTTCAAGACGGGACAGACGCTCGTCAAGAGTGGTTTCGCTCCGATACTGAAGGTGCGCAACCTTGGACTGAGCGGATGGTTCTCGACCAACATCCTTGGCAACCGCGACGGACTCGTGCTCGATGAGCCCGCTAACTTCCATACCAAGGAGGTCAGCAAACTCTCTACCCTTGAGACCATCCTGCGCAAAGACGATCAGCCCGATCTCTACGGCAATATCTATCACAAAGTACGCATCAACTATTATCCCCCGCGCAACGACAACAAGGAAGGTTGGGACAACCTCGACATCTTCGGTTGGATGGGTTATCCCATGCAGATCAAGATCAACTTCCTTTGTCGCGACTCCATCCTGGCCGCTCCATTGCTTCTCGATCTCACTTTACTCTCCGACCTGGCCCATCGTGCCGGTCGCTATGGCATCCAGCGCTTCCTGAGTTTCTTCCTTAAGAGTCCTATGCACGACTACACCAAGGGTGAGGAGGCCGTCAACAATCTCTTCGAGCAGTATACCATGCTCAAGAACGCCATCCGCGAGATGGGCGGCTATGAGGCTGACGAGGAAGTGGACTAAAAGCCACAACAGACCCTACAGCAGACCCTCCCTAACCCTCCCTTAAAGGGAGGGAAAGAGCATCTCGCACGTGATGGCTCTTGTCATGAATTAGAGATTACTTTTCTCGAATGTTTGAAGACTCTTGTCAAGATTTGGAGAATACGCTTCTCTAATGTTTGAAGATTCTTGTCATGAATTGGAGAATGAGAGAATGCGCAGATGGTTCTGCCCGAAGAGGTTGAAAAAAAGAGTGACACGAATATAGAACAATAGCGGTGCTCCCATGTAGTGTGGGGCACCGCTATTGTTTTGTATATGAGGAAAGAGGACTTACCATGTGGAAATGTGGGGGCTCTCCTTGTCGTGCTGTGAGAGCCCCCTATGCAGTGTCTTGTGCACCTTAGCTTTCAATTTTATTTCTGTCTGATGACGATACCGCCCATCGACTGGAACGAGACCTTGAGTTTGCCGTCCTTGCTGACTTTCACGGTCTTCTCCACAGCTTCGCGGTTCTTGCCATCGGTGAGCAGCGTCACCTGCTGGCCGGCGAGCATGGGCAGGGAGAGAGTGAGCTGAAGCGGCTTGCTCAGGCCGTTGAGGCCACCGACAAACCATTTGCCGCTGACAGCATCCTGACGGGCGATGACAGCATAGCGGGTTGGATAACCGTCGATGAACTTTGTGTCGCGCCAAGTCGTCGGGATGTCCTTGAGAAAAGCACGCTCCACAGCGTTGACGGTGGAGTCGGACTGCGGGGTGACCTCCACGCAGTTGACACTTGTCTGGTTAGTGATGGCAGTGGCAAGCTCAAACGTGTTGCTCGTGTAGCGCGGGTGGCGGCTGCGGTTGTCGCGGCTGAGATAGCGGTTCATGATCACGCCACCCCAGTCGAAGCTGCCTATGGCGTTGCGGCTGAAAGGATGCATGGTCATCTCGAAGCCCTCTTTCTTGGCGTGATATTCCGTGAAGAAGATGTTCTCACTGGCCAGCGCAGCCTCAGAGGCGATGTAGTTGGGATACATCCGTTCCCAACCTCGTGGGATGGTGCAACCGTGGAAGATGACGGCGAGGTGGTGGTCTTTGGCGTCGCTGAGGATGTCCTCGTAGAGTTGCATCGTCTGTTGTTTGTCACCGCCGAAGAAGTCGACCTTGATGCCGGCGATGCCGGTGCGCTCCATCCAAGCCATCTCACGTTTGCGGGCGATGGCGTCGTTCATGATGCCGCGTGGAGTCTGCGGTGCATCGTTCCAGTAGCCGTTGCTGTTGTACCACAGCATGAGACGGACACCCTTCGCTTTGGCGTAGGCGGCAAGCTTCTTGATGCCCTTGCGTCCGATGTTCTTGTCCCACCAGTTGTCTACCAGCACATATTCATAGCCATACTTGGCAGCCAAGTCGATGAACTGCACCTGATCGGCATAGTTGATCGAGTTGTCCTGCCATACGAGCCAGCTCCAGGTATAGCGTCCCGGCTTGTAGTCGTATTGGGTCTTGTATTTCGGTTCCACCACGTCGTAGGGAATTGTCGTCTCCACGATGGGAGCGAGCGTCTGTCCAATAGTGATGGTCCGCCACGGCGTGGTGCCCGGTAAGGCGATGCCGGGTGCTGCGCTGCCATTACCATTGTTCTCTCCGGGTTGTGGATAGGCCACGGTGTAGCCACCCTGTGGGTCGTAGTCGCTCAACCGGCTGCCGCAATAGCTGCCGTCGACGCCGGTTTCGGAGACCAGTACCCAATAGTCGTTTTTGCTTTGGCTGGCTTTCTTATTGTTGCCGTTGCCGGGCAGTTGCTCGTGGAAGAGACAGGGGAAGGTATAGCCCACGCCGAACTGCGACTTGGCTGTCATGGGCGCGTCGGCAGTGTATTCCTCTTCGTAGGAGGGCTTGGTGCGTTCCCAGCCTGTCATGGGCGTGATCTGAGGACAGAGAAATGTCGTCGTGCCATCGGGAAAGCGGAAACTCGTGGCCTCGCTGCTGATGACGGCGCATTTCGGGTTGTCGTCTTTCTGCCGGGGAATGGCGTAGCGCAATGCGATGTTATTGTCGTCGACGACGAAGGTGACGACAAAACGCTGTCCCTTGGCATTGGCGAAAGTCACATCAGTGGCGTTTGCCTTGAAGTCGACATGCGCGCGTTTTGTGCGGGTCATGTCGTAGTGCTTCTCCATCGGGTAGTCGCGGCTGTCGGTGAGCGTCATGCTGTGGGTGAGATCGCCGAAGTCAGCGACGAAGCCTAAGCGGGAAGGTTGCATCACCTCTTTACCGTTGAGAGTAATGGTGTATGTAGGTTTGCCGTCAGTGTCGGAGAGCGTCACGACGAGCTGGCCGTTGGGCGACGTGATGGTCTTGTCCTTGGCTGCCGCTGGCATGGTCAGACAAAGAGCCAGTGCAAAGAGAGATGTCTTGAAGATTGTTTTTTTGTGTGTCATATTTGGGTTTTTAAATAATCTTGATAGACTTAAGAATAAGCTGTTAAAAGCAGACGTATTTTCAGCATGTATTCAATATTATTTGTCTAAAGATAATGGTAATAGATCGAAGAACATCAATCTTGTTCTAAGAATAGAGTCGTCTTTTATATGACGATAATCCTTTTCTTGTTGATCAGAACTAAATACTGGCTTAAAGCCATTAGATTGATAAAAAGCTATTGTGCCCGGACTGTTGTATGCATCTACAGTGACAAATCGGCATCCAGTTTTGTTGTTTGGATCAATGAACCAATATTTTATGAATTCAAGCACATCGCTACCTATATGCATGTGGCGATATTGATCAGATACAGCTAATCTGCCGACCAAGACAGCTGGGTAGTCTTTCAATGCTTTTACATGCGGAATGTCGGTCTCTATTTTCTTTTTTCTTGCATTTGGCAAATCGTCAACTCTAATACTCGCATTTGATAATGTGAAAGCACAGACTACTGAGTGGGGCTCATTATCAAGTTTGTAGCAATAACTTTTACCCAACAACTGTTTCGCATAATTGAAGCAGTCGTTGGAAAAGAAGTCATCAAGGTCTCTGTCACCACAAGAGAAGCCTTGCAACTCTGTTGGGTCAGCTAATTCACACAGCGAACAGTTATCTGAAAGGAAACTCATTTAACTTTCAGTTTAGCTTTTGCTAATATATTCTGGACCATTCTCATGCCCTGTTCGTATTGTGCTTTTGCTGTTTTTCTCTCTTCCTCGTTCCGATGGATGTAAGCCTCATATGTTTCTTGAGCTTGCCGCTCAAATTTCTCAGCGACGTCACCGGTAAGTACAGGAATGGATGCAATTGCCAATGCCATAATTTTCTTCCATTATTGATAGTTCTAAGGCAAATTTACGAACTTTGTTCCGAACTACAAAATAAATACAGAACTATTTTATTAATGCTAATACTTGAAGGCTTACATGTCAGATTATATCACTTCTGAGAGTCGCTTAACGTTTTTGTCTTTCTTATACTCATGTAAGCTGTCGGTTTTCCGAGATGATTGGTATCTTTGTCCTTCCATGAATTACTCATTAATATTTTATGAATAATTTGTGGGTAATTAATGGGAATTCGTGTTGAAGGAAACATAAATGTCCATGAATTAACCACGAATTTTAGAGCTGTTGAAAAGTTTTAGGAGGAACGCTTGAGTATTTAGTATCTGTAGTAAATAACTTCGTGTTTACGGATCATGGGGATTAGAATTCATGCTGCCATCCGATGCTGATGTCGACCATAGTGGTGTGCTTGGCGTTGGACGGGTTCATCCATGCGGCTTCCGCTTTCAGAGTGAAGCCGAGGGGTAGGGAAGTGTTGAGGCCAGCCGTCCATTTATTGCAGAAGGCGTTGTCGACGTGGAAATATCCGTCGTAGCGTGCGAAAGGGATGATCGAGAAGGAGGGGAGGCCCAAAGTGGTGGCGAGGTCGTAGCCGGCTTCCAGCCCCGCCGCCTTGTTGTCGTGCGTGTTGCTGGCGATGATCTGTCCGTCGATGGTCCACCCGTGTGCCAGATAGGCGAAGTCGAAGGCCGCATGAAAGGCGTGGTCGTAGTCCATGAGATTAGGATTGTCGCGCTGGTCCATGCCCTCCTTGGCACTGCCATAGAAGCCGGAGAGACTCAGGTCGAGGCCGTTGATCGGCTCAATGCCCACGCGCGTGGCGGCACCGAGCAGACGGGAGTGCTTCAATGGGGTGGTGGGATAGACGTAGGTGCCCAGTTCGAAGTGTACTATTCCGGTACGTCCCCACAGCGCGATACCGCCCTCATGCCACGTCATCGGCATGAGCGTGCTCTCGCTGAGCGGATCGTAGATGGTCAGGGCCGGTCCGCCGGCGTTGGTAGTACCCACGGGGATGTCGATGATACCGGCTTTGACGTTCAGCGCCTCACTCCATTGCTTGTTGATATAGAGCTTGTTCGTTGTGTAGTTGTCGTCGAAGTTGTTGCCCCATGCCCCTTCGGAGTGGAAGCGCTCATATTCCACTTCAGCTACAGCCGACCAGCCTTTGCCCAAGGTCAACGTGGCGTTGGCGAGTATGTGGGGGAAGTCGGTGAGTGTCGGATGCTCCTGACCATGTCGGTGACCATAGTTCATCTCGGTCATCACATAGCCTGTGAGCCGCTGCTGTGCTGTGCCGTCCTGTGCCAACATGTTTGCGCTGCAAGCCAAGAGACCCAGCGCGCTGAAGAAAAATCTGGTTTTATACATTTCGACATCATGTTTTACGAGTGCAAAGTTACAACATTGATGTGAATCCCGATGCAAAAGAGGCATACCCAAAAATAGTGATTTTACACTCTGCAATTATCTCCATACTTAATTAATCTCATCATTTTCTACGACAAAAGTACTTCACGGCGGACTTACAATCTAGAGAGACCATTTTATATGAAAACGGGGGTGGCTTCGCCATTTCAGCCTTTTTCGGCTATCAGAAACGGACTTTGATGAGGTCAGAAAGCCTTTTTGATCAGAAATTCTCTAGAGAATTTTCCCTCATCATGGCTTTTTCATCGGCTCACTACGCCAAGATGACCGGTTAAAAAGGCGTTTTTGACCATGATAACGGGCTGAAATGAAGGAGAGAAAAAATGAAGAAGAAAGGGATAGATAGTTAATACGTTGATAGATAGTCGGTTATGCTGATTTTTCTAGAATAACGCAAAACCCATGAAAAAGGCGATATTTGGAGCCAAGGATACCTTCGCTCGCAAATATCGCCTTCTCGTGGGCGGAAAAATGTCAGTTTACTTGACACTCCCCTGCTATGTTGTTGTTATGCCACCTCAATGTTTTTGGTGATCTCCTCTTTCTCAGTCTTACGTGGCAGACCGATGCGGAGCACACCATCCTCTACTCTCGCCATGATCTTGTCGCGGTCGACATCGTCGGGCAGTTGCAGACGCTGCTCAAAGTTGGCGTACGAGAACTCGCGGCGCAGATAGCGCACTGCGTTGGTCTCCTGCTCATTCTCATCCTTGTGCTCCATCTTGATGTTGAGCACTCCGTCCTTATCGACGTTGACGTGGAAGTCGTCCTTGGTCATGCCCGGAGCGGCCAGCTCAATCTCGTAACCGGATTGGTTCTCCTTGACATTGATGGCCGGAGTGGTGGTTTGTACGCGAGCCGCGCGGTTGTTGTTCAAGAGCTCGTTCAGTGCGTTGTCGAGCGTTGCGTAGTGGAATACTGGATATAACATATGAAAACCTCCTAATGATATTGTTTCTAAATTGTGATTAAACTCTAATGTTTTTTTCTTTGCCCTTGTAAATGCAATATCCATACCCATGTAAAAGAAGCGACAATCCGTCAGCTCTGCGTGACAGATTGTCGCTTTCTTCTATGCTTCTCTTCAAATTGATGGTTTAGTAGATGACTTTCTTACCTTTTTGGATGACGATCTGATGTTTGGCGGGGTGCTGGATGCGTGCGCCGTTGAGGCCGAACATGAGGTGGTCAGAGGCTGTGCGGTCGAGGTGAACAGCTGAGATGCCGGTCATTGGCGAATAATCGTCGTTGTTGGTTACGTAGATATCGTCGATGGTGATCGGCTTGTCGCCCAGGGACCACAGGGCGACGATGTAGATTTTCGACGGGTCGATGGCATTGCTGTTCTGCTGGCTCTTCATCGTGTGCAGTGGAACGACGATCTGCATTCGGTTGTTGAAGGCCTGCTCATAGTTGTTTTTCGCCCAGATGTTGTTTTGCGGATAGATGAAGATCTTGGCGCCGTTGTTATCGGGCTGTTTGAGTTTTACCACGAGATATTTGTAAGCGCTGAGGTCCACACCGTCGCTGTAAGTCCATCCTGTCTGTCCATATTTCCCATTGACGATTGTGTGGGTCTTCTCGTCGTATGAGGCACCGTTTTGTTCCCAGATCACCTTCACGTAGTTCTTGCTGAGCGGGAAGAAACTTGAGCGGACGTTGAAATTCGTGGAGTAGCTGTTGCCAAAAGCATCTTTTACCTTGGCGTTGACATGAGCCTTGCCCTGTCCTTTGGCCAGAATCTGTCCGTTGACGACTTTGACGTTTTCCGGATCGCTGACCTCGTAGGATGCCAACGAAGAGACATCCTCCGTGTGACCGTCCTGATAGGTCGCTTTCAGTCCGGCGAGCTGTGCTTGCCCGGCCATCATGTCGAGGTCGCCGACGGGTTGCAGGCCAGTGATGGTGGCCTTCTTCGGGTCAGGCAAGTGTGTGTTGTCGTTGTCCGGCCATGCGCGGTTCACCTCCGCCCAGTCCTTGTACCACTGCCAGCAGGCTCCGGCGCAGGTCTCGGGGTTGCCGTCAAAGTTTGGTGCCACGGTACCGCTGTTGAGATATTTGTCGATGTCGAGATAACAACTAGTGCTGGAGAGCGTCATGGAGATGTTGTCGTAGTGGTCCATGAGTGCTTTGAAGGCCGATCCCCACTTCGAAGTGGAGCCGGTGGACCATGTGCCCCAGTTTGAGTTGACCCATTGTCCGTGCTCGTTTGTGTGTCCGGTGCCTTCCTTCTCAGGGCTCCAGTCCACCTCAGTGATAATGACAGGATTGGTCATCACCACGGGCACGGCCTCAGTGAACGACTGGATATACGTCTGCGCGTCGTATTTGGTGTCATCAGCACCGTACCATCCTACGTAGTCGTGCACGGCGTATCCGATGTTCTCGCCCTCGATGGGATGGGAGGCATAGCCGCGGTAGTTGGCCTGCCAGCTGGTTCCCGGTACCCAGATGATGCCCGTGAAGCCGTTGGCGCGTATCTTGTCGACGATGGGCTGAAAAAAGTCGTGCATGGCCTCGGCCGTTTCCTTGCCCTGACCGTCGTAGAGTTTGACGGGCTCGTTGGCGAGTTCTATCGAGATGGCTCCGGCGCTGGCCTTGACGATCGGGTTTTTGCTGACCACGTCCCAGACGTAGAGTAGATAGTTTTGATAGGCATCGCCGACCTTGATCTCATGCGGACAGACGCCCGGCGGGCGCACGACGACATACATGCCGTGGTTCATGGCCTTCTGCATCAGGGGGATGTAGAGCTTGTCGAGGAAGTGGTTGAAGCGGTCTTTGCTAAAGGCCGAGATGTCGTCCTCACCGGAGGACTTCTTTGACGGGTCGTTGGTCCAGCATGGATCGAGGTGCAGGCGGAAGACGTCGCAATAAGCTCCATGTTCGTTGTCGGTCATGGCGGTGTAGATCTTCTCGAAGTAGTCGAGACAGGGCTGCACGTGGGCATCGGTCAGCTCGGGTACCCACCCGGTCCATCGCCAGCCGTTGAAGTAGGGACTCGGCGTGTCCATCACGCCATGGAGTGTGACGCGGTTGCCATGGGTGTCGCACAGATAGCGGCCCTCGACATGGAGGGTGGGGAGCGGGGCGGAGTAGATGGAGGATGCATGAGCGCAGAGCGTGCCCAGACAAGCCAGCAAGGATAGAATAGTTTTTCGTAATTTCATTGTTTCGATTTGTTTAGGATCATCGGGTGCAAAGGTAGGGAATAGTTGGCAAACAGGGTTTGTGGGAGGTTACGAAAAGTTTAGCTGAGGTTACATAGGGGGGAGACAAGGGGGCGCGTTTGCTTGTAAGCAAACGAACAGAACTGATGGACCAACAAGGGACGAAAAGCCCCGGGCAGAGGCCGCAAGGCGACCATGGCTAAGGGCAGAGGGAGGGACGAACAGGGGAAGACAAGAAAGGCAGAGGCCGCAAAGCGACCTCTGCCAGAAGGGAGAAGGGGGGGCACCCCCGGGAGGCGGGGCTGTAGCTGTCTGCTACTCATTGCTTGCCGCTACCATTTGATGCTCACGCCCCCCATGACCCACGTGCCGGGTTGCGGCACATTGCCGACATCGACAAAGTCGCGGTCAAGGAGGTTGTTGCCTTTGAGGTATACGGTGTAGTGCGGAGCCGTCCAGGCAAGGTTGGCGTCGAGGATGCCGTAGCTGCCATAGCTGTGGAGCTGGCCCTGGAGATCGTTGTAGTGGCCCATGCGGTGCTGGAAACGATAGCAGAGGTCGAGCGTCAGCTGCCGCCAGAGGTTCAGCCCCAACGTGGTGACCACTTTGTTTTTGAGATACTCCAGCGCATAGAGGCTGCGGATGCCCTCACCCTCGTGCTGGTCCTGGTTGATGAAGCAGTAGCTCACGTTGAGGCGTCGCAGCACACGCTGCTCAGGCAGCAACTTGCGGAAATCGAATTCTGTCATGGCCTCCATGCCGAGGGCGTTGATCTTGCCGTAGTTGACCGATTTCCACACCACGTTGCCGTCGTCGTCTTTCGTGCCGTCGTCGATCCAGTCGATGAGGTGAGTATAGTGGTTGTGGAAGACGCTGGCCTTGGCCGAGATGCCGTCGGAGGCATAGCGTAGTCCGCCCTCCACGGCCCGCAGCTCTTCGGGTTTGAGGTTCGGGTCAGCCTTGTGGCCCCCGACAGAATAGAAGAGTTCGGTGAACGAGGGCATGCGCAGCGAGCTGTTGTACGACGCGAAGACACTCCAGCCCTTGCCGAGCCGCACGCTGGCATCTATGCCGGGATAGACCCGCATGTTCATGTCGGCACCGCTGTTCTTCGCTGCTACGAGTCCTGCCGACACCGTCAGCGGTCCCGTCACCACGTTGTGCTCCACGACAAACTGCATGTTGGTGCGGTTGAGTCCTTTGACATAGTCGCGCGAGGTGCCGTGGATATGGCGGCTGCGGCTGAGCGCATTACCGAGGTTGGTGCTCACCAGGTCCTCGTTGCGCAGTTCGGCACCGAGTGCCGTACGGCCGAGTGCCCAGTCAAACCACGCGTTGAGGTTCGCGCCAAAGATGTCCGTGCGGTGATAGTTGAACAGCACCTTCGACTCGTCGCCACGCAGGAGCTCGAAGCGGTCGTACTGATGGTTCCAGTAGATCGAAGGCCTGAGATGCACCGTGCCCTGCCGTGTCTCAGCCTGCAAGGCCGTGAAAGTCTTGAAAGTATGTTCAAACTGATTGTCGAACTTTGGCGAATAGAATGTCGAGGAGCCAAAGTTCTTGGCCGAGGCACCGGCATGCCAGTTGACGCGCACGTTGTCGTCGAGATACTGTCCTTGGTAGAAGCCCTTTGCCGTGTTGTAGTCCGTGTTGAGCTGCCCGGCTTTATTGCGGGTATATCCGTCGCTGCGCGTGAACGTACCGGAGAGCGACTGTCCCCATCGGTTGCCGCCCCATGCGCCCCGTGCGCCAAGGCTGAGGTAGCCATAGCTGCCGCCCTCGACATGCGCGTCAATGGTGGTTGTGACAGATTTGCGTGTGACGATGTTGATAGCGCCTAACAGGGAAGAAGTGCCGTAGACGCGCCCTGCGGGTCCTTCGAGTACCTCGATGCGCTCAATGTCGCTGATGTCTACGGGAAAGTCAAAAGCGTTGTGCCCAGTCTGCGGGTCACAGATGTTGATGCCGTTGAGCAATACGGTGATCTGCTCATCGTTGCCGCCGCGGATGCTTATGTCGGTCAGGGCGCCAATAGCGCCTCTTTGCCTGACATCCACGCCGACGGCGTATTTCAGCAAATCGTTAACACTCTGTACCGGCGCCGCCTGGATCTCCTCGCGGTTCAGTACAGTTACCATTCTCGCTTGTCGGCTTTGTGCCAGCGGAGCGCGTGTGGCCGTGATGTCGACCTCGCCGAGCGTCTCACCCTGACGGATGAGGGAGTCGGGATTGGCCTTGTCCACATCAGTGCTGATGCCTTCTGCCTTGGCATAGGTCAGTGTGGCCACGGAAAGCGTGCCCACCAGCACTTCACGTCCCAGACAAGCAAAGAGCGCATAAGGCTTACGCGAGAAATGCGTAAACTTCAATGGGCGCTGCTTGTTGAAAACTGTTTTGAACATAAATAATAAATGATACTAAAGTCTCGCCAACATGGCAAAACGGGTGCAAAAGTAATAAAAAAATGTGAAAGCAAAAGGAGATCGTTCTCGTAATTTATTTGGATTGAATGATAATCGTTTGGCAGATAGCAGATTTATCGCTAACTTTGCCAGTCATAAAAATATCATGTTGAAGGATGGAGAAACATATCCAAAACAGAAGCGCAGGCAAAAACTGTAGAACAGACTGGGCGCAGACGATCGGACTGATCGCCTTTGATGCCGACGACACGCTGTGGGACAATCAGGGACATTTCAATGCCGTGGAGAAGGCTTACTGCCGTCTGCTCTCGCCCTACGGTACGGAGGAGCAGGTGTCAGCGGCACTGTTTGAGACAGAAACCGCCAACATGCCACTGCTCGGCTACGGCTGCAAGGCCTTCACGCTGTCGCTGATCGAGAATGCCGTCAGTTTCAGCAAAGGACAGATCACGGCACAGCAGTTGCTCGAAGTGGAGCAGCTCGGCAAGTCACTGCTCACTCTGTCCGCCACACCGCTGCCCGGAGTCGTAGATGCGCTGAGGACGCTGAGGCAAAGCGGCCGCTATCGTCTGGTCGTTTTCACCAAAGGCGAACTGCTCGACCAGCAGAACAAGGTGATCCGCTCGGGTTTGCGTGAGTTTTTCGATGACGTGATCGTCGTGTCGGACAAGACACGCCACGAGTATCAGCGGCTTTGCGATATGTTTGACACCGACGTAAGCCGACTGTTGATGGTGGGCAACTCGTTTAAGAGCGACATTGCTCCAGTCTTGCAGTTGGGCGGCTATGCCGTGCATATCCCTTTCGACAAAGTGTGGCAGCACGAAGTGGTGGAGGAATACGAGCATCCACGGCTGAGACGGTTGCAAAGTATCAGCGCGTTGCCCCCGTTGCTTGCTATTTAAGAATAATGAGGGGCTAAATCTATATATTATTTGCTGATGCGCTTTTTTTTTGTTATCTTTGTAGCCAAAAAAAATAGAAACGCCAGCTATTTCTGACAAGATATGAACGTCATAGATATTCTTAACGACAACAGCCGCCCCAACGGCTTCTCCATAGAGGTGCTGCCTCCCCTGAAGGGAAACGGCACGGGAGCGCTGTTCCGCAATCTCGACAAGATGTGCGAGATGAAGCCGCTGTATGTCAATATCACCACGCATCACAGCGAATATGTCTATCGTGAACTCGAAGGCGGACACTATGAGCGTCAGCGCATCCGCCGCCGCCCGGGTACCATCGCCATCGCGGCAGCCATACAGAAGCACTATGGCGTGATGGTCATCCCGCATGTCATCTGCAGTGGAGCCACGGCGGAGGACATCGAATACGAACTCATCGACCTGCAGTTTCTGGACATCAACAACGTGCTGCTGTTACGCGGTGACAAGGCAAAGGACGACAAGACCTTCAAACCCGTGCCCGGTGGCTATGCCCACACCACGGAGCTTATCGCCCAGGTCAACCGCTTCAATGAGGGATTCTTCGTTGACGGCACGCCGATCAAGCATCCGGGAGAGCCGTTCCACTATGGTGTGGCTGCCTATCCCGAGAAGCATGAGGAAGCGCCCAACATCGACATGGATATGGCCTACCTGAAACAGAAGCAGGACATGGGCGCGGACTATGCCGTCACACAGCTCTTCTATGACAACCGAAAATATTTCGACTTTGTGAAGCGGGCGCGTGCCATGGGCATCACCATCCCCATCGTGCCGGGTATCAAGCCTTTTGCCAAGTGCTCACAGATCACGATGGTGCCGAAGACCTTCCATTGCGACATGCCGCAGGAACTCGCCGCCGAGGCTGTGAAGTGCAAGAACGACGACGACGCACGCGCGCTGGGTATCGAGTGGACGGTGAACCAGTGCCGTGAGCTCTTTGCCGCCGGTGTCAAGGACATCCATTTCTACACCGTGTCCGCAGTGGACAGCGTCGTGGAAGTGGCTCAACAGTTGATGTGATGCAGAGCACAGAGGCGATAGGACAGCAGGAGGCATGGCAAAGACTCATGCAGCTCGTGGATGAAAACCGCATCCCGCATGCCTTGATGTTTGTCGGACCACAAGGATCCGGCAAGCTCGCATTGGCACTTGCCTTCGCGTCTTTTCTCTTAGGCGAGCCGTGGAATGGCAAGTCGATGGTGGACAACGATGCTCTGCGGCGCAATGCTGTGGCGATGCTGGCCAAATGGCAGCACCCTGATCTCCACTTCTCCTTCCCGATCATCAAGCCCAAGGGCACAGCCAGTGACCATAAGATGGTATGCGACGACTTCGCAAAGCAGTGGCACGAATTACTGGCCAAAGGACCTTACTTCACCATGGAACAATGGATGACGATGATGGGTGCCGAGAACCAGCAGGCCGTGATCTTCGAGGCGGAGAGCGACGCGCTGAGCCATCGACTCTATCTCAAACCCAGTCAGGGCGGCTATAAGGTCAGTGTGATCTGGTTGCCGGAACGTATGAATCTCACTTGCGCCAACAAGATGCTGAAGCTCTTGGAGGAACCGCCACAGAAGACGGTCTTCCTCTTGGTGAGCGAGGAGCCCGAACGTCTGCTGGAGACGATACGCAGCCGTGTGCAGCGTTTCGACGTTCACCGCATTGCCGATGAGGCGATCGAGCAGGCTTTGGTAGCGCGGCGCGGCCTTGACGAAGATACCGCTCACCGTGTGGCGCGATCGGCAATGGGCAGCTGGCTGCAGGCGTTGCAGGAGTTGGATGCCGGAAACGAGAACCGCCAGTTCTTTGATCTCTTTGTCATGTTGATGAGAAAAGCCTATACGCGCGACCTGCGGGAACTGAAAAACTGGAGTGAGGCTGTCACTGTCTTCGGACGCGAGAAGCAGCGTCGTATGCTCGTCTACTTCCTCTATCTCGTCCGCGAGAACTTCATGTTTAACTTCCGGCAGCCCGATCTCAACTATATGACATCGGAGGAGGAGCATTTCGCACAGAACTTCGCGCGCTTCATCAACGAGCGCAACGTCGTGGAGATGGGTGAGCTCTTGCAGCTCGCCTATAGAAACATTGGTCAAAACGCCAACGCGAAGATTGTATTCTTCGATTTGGCGATGAAAATGATAATATTATTAAGAAGATAGTTCATGAGAAACTGTAATGATCATATATGTACCGGTTGTGACCGTGGCCTGTGTTGCCGTGGTGTCAGCCGGCAAGACAAACAACTCAACACCTATGATTGGCTGGCCGACGTGCCGGGCAATGCTGAGTCGACAGACTTGGTGGAGGTGCAGTTCAAGAACACCCGCAAGGGTTACTACCACAATGTGAACAACCTGGATTTGCAGAAAGGCGACATCGTAGCCGTGGAAGCGAATCCCGGTCACGACATCGGTGTGGTGACGCTGACGGGTCGTCTCGTGAAGTTGCAGCTGAAAAAGGCCAACCTCAAATCCTCTGATGAGATCCGACGCATCTATCGCATCGCCAAGCCCGTGGACATGGACAAATATAAGGAGGCCAAGAGCCGCGAGCACGGTACGATGATTCAGAGCCGACAGATTGCCAAGGATTTGGGACTGCAAATGAAGATCGGTGACGTGGAATACCAGGGCGACGGCAACAAGGCCATCTTCTATTATATCGCCGACGAGCGTGTGGACTTCCGAAAACTCATCAAGGTGCTGGCCGAGACGTTTCATGTACGCATAGAGATGAAGCAGATCGGTGCCCGCCAGGAGGCAGGACGTATCGGCGGAACAGGTCCCTGCGGCCGTGAGCTCTGCTGCGCCACGTGGATGAAGAACTTCTCCAGTGTGTCGACTAACGCGGCCCGCTTCCAGGATATCTCGCTCAATCCGCAGAAACTGGCCGGTATGTGCGCCAAACTCAAGTGTTGTCTCAACTACGAGGTGGACGAATATATCGAGGCCGGGAAGAAGTTGCCGCCGAAGGACGCCGTGCTGGAAACCGCCGACGGCGAGTATCATCTCTTCAAGACGGACATTCTTGCCGGTCTGTGCCAGTATTCGACCGACAAGAACTTGGCTGCTAACCTTGAGACGATCACGGCGGAGCGTGCCCGCGAGATCATCGCGATGAACAAGAAAGGCGAGAAGCCGTTGTCGCTGCAGGAGGATGACAAGGCCAAAGCGGTGAAGAAACCGATCGACCTCCTTGCCGACACGGACATCAGCCGCTTTGATAAGGCGAAGAAAAAGAAGCGGAAGAATAACAAGAACAAGGCCGACAAGCAGGCTGCCGCCGGTGAGCAGGGTAACGGAAAGCAGCAGAAAACCCCACGCGCTAACCGACCGGACAATAAAAACCGCAAGCCGAAGGCCGACAAGGCCCAGGTTGCAGGAAATGACAAGCCTAAGAGCGGACCCGCCAGCGCACAGCCGCAGCGGGAGCAGACGAAAGAACAGAAGAAGGATAATGGGAACAAGGCGAAAGCACAGCCCGCGACTCCTTCTACAAACGAATAATAGTCATGAGGCGTTTTTTGTTTTGGGGTGTATGGACCTTGGTGATGCTCTGCTGCAGTTGTACGGGCAACCAGGTCTATGACCACTATCAGAATGTGCCCATCTCGGGGTGGGATAAGGCCGACGTGCTCAGCTATGACGTGGCGGCACTGCGTGATTCCGGTTGGTATGCTACTGACTTGGGACTGCGCATGAACAACATGTATCCCTTCCTGAGCGTCACCATGGTGGTCAGTCAGGCGGTCTATCATCCTACTGACAAGGGAAAGAAAGAGCCATATCCCCAGCCTTTGATGGTGAAAAACGACACAATCAACTGCTCGCTCCGTGATGACAACGGTAAGGTAAAGGGACAGGGCATCATCTTCTACCAATACCACTACCACGTCTCAGCAATGAAACTACAGCAGGGCGACTCGCTGCATATCACCGTGCGCCATATCATGAAGCGTGAGATACTACCGGGACTTTCGGATATCGGCATCAGTATGAGGCGGATGATGAAGTAATTGGGACGTTGAAGTAAAGAATAGAAAGATGAAGGACTTGCCTTTGAAAGGTGTGTTTGTCGTTGCCAGTTTGCTGTTGCCGCTCACTTCTCATGCCATTAACGTGGACTCTTTGGCAAGAGTGGAGGCGAAGGAGTTTGGACGCTTGCCCAAGCAGGCAGCCAGTCTGCAAGTAGGATTGAACACAAGCGAGGAAACTAGTGTAGAATATGAGTTGGACTATCAATGGTATCCGCTGGACTATGTCGGTCTCGGCATCGGTGTGGAACTCGACGACGACTATGGCAACCGGCCGCTGATCGAAGCCGAAGATGATGACGAATATGATCCTGACCGTATCGTCAAGTTAAATATCCATCCCATGCTCTCGTTCCGTACACCAACCTTATGGATGAATAAACGGCACAGCTGGGGCTTGTTGCTGCGCTGCGACCCTGGTTTGGTGCTGTCCTTCCCACGCAATGACAAGGTGTATTACTCGGGCTTTAGGTTTGATGACGGTAACCGTGTTGTCCACGAAGGCTTCACGCTGAAGAACCGTGACGGGCGTTGGAAGTTCTGGCGGGTAAGATCGGCGGTCTCTGTGCGTGTCGACCAGTCGCTGATCTCCTTGGGATGGAGCATCTCCAACTATAATATCGCCTATTGCCGCAACAATATGTATTATCAGGACAAGCGCTATTATGGTCACGACAGCTACGACAAGACGTTCTCGTTGTTTGTCGCCTTCACGTATTGCTTCTGATGGCTGTGGAATATAAAAACAGAAACGCTCAAAACGATACCACTTTTCGGTGAATCGTTTTGAGCGTTTGTTGTTATTGTATTTTGATGTCGCTGGATCTTCCTACACCTTATTATATATAGGAGATCCGGCTTCCGTGATATTGGCTACACCTTATTATATATATAGCGTCAACTTTCAGGCAGTCTTATGTTCTCACGAGGTTTCTGCCGGCATCGAGACGTAGGAAGATGAACAGCAGAATGGTGAAGCCCCACAACGACGAGCCACCATAGCTGAAGAAGGGTAGCGGGATGCCGATCACAGGCGTCAGTCCTAATACCATGCCCACATTGATGAACACATGGAAGAGGAAGACGCTCAGCACACAGTAGCCATAGACACGTCCGAACTTGAACGGTTGTCGCTCGGCAAGGTGGATGAGACGGAGTATCAACGCCAGGAAGAGCAGCAAGACACCCGCTGAGCCGAGGAAGCCTTCCTCTTCTCCAACAGTACAGAAGATGAAGTCGGTGTCCTGCTCCGGTACGAACTTTAGCTTGGTCTGTGTTCCGTTGAGGAAGCCTTTGCCTTGCAGTCCGCCTGAGCCAATGGCGATCTCACTCTGATGGACGTTGTATCCGGCACCCGCGAGGTCTTCATCGAGGCCTAAGAGTACGTTGATACGCACGCGCTGGTGAGGCTCCATGACATCGTTGAGCACGTAGTCGGCACTGTAGAAGAAGATGATGGAACCCACGGCAAACAGAGCGGTGAGCATGTAGTTGATGAGTCGTGTCGACAAGCCTTGGAAAGTGAGGTAGCCAATCAACGCCGCACAGATGCAGAGCTGGATCCAGACGATGTCGAAGCGAATGACAAACTCGGAGAAAAGCAGCGAAAGAAGGGTCACGCCAAGGCTAATGCCAATGATACGCAGTGCTTTGTCGCGGTCGTTGCAATAGACGTAGATCATGCCCGCGGAGAAAATCTGCACCAACAACAACACGACAAATTTACCGACAGAAGTCGGCGTGTCCCATAAGAACACTTGCTCGTATTTGATACCTACGACAAAGTATACGACCATAGCAACGCCTGTGAAGAGAATACTGCCAGGCATGCCTTCACGATAAAACATCAGAAAGAAAGACAGATAGACCAATGCTGAACCCGTCTCGCGCTGTCCGATGATGAGCAGCATGGGCAGGAAAACCAATGCGCAGGCAGTCATGAAATGCTTGAGCTGGTGCATGGTGAAGCCATAGGTGCTCATCAGTTTGGCTAACGCCAACGCCGTGGCAAACTTCGCAAACTCTGCCGGCTGCAGTCGCAACGGGCCCAATACCAGCCACGACCGCGAGCCCTTGATCTCATGAGGATTGAAGATGGTCAAGAAAAGCAGTACCATGAAGCAGCCATAGATGACGTAGGCAAAGGTGTCGTAGAAGCGGTCATCGAGCATGAGAATGATAAATCCCAGCATCAACGACGTGCCTATCCACACGATCTGCATACCCGAACGGGTGCTCAGACTGAAGATGTCGGTCTCACCATAGGTATAGCTCGCACCGCAGACACTGATCCAGCCGAAGACCAGTAGGGCCATGTAGATGCCTATTGTCCACCAGTCGAGACTCTGGAGTATTCCGGGTTGTTTATCTGTTTCTTGAGCCATAAGCAATTCTACGTTTCTGCAACTCATCAGCCTCGCGGGCGCGGGCCGGAGAGAGTTTGCCATTGATATATTGATCCATCAGTACTGTGGCTATAGGTACGGCGAAGTCGGCACCAAATCCACCATTCTCCACATACACGGCTAAGGCGATCTTTGGCTTGTCCATAGGTGCGAAGGCCATACACACGGAGTGGTCTTGTCCGCGGTTCTGGGCTGTACCGGTCTTACCACATGCCGGGAAGTTGAGCGTGGAGAAGTGCTTACACGTTCCGCCCATGGCTGACGAGCGCATACCGGCAACGATGATGTTGTAAGCCCATGGCGCTGCCTTGGTGTAGTGACGCTGATAATACTTTCTGTCGATGCTTCCGCCTTTGACAGCTTTCACCACGTGGGGGATATAGTAGTAGCCCCGGTTGGCAATCGTCGAGGCAAGGTTGGCAATCTGCAACGGCGTGAGGTTGACCTCACCCTGACCGATGGCGATACTGATCACGGTAAGGCCGTTCCAAGAACCGTGGTAGGCTTTGTCGTAGAAAGCGGCGTTGGGGATAAGTCCGCGTTTCTCGCCCGGCAGGTCAATGCCCAGCTTATAGCCGAAGCCCATGCTGACCATATAGTCTCGCCACGTGTTCATGGCAATCTGCACCTTGGGATATTTCTGTCTGTTGGCGAACATGTGATAGAGTCCCCAACAGAAGAAGCCGTTACACGACGTGCTGATGGCAGGAATAATCGACAGGGGAGAGGGGTGACCGTGACAGCCTACGTGCAAGCCCTTGTACGAGAAGCCATGGTGACAAGGGTACTGTGTCTGAGTGTTGATGATGCCTTCTGTGAGGAACGTAAGGCCTTGGGCTGTCTTAAACGTAGAGCCCGGCGGATACTGACCCATAATGGCACGGTTGAGCAATGGCTTCCAGACGTTTTTCGAGAGGGCTCTGTGATATTTGTTGCGGAGCTTTCCTTCCAGCAGACGTGGGTCGTAGGAAGGAGAGGAGACCATGCACAGCACCTGGCCGGTACTTGGTTCGATGGCTACAATAGCGCCGATCTTGCCTTCCAGCATACGTTCGCCAAGTGCCTGCAGGCGGATGTCCAAGCCCAGTGTGAGGTCTTTTCCGGCTACCGGACGGCGGTCGTATTTGCCATGCTGGTATTTACCTTGGATGCGTCCGTGGGCATCGCGGAGAAGGATCTTCACGCCTTTCTCGCCACGGAGATCCTTTTCGTAGCTGCGCTCTACGCCCAGCTTACCAATGTAGTCGCCTGGCTGATAATAAGAGTCCTCGTCGATGTCGGCTTGAGAAACCTCTCCGACATCGCCTAAGACGTGAGCACCATAGGGATATTCGTATTGACGGATGGTACGACGCTGGATAGAGAAGCCCGGAAAGCGGAACATCTTCTCTTGAAAGACGCTGAAGTCTTTGTCGTCGATTTGGCTCATGAACAACTGCTGGGTGAACCGCGAGTAGCCTGGATTCTTGTTGCGGTCCTTGATGTCGTTCATGCGTTTGATGAAATAGTCCTTTGTGATACCCAAGGTCTCACAAAAGTCCAAAGTATCGAGGTGGCCTTTCTCTTCGTTCATCACGACCATGATGTCGTAAGCCGGTTGGTTATAGACCAACAGCTTACCGTTGCGGTCGCGGATGACACCACGTGAAGGGAACTCCACCTGCTTGAGGAATGCATTGGAGTCGGCGCTCTTGCGATAGTCATCACTCAAAAGCTGAATGGTGAACAATCGCAAGATATAAATGGCCACTATGACGGTAGCAATACCGCCAATGACCAGTTTCCGATTTTCCAGATTATAATCTTTCATACCTACAATCCTTCCAGGCTCTGCTCTTAAAAAAGGAGTTTAAGCCTTCTTGCGCAAATTATCCACCACGAGGATGAGCACTTCAGAAAGTGCCGTGCTGGTGATGATACACAGGATCCACTGTCCCCAGTTGAAGAAAGAGAACATCTCTACAGTGAAGAACATCAGACAGTAGATAAACGTCAGGATCAATGAGAAGTAGACGTACTTCGGCATTCCCATGGTGAAGATGGCCGGCTGCAGTGTCTCGTCGCTGTCGCGTTGCATGAAAAGCTCCAGCACATAGGGCTGAAGCAGTCCCAGCAAAGTCATCGACGCTGCTGCCACGCCTGGGGTGTTGGCGAAGATGTCTATGCTTAAGCCTAAGAGGAAGCTCCACACCAGTATGGCCCATTTGGGATAGTTGCGGTTGAAGCTGATGACAAAATAGATATACAACAGTGGCGTGGCATAGTCGAACAGATGGATGTGGTTGAGGACAAGCACCTGTACGAGCAATAGCACGATAAAAAGCAAGAGCCTTTTAAGAAAGTCTATGTTCATTTCTATTTGTCTTCTTTCGGTTTCAACGAGTCTTGTGCGGCGCGCAGTGCGTCAAGTCTTTCCAATACGGGTTTGTTGTCAATGACGCAGACATCACGCAGCTTGCCAAAGTCGGTCGACAATTCCACTTGCAGGCGATAGGATACGCCGTCTGCTGAGTTGTAGACATGGAGTATCTTTCCTACGGCAATGCCCGGAGGGAAGACGGAGGAATAGCCACTCGTCTCTACCCATTCGTACAGTCGGAAGCGTGCATGACGTGGCACATCCTCGACGTAGGCCAATTTGCTGTTGCCACCATACCACCGGAGATAGCCGAAATAGCCACGCCCCTTGATCTGGCAACTGATGTTTGACTCGGTATTCAACGCCGGGATGACGACGGAATAGTGGGGTGACACTAAATAGACAATGCCCACCACACCCGTTCCGCAGGCTACACCCATGTCCTTCTTTACGCCGTCGAGACTACCTTTGTCAATGGTGATAAGGTTGTCGTGGCGGTCGATGGAGTTGCTCACCACTTGCGCGGGGATGAGATGATAGCCTTTGAGGATGTCAAGTTGGTTGCGATGTACCCAGTTGGAGTCTTTGGTAGCATCGGTAAGCTGCTTTGACAAGGTCTTCACCTGTTGCTCGAGATAGAGGTTGCGCTGGGTGAGCTCTTGGTTGGCTTTGGACATAGAGAGGAAAGACTCGATGTCCGCTTCCCAACTGAGCAGCTTGCCTGCTGCTGCGTTTGCCGTAGAAAACCATACGCTGCCTTGATAGCTGTTGTATTGGAACAACAGTATCAGGCTGAATACTTCCAGAATTAAAAAGACAAACCAGTGATTGTGTTTGGCAAGAAATTCTACTAAGTTGCGCATGGATAGCTTTTATCTCATCAAGAATGAGAATCTGTTGACGTTCTTCAGGGCAATACCTGCACCTTTGGCCACACTGTGGAGTGGGTCGTCGGCGATATGGAATGGAATGTTGATCTTGTCTTGCAGACGCTTGTCAAGACCGCGCAGCAAAGCGCCACCGCCGGTGAGGTAGATGCCGTTCTTCACGATGTCGGCATAGAGCTCTGGTGGAGTGGACTCCAAAGCGGAGAGCACTGCGTTCTCGATCTTGGCCACTGTCTTGTCGAGGCAGTGTGCGATCTCTTGATAGCAGACGGGCACTTCCATCGGCAGTGCGGTGATACGGTTTGGTCCGTGCACGATATAGTCCTCGGGAGCCTCGTCGCCTAAGTCGGTCAACGCAGAGCCCACATGGATCTTGATACGCTCAGCCATACGCTCAGAAACCTTCACGTTGTGCTGGCGGCTCATATACTCTTGGATGTCGGCCGTCAGGTCATCACCTGCAATACGGATGGAGTTGTTGCTCACAATGCCGCCGAGAGAGATTACGGCAATCTCGGTAGAGCCACCGCCGATGTCGACGATCATGTTGCCTTCCGGTGCTTCTACATCGATGCCAATGCCGATAGCGGCTGCCATAGGCTCGAAGATCAGATAGACATCGCGTCCGTCGGCGTGCTCAGCAGAGTCGCGGACAGCACGAAGCTCCACCTCGGTAGAGCCGGAAGGTACGCCGATGACCATGCGCAAAGACGGAGAGAACAGGCGGGAGCCTGTATGTACCATCTTGATCAAGCCACGCATCATCTGCTCGCAGGCCGTGAAGTCGGCGATCACACCGTCACGGAGTGGGCGGATCGTGCGTATGTTGTCGTGTGTTTTTTCGTACATCATCTTAGCCTTCTCACCGACAGCGATCATCTTGTCAGTGCGACGGTCAAGAGCCACTACCGAAGGCTCGTCAACAACAATCTTATCATCGCTGATGATGATGGTGTTGGCGGTGCCAAGATCCATGGCGATTTCCTGAATGAATGAAAAGAATCCCATTTCTTATTTATTGATTCTTAAATTGTTATTTCTTTGCAAACCAGTTATGAATAGCGGTGTCGTAATGGCTGCTCACGCCGAAAGCGTGCTCTGCAAACATCTTGCGGTCCTCGATGTCTGTCTTTGCGCCTTTCTTGTTGAGGATGTCAAGGAGCAAAGGATATTCTGCCTTGCTGGGCACGATGACCACGTCTTTGAAGTTCTTTGCGCCGGCGCGGATGAGAGAGATGCCGCCGATGTCGATCTTCTCAATGATGTCCTGCTCGGAAGCCCCGCTTGCGACAGTCTGCTCAAATGGATAGAGATCCACGATGACCAAGTCGATGGCAGGTATATCGTATTCTTTCATCTGCTCCTGATCTCCGGCGTTGTCGCGGCGTGCAAGGATGCCTCCAAAGATCTTCGGGTGCAATGTCTTGACACGACCACCCAAGATAGAAGGATATGTAGTTACGTCTTCAACCTTCTGGCATGGGTAGCCCAAGCCTTCAATGAACTTTTGTGTACCACCTGTGCTAAGGAACTTTACTCCTTGCTCATGGAGTTTTGCAAGGATATCCTCCAGTCCATCCTTATGGAAAACGGAGATAAGCGCAGTCTTAATTTCTTTTGTTTCAGCCATATTATTCCGTACGTTAAAATATTGGATGTGCAAAGTTACTAATTTTTGAGTAATTACTATGGCTTTTAGCGAGAAATTACAATTAGAAAACGTTAAAAGGCTGATGAGGGCAGAAAAGGAGTAGGGAGGTTCGTACTGCTGATATGGCAGTGACAAATCTCCCGACTCTTATAATGACAACAGTTAGAGGTATGCTATACAGAAGGTAAAGGACGGCTTTACACTGCCTTTACCTATGCTTTCATTGCGAGTTCTATTCTTTGTTTTAAAGTTTTGACTATGCTTTCTCTGCGCGTCCGAGCACATCCTTCCATCTTGCGTAAGCGTCGAGATACTCAGATTCATGCTTTTCATCCGGCTCGATGACAGCCAGTTTCTTGAGCGACGCGAATGCCTCCTCCCCGCTCTTATATAAACCACAGCCGATGCCGGCACCTTTCGCAGCGCCCATACTGCCGTCGGTCTCATAGAGTTCGATGGTTGCGCCACTGGTAGAGGCGAGTGTGTTGCGGAACATTGGGTTGAGGAACATATTGGCGCGCCCGGCATGGATCTTGTTGATTTTCATGCCCATCTGCCGCATGATTTCCATACCATAGCAGAATGAGAAGACAATACCTTCCTGTGCGGCACGCATGAGATGGGCACGAGTGTGGGTATTGAAGTTCAATCCATGGATAGAGCAACCGATCTCCTTGTTCTCCAAGACACGCTCGGCACCATTGCCGAAAGGAATGATAGAGAGGCCGTCGCTGCCGATAGGCACAGTGTCAGCCATGTCGTTCATGTCCTGATAGCTCATTCCCTCCGGAGCAATATTGCGTCGTACCCATGCATTGAGAATGCCGGTACCATTGATGCAAAGCAAGACGCCGAGGCGAGTCTGCTCTGGTGTATAGTTGACGTGGGCGAAAGTGTTCACTCTTGATTTCTTGTCGTAGCCGATTTCTCCCAATACGCCATAGACGACGCCGGAGGTTCCTGCGGTAGAAGCAATCTCGCCAGGCTGAAGAACGTTGAGGCTCAGCGCGTTGTTGGGCTGATCGCCACCACGATAGCTGATTGGCGTGCCGGCCTTCAGACCAAGTTCTTTCGCTGCCGATTCACAGACTTGACTCTGTACGGCAAAGGTCGGGACAATGTCAGGCAGGATGTCGTGAGGGAAGCCAAAGTAATCCATCAGCTTCTCGGAAGGTTTCTTCTCCACGAAGTCCCAAAGGATACCCTCACTCAGTCCGCCGATAGTGGTGTTTGGCTCGCCGCTGAGACGCATGGCGATATAGTCTCCTGGCAACATGATCTTATAGATATGGTCAAAGACTTCCGGTTCGTTTTCCTTCACCCACGCCAGTTTGGCTGCCGTGAAGTTGCCGGGAGAGTTGAGCAGATGCTGGAGACAGTAATCATTTCCGAGGTCGTTGAAGGCACGTTCTCCAAAGGGGACGGCACGGGAGTCGCACCAGATGATGGCATCGCGCAAGGGTTTGAGTTCTTTGTCCACGACCACGAGGCCATGCATCTGATAAGAGATACCGATAGCTTTGATGTCTTCTCCTTTTGCACCTGTCTCAGCCATGATCTTCTGTAAAGCCAGTTTGGCATTGTCCCACCACATCTGTGGGTTTTGTTCTGCCCATCCCGGCTTGACAGCCTTGATAGGAGCTTCGTGTTCAGGGAAGAAGGCTGTGGCAGCCATTGCTCCTGTCTCAGCGTCGACAAGTGATGCCTTCACGCTGCTGGAGCCTACGTCGAATCCTAAAAGATATTGTTTGTTCATGATTCAGGTTGGTTATTAGAGACCGAAGGATACTTCGGTTTCATGTTTTTGAGTCGTTTTATATTTGCAAAGGTAATATTTTCGAATCATTTACAAATGTTTTTTTGTCCTTTTAACTTTATAGCAAGAGCAAATGAAACGAATGATGAAGAATTTGATACAATAGCCTATTCCTATTTCTATTTTTACTTATAAAATTTGCAGATGTGGTGGAAATAGCGTACATTTGCACTAACGTATATACATTATATTATTATATGAAGGAATTTGTTATTTCGGAGGTAAAGGCCGAGACTGCTGTTTTGGTGGGACTTATCACGCCCCAGCAGGATGAGGCAAAGACCAAGGAATATCTCGACGAACTGGAATTTCTCGCCGACACAGCCGGTGCTGTCACCGTGAAGCGCTTTACGCAGCGTGTGGGTGGACCGAGTGCTGTCAGCTATGTGGGAAAGGGTAAACTCGAGGAAATCAAGCAATATATCCACGACGAGGAAGAGAACGACCGTGAGATCGGTATGGTCATCTTTGATGATGAGCTCAGTGCCAAGCAGATACGCAATATAGAAAACGAACTGCACGTGAAGATTCTCGACCGTACGTCGTTGATTCTCGACATCTTCGCCATGCGCGCGCAGACCGCCAACGCAAAGACGCAGGTGGAGTTGGCGCAATATCGTTATATGCTGCCACGTCTGCAGCGACTGTGGACTCACTTGGAACGTCAGGGCGGTGGCTCCGGTTCCGGTGGTGGAAAAGGCTCAGTGGGACTGCGTGGACCGGGTGAGACCCAGCTCGAGATGGACCGCCGAATTATCCTCAACCGTATGAGCTTGCTGAAAAAGCGGTTGGAAGAGATCGACAAACAAAAGACCACACAGCGCAAAAACCGTGGACGGCTCATCCGTGTGGCTCTTGTCGGCTACACCAATGTCGGTAAGTCTACGATCATGAATCTGTTGGCTAAGAGTGAAGTCTTTGCAGAGAACAAGCTCTTCGCCACCCTCGACACCACTGTGCGAAAGGTTGTCATCGGCAATCTGCCGTTTCTTCTTGCCGACACCGTAGGTTTTATCCGCAAGCTGCCTACCGATTTGGTCGACTCGTTCAAGTCTACGCTCGACGAGGTGCGCGAGGCAGATCTGCTGGTGCACGTCGTCGACATCTCTCATCCCGACTTCGAGGAACAGATAGAGGTGGTCAACCAGACGCTCAAGGAACTGGGATGCTCTGACAAGCCCACTATCATCGTGTTTAACAAGATCGACAATTACCACTGGGTAGAGAAAGAACCTGACGACCTCACGCCGCCGACGAAGGAAAACCGTACGCTCGACGATTTGAAGAAGACGTGGATGGCACGCTTAGGCGATGACTGTCTGTTTATCTCAGCACGTGAGAAGCAAAACATCGACGAGATGCGCAATGTGCTCTATAAACGTGTGCGTGAGTTGCATGTGCAGAAATATCCTTATAACGACTTCCTCTATCCTGAGATGAGTGACGACTGATGCCCAGTGCATCAATCATAAAACGGATGGAGAAGGAAGGATGATGAATCAACGTTAAACGATCAACAAGCATGAGAACACTGTCAGATACAGAGATTACGATTCTTGAAGACCATGGCTGTTGGGCTGAGGACTGGAGCAACGTACAGGTTGACGATGACTTCCAGCCGACGTTTCTGCGCCGTGTGATGTTCTACGGCGAGATTACGCTGGGCATTTTCGAGACCAGCATCGAAGTGTCGAAGGACTTCTATAAGCATACGGGCATCTACAATGCTACGTTGCGCAATGTTGCCGTAGGCGACAACTGTCTGATAGAGAATGTCGGAAACTACATCAATAACTACACCATTGGTGATGGCTGCTACATCTCCAATGTCAGTACGATAGAGACTACCGAGGGCGCCACTTACGGAGAAGGCAACCTCATCTCGGTGCTGAACGAGGTAGGCGAGGGCAATGTGCTGCTCTTTGACCGCCTCAACAGTCAGACAGCAGCGTTTATGGTGAAGCACGCTCACGACAAGGAACTGCGGGACTGCCTGCGCAGGATGGTGCGTGAAGACATCCGCGTGACCTCGCCCGACCGTGGCACTTTGGGTAAGCGTGTAAAGATTATCAACACAAAGGAGATCACCAATACCATCATTGGTGACGACTGCGAAGTCAACGGAGCCTCCCGACTGAGCGACTGCACGATTATTTCTACACCGCAGGCCAACGTATATATCGGTACAGGTGTCATCTGTGAGAACTCCATTATCAATTACGGATCCAGCATCACCAACTCCGTGAAGATGCAGGACTGCTTTGTGGGTGAGGCTTGCCAGCTGAGCAATGGCTTCACGGCCTCCGCGAGCGTGTTTTTTGCCAACTGCTATATGAGCAACGGCGAGGCTTGCGCCGCTTTCTGCGGTCCGTTTACCGCCAGTCACCATAAGAGCAGTCTGCTCATCGGTGCACAATTCAGCTTCTACAATGCCGGCTCAGCCACCAACTTCTCCAACCACGCTTATAAGATGGGACCGATGCACTGGGGCATTCTGGAGCGTGGTACGAAGACGGCGAGTGGCGCTTATCTGCTCATGCCCGCCACCATTGGTGCCTTCAGTGTCTGCTTTGGCAAGCTCATGCACCACCCCGATACGCGCAACCTTCCCTTCTCCTATCTCATTGCTTACGGTGAGACGATGTATCTGTCGCCCGGCCGCAACATCACCACGGTAGGTCTCTATCGCGACATTCGCAAGTGGCCCAAGCGTGACATGCGTCCTGCCGGTGCCCAGCTGAGCATTGTCAACTTCGACTGGCTCTCGCCATTCACCGTGCAGGAGATCGTCAAAGGCAAGAAGATCCTTGAAGACTTGCGCCAGGCTTCCGGTGAGGACGTGTCGAGCTACAACTTCCATGAATATGTCATTAAAGGCAATTCGCTGCAAAAGGGAATTAAATACTACGATGTAGCGCTACGAATCTATATGGGAGCCGTGATCAAGCGTAGACTTAAAGAAGACCCTGGACTCACTGCTCCCACGGACGACACCGGCCTTGGCGACTGGGCGGATCTCTCGGGAATGCTGTTGCCTGTGTCGGAGGAACAGCGGCTTGTCGACGACATCAAGCAAGGTGTGTTGGACACTGTCGACAAGGTCAACGAGCGCTTCCACGACATCCACAACCACTATCGCGACTATCAGTGGGCTTGGACCTACCGGCTGATACTCGACTATTACGGCCTTGCCACCTTGACTTTGGAGGATGCGGCTCGCATTCACGACGATTATGTACAGGCCCGGCGTGCTTGGATCAGCGAGATCAGAAAAGATGCAGAGAAAGAGTTCCGTATGGGTGACGTAGAGCAAAACGTTCTTGACAACTTCCTGAGCAGTCTCGACAAAGAGACAGACTATGAGGAATAGGGTGGGGAACCGCTACCCTCATGATGACCGGCAAGAAAGAAGCCGGTATGAACTAAACAGAATATTGAGATTAATAAATAATATGATGAATTGTAAGACTATCATGCTCTCCGCCCTCTCGCTGTTTGCTACAGCCACCTGGGCACAGAGCTATCACTACGAGACCGTAAAGGGCGATCCGATGCAGACGCGCATCTATACGCTCCCCAACGGCCTGAAAGTGTACACCAGTGTGAACAAGGAGAAGCCACGGTTGCAGACCTACATCGCCGTGCGCACCGGTTCACGCAACGACCCGAAGGAGACCACCGGTCTGGCTCACTATCTTGAGCATCTGATGTTCAAGGGCACGACCCACTTCGGTACGTCGAATCTTGCTGCCGAACAGCCACTTCTCGACTCCATCGAGAATCGTTTTGAGCAGTATCGCCATATCACCGACCCCTTGGCACGCAAGCGTTGGTACGAGAAAATCGACTCGCTCTCGCAACTCGCTGCCAAGTACAACATTCCCAACGAGTACGACAAGATGATGGCATCCATCGGTTCGGAGGGCAGCAACGCCTACACGAGCAACGATGTCACTTGCTATATCGAGGATATCCCCAACAATGAAATTGATACATGGGCTAAGATTCAGGCCGACCGCTTCCAGAACATGGTCATCCGCGGCTTCCACACTGAGCTGGAAGCAGTGTACGAGGAGTATAATATCGGTCTTGCCAATGATGGCAACAAGGAGTGGGTAGCGCTTGGGAAGAAACTCTATCCCACCCATCCTTATGGTACACAGACAACAATCGGTACGCAGGAGCACCTGAAAAATCCGAGTATTGTCAATATCAAGAACTATTTCCACCGCTACTACGTGCCCAACAACGTAGCCATCTGTCTGGCCGGCGACTTCGATCCCGACAAGGCTGTGGCCACTATCGACAAGTATTTCGGTTCCTGGAAGCCGAGCACGACGCTCTCCCGACCTGAATATGCGCCTGTTGCAGACCTGAAGCAGCACGTCGACACCACGGTTGTGGGACAGGAAGCTGAGAATGTGATGCTCGGCTGGAAGTTTGACAAGGCCGCTTCTGACCAGGCCGACACGCTGAGCTTCATCTCAGATCTTCTCTCCAACGGCAAAGCAGGACTCATGGACATCGACCTCAACCAACCAATGAAGGTGATGAGTGCCGGTACGGGAGTGGAAGGCTTGACCGACTACTCTACGTTCATCGCTGAGGGAGAACCCAAGCAGGGACAGAAGCTCGAAGAGGTGCGTGACCTCATGCTCGCCGAGATAGAGAAGCTCAAGCGTGGAGAGTTTGATGAGAACTTGATGAAAGCAGTCCTCGCCAACAAAAAACTCAATATGCTGCGCGGCTTAAGCAGTAACCGCAACCGCACCGAGATGATGAAGGATGCCTTCATCAATGGTGAGAACTGGCAGCATGTAGTTGGACAGCTCGACCGTATGTCGAAGATCACCAAACAGCAGATTGTGGACTTCGCCCGCCGTCACTTCCTCGACAACTACGTCTGTGTCTACAAGCGTCTCGGCAATGATACGACGATCCACAAGATTGAGAAGCCGCACATCACGCCGATTCCAACGAACAACGATAAGCACAGCGATTTCCTCACGGCTATTGTCAACAGCAAGCCGGAGCCCATCCAGCCACAGTTCATCGACTTCAACAAGGATCTGAGCAAGGGTAAGATGAAGAATGGGGCCGAGGTGCTCTACAAGCAGAACACCACTGACGACCTCTTCGATCTCTCGCTTGTCTTCCCTGTAGGCCGTGAGAATAGCAAGCAGTTGCAGACTGCGGCTGACTATCTCGACTATGTCGGCACAGCTACCCGTTCGGCCAATGACATCAAGAAGGCTTTCTATCAGTTGGCCTGCGACTACAGCGTGAGTGTCAGCGATGACGAGACGCGTGTGTCGCTGAGCGGTCTCAACGAGAACATGCCGGCTGCGCTGAAGCTCCTTGGCGACTATGTTAATCATGCCAAAGCCGACGCAGAGAGTTACAACAAGTATGTCGACCTGGTGCTGAAGTCGCGCAACGATGCCAAGGGCAACCAGCGTATCTGCTTCTCCGCACTTCGTGAATATGGCGAGTACGGTCCTTACAATGGCTTCCGCAACAAGATGAGTGCCGATGAACTTCATAAGGCCGATCCTCAGCAACTGCTCGCTCAACTGAAGAATTTGGGTAAGTACACCTTATTATATTATGGTGCCACACCGATGAAACAGTTGGAGGCTACCGTGGCCAAGAGCTATCCGTGCACGATGAAGACCACTCTGCCTGCAGCACGCCGGTATCAGTATCAGACAACCACAAAGAACGAGGTGTGGATTGCTCCCTACGATGCGAAGAACATCTACATGACGCAGTATCTTAACGAGGGCAAGCAGTGGACGCCCGAGCAGGCTCCTGTCAACGCTCTCTTTGGCGAGTACTTCGGCGGCGGCATGAATGCCATCGTCTTCCAAGAGCTGCGTGAGGCCCGCGGACTGGCTTACAGTGCCGGTGCATGGCTGACGACACCGTCGCGCAAGGGCGAGACGGAGAGCTTCAATACCTTTATCATCACGCAGAACGACAAGATGACGGACTGCGTCAAGGAGTTCAACCAGTTGCTCAACAACATGCCGGAGCGTCAGGCTGGCCTCGATCTGGCCAAGCAAAGCCTGATGAAGAGCATTGCCACAGCCCGCACCACCAAGTTCTCTGTGCTCAATGCTTATCTTTCTGCCCGCAAACGTGGCCTTGACTACGACATCAACCGTGTCATCTACGACAAGTTGCCATCGCTGACGATGACCGACCTGGTGAAGTTCGCCAAGGAGAATATCTCCGGCAAGCCTTATCGCTACATCATCCTCGGCGACGAGAAAGAGCTCGACATGAACGCGCTGCAGAAGATTGGCCCCGTCAAGAAGCTCACGAAAGAAGACATCTTTGGATTCTAAATAATGTATAGTGTATAATGTAGAAATTATAAATAATAAATAAATGCTTGGGGGATGAAAGAATACAATGCTATATTGGAGAAGAGCAGGCGGTTCGCAGTGCGAATCGTAAAACTCTATCTGTATTTAGATAAGACTAAGGTTCCACGAGCACTTTCTGATCAAATTTTAAGAAGTGGTACGAGTATTGGCGCGAATGCTGCTGAAGCTCATATGGCTCCATCATCAAAAGATTTCTATTGTAAACTGGGAATCTCTTTGAAAGAGGCGAAAGAGACCGAGTATTGGTTGTATGTGTTGCATGGGGCCGACTTTATTGACGGTCGTTCATACGAGAGCATCAATGAAGACTGCGTGGAGATTCTCAAAATTCTTACGGCCATTCTTAAGAACCGACCAAATCGCACAGGCAAGGGATAGTAGTTTGTTTACCGCAAATCATTTATTTATTATTTATACACTATACACTATACACTATACTTTATACATTGTACTATATACATTACTCATTATACATTAAACATTATACATTATTATGGCAAAACCAGTAGATTTCAAGTACGCTCCCATGTTCCAGATGGGTGAGGACGATACCGAGTATCGCCTGCTCACCAAAGAGGGAGTAAGCACATCAACATTCGAGGGCAAGGAGATCCTCAAGGTCACTCCTGAGGCTCTGACCCTGTTGGCCCAGCAGGCCTTCCACGACGTGGAGTTCTGTCTGCGTCGCAAACACAATGAGCAGGTAGCTGCCATCCTCAGCGACCCCGAGGCTTCTGACAACGACCGCTATGTGGCACTGACACTCCTGCGCAATGCCGAGACTGCTGCCAAGGGCATCCTGCCTTTCTGCCAGGATACCGGTACGGCTATCATCCACGGCGAGAAGGGACAGCAGGTATGGGCTGACTTTGACGAGGAAGAGGCTTTGTCACGCGGCGTGTACAACACCTACACTCAGGACAACCTCCGTTACTCTCAGAATGCACCATTGACGATGTATGAAGAGGTGAACACCAAGTGCAACCTGCCCGCACAGATCGACATTGAGGCTACCAAGGGTGCTGAGTATCGCTTTGTGATGGTTGCAAAGGGTGGCGGTTCGGCCAACAAGACCTACTTCTACCCGATGACCAAGGCTACCATCCAGAACGAGGGCACACTGCTGCCCTTCCTCGTGGAGAAGATGAAGAGCCTCGGCACTGCCGCTTGTCCTCCTTATCACATCTGTTTCGTCATCGGTGGCACATCAGCAGAGAAGAACCTGTTGACGGTGAAACTTGGCTCTATCCACTATCTCGACAACCTGCCAACGACGGGCGATGAGACCGGACGTGCTTTCCGCGACCTCGACCTGGAGGCTAAGCTGCTCAAGGAAGCTCACAAGATTGGCTTCGGCGCACAGTTCGGCGGTAAGTACTTCGCTCACGACGTGCGCGTCATCCGCTTGCCCCGTCACGGTGCCAGCTGCCCGATTGGTCTCGGCGTGAGCTGCTCTGCTGACCGCAACATCAAGGCTAAGATCAACAAGGACGGTATCTGGTTGGAGAAGATGGATACCAATCCCGGCAACCTTATCCCTGCTGAGTTGCAGCAGCCGGGCGACAATGGCGGCATCGCCATCAACCTCGACGAGGGCATCGACAAGGCGCGTGCCATCCTGACAAAGTATCCTGTCTCTACCCGTGTAAGCCTCACCGGCACCATCATCGTGGCCCGCGACATCGCTCACGCCAAGCTGAAAGCCCGTCTCGACAAGGGTGAGGAGCTGCCCGAGTACTTCAAGAACCATCCTGTGCTCTACGCTGGTCCTGCCAAGACACCGGAAGGCTATCCTTGCGGTTCCATGGGTCCGACGACGAGTAACCGCATGGATCCGTATGTCGACGAGTTCCAGGCTCACGGCGGCTCGATGATCATGATTGGCAAGGGCAACCGTACACAGGTTGTCACCGACGCCTGCAAGAAGCACGGTGGCTTCTATCTGGGTACCATCGGCGGCGTCGCTGCTGTGCTGTCTCAGGATGCCATCAAGAGCATCGAGTGCGTGGAGTATCCAGAGCTCGGCATGGAGGCCATCTGGAAGATCACCGTTAAGGACTTCCCAGCCTTCATCCTTGTTGACGACAAGGGCCACGACTTCTTCAAGGAGTTGAAGCCTTGGACCTGCGGCACCTGTAAATAAAAGGTACTAAGTTGCTAAAAATAATAAGTCCGGAAGTGGCCATTGCTGCTTCCGGACTTTTTCGTTGCTAATAATTAAACGCTTGTTGCTTCACTGAACTCGATACGCCTTCGCTTATTTCACCTTTGCGCTCAGCGGCAGTCGGGTGGTGAGTGCTGATGTGGAGGCTGCGGGACGCAGGCGCAGGTCAAAGGTTGCCGACTTCTCGCCGGAGTAAGACTTCCAGTGAAGCGTCAGTTTCACCTTGTCACCGTGGACTCTCTTCAGCTCATTGAGGTTGAAGGCGATGAGTGCGTCACCCCAAGCGCCGTTGGTGTCGCCTTTGGCATCCTGGCGAAGGACCAGGTCGAAGGGATCATCGGGATTGGTACCTGTGACCAGATTGATATAGTGCACCTGGCCACTGTTGCCCCAGCGTGTGCGGAAGCGGAGCGTCAGATAGCCGTCTTCGGCCACGGTCACCCAGTCACGGACCACCTCTATCGGGTCGTTGCCATAGGTCTTATCGTCGTCGTTGCCTGTCGTGGCTACCGGCAGTTTGGTGCGGATGCTGTCAATCCAGACGATGTTCACGCGGTTGTCGTCGTTCGTTGTGGAGTTGGCCTTATAGCAGTTGACGAGCGCGCGCACCTCTTTGTTGCCGAAGGGCGATTGCTGCATGTTGGCCGGCGTGAGCGTCGTGGAGTCGTCCAGCTGCATGGTGAACGAGCCGTCGGCGGCCGGACGTACGGTCACGAGGGCGTTGGGGAGGTAGCTGGGATAATAATAGTTGTCATCGTCGTCGTTGCATGATTGGAGAGTGACGAGCCCGGCCAACAGTCCAAGGGCCAGGATTGCTTTCTTGAAATAGTGTTTCATGATCGTTTTCCTTTCTTGATGTTTACTCGTAAAATAAAGGGAGAGAGGAAAACTTGCTTGTGTTTTACATTTTTTTGCTACCTTTGCAATTCGTCAACAACAGCTATTCATCAAAGCGAACCGCATTATGGGAAAAGTCATAGACAGGGAGAAGCGTACGATTGCGTTTATGATCCGGCTCTATTGCCGTCATCGTCTTCATCAGCAGGAGCCTTCCGAGGAATACCGTGCGCTGACCGACTATTGTCAGCACCGCTTGGATCATTGCCGATGGCAGGACGAGAAGCCGGCGTGCAAGCGTTGTCCCTGTCACTGCTATGCGCCGGATCAGCGTGAGCGTGTGCGGCAGATCATGCGGTGGACGGGGCCTCGCATGATTCTCTATGCTCCATTGGAGGTGCTCCGCCATCTGCTCAACAAGGGATAAGCGCAGTACAGAGGTTTACTTGGCGTCGTAGGTGCGGTAGACCATGTAGTCGCCGTCGGCCCGAAAGCTGACCTCACTGCCAGTGCATTCGTTGAGCGTGCCCTGCCACCATTCTTTGTAGGCATAGCTCTGCCAGCGCAGTCCGGTGCTTTCCAGCTTTGTGCAGGAGAAGTTGAAGATGCTCATCTGCTGACGCATAAAGGTGCTGAACACCATATTGCCGTTGGCGGGCGTGAACCAACCGTAGTCGGTGTACATCTCCGGCAGGATGGCGAAGTCGCGCAGGTAGCGCATCATCAGCGCGATGTTGCCGAGAGTGTGGTCCTCGCGTTTGCCGGTAGCCCCCAGATAAGCCAGCCGTGGCTGTTGCTCCTCACCGTTTTCCTTTGTCGATGCTTTTATCAGACCAATGGCAAAGCGTGTTGCCTTGGTGAGGTCGTTATCCTCCTGTTCGCTGACTGCATGGAAGATGTCGGCATACTGCGCCTTGAGTCCGGCTGGCAGGCTGTCGCCGTCGCCCACACCAAAGAGTTTTCCTTCCGCTCTCAGTCTTTCTATTTCTTGTGGCTGATGCTTGAAGAGTGTGAGCAGCGCGCCGTCGCAGCAGATCAGCCGCTGTGCCTGATGCAGAATACCCAATGGTATTTGATGAGTAGGAAAATCGCCGTCGGCAAGGATGACGGCAGAGAAATCATTTGGTATATCGAACATTTTATCGAGATAAATCTTTAGGGGCATAAGTAGAGTTTATTTTTAAACGGAGAGAATGCTGCCTATATTGTACATGAAGACGAGATAATTCTTTAATGTGTCCTTCTCCCTAACCAGTATCATCCTTCTATAATGGTATTGATTATTGAGTGGCAAACTTTAGTTATAAGCATGCGAGACGCAGTAGGTACCTTAACCGTCCACATTGCGTTTCACAGTAACGACACGTCTAAACTTATCATGAGCGTATTTTATGGAGTTACTGTCTACAACTACAGTTTTCAGATGTTACCATTTTTATATTCGGAAATAACCATTTCTGCATCTAATCCGTGAATCCCTTCTGATGTGTTGGCAATATCTTGCAACACTCTGAGGCAAAGGCTGCTATAAGAGTGTATCAATGCTCTTGCAGACCAAATACGCAAATTCTCGTTTTCTTCGAAAAGGAAAGGCTTCAACAAGTCTAGTTGATGGTTTGCTTTTAAGAATTCAATAGACTCGTATATATATTTAGCACTTTTGTTTCCTTCTTTATAATCACCTGACTCTAGTGCTTTTCCTTGCTTTATACAGCTGTTTTTGAACTGTAATACAGCATCTTTTTCCTTACTTAAAATCATATTATTAAAATAATGATGTATTAATGCAAATAGTCCAATCCGTTGAATTTTCTTATAGTTTTTACACCAAATTCATATTGTTCCTCGAAACTCCGAGGACTTAACCAATCCCGTACTGTCAAGGGGTAAGAAAAAGGTGGCTTCAAAGGATGCCTGCATCATGCTGCTGCCCATGCTAAAAGCCGCAAAGGCTATGACGGCATCGTCAATGCCGAAGAGGTTCCCGCTTGGATCCGTATACTTCAGCGGATTGTTCAGACAATAGCTGTAGCGGTTGAAGTTCTGGCTGTTGTCAGGCATCTGCACATAGTTGTCCGGACTGAAGAAGCGGCCGAGAACGGGGTCATACAACCGTCCGTTACTTTCCCCGCTTCGCGACAGTGACCGTTGGTTCATGTTAATAATGTCGAACTCACTGAGCATCTCGTGACCCGTGTAGCCACGGTGCAGACCGATGGTGTTGAGCTTCACGGTCTGCTTGCCCCATGCGTCGTAGGAAGCATCGAAAACCTTCGTGCCGTTTTCATCTATAACGAAGAGGATACTGCCTATATTGTAATTGTATATGAAGAGAGAATATTCTTGAACAGAACACATCGCATGTTTTTATTTTACGAACTTTTCCTCTTGAGTTTGTCTCATGGTTGCTTCTACGTGCAAGACTTTACACTGTCTGTCAAATTCAGATCGCGTCATTGGGCCAGTGACCTTGTCCGTCTTTTTGTTGATTATCCAAAAGCAGTGCTTCAATTTCTTTAGCTTTGAGAACTGGCTCAATAAGCTATCTGCTTCTTTCTTGTCTTGAGAAGGAGACACTTCATAGTATTCACTTCCATCGTAAATCTGATATGTTATGATATATTTATCGTCATAGGCATAATTTAAAACCTGTGGACGGATAATTTCATCATAGGATAGACCATCTTTAGACTCCTTCGTTATTCGAACTATCTCCCTATTCTCCAGCTTTGCATAGTGATTACCCAAATCGTCATAGTAGACCTCACAAGCAGCCATCAGTATGCAGCATATGAGCAAGAGTATGGCTCTTAAATTTCTTTTGTACATTATTGACTGAGTTTCAAGGCTGTTCTATACATCTTTTTGATGATTACCCACCACCGCTTTCTTCCATTTTAAGTACCCAGCCACGGCGATGGCGACATAGAGGGCGTAGAGGGCGGCGGTGAAAGGCAGACCTTTGTAGACATAGAGGGCTGAGAGCTCGGCATCGATGACGATCCACAGCAGCCACTGCTCTACGTATTTGCGGGCCAGCCACCACAGGCCGAAGAAGCTCAGCGCATTGCCGAAGGAGTCGAGGACGGGTACGGTGGAGTTGGTGAAGCGGATGAGAATCCAGTAGACCAGCGCCCAGGCGGCAAGAAAGAGCAGGAGCGAGGGCAGGAGCAGACTGCGCTTCACGTGCGTGATAGGCATGTCGCCCTCGTGCTCTTGTCCGCGTTTCTTTCCCAACTTCCATACGAGCAGACCGTAGACGGCAGCTAATGCGTAGTACACCTGCATGCCGAAGTCGGCATAGAGTCCGGCGTCGAGATATACAAACATATAGACCACCGGCATGATGATGCCGGTGATCCATAGCCATATCGAAGCCTTGTACTCCTGATAGATATATACAAGGCCGATGATCGTTCCAAATAAATCCAGCATAATGTTATCATTCGATCGCTCTTCCTCCCCCTTTAGGGGGAGTTAGAGAGGGTCTTTAGAAGTTAATGCTTAGATGTGCCATCCAGTTAAACGGAGCCGAGGGGGCGAAGCCGGCCTCGTAGAGGTCGTCGGTGCAGTAAGCCTCGACATTACCCTTGCTGTCCTTGCGGAAAGAGGGAGCAGCCCATCCGTTGTTGTCATACTTGGCGTTGAAGATGTTGTAGAGCGTCACGCCGAGGGTGATATCCTTCAGCCCGAAGCAAGGCAGGGCGAAGTGGTAGCTCAGGTTCACATTGGTATTGAAATGCGCTTTGAGGAACATGTCCACGTCCTGGTCGAAGCTGCCGTCCTTATTATAGTTTTTATAACTGTCGAAGTCGGTGTTGGTCAGATACTGTTTGCCGATGTACTGGCTCTGGATGCCGGCGTTGAAGCCTTTATAATTGAACGTGAAGATGTTGTTGAAGATGAAGTCGGGCGAGAAAGCGGTGTGGGTGTCACCGAGGCTGACCGCCGATCCGTCTTTGAGTGTCACCGTCCAGTCCTTGCAGATGTTGCGTGAGAGCGTGGCGTTGGCATCCCAGCGGAACCAGTCGACGGGTTTCCAGACAGCCTCCAGCTCCACACCCTCGCGGTAAGAGCGTCCGCTGTTCTCGTTGCTGGCTTTCATCTCACCAATCTCGTCGAGCTCACCGGTAAGCACATACTGATGGTTGTAGTACATGTAGTAGAGGTTCACGCCTGCGGAGAATACAGGGCTCTCGTAGTGGTAGCCCAACTCCCAGTCCTGGAGTTTCTCGGCCTTCAGATGGTTGACATAGTTGTCCTGATAGTCGTTGCGTGTCGGCTCCTTGTGGCTGATGGCGTAGCTGACATAGAAGCGGTTGTGGCTGTCGAACTGATAGTTGAGTCCGGCTTTCGGGTTGAAGAAGTCAAAATCATCGTGGGCCCAGAGCTTGTTGTCAGGGTTGGCGCCGTACCAGTCGCCCGGGTCTTGCAGGCGGAAGCCCACATGACGGTATTGCAGGTCGACGTAGGCATTCAGTCCCGGCAGGAAAGTCCATGCAGCCTTGCCGTAGACATTGAAGTCGCTCTTCCAAGCCTCGTCGCGATAGTACTCAAAGTTTGGATACACAGTACGTGTCGGAGCGTAGGGCTTCGTGACGGTGCCGTTGGCATCCTCCAGTTTGTTGCCGTTGGCATCCTTGTATATATAATATGGTGTAGTCGTTTCCCAGATGACCTTACCGAAGTGCTGGCCGTCGTAACGGTTCCATCCTGCGCCGAGCGTAGCTTTCAGATCTTTTTTGTTGTCGTAGTTGATGCTGGCGATAGCACCGTAGAAGTCATTGTCCATCTTCTTTTGGCGTACGAGGTCACCCATGATATGGGAGTAGTACGTTGTGCCGTTGCTGACGATGAAGTTGTTCTTGTCGTCGGTGGCCAGTCCGTAGTCGGCCCAAGCCTTTCCGTCCTTATACTCCTCGTAGTAGCCTTGACCCTTGGTATAGTGCAGGGTGGCGTTGATGCTCCACTTGTCGCCGAGCAGCTGGTTGACGATGAACTGGTAGTTCTGCTGATGGTAGTTGTCGGTCTGACCGTCGTAGTACTGCATGTTGCCGTCCTGGTCCCAGTACACACCGCAGGAGTTGTAGCGTCGGCCGTAGAGGCTCTGCTCATATTTCGAAGCGTAGTTCCAAGCATGGTAAGTGCGTTCCGTGCCATTGAAGGTAAGGAATTTCACCATCGTGTTGTCGGTGAAGTATCCGGCCTGGAGGAAGTAGGAGTTGAGCTTCGTAGAGGCGCGGTCGAGGTATCCTTTCGATCCGATGTTAGACAGCCGGCCCTGCAGTCCCCAGTGCCCGCCAAGCAAACCGGTGCCAAAGCGCAGTGTCTCCTTGTGGCTATAGTATGAGCCTGCACTGGCATCGAGGCCGATATAAGGCTGTGTGCCGATATTCTCCGTCTGCATATTCAGCGTAGCACCGAAGGCACCTGCACCATTTGTCGAGGTACCTGCACCGCGCTGTATCTGCATGCTCTGTACCGATGAGACGAGGTCGCCCATGTTGACGAAATAGACCTGCGAGCTCTCCGCGTCGTTGACAGGCACGCCGTTGGCCGTGATGTTGATACGGCTCGGGTCAATGCCACGCACGCGGATGGAGGTGTAGCCGATCCCGTTGCCGGCATCGGATGTCGTGGTGACCGAGGGCGTCAGTGAGAGGATATACGGGATATCCTGTCCGAAGTTCACTTGTTTGATTTGTTTCTGTGTGAGCGTAGAGAAGGCCATAGGTGTCTTCTTGCCGGCGCGGGTGGAAGTCACCTGTACGCCTTGGAGCTCATACGTGCGGATGGAGTCTACCGGCTCGTTGTCGGCAGCCCATGAGGTAGTGGCGGCACAAGAGAGTGCGGCCATCATCAATAAGTGTTTATCCATGACTGTTTAAAATAATTAGAAGTTTTCTTTTTACCATAAGCACATATATATTAAAGAGGTGAAAAGAAAATCTCGTCCCTGCGTCGGCATTGTCCGTATCAGGTTCAACGGGTATGATCTCAGCGAGGGCAAATGCCCAAGCACCCCAATAATGTGTGTTGTGCCCAACAGCTTCCGCTGCTAAACACAATGCAAAGTTACAAAGAAATCTGAAAACAAAGAAGTTTTTGCAAAAAAATATTGCGATGAGGACATGAATACTGTTTTCTGCCGGTTGCAGCAATTGTTGAATTAACTGACATTTTAGAGCTCTTTTCCTGCCATTCTTTTGCAGCGAAAGGTCTCTCGCCCGATTTTTCGCGATTTTCGGACGTTTTCTTAAGTCGTTGATTAGTAATAAGATATGTTTTAGGCCGTTTTTTTGCTCTTGTCAAAGTGCCTTTCTGATGAAAAATTCTCTAGAGAATTTTCCGTCATCACGGTGGTTTCATCACATCAAAGTGCCTTTCTGACCCACTCAAAAGGCCTTTTTGACCTCATCATCTCACTGTTTTGTTGATTTCATCCCACTATTTTCTTGTTTTCATCTCACTTTTCTCTCAAAAAGTCCTTGCCGTGCGCTCTAGATTGAAACTTTTCCCGGACATGTTTTTGTCAGTGATTTTCGCTATACCAAGACTTAGACTATACGTTTAATAGGAATTGCTTTTACATGAATGTCCATGAATGAACCACGAATTTTTCATATATTTGATCTTTTGTGAATAGGTTCTTCCATTCAGAATGGAAGAAATCTCCCATTCGGAATGGAAGAAGTTGAGATCTGTTCTTGAGCAATCCTTGCTATCAAGGTCGGAAGTTGGTATTTCCTTACAGCCTTCCTCATAATGGTTATCCTATGTGTGCTTCCTAAAAAATATCAAATTCTTAGAGAATAATTTGTGATTCTAAATAATTATCGCTAATTTTGCTAACATAACTAAGAACTTGAGATAATTAGTAGCTTATGAGGTTTAGACTTATCTTGGAAGTTGATCGTGCTCAAGGAGACTTGCTTCCCCTCAGCTACCAATATGAGCAGTCGGCTGTAATCTATAAGATACTCAGCAGGAGCGACCATGATTATTCTGCTTGGCTGCACGACAATGGTTTCAAGCTGGAAAGCGGCAAGCGTTTCAAGCTCTTCTGCTATTCTCGCCTGACCCCTGATAAGTATCGTATACTGCGCAAAGCAGGATGCATAAATCTCATTGGTGATAGAGTAGAGTGGACCATTAGCTTCCTGCCGGAGAAGAGCACCGAACTTTTTGTGCGAGGACTCTTTGCTGATCAGCACTTCACTCTCGGCAACAAAGACTATCGGGTAGACTTCCATGTCGTCAACGTGGAGCTGTTGCCTTCTGTTCCGATTGAACCTACTATGGAGTGGGAGGCGCAGTCGCCTGTCTGCGTCAAGGAGCATGCCGATGGCCGTATCCTCTACCTATCGCCTGAAGCCCCCAACTATCCGGAAGCAATTCTCCGCGGTCTTCTCTCTCGCTATGAATCGCTCTATGGTCATCCCTATGAAGGCGATACCACCGGCTACCGATTCGAGCTATTGAGTTCTCAACCTAAATCGTCTCTCATCACTATCAAGGTCGGTACTCCGCAGCAGACCCGCATCCGCGGCTATCGCTATCGCTTCCGCCTGACTGCGCCAGAAGAGCTGATGCATATAGCAAGCGAGGGAGGCATCGGCGAGGAGTGCTCGCAGGGATTCGGATATATAGAACCTTTAAAATAAGGAAAAAATGGATATCAGCATATTAAAGAAAAGTCCTTCGTTAACAGAGAAAGTAGTTTTCATGATTCGACCACTGGCTCCATTGTCAATGGTTAGCGAAATGCCGGGATCGTATTATAAGTCGTTGAGATATCCTAACAAGAAGATGCTTTGCGGTCTTATCGAGAATGTTTTAGGCTGGCATTTTAATGCTGCTGACAGAAAAGCTATATTGAAGATGAAAAAGAAGAACAAATTAAATGATTTCAATTATGCTATGGGATCTACCTATATACCATTGCTGATGGATTATTTCGATATAAGTGGAAAGACAGAGATACGGCAGATGAAATCTATGTGCTTCTACAAAGATTTGTGGAATAGAGGATATCGTAGAAAGGATTCTTATAAACATATAAACGGTTGCAGGAATATAGATAAAGATGTATTAGCCGAGTATCATATGCTATTTCAGAAGGTTGATGCAGATGATAGGCTAAGTTCCAAAGATAAAAGTAATATGAAGCAATCTTGGTTTAACAAGAATCTTGGGAGGATTCCTTTCTATTACACCACTCCTTCACAAAGAGAATATATAGGACTTGATGGTATCTATTGTTTTCATTTTATGATGGATCCGATGCTCTATCAAATATTGTCCACTTCACTTAAAGAAAACAATTTAGGCTATCTTGGCAATAGCGAAGGTTGGGTGGATTTAAACTTAAATAAAGAATAATATGGAACATCCCTATATAAAATATGCGCAAGCTCTCTTAATGGAGGAAAATCATTTGTCAGTACCAGATGATATCACAGTTACGATGATAAAGGAAGAGATAAAGAAAGGACTGTATTCTTTTTCTCTAAAACCGACAGGTGATTATAATTATAAGGAATCTGTTAAATACATGTACTGTTCCGATATAAACAAGGCTGCACAGAACATTTATCTGGCTCCAAATGCAATAACTACGGACATGCACGCGCATGATTTATACAAAAATGCCAAGAAATCATTAGAGACAGATACCAAACTTAATAAGAATGCTAAGATATGTCAGACGGAAATGCCTATCGCTGGAGAATTCTGCTCTTTCTCTGAAAAAGGAGAAAGTGTAGGACGTGGTAACTCATCAGGAACAGAGTATGAAAGGTTATTGTCACTTATTACGACTCTTACCCCCCTGAAACCATGCCTTCAGTATATTCAGGGCGCAGGGAACGGCAGAGTATGCTTTAATGTATGCTTTCTACCGGATCTACGATTAGATATTATGATCGATTTTATCAAACTATTCAAAAGGATGAGAGTACAAAAGTTAACATCAGATTTGTTAGTTGGTAAGGTCAATTGCAAAATTAAGGGAAAGGGTAAGAATGCTAAACAAACATTTAAGCCTCAGCGTCCATATATTTTCCGTGGTAACTTCCCAAATCCTCCTCGGAGTAGTGCTTTAGGGAGTATATCTTTATTAGGAGCATTTGGTGAAATGACTAAGGAGGAAGAAACCTCTGAACTTGCAAGAAGAGTAGTGAAAAGCCTAGAGAATACTCCTATATATGAAATACAATATGGAAGTTCTAATGTATTTACATTCAACCACTATGTAATCCGTTTGGCGAGTGATGGGAATCTTCGAAGCATTGTAGATAGCTTGTATTGGTGTATTCTGTATAATAAAGGTAGAAGAGATAGCTCAAATAGCATTGACTATGAGAAATTTGACTTGTTCTCGAGTCGGTTTCTTCAACTTTTTACGCATCCTGCTTTTTTGGATTTTTTGTCTTTTCGGGCAGAATATCCTACAGAAATTGAATTATTACTAAAAACATACTTTGAGAATATGGAAAAAATAGATTCGGAGATAGTCCATTCAGCACGTGAGTTGGGGAAATGGCTGAATTATGTAGCCTTTCTTGCTGCTACTAAAGAAAAAGACAAAGAAAAGAATAATGATGAATTCTTCAAATTAAAAGCTAAGATTCTTGTAGAATTGGAGAGTTCTGTCTTTTCTGCCAAGACTGGAGACGCATTGATAGCCCAGACTGTAACCCGTGCCGGAAGATTATCCAATCTGGATGCCCCTGAGGCAGCAGCATTGTTTATGGAGAAGACATGCAGTGGAGATTTAAAATTAGATCAAGCAAAGAATCTGCTTATTGCTTTTTCTCGATTAAAAAACAAGAAAGAGATCCCTTCTACTATTCCTGTTACAAATCAAGATGACAGTGAAGAAGAAAATTATAGTGACTTATAATAAAATGGAAAGCTCATGGAAATAAAAGGCATTTTAATTACTTTGTTGGCGCCTTTTGAGGATCATATCGCCAATGGAGGAGAAAAACTTCTGGGTAATGCATCTTCTATAAAGAGAAGACCCGATGGTAAGGTCTACATTTCAGGCCAGATGCAGCGGCATGTTTTGTTTTCTGCAATGGAAAAATTGAATGATGTAGATCCTTATAAAGGCGAAACATTCGTTTCCAATGGAGATGGAACAACCGATAAAATAGAATCTGACTTACGAGCAGATATGGGAGGATTTATGCATCCTGCTCTTGGCGATTATTCGGGAAGAAGAACAGCTCCGTTGTCAGTGACACCAGCAGTAGCTATGGAGGAAAGCTCAATTGGACGTGACTTACTTATTCGTCTTAAAACAGACCCAAGCGAAGATTCTAAGGATCAGGCTTTGGCCACACGAGAGTTCAGTCAGTCTGACATGATGCGTATGAATTTCTTCTTGGATATTACAAGCTTAAGCACATCTAAGGCTTATAGCTATAAAGATGGGTGGAATGTTGCCGTCTCATATTATAAACATGCCACGGAAAAGGAGCGCAAGCGCCGTGCTACTCTATTTCTCAAGTCTACAGGTCTGATGAATGACTATGCCAACCAGGCACGCAATGCAGTATGTGGCGAGCCCCAACAAGTGCTGATAGTATTTGAACCAATTCTGAGCCGTAAAGCTACTCGCTATTTTGAGGCAGATAAGATTGAGCGCGCAAATATACTGGCAGAGCTTGATGCATGTGGCGCAAAGTATTTTATAGGCAATGATAAAACTGAACACAGTGTAATGATGGCTTATAATGATGCTTTGAATTTCTTAGCTCAGAATCCATTGTTCACCTATGTTCAGGATGATTCAGAAGTTAAGAAGTATGAAGAGGTCTTTGTAAAAAAATCCAAAGAATCAAGTAAGACTTCTGACAAGCAAAATCCAAAAGAGCATAATGTGCAGGAGCCAGAATTGTTTGTCTAAGATGAATTTATATCGAGAACATAATCTAGCAAAGATCTCTGGCATTACATTGGAGCAGCATAGCGAAGATGTAATGTCAGAGGCTGCTTATATATGTGCTAGTCAGCCAAATACACTTATCAAATATAAAAGGAGTATTGGTAAAGATTTGGACAAGCGTCTTGCTGTAGCTTGTAGATTTCATGATGACGGCAAGATGGAGAGGCACTGGCAGGAAGCATGCAGGAGGGATGCAAAGGAATACAGTCAATGGTTAGAATCAAATCCAGATGGAAATCTAAGAGAGTATGACAAAATGTGTCATGGCGAGTCTGGCAAGAATATTCGTCAGTGTGGTGTCCGCCATGAACTTTTCTCTTTATTCTATAATGAGAATAAGCATCTACCTTTACCACTTCAAGTTGCTATTGCGGCTCATCATGGCAAAATCTCCCAGAAGTTTAGGGAACGCTGGGTGCAAATGGGTTTTAAGAACCTGTGGAATGTAATTGAGAGAAAATCCAATGAAATTATAGAGTCTGACAATCTCCAAAACACTGCAAGAATGCTATACGAATATGATGGCGTGAGAGGATTGCTTCAAATGGCTGATCATCGTGCTAGTGCTAAAGAAGAAAACGATTTCGTTCCACCACTCCATCAGTTTTCCTATCAGTTTCCATTCACAGAAAAGAGAGGGGTTCAGTTACTTGTAGAACATCACTGGCAAGAAGAAATGATTCTTTTACGTGCCCCGACTGGAGCTGGAAAAACTGATGCCGCCTTGCTTTGGGCTTCTAAGCAGATAGAGAGTCACAGAGCTCAACGAGTTGTCATAGCCATGCCGACCCGTTTTACTTCCAATGCTTTGGCCATAAACGTTGCAGATACATTGTCTGGCACAGGCCTTTATCATTCAAGTGCCTGGTTTTTGGAATATGCGGAAAAGATAAAGCAGAACGGTAAAGATAGAAACAGTGCGTTAAAATTGCTGGAGCAGGCAAGGCTACTCGAATGCCCAATTACGGTGTGTACTATAGACCACCTTCTTATCTCTTTGACTCAAACAAGAGAAGATATGCATTTGACTAATTTTAATCTAGCAAACTCTTGCCTTGTTATTGATGAGGCTGATTTCTACGATAATTTTACCCAGCAGAATATATTCTTTCTTCTGCGAGTGCTACACTTGTGGAAAGTACCAGTATTGATTATGAGCGCATCGCTACCAGAGTCAGTACTTACCGATTACCGAAAAACCGGTTATCCCATAAGTTCAATACTTGAAGATGACTCAGACTATTCAAGAATCCGTTTTGAAATAACTCAAATCCGTGATTATTCAGATGTGGATGAGGTGGAGGATATATTGGAGCATATGATACACATAGGCAATGGGATTGTCTATGCCAATACGGTTGATAGAGCTGTAGAATTTTATCACCATATAATGAACAAGGTTCAGAATATAGAAGAGCCTCTGAATGTGATATTATACCATAGTCGATTCACTGAACCTGATAAGCAGAAAATCGAATCCAAACTCCTGGATGCTTTAGGCAAAGAAGCTTGGAAACATCATACAGCACGTGGTATCGCTATTTTAACTCAGATAGGTGAGATGAGTGTGAATATCAGTGCTGATATTATGGTTTCAGAAATTTGTCCTATTGACCGGTTGACTCAACGGGCTGGACGCCTCTGCCGATTTGACCATAGCAAAGTAGGACGTCTTATATTACTTAAAAGGTATAAGAATGATAAGTTATATCCTGCACCTTATGGTCATTTCGAAAGGAAAGAAAAGACATGGACAGCTTGCGCAGCTCTCTCTGAAACGATAAAATTAATAAAGGCGGATAAATATAATGCAGCAGAATTAGTAGATCTTATCAACAAGGTTTATGCTAGAAAAAGTGAGGAGGACATCCTTGCTAAACAAAATGCAGCATTACTTCGAGAAAACTTTATAGATAACTGGCTTATCTGCCCAACTCAGAAGTCAGAGCTTGATGATACTGATACTAATTTATGGAAGAGTAGGGATATTAGTGCCCAGGATACAGTTTATGTAAAGAAGCCGGATCTTCTCTCTTTTAGAAATTATTCAGACTTCATGGAATTCAAATTGCTCAATGGGATTAGTATTCCTGTCTATCTTATTGAGAAATGTAGAAAGATGCATAGAATTGATTTGTTTAAGATAAAAATAGGAGATGCTCAATGTGAATATATAGATGTTATACGCCCAGGATTTTATGACAATTATGTTGGAATTGACATGAGTGATCCAGATAATTTCTTATGATGATTACAGGTACACATTTCGCATATTATCAGCTTTGTCGTCGCAAGCTTTGGCTCTTTGCCAACGGCATCAACATGGAGCAGGAGTCTGACCTGGTCTATGAAGGGAAGCTCCTCCATGAGGAGAGCTATCCAGAGCGGTCATCGAAATACGAAGAAGTGGCCATCGACGGTATCAAGGTGGACTATTATGATGCCAAGAATCATGTGATCCATGAAATCAAGAAATCCAACAAGGTGGATCGTGCACATGAATGGCAGCTCAAATACTATATGTATGTCTTCGAGCAGCATGGCGTGATGGACGTCCGCGGCATTCTGGAGTATCCAGAAATGCGGAAGACCAAGGAAGTGATACTTACGGATGTCGACAGGGAAGAGATCCGCTCAATGATCGGTGAGATAGAGACTATCATCGGTCAGGACGAATGTCCGCCGCGAGTGAAGAAAGGACTCTGTCGCAATTGTAGCTATTTCGATTTCTGTTTCTCCGAAGAGCCGGATGAGGCCTCTGAGGCCTCTGACGATTAGGTCTCATCGGTGAAATAATAATATCAGGAGGTGATAAAGATGAAGAGAAGTTTCTATCTGTTTAATCCGGGAATCATGGAACGAAAGGACAATACGCTTAAGTATACGCCTGTGAAAATCGATGATGACGGGACGGAACATCCACAGCCGCCGCGCTATATTCCAATAGAGGATGTGGCAGAGATGTATGTCTTCGGGAGTCTGAGAGCTAACAGCGCTCTTTATAATTTTCTGGGGCAGAAGGATATTCCGGTACATTTCTTTGATTATTACGAGAATTATACTGGGAGCTTCATGCCTCGCGACGGACTGCTCTCCGGCCGGGCTCTGCTTGCTCAGACTAAGGCTTATCAGAACAAGAAAAGACGCACCCAACTTGCGAGTAAGTTTATACAGGGAGCGGCGTGGAACATGGTGATGAACCTCAACTACTATCACCGGAGGGGCAAGGACTTGGGGCCTACCATTGACGACATCAAGGCTTTGGCCAAGACACTGCCATCGGCTGCTGATGTGGAAGAGGTGATGGGCATAGAGGGAAATATCCGTAAACTGTATTACGCTGCTTTCGATATTATCCTTGATGATTTCAAGATGGGTGCACGCACCAAGCAGCCACCTGAGAATGAAGTTAATGCACTCATCTCCTTCGGTAATATGATGTGCTATACAGAGACTTTGCGTGCCATCCATCAGACGCAACTCAATCCGACCATCTCATTCCTGCATACACCGGGTGAGCGTCGCTATTCGCTCTGTCTTGACATCTCGGAAATCTTCAAGCCCATCATGGTGGATAGGGTCATCTTCAAGGTGCTCAACAAGCATGCGCTGGGACCGCAGCACTTCGACCACAAACTCAATTCGTGCCTGCTCAATCAGAAAGGCAAGCTCATCTATGTCAAGGCTATGGAAGACCGGTACAACGAGACTTTCCGCCACCGTTCACTCGGCCGCAACGTGAGCTATAAACACCTCATCAAGTTGGAATGCTACAAGTTGCTGAAGGACATTCTCGGCATTGAGGAGTACAAACCCTTTAAGATGTACTGGTAGGTGAGCTATATATAATAATGTGTAGGGTCTTTGAATAAGGAGAAGCCATGTATATAATTTTGGTATACGATGTAGCCCAGAAACGGGTAGGGAAGATGCTGAAACTCTGCCGGAAATATCTCAGCTGGATACAAAACTCGGTATTCGAAGGTGAGTTGTCCGAAGCCAAACTCCGGGAATTGAAATCGCAGATTGGCAGCATCATTGATGCGGAAACCGACAGCGTGATAATATTTACGAATAAAATGAGTTATAATATGGACAAGGAGATCCTTGGCAAGGAGCGAATGTCGACAGACAACTTCCTATAAGTAGTTGTCGATGCCGGCCCAAGTCAAAGTATTGTGGCTCAAGAAACACATTCTTTCGCTCTTTGACATGTTGAAACACTATTAGACAAAGGTGTTGTCGTAGCCCCATTATTTTAATATTATTCCACATCGACATATTTCTCCCGTTTTTTTTCGTATCTTTGCATTCGGGAAACCGCGGTAACAGGGACTTTTGTCCAACATGTCGATGTGGGTCTTAATCGTACCTTTATGGAATTGAAACGATTAATGCTTACATCATTAGTGACAGACTGAATAGTCTTAATCGTACCTTTATGGAATTGAAACTGCTTTATGCTATCGACAAGGTGCATCCCGACTTGGGTCTTAATCGTACCTTTATGGAATTGAAACACGATTTGCTAAAATAGCGAGGCTTCATAGCATGTCGTCTTAATCGTACCTTTATGGAATTGAAACGCACCACGGGGTTGAAGGTCGCGTAGTTCTGTCTGTCTTAATCGTACCTTTATGGAATTGAAACTTAGCTCGTTGATAAGTTTTGAGCTTTCTTCGATGTCTTAATCGTACCTTTATGGAATTGAAACAGAGTAGTGTTGTTGTCAAAACTAAACTTATTGACGTGTCTTAATCGTACCTTTATGGAATTGAAACGAATAACATGCTTACATGTAGAGGTTTCACGTGGGTCTTAATCGTACCTTTATGGAATTGAAACTGGAAGATGTGTCAGCAGGGCGGTCAATAACATTGTCTTAATCGTACCTTTATGGAATTGAAACGTGCGCCACTGAAAAGCGAAGGATTCCGGATCCTTCCGTCTTAATCGTACCTTTATGGAATTGAAACAAGGCAAATGGGTCGCAGAAAATATACGCATTCTGGTCTTAATCGTACCTTTATGGAATTGAAACGAAGTTACCCTTGCAGCAGCCGGACTGCTGCGCCGTCTTAATCGTACCTTTATGGAATTGAAACGAAAAAGAACGGCAAGAGTATTTTCGCCTCGATCCTCGTCTTAATCGTACCTTTATGGAATTGAAACGACAGAAGGTATGTCAACAACTGGGTCGTGGCGAGTCTTAATCGTACCTTTATGGAATTGAAACTCGTAATGGGCATTAAAAATATCCGCCTGATGACCAGTCTTAATCGTACCTTTATGGAATTGAAACCTGCAATATGCTATCGCTAAGCGGAACACCGAGGGTCTTAATCGTACCTTTATGGAATTGAAACCGAGCTCTATGATCCGCAGTCCTTTGACAAGAACAAAGTCTTAATCGTACCTTTATGGAATTGAAACTGGTGGGTGTGATTGTGACAGACGAAAAGAGCTGGGTCTTAATCGTACCTTTATGGAATTGAAACTTGAGAGTTACAACAGATACCGGCTGCCTTATGAGTCTTAATCGTACCTTTATGGAATTGAAACAACTCATCAACGAGCTAATGGCACTATCGACAAAGTCTTAATCGTACCTTTATGGAATTGAAACTACCATAAAATTGATTACCACTTTCAATGTTATAGTCTTAATCGTACCTTTATGGAATTGAAACCGAACACGGGCGACCACTCAGCAGCCACGAACACGTCTTAATCGTACCTTTATGGAATTGAAACTCGCAATCAATAGAGAAACCGTCGGTGTCTGGCAGTCTTAATCGTACCTTTATGGAATTGAAACCCGCAACCTTTGAGTCGTGCCACGCCAGCAGAAAGGTCTTAATCGTACCTTTATGGAATTGAAACCGCAATACGGTATAAAAGAATCTGCCTGCCTGAGGTCTTAATCGTACCTTTATGGAATTGAAACAGTATAGAAGTAGTTAAATACTTCACTCAGAGAGGTCTTAATCGTACCTTTATGGAATTGAAACTTTTCCACCGCATCAAAGGAAGGTGAAAATCCGAGTCTTAATCGTACCTTTATGGAATTGAAACTACTTGGTATAGGCCAGCACATCCTTGCCCGTCGGTCTTAATCGTACCTTTATGGAATTGAAACTCAGAAGTCTGAGCAGTAGAAATAACAGGGTTAATGCGTCTTAATCGTACCTTTATGGAATTGAAACGCGAGGGCAAAATCCACCGCCGCCGCAGGCGTTCAGTCTTAATCGTACCTTTATGGAATTGAAACCCGCAAGCAAGGGGATGGGCGTGCGGAAGCAGGCACAGTCTTAATCGTACCTTTATGGAATTGAAACGCAATAACAGAGAGGATAATTTTACCAAGAGTTACCGTCTTAATCGTACCTTTATGGAATTGAAACTAGGATTAACGACTTGAACATTAACGCCTGCGGCAGTCTTAATCGTACCTTTATGGAATTGAAACGCCGAATAGTTATCACCTTAAAGGGATGGCCGCGGAGTCTTAATCGTACCTTTATGGAATTGAAACTACGGAAAGATACAACATTAGAGAGAGACAAAGAAGTCTTAATCGTACCTTTATGGAATTGAAACATAACATTCTCAGACTCACGCAAAGGTCTGTAAGCGTCTTAATCGTACCTTTATGGAATTGAAACAGATGAACAGTAAACCAATCCTTTACACTCTGACCAGTCTTAATCGTACCTTTATGGAATTGAAACAAATTGGACCAAGGAAGACACTCATTATTATAGGTGTCTTAATCGTACCTTTATGGAATTGAAACTGAGCAGCTCCAGGCACTAATCAAAAGGGTCGAGAGTCTTAATCGTACCTTTATGGAATTGAAACTGCGGTAGTTGAAATCGTAGTCCTTGAGCATCCGGTCTTAATCGTACCTTTATGGAATTGAAACTTGGCGATACCATCAAGGGTGAGAAGCCGTCGGCAAGTCTTAATCGTACCTTTATGGAATTGAAACTAGTCTTCCACGACTACGAGAGCTACGTGGCGAAGTCTTAATCGTACCTTTATGGAATTGAAACTTTATAGAAGCCAGACATGAGGGATGCAAGCTTCGTCTTAATCGTACCTTTATGGAATTGAAACCCTATAACAATTAGGCGCGCTAAAATGCCCTCGACGTCTTAATCGTACCTTTATGGAATTGAAACAGAGTTACCATATTCTGAGAGAATGACTTAGAACTATGTCTTAATCGTACCTTTATGGAATTGAAACTGCTGGATGCCGCGTCGGGTGGTGATGGTAGAAGAGTCTTAATCGTACCTTTATGGAATTGAAACGAATTCAAGAGAGAGCAGTCGTATGAACAACGTTGTCTTAATCGTACCTTTATGGAATTGAAACGCCATCGGCCGCAAATAAAGGGGGCGGGAGGAGGGCGTCTTAATCGTACCTTTATGGAATTGAAACCAGAGTACCGCACAGATGGACCAGCGGCTCTTGCGTCTTAATCGTACCTTTATGGAATTGAAACATGATTAACGTGAAAAGCAGCATGGCAAAGATGATCGTCTTAATCGTACCTTTATGGAATTGAAACCCGTCACCACCGGGCTGAAAGGTCCGGCGGCAGGCGTCTTAATCGTACCTTTATGGAATTGAAACAGGGTGACGTGGAGGCAGACGAAGCACCTGCTGCTGTCTTAATCGTACCTTTATGGAATTGAAACGGCGATGCAGCTTGTCCTCACCAAACTGCAAGAGAGTCTTAATCGTACGATTAAGACCTACACACAGATGTTGCGCGTGATGTACAACAACGTTTCAATTCCATAAAGGTACGATTAAGACACGAACGCCGCACAGCGAAGATCGTTGAGATGCTGTTTCAATTCCATAAAGGTACGATTAAGACTTGTGAGAAAGTGATTAGAGCTGCTTGCGAAGGTGTTTCAATTCCATAAAGGTACGATTAAGACGGCGATGACGGTACGGAGAAACAGGTCACGTCTACATGTTTCAATTCCATAAAGGTACGATTAAGACATTCATTACCATTGTCAAAAGTATTATTATCAGAGTTTCAATTCCATAAAGGTACGATTAAGACTGGACAAGCCCAATTGTCTAACGCATATACGAATGTTTCAATTCCATAAAGGTACCTTTATGGAATTGAAACATTTGCGCATATATAGACCACCGAAGAAGAAGCCCGTCTTAATCGTACCTTTATGGAATTGAAACTTGGATTCTGATGTCGCTTTTCTGATGTCTGTGTGTCTTAATCGTACCTTTATGGAATTGAAACCTTTGAACAAACTTAATCATGTGCTGGCGAAGACGGTCTTAATCGTACCTTTATGGAATTGAAACTCGAGAAATCACAGAACGATAACGGCTGCTCCGGCGTCTTAATCGTACCTTTATGGAATTGAAACTCGCTTCAGGTTTACCTTATTGGCGGACGGAGGTAAGTCTTAATCGTACCTTTATGGAATTGAAACCGACGAAGAAAGACAAGGACGGAGAGCGGGAAACCAGTCTTAATCGTACCTTTATGGAATTGAAACGAAGGAGAGCGCTAACAAATTCGCTATTGGCTTTTGTCTTAATCGTACCTTTATGGAATTGAAACTAGGTGACACCTTTCCCCAGTTCTCCTCGAACCCGTCTTAATCGTACCTTTATGGAATTGAAACTGAGCTGTCTTTTCAATCTCGTATTAATCAGCTAAGTGTCTTAATCGTACCTTTATGGAATTGAAACATGCGTGCTTGATGACACGATCCCCTGCAAGGCGGGTCTTAATCGTACCTTTATGGAATTGAAACACAACAGATGATTTCTGAACGAAATTCCAAAGACGGTCTTAATCGTACCTTTATGGAATTGAAACGACACTCTACAATGGTGGCAGCATCCGCTCGGTACGGTCTTAATCGTACCTTTATGGAATTGAAACAATTAAAGTTACGCAAATGCGTACAGGTCAAAGTGTCTTAATCGTACCTTTATGGAATTGAAACGCAAAGGTGGAGGATCCCGGCAAAAAAAGACATAGTCTTAATCGTACCTTTATGGAATTGAAACACCGCTCGGCCTTTTCCTTGGCCTCCTGTCGTACCGTCTTAATCGTACCTTTATGGAATTGAAACAGCTTCATTTCATTAACACGCTTAGCAAGGTCCGCTGTCTTAATCGTACCTTTATGGAATTGAAACATGTAAGAACCTGAGTTCGGGATAAGTTAAGTTTCTTGTATAGAAACGAATCTTACTTTCATGGACGTGATGATTCGGTCCACAGCCAGATAGCTATGAACAAAATCCATTCATGTAAAGAATATTTTTGCTTA
>Ga0256404_1001273_pt1 | contig 62496 bp, 45 predicted proteins | sample RumenRJG_01DNA_FD_185990 | JGI IMG/M metagenome (GOLD analysis project Ga0256404, IMG submission 185990) | Bovine rumen microbial communities from Lethbridge, Alberta, Canada - RJG_01 | ecosystem: Host-associated > Mammals > Digestive system > Stomach > Rumen | place: Canada: Alberta | collected...
CTCGATCCAACGGATGACACTGGACAGTGGCGGGACGAGTCAAAGCCGTATCGGGGTGGCTTTTGAGCATCGCTCCATGAGTCAAGTGTTAAAATTTTAAACACTTGAAGACTTTTTCAGCAGCCTCCCCAAAGGGGAGGGGTAGGGGTGGGGTTTGCAGCCAATACTCACTGCTCACTGCATTGTAGACTTTGATCAATTGCTAAGCCACCATTTCGTGGCAGAATAAAGCCGAAAAATCAGAACCTTTTCATGCACCACTCCCCACACAGTCCAAAAATTCCTTAATCTCTTTAAAATCCGTAATCTCCCTACCCCAAATCGTAGCCGTCGAAGCCGATTTGCTTTTTCTTAAGGATAGCTTCATTGTCGGGCATTGTTGCTTTGGCGAGGTCTGAGGCGATGATTTCGGCGAAGGCTTTCGCAAACGACATCTATTGAAAATTTGTGATAGCCCCACCAAAATCGGCAGGCTGGATCGTTAAGGCAACAGACTGCGTGAACCTGAGGCTTTTATTGGGTATGGCAAAGGTAATAAAAATATTTTGTTCGGCAAAGATATTCATGGTTTTTGTTTTACTTCGGCTTGCCACGTCGGCATCGGGCGTGGGCAGCTTAGCTGTGTTCAAACACCACCCCCTGCCCTTTGCGAAAGGGCAGGGGGAGCTTGGTAAGGTCATTACCTGGGTTGAAACACCGTTTTTTGGGGGGTGACTGTTTGCCGGCGGTCAGCGCCTGAAGAAGCGGCCCACGACGGGTGCCTTGGCCAGCATGCTGCCCAGGTGCTCGCGCTTGTAGACAACGCCGCAGAACAGCAGCAACAGCACGGTGCGGTAGGCGGTGCCGAGCCACTCGTTGTCGGGATTGACCAGCAGGGCGGCGGCACTGAGGATGGCGGCCAGCAGGGTGTACAGTCCCATGTCGCGCAGCGGGAATGGCGGCAAGAGGTGGGGATATCGCCAGCGGCCCACGACATAGCTCAGCACCATCGCCGAGCCGTAGGCCGCGACACCCGCCCAGGCGCACGCCATGTAGCCATACTGCGGGATGAACAGCCAGTTGACCAGCAGCAACAGCAGGCAACCGATGCCCGAGAAGACGGCTCCCCACAGGTTGAGCCGCACGCCGCGCTTGTCGCCCTCGGTGTCGATGCCATCAAGCTTGTACCAGAACGACAGGTTGAAGTAGATGCCCATCATGATCTCGGCGGCCATGACAATGGGCACCACGCGCAGCCCCACCCAATAGTCGGGGGCGATGATGCGTTTGAGCACGTCGATGCCGGCCAGCACAGCCAGATAGGCGATGAGGGTGAATATCAGGAAATACTTGGTGGCATCGGCCTGCATGGCTTTCTTCATGGCGCTGTCGTCGGTGCCACGGTTTGACCCAAACACAAACGGCTCGTAGGCATAGCGGAAGGCCTGGGTGATGAGCGCCATGATCATTGCGATCTTGATGGCCGCGCCATAGATGCCCAGCTGCGACGCACTGTCGCTGCCGGGATAGAACTTGGGAAACACGATCTGCGACGCGCTCTGGTTGATCACGCCCATCACGCTCAAGATCAGGATGGGCCAGCTGTAGGCCAGCATGCGCCGCAGCAGCTGCCGGTCCCATCGCCAGGGCACGGCGGTGAGCTCCTTGCACATGCACACCATCACCACCAGCGTGCACACGAGGTTGAGATAGAACACATAGCCCACCCCCACCGTGGGGCTGTAGATGGTGCCGACGGTGTCGGGCCACCGGCTGTAGAGTGCCGGCAAGGCGACGAAATAGAGCAGATTCAGCCCGATGTTCAAGAAAATGAACAACAGCTTGAGTGTGGCAAACTTGATGGGGCGCTTTTTGTAGCGCAGATAGGCGAAGATGATGGCCTGGAACGCGTCCAGGGCCACCACGATGGCCATGGTGATGATGTAGCTGGGATGCTGGATATATGACATGCCCATCCAGGGCGCTATCCAGTCGATGCACCCCACCACCAGCAGCACAAATGCCAGCGAGGTCATCCCCACGGTGATGAGTGTCGTGCTGTAGACGCGGTCGGGATCCTCGCCCTTCTTGTTGGCATAGTAGAAAAAGGTGGTCTCCATGCCGTAGGTCAGCAAGGCAAGCAGCAGGGCGGTGTAGGCGTATGCGTTGGTGACGATGCCATAGTCGCCGCTCGCCGCCGACATCTTGGCGGTGTAGAGGGGCACGAGCAGATAGTTGAGAAAGCGGCCGATGATGCTGCTCATGCCATAGATGGCGGTATCTTTGGCCAGTGACTTGAGATTAGCCATACTGGGAATTCTGGGAATTCTGGGATTACTGGGAATCCTGAGAATTCTGGGAAGCGATAATTATGGATTATGAGTTATGAATTAAAACAGGCTGCCCGGCTGGCTGTGAGCCGTGCGGCCCAGATGGGTGTAGGCCAGCTGGGTGACCTCGCGGCCGCGTGGCGTGCGCATGATGAAGCCTTCCTTGATGAGATAGGGCTCATAGACCTCCTCGACGGTGCCCGGGTCCTCGCTCAGCGCGGTGGCGATGGTGCTGATGCCCACCGGGCCGCCGCCAAACTTGTCGATGATGGTGGTCAGGATTTTGTTGTCGATCTCGTCCAGGCCATATTTGTCGATGTTCAGTGCCTCAAGGGCATAGCGCGCGATGTCGGTGTCGATGTTGCCCGACCCCTTGACCTGCGCAAAGTCGCGCACGCGCCGCAGCAGCGAGTTGGCGATGCGGGGCGTGCCACGGCTGCGCATCGCTATCTCCAGGGCAGCCTCGTCGGTGATGGGCACTTGCAGCAGCCGTGCCGAGCGCTTAACGATGCCCTCGAGCACCTCGTGGCCATAGTACTCCAGGTGGCAGTTGATGCCGAAACGTGCCCGCAGGGGCGATGTCAACAGTCCGCTGCGCGTGGTGGCACCAATCAGCGTGAACGGTGCCAGGGTCAGCTGCACCGACCGCGCCCCGGGACCCTTGTCAATCATGATGTCGATGCGGTAGTCTTCCATCGCCGAGTAGAGATACTCCTCGACGATGGGGCTCAGACGGTGAATCTCGTCGATAAACAGCACATCGTTCTCGTCGAGCGATGTCAGCAAGCCGGCCAGGTCGCCAGGCTTGTCGAGCACGGGACCGCTGGTGACCTTGAACCCCACGCCCAGCTCATTGGCAATGATGTTGCTCAATGTCGTCTTGCCCAGACCTGGAGGGCCGTGAAACAGGATGTGGTCAAGGGCCTCGCCGCGCAGGCGCGCCGCCTGCACAAACACGCGCAGATTGTCGATAATCTTCTCCTGGCCGGCAAAGTCGCCAAAGCGCATGGGGCGCAGCGCGCGCTCAAAGTCTTGGTCCGACCGGATTCGCTCGGTGCGTATGTCAAATTCGTCTGCCATATTGCTCTGCAAATAAAATCCTGCAAAGTTAATATTTTTATTTCGTTTTTCGGCCCTAGGGTCTCGGGTTTCTTGTCCGGGGGGCAATTGAACTGCAGCCTTGTCAGACGTAGCTCAGCACCGTGCTGTCGGTGCCCACGGTGAGGCTGACTTGTGCGCCCATGACCAGCGGGACGTTGTGCTCGACATGGCCCACCGGAAACCCAAAGGCGACCGGGATGTCGCAGGCCGAGGCCATGTCGCTGATCATCTGATACATGGCATCGCCCTGTGCATTGTCGCGATAGTTGGTGAACTGTCCCACTACCAGTGCGGCCAACTGCTGCAGCCGTCCTGACAGGCGCAGTGCGTACAGCATGCGTTGCACCTGATAGACCTGCTCGGCGATGTCCTCAATCACCAGGATGTGTCCCGGCAGCACCAGGTTGTAGGGCGTGGCCAGCAGGGCATAGAGCAGGGCCAGATTGCCGCCTGTCAGGATGCCTGTGGCCTGGCCGGGTCGGTTCAGACGGTGTCCGTCGGTGACGATGTCGGGGCGCTCACCTTCGAGCAGCCGGTGCAGCAGCACGCTGTCGGGATGGTCTATCCCGCACTCGGTCAGGTGCTTGGCCATCGGCCCATGGATGCTGGGCACACCGGCGCGGTGCCACAGTGCGTGCAGGGCAGTGATGTCGCTGAAGCCGATGATGGGCTTGGCTGCAGCGGCCACCAGCGACGGATCCACCCAGTCAAGTAGCTGGATGGCTCCATAGCCGCCTCGGGCACACAGCACGGCATCGACAGTGGGGTCGCCAATGGCCCACAGCAGGTCGTCGAGCCGGTCAGGCAGCGGGGCGCTGTGCGCAATCACGCCGTAGGCGCGCATGTTTTCCTTGCAGTGCCGCCCCAGTGCTGGCTCATAGCCCCAGTGGCGCAGTGCCTGGGCCGCACTGTCGATGTGGCCGTCGGGCACTGGCCCGGCAGGCGAGATGATGGCTATTCGTTTGATACTCAATTCTCTTGTTATTCTTGGTTGCTATCCTGGCTGTTCGATTGCTCGATTATTCGAATGCTCGAACACTCGAACGCTCGAATGCTCGAACGCTCAAGTGCTTGAATGCCTACAGGCTGCACAGTTCTCGGGCTGTGTGGGCGGCCAGGCGGGCGTTGTTCAGCACCAGCTGGATGTTGGCCGCCAAGCTGTCGCCGCCGGTCAGGTCCTTGACCTTGGCCAGCAAGAACGGTGTTGTCTCCTTGCCGTGGATGCCCAGGCGGCTGGCCTCGGCAATGGCCTCGTCGATAGCACGGTTGATGACTTCGGCAGGCATCGAGTACTCCTCGGGAATGGGGTTGGTCACCAGCATGCCGCCACCCAGGTCCATTTCCAGTTTAGCCCGGAAGGCTGCCGCCAGCTGCCCGGGCGTGTCCAAGCGGTAGTCGACCTTGAAGCCGCTGTGGCGAGTGTAGAATGCCGGCAGTTCGTCGGTGCCATACCCGATGACTGGTACGCCCTTGGTCTCGAGATATTCCAGCGTCAGCCCCAGGTCCAGAATCGACTTGGCTCCGGCACAGATGACCATGACGGGAGTCTGCGCCAGCTCCTCCAGGTCGGCGCTGATGTCCATAGTGGTTTCGGCACCGCGATGTACCCCGCCGATGCCACCGGTGGCAAACACGCGTATGCCCGCCATCGCGGCAATGATCATGGTGGTGGCGACGGTGGTCGCGCCATCTTCGCGTTCGGCCACCAGCACGGGCAGGTCGCGACGCGAGGCCTTGGTCACCTCGGTGCCGCGGCGTCCCAGGTGTTCGATGTCCTCGGCCGTGCAGCCAGCTGTGAGCTGGCCGCCGATGATGGCGATGGTGGCCGGCACGGCGCCATAGTCACGGATGGTCTGCTCGACACGCATGGCCGTCTCCACATTCTGCGGATAAGGCATGCCGTGCGAGATGATGGTCGATTCCAGGGCCACCACTGGGCGCCCTGCAGCCAGTGCCTGCTGCACCTCGGGCGAGATAGTGAGATGTTTGTTCATATTGTGGTTGATTGTTTGCGAGTGAGCTAGTAGGGACGCGGCATGCTCCGATAGGTCGGGAGAGCTTGAGCCGACCGAACGAGAGCATTATGCGTTATGATATGGATGCTACATGCCCCAGACGGTGATGGTGCGGCCCTGATACTGACGTGGCTCGTGCCAGATGCGCTCGTCCCAGGTTTTGTTGCCCGAGCGGTCGAAGACGATGAAATGTCCCTCGTCGACCGACCCGACCAAATCCATATAGGCGGCGGTCTGCTCCAGCCCCTTGACGATGGTCTTCTCCAGGTCGCCGCGCAAGATCTTCAGCTCGAGCACCACGCGCTGGATGGGACCGCCGTAGCCGTCGGTGAGCGGCTTGCGGATGAGCAGGTCGGTGCGGCGGCGCCCCAGGCCATACTCGCGGTCGATGTATCCTCCGCCGTTCACCACCCGCTGCAGGTAGGCCTGCAGCAGCAACTGCGGACCGGCCTCGGCATAGTCAAAGCGGCCAATCCACGAGTCAGCGTTCTGGCGGAAGAACTGCTGGAAGTCGAGCAGCAGTTTCTCGATGTTGAGCGAGTTGTCGTCGTTGACATACCACTGCGGCTGTGCCTGCATGGTCTCTTGTGTGGTCCAGGTGAGTTCGCGCGGGATAATCTCGCGGTAGATGCCATTGGATATGCGCAGTGTCTGCCCCACCTCTTTCTTCACAAGTCCCAAGTCGATGACATACTGCATATCGTCGCTGGGCATCAGTCCCTCGACCGCCTCGTCTGAGTTCGACAAAATCGGCTCGATGACGTGGCGCACACGGGGCTCCTTGAGTCGGTCGATGAGGATGTCGATGTGTGTGTCGCGGCGGTAGATGATGCGCTCCTGTGCGCGGTAGATCATCTCGGCTGTGATGCGCACCGTGCGGTCGCGGTTTTCGCGCATCTCGTAGGTCACCTCATGTGCCAGGGCGTTGACCAGCCAGGGCTGTCCCTCGGTGGCCTGCCACACCAGCGGGAAGCACTCCTCTTCAAAGACCTGGCCTGTTTCGGTGGTGTGCTGACTGTAGAGCTGTCGTATCTCGTCGGGGGTGAAGTTGCCCAGGCGCAGCGACTTAGCCTTGATGTTGAAGGCCGACCCGCCGGTGATGATGTCCTGATTTGACAGGACGATGCGGTAGTCGCGCACGTCGCGCACGCCGCACAGCACGATGCTCTGCGGGAAATGGGCCGGCCGATTGGCGTAGCCGGCGCGTATCTGTCGCAGCACGCTCACCAGCGAGTCGCCCACCAGCGCGTCAATCTCGTCGATGAACAGCACCAGTGGTTTGGACAAGCGTTCGGAGGCAAGTCGCAGAAACGATGTCAACATAGATGCTGGAGCGACATTGCGCACGTCGTCGCGCAGTTGGTAGGGGCTGTCGTTGCCCACGATAAGGCGCATCTCCTCGGCCAGCGTGTCGCAAGTGGCCTTAATCACTTCTCCGACATCGTTGCGCATTGCCTGGCCGCCTTCGACGTTGGCATAGACGGCGATGTAGTCGCCCTGCTCGTTGAGGTAGTCGCGCAGGGCCAGCATGCATGACGTTTTTCCCGTCTGGCGCGGGGCGTGCAGCACAAAGTATTTTCCTTGCCTGATGAGTGTCAGTATCTCGTCCAGGTCAAACCGGCTGAGCGGGTCCAGCGTATATTGCATACTCGGGACATTTGGTCCGGCGGTATTGAAATATCGTTCCATCGTGCGATAGTTTTAGCCTAGCCAGCCGCTGCTATTTGTTGCCGCGACTGTTATATAAGAGTCTAATGATAACCGTTGGTCAAGGTTCGCTGGCGGGCACTGGCCCCAGGCGCTCGATGCGGTCGCTGTCCATGGCAATGTCGGTCACCACCACCGACGAGCCGCGCCACGGCAGTCGCCCGCTGTAGCGCTCATAGCCGATGATGAGCCGTCGGCCGTCGGCATTCCAGCGCATGGCATCGCGAGCCAGGGTGTCTTGCAAAATGGTGAAAGACAGCGTGTCGCGGCGAGCGATGCTGTCGTCGGCGTATGCGATTACCAGCATCTCGCCCTCAAAGGTCTTGATCAGATGGCCCTGCGAGGCGAAGTGTAGCACCCACCCCTTGTACTGCCCCTGCTCGTATGGACTGTAATAGCGCGACCAAACCCACCAGCCCAGTGTCAGCACCATCAGTATGATGGCTCCGATGAGCATCAGGCGCACGGTGTTGTGCCGGCGCTCGATGGTGGCTTCGGCTATCTCGCGGTCCTCGCGCTCCTGGGCGGTCTCGCGGTGCGGCTGGGGCTCTTGTTCGGCCTCAGGGCTGTCGTTCATGAAGTAGTCGTCAAAGTTGTCGTCCATATCTGGTCACGGTTGTTTTCAAGCTGCAAAGTTAACACTTTTAATTCACAATATCGAAAAATGAGAAGTTTTCTTGTCCAATTCACTCGGCAGCTCCCCAAGCTCCACCCCCAACTGGGAAACTCGCCGGCATCATCTGCGGTAGGGTCACAGCTGGCAGGCCGCTCCCCTTCTAGGTTGGAGGGAGGCGGGGAGAGTGTGTCCGGCACTGGGGCTGGGGAGTGTCGCCCGAGGCGTGTCAAGCCTCCTTGCTCAGCGGCCCAGGAAGTCGTTGAAGGCTTGCTTGTAGCTGTCGCCGATGGGGATATAGACGTCGCCGAAGACGATGCGGTTGCGGTCGATCTCGCGAATCTTCTCCTTCGACACGATGAAGCTGCGGTGCACCCTGATGAAGCGTGACGCGGGCAGCATCTGCTCCATCGCTTTCATGTTCATCAGCGACAAGATGGGGTGGGGCGAGTCGTCGGTGTAGATCTTGACATAGTCCTTTAGCCCCTCGACATAGCGGATGGAGTCGAGGTTGATTTGCAGCAGCTTGTACTCGCTCTTGACAAAGATGCTCTTGACCTCGTCGTCAGGCTTGTTCTCGCTCTGATGCACGAGCTGGAACCACTGCAGGGCCTTGTTGCACGCCTCGAGAAAGGTGGCATAGGTGATGGGCTTGAGCAGGTAGTCGAGCGCGCCGGTGCGGTAGGAGTCGACGGCATACTGGTCGAACGCCGTGGTGAAGATGACACGCGTCGACTCGGGCAGCATGCGCGACAGCTCCATGCCGCTGACCTCGGGCATCTGGATGTCTAGGAAGATGAGGTCGACATCGCCATCTTTCACACCGTTGAGTGCGTCGGTGGCGTTGTTATACTTGCCTACAAGCTCAAGGAACGGGATTCGTTGGACATAGCTTGCCAGTAGTTCGACGGCCAGAGGCTCGTCGTCGACAATCATGCATTTGATGGTCATGGGTTTGTGGTCGTTGAGGGTGATGAATTGTTGCAGATGGTGTTAATGACAATCTCAGAGTGGTACTCGTTGCCGCTGGCATCAAGTCCGCGTTGCCACTGATAGTGTCCGGGGTAGATGAGCTCGAGGCGTTTTCCCACTTGCTCCAGCCCGATGCCGCTGCCGCTCTTGTCGTTGGCGCGCTTGGGATAGTTGCTGTTGGTGATGGCGCAGGTCACCTGGCCGCCCTGCTGGCTCATCGCGATGTGGATGTGTCCCTTGCCTTGCGGCGAGATGCCGTGCTTGAAGGCGTTCTCGAGCAGCGAGATGAAGATGAGCGGGGCGATGGGCGTGCTGTCGTCGTCGGCAACCTGGATGTCGGTCTCGATCTTCACGCCGTCGGTGACGCGGATGCGCATCAGCTCGATGTAGTTGCGCATGAAGGCCACCTCCTTGTAGAGCGGCACGAAGTCCTGCTGGTTGTCATACAGCACATGGCGCAGCAGGCGGCTCAGCTCGTCGACAGCCAGCTGGGCCTTGTCGGTGTCAAAGGCTATCAGGGCATAGATGTTGTTGAGCGTGTTGAGCAGGAAGTGTGGGTTGAGCTGGTTGCGCAGGTTGCTCAGCTCTGCCTCGGTGCGGCTCTGCTCGGCGGCCTTGCGCGCCTGCTCGGCATGCTGCCAGTGCTGGGTCAGCCGTACGGCCAGGCTCAGGCCCACCACCAGCACCAGCGAGATGGTGTTGTAGAAGTACATCGGCATGTGCGGCGGGCGGGGACCACGGTGCGGTGGCCGCTGCCCCTCCTGGGGCATCCAGTCGTTCACCATCTGCCACCAGCCCATCATCACGCCCATCATGAGGGCAATCAGCCCGATGTTGATGGCAAAGAAGGCGGTCTTTCGGCCCTGGAAGTAGAACCGCGGGATGAGCCACAGATAGTTGACATAGAAGATGACCATGTAGCACAGTGGGCCACCCAGCGAGCGCAGCCAACGCATCAACGTCAGCGACCACGAGGCGGTGGGAGCAGTGAAAAACAGCAGTGGCAGGAACAACACAATGCTCCAGCACAGGATGTGTATCGTCAAGTTTCGTTTCATCGAAGGTTCAGAATGGTTCATTAGCGTACAAAATTAGTAACTAATTGCTAAAGAACCAAATCAGATAGACCAATAGGCCGAAAAATATAGAGAATCGCAAGCATTTCGCCGACAAAAGCAGATGCGGGTTCCTCTCCCCTGTGAGGCAATGGGGGATTCGCTCGGGGAATTTGCGTCCGCCCGTTTATGGCATCAGGATTTGTAATCCGGCACAATTGTTGCGGATTACAAATCCTGATACTCGGTCGCGGCGGGATTGCAGATCCCGCCAAACGGGGGTGGCTTGTGTGTCTGGAACTGTGGGTTAGATAAACGTCCAGGTGATGGTGCCGATGCCCTCGGTCGTGCGGTTCTTGGGCACAGAGAAGGCGCTCTTGAGGGCTGCCTGCTCGCACGAGCGTCGCACCTCGGGGTGTGACCAGGCTTCGCCACTGCCGCTGACGGCACGTGCCTGGGTGACCTTGCCGCGTGGGTTGACATGCACAAGCACGTTGATCTTGCCGGTCCACTTGCTGTGAGGCCTGCCCCAATACTCGGCGGTGTAGCCCACCAGGCCGCTGATGCCGGGCTGGCCGCTGCGCTCGCCCGTGGTGGCGTTGCCGTCGGGCGACCCGGTCTTGCTGGTGGTCGTGCCGCTGCTCTTGCCGAAGGCGTCCTTGACGCGGTCGTTCTTGGGGGTGGTGGTTTCCTTGCCGCGCTTGACCTGTTCCTTTTTGGTCTCGGGCTTCTCGCTCTTGGCCGGTCCGGTCTTCTGCGGCTTCTCCTCCTTGGGCTTCTCCTTGACCTTCATCGGCGACTCCTGTTTGGCCGTCACCACGGGCTTGGGCTCGGGCTTAGGTGCCGGTTCGCCGGTGTCCTCCAGGTCGTCGCCCTCCACGTCGGGCTGGTCGCTCTGTTGCTCGCTGGGCGTGGGGGTGTCCAGCTCCATCTGCTCGTTCTGCGAGAGGTCGGGCAGGTTGCCCAGCTCGACAAACTCGCCGCCAAACATGATGGTGTCTTGCTGCAGCTGCGCCAGCTGCATGTCCTTTGGCGGGTATTCATAGTGGAGGTGGGTGTAGAGCATTACCGCCACTGTCCCCGCCAGCCACAGCAGGGTCAGCAACAGGGCCGCTATTTTGCTTTTGTTGTCTTCCATTTCATTCAGTTGATGGGTGAGAATTGGAGATCGGGCACTTTTCTAAATTGAGAATTAGCTGCCTCGTTTCTCGCTTCTCAATCACAATTCGGTGGCCTCGGCGGCTGGCGCAGGCTGGGCCGGCTGCTGGGCGGCATAGGTGGCCGATGCGGGCTTGGTGGCAAGCACCACCTTCAGGCCGCACTTCGAGCCCTTGTCCAGGACGTCGACGATGCGGCCGTAGGGCACAGCCTCGTCGGCATACAGGGCGATGAACTCCTGCGGGTTGGCCGCCTGCACGCTCTGCATGAACGGCTCGAGCTGCTCGGCAGCCAGGGGGACTAGCGCGCCCTCGCTGATGCTGTCGCCCTGCGTGGCAAACATGTTCATCTGCTCGTCGATATAGATGCGGGTGGTGGGCTTGAGGGCCGTCTGCTGCCCGCTTTGGGGCAGGTTGACCTCCATGGCCGACGGGAAGACGAAGGTCGAGGTGACCATAAAGAAGATGAGCAGCAAGAAGATGACATCGGTCATCGAAGCCATGCTGAACATCGACAGGGTCTCGTGTTGTCGTTTCAGTGCCATAGTCGCAGCGGTTTAGCGTGCCGGCTCGTTGAGCAGGTCCATAAATTCCATCGATTTGCCCTCGAGCTTGTTCATCACCTTGTTGACACGGCTGGTGAGGTAGTTGTAGGCAAACAGTGCCAGGATGCCCACAATCAGACCGCCAACGGTCGTCACCAGGGCCTCATAGATGCCGCTGGCCAGGATGGTCACGTTGCTGTTCTGGCCGGCGCTGGCCAGCTGGAAGAAGGCCTGGACCATGCCAGTCACGGTGCCCAGAAAACCAATCATCGGCGCACCAGCGGCCGTCGTGGCAAGCCAGTTGAAACCCTTCTCGAGCTTGGCAATCTCCATGTTGCCGACATTCTCGATGGCGACAAGCACGTCGTTCATCGGGCGTCCGATGCGGCTCACACCCTTCTCGATCATGCGGGCGTAGGGTGTGTTGGTGTCTTTGCACAGCTGTGCGGCCTGGTCGACCTCGCCACGGTGGATGTAGTTCTTGATTTTCTCCATGAATGCCGCATCCTCTTTCGAGGCACGGCTCACGGCGAACAGACGCTCAAAGAAGATGTAGATGCTCACCACGGCAAGCAATGCCAGCGGAATCATCAGCCAGCCACCGGCCATGGTCAGGTTCCACACCGAGAGCTCTTTAACAACGGGTTCGGCCGCCTGGGTGGCTTGTGCCACCGGGGCGGCAGCGACTTGTGCGGCCTGTGCAGCCTGCGTGGCAGTGTCGGCGATGACCTGTGCCACGGTGTCGGTCATTGCGGGGACTTGTGCAAGTAATGACATATTTTTTCAGTTATGAGTGATTAGTATCAAAATTGTTCCTCTCCAGATTGTCTAGAAAGTCCAGATTGTTGTCTAAAACGTGCAAATTTACAAAATGTTTTTCACACCGCTGCTAGAGTTGTGATTTTTTAGCAGTTTTTTTGTCACCCGGTGGCTGTTCGGCGATTCCTCTTTTCCCCCTCCCCTATACTTCGCCCCTGCCCGAGGGGAGATGTCCGAAGGACAGAGGGGCCAGGAATGGCGTATTGGGGACGGTTCTTTTTGCGCCAAACGTTAATCGGCATTAACAATTGGTGCATTCTTTGTAACTCTTAACTTTGTCCGGTGGCTGTTCGGCGAATCAGAAAATCTCCTTACTTTCATTCCCCTTTGGGAAAGGGGAGCTGGCGTGCCTTGCTTGGTGTGTTCAAACCCCACCCCCAACCCCCTCCCCTTTGGGAGAGGCTGCTGAAAAAGTAATTAACCGCGAATTACGCGAAACAAAACGCGAATCAAACGCGAATTATTCTTGAATATTATTCAAAAAAAACGAGGAATTTCTGTTTGTTTATGATAAAACGAAAGTTAGTTTAATTCGTTTAATTTGGATAATCTTGGCTGCGCCTCAGCAATTGAAGCAAGCTTCATTGCATTCGGCTTGCACAAGATTTGTTGTTGTGACTTTTTCAGTGGCCTTTTGGGAAAGGGGAGGGGAGCTGGGGGTGCGCTTGGGGCGAGGTGTCAGAGGTTGTCGATCTGCTTCTTGGCCCACTCCTTGGCCACGCGCACGGCCTCCTCCTTGGCCTTGCGTGCCAGACTGTCGATCATCGCTTGTGCCGGGTCGTAGGGCTCTGCGTCATCGCGAGGCATCACGCTGCCCAGTGTGTCGTCGGGAGCGACCTCAGGTTCGACAGGCTCACTGGCGGGCGGTGGGGTGATGCCCACGCTGGGTTGCTCGGCAGGCTCGGGCATGCCCATGGCCTGGCGCAGCACCTGGTCGATGTCGTCCTTGCCGAAGGTGAACACGTGGCCCAGGATGCCCAGCGAGATGGTCTTGGGCTCATCGCCCACCATGAGTTTGCCGGTCGAGTAGACAAAGTGGTTGTCGACCTGCAGCAGCTGGTCGATGGCGATGTCGGCTCCCTTGCCCGACACCCACTTGATGACCTCGCCCAGGATGTCGCCCGCGCCGCGCTGCTCGACCTTCTCGTTGACCCACTCGCGCGACGAGCCGACGATGGCCTGGCGGTGCGACTCGCGGTCGGGCACGGTCACCACCAGCACGCCCATCAGCACTAGGACGATGAGCAGCAGCACCAGCCACTTGGTGCCGCTGCCGCCCTTGCGCCGGGGCGCAGGTTGGGGCTGGGCAGCAGCATCGCGCGTGTCCCAGGTGGGGGGTACAGGCGGACGCTGCTCGTGCCGTGGAGGCACAGCGGGCGGCCGACGCGTGGCCCGCTCATATTCCAGTCGTTGCAACAGCGAGGTCAGCTGAGGCACGTCGCCGGCCTGTTGCCAGTCGGCCATGCCCTCGGTCCACACCTCGGTCTCGGGCGTGATGCCCAGCTCGGCCAGTTGCTCGAGGCTGTAGGGACCACGCTGCTCGTTATCGATAAACAAATAATACATCTTTTCGTCGTTATTTTAAAATTAGAAAAGCACGAGGCGAGAGGCTTTCTCAATTGTCAATGGTTGTCGGTTGTGGCTGAGAACTGAAGGTCAAGAACTCAATTACCACCTACTTGACCAGCAAGAAGATGAGAAACGCCAGCAGCACGAGCCATATCAGGCACGAGCCGCAGTTGATGCGCAGCGTCTTGCCGCCCTCAGTCTCGCCGGCGGGGGACTCTGGCTGTGCGTTGGGGTCATATTGCTGGCGGTAGCTGTAGGGGTTGGGCAGCCCCTCGCGGTGGTCAATCAGTATCTGACGAGGCGCGCCGCCACGATAGGGGCCGATGCAGCCGCCCTTCTCGAGCTGTGCGATCAGGTCCTGGGCGCGCTCGAGCGGGATGTTGAAGTAGTCGCGCAGCATCATCGGCGTGATGGCGCTGCACTGGCTCAAGTAGCGCACGGCCTCGGCATAGAGCGGGTCGCGGCCGTCACCACCCAGCTGCGACGGCAGCACAGGCGGCACAGGTGGAGGGGGCAACACAGCGACCGATGCCTCGTCGGCCGCCTGCGCTGTGGCCGCCTCGTCGGCGGCTTGGCCACCGTCGCGTCGCAGCTCCAGCGATCCATCTTCGAGCGGGATGTAGGCATAATCGCCCACTATCTCGAGTTGGCTCAGGCACTGCGGACAGACGGTCTTGTATTCGCTGGCAATCAGCTGCTCGACACTCAGGTCGATGCGTTTTCCACACTTGGGACAGGTATATTGCATTTCTCGGTTGTTTCTGTCGTTTCTAAACCCACAAAATTAGTGCAAGTTGAGCGAAGTGCAAAATAAAAAACGAAGTTTTTGATTTTTCACTGCCGAAACGCCGCCTAATTTATCTAAAATTAGTGCAAGTTGAGCGAAGTGCAAAATAAAAAACGAAGTTTTTGATTTTTCACTGCCGAAACGCCGCCTAATTTCTTAAAAAGGAGTGATAATTTCAGAAAGGTGGGCGATTTAGCGCAAAAATGCTCAAAAAATTTGGCTTTTCCGCACTTTTGGCCTACCTTTGCTCTGACACTTGCAAAAAGCATGCCTCAACGGGCTGCGCAACATAACAATCCACACTCATGAACACTATCAACAGATTTTTTGCCCTGATGCTTGCCGCCGTCGCGGTCACAGCACTGGCGCAGACGGGCGACCTGCCCAGGTCGGCACCGGCGGCGCAGGGGCTCAACACACAGGCGGTGACCCGCTTTGTCGACTCGCTGCTGGCAGTGCCGCAGACCGACGTGCACCATGTCATGGTCGTGCGTCACGGGCATGTCGTGGCCGAGGTGCATCCGGCTCCCTTCCGCGCAGACGATGCCCACACGCTCTATTCGGCCAGCAAGACCTTTGTCGCGCTGGCTGTCGGACTGGCCATCGACGACAACCGGCTGCGCCTGGACGACCGTGTCGCGGCCATCATGCACGACCACCTGCCCGACACCGTCAGCGCGGCGCTGGCACAGATGACTGTCGCCAACCTGCTGACCATGAGCAGCGGCATCGACCCGTCGTGGAACATGCGCAACAACACCGACCGCTGGCTCGACACCTGGTTGGCCTATCCTGTCAAGGAGCCGGGCGGACACCTGCTCTACGACTCGATGGCAACCTATATGCTGTCGGCCATCGTGCAGCGTGTCATGGGCAAAACCGTGCTGCAGCTGCTCGAGCAGCGGCTGTTCGCTCACATGCACATCACCGAGGTCGACTGGGAACTGAGCCCCGAGGGCATTTGCACCGGCGGCTGGGGACTGCGCATGCAGGCCGAGTCGCTGGCCAAGGTGGGCATGCTCATGCTGCAGCGCGGACAGTGGGAGGGACGTCAGCTGGTGCCGGGACACTGGATCGACCAGATGACGCAGCGTCACATCAACTATGACAACGCCGATGGCCAGGCGCCCACCGATGGCAATCGGGGTTATGGCTACCAGCTGTGGCGATGCAAGTGGCCCACGGCCTACCGCATGGACGGGGCGTTCGGGCAATATGTGGTCGTCGACCCGGCCAGCGACATGGTCGTGGTCATCCTGGGCATGAGCCGACGGGGACACGACGAGCTGGCATGCATCTGGCGGCAACTCATGCCCGGCGTCGACCGGCCGGACACCGACGGCAAGGCACTCAAGCGCCTGCAGGCCAGCTGCAGCCGCGCCTCATTGCCGCTGCCGATGGGCAAGTCGCGCTCGCCGCACCTGGCCAGCGCCGACTTCAAGCTGCAGCAGGGGGCCGACGGCATCGACCTGATCAAGGTCTATCAGGAGGGCAAGCTGATGACCATGCGCATCTACTATGGCGACAGCCATGTCGAGACGATAGCCATGGACGCGGGGCGCTGGGCCTATAGCCACCTCAGTGGCGAGCCGCCCTACACCATCGGGGCACGCAGCCGCTTCGACGGGTTGAGGCACAACTATGTCGCTGCCGCCGCCTACGCCTGGACAACGCCCACCACACTGACTGTCAACTTGCACTACGTCAACTGGATCAGTACCACCACACTGGTCCTCGACACCACGGCAGCCACAGTCACCATCACCAGCAACTACGGCAAGCCGCTGACCGTGCCTTGCGAGATTGTCCGACAGTGAGCCATGCGCGAGATCACCGACATAGCGCAAGTCAAGCGGGGATTCCAGGCCTATCTGCGCATCGAGAAAGGGCTGGCCGAAAACACCGCGCTGGCCTATAGCGACGATGTCGACAAACTCACGCGTTATCTGGCCGACAGCGGTGTGGCCGTCGAGCGTGCCACCACCGACCACCTGACGGCCTTCCTCGCCGCGCTGCACGACCTGGGCATCGGGCCGCGCTCGGTGGCACGCATCATCTCGGGCATCAAAAGCTTCTATAAATATCTGCGCCTCGAGGGATTCGCCGAGCAGGACCCCACACAGCTGCTCGACTCGCCACGGTTGGGGCGGCACTTGCCCGAGGTGCTCACCATCGACGAGATTGACGCCATGCTGGCATGCATCGACATGAGCCGGCCCGAGGGTGTGCGCAACCGCGCCATCATCGAGACCATGTATGGTTGCGGGCTGCGTGTGAGCGAGCTCGTCGGCCTGCAGATGTCGCTTGTCTATGCCGACGACGAGTTTGTGCTGGTCAGGGGCAAGGGCGACAAGCAGCGTGTGGTGCCCATCTCGCAGGTCGCACTCGAGCAAATCAGCAACTATGTCGACCAGGTGCGATCGGGACTCACCATCAAGCGCGGCTGTGAGGACATCCTGTTCCTGAACCGGCGCGGCGGGCAGCTCACTCGCCAGATGGTGTTCATCATCATCAAGCAGCTGTGCCAGTTGGCGGGCATTCACAAGTGCGTCAGTCCGCACACGCTGCGCCACTCGTTTGCCACCCACCTGCTTGAGGGCGGAGCCAATCTGCGCGCCATCCAGCAGATGCTGGGTCACGAGAGCATCACCACCACAGAGATCTATGTCCACATCGACCGCTCGCGCCTGCGCCAGGAGATTCTGGCCCACCACCCCCGCAACAAGCGTCCCCCCCTTTCTTAATTCATAATTAGCCTTAGCAGGGACGTGGCCGAACGTGGCGCATTGGGGACGGTTCTTTTTGCGCCAAACGTTAATCGATGTTAACATTTGGCGCATTGGGGACGGTTCTTTTTGCGCCAAACGTTAATCGATATTAGCATTTGGCGCATTAGGGACGGTTCTTTTGCGCCAAACGTTAATCGATATTAGTATTTGGCGCATTCTTTCCTCCTCACCTGCCAGGTGAGGGGTGGGTTGAGCGTCAGAGTTGGCATCTGCGGATTGCAAATCCTTATACTCACTGGCGGCGGGATTACAAATCCCACCGAACGTGGTGCCTTACTACTGCCCCCTCTCGTTCGGCCGGATTTGTAATCCGGCCGCATCCGAGTATCAGGATTTGTAATCCGAAAAAAATGCACGTTACCTACTTGTTGGGCGATTGAAGTGCGGAATTGCGGATTGCAAATCCAGTTCCCGGAGCTGTCGGGGGTATGGCAACCGCTATGCAAGAGCAAATTTAGCTGACAGCCCCCAATCCCCTCTAACTTAGAAGGGGAGCAGGTCTGTTAATCTAGCAACTATATCAATCAACAGGCATTCAGTGATGGTAATCACTGGAGAGATATAGTCTGTCCACCTTTCCTGTGGCTGGACAAAGATGGACAAACTGGACACGACTGGACAGACTGGGCAAATGTTGTCGCCATTTTTTGTGCCAAAAAAGAACCGTCACCAATGTGGTGTTGGTGACGGTGATGTGCGATGTGGAGTGGCGCGATGGGTCAATAGCGGCGACCGCCGGCATAGCGGAACACACGGCCATTGCGGCGCGACGAGGTGTCGTACAGAATCAGGTAGTCGCGGTCAAACTCATAGTACAGATGCTCGATGATGCCGTCGCTGAAGCGGATGTCCACCTTGCGGCTATACTCGTCCCAGTAGAAGTCGACACGCGTGCCGAACTCGTTGAGATAGATGCCTGTGCCGTTGTCATAGAAGGTGTATTCCTCATATTCTCCGCGCTCCAGTTCATACTCATATCCGTTCTCGATGACCGACACCAGCTCCCAGCGTCCCAGCAGGTCGCTGTAGCGATAGTCGTTGCCACAGCCTGTCAATGTCACCATCAGGGTGACTATTGTCAACAAGGAGTAAATCTTTTTCATAATCTGTAGGATTAAATTTTGTGATTATTGATGACTTGTGTTTGGTTAGACCGAGCCTGTGCTGTTGCGTTTAATCGGTTCGGCTTGCAAAGGTATCACTTTTTGGGCACAGAAGGGTTGCTTTTGCCCGAAAATGTCTAACTTTGCGGTCAAAAAATAAATCCTGACGATGGACAAGAAAATACTCATCACCGGTGCCGGAGGCTTTATTGGCGGATTTCTTGTGGCCGAGGCACTGAGCCGCGGCTACGAGACATGGGCGGCCGTGCGAGCCACCACCAGCCGTAAGTTTCTCACCGACGAGCGCATCCATTTTATCGAGCTCGACTTCACCGATGAGCAGGCCTTGCACGACACGCTGGCCGCGCATGTCGCCCAACATGGGCCGTGGCACTGTGTCGTGCACAACCTGGGGCTGACCAAGGCCACCAACTATCTGGACTTTGAGCGTGTCAACTATGGCTATCTGCGGCTCATGGCCGAGACGCTGCGCGACATCGATGCGGTGCCCGAGGTGTTCTTGATGATGAGCAGCCTCAGTGTCATGGGACCCGGCGATGAGCTGGGCTACACGCCCTTCTGTGCCGACGACGTGCCCGCGCCCAACACGCGCTATGGCACCAGCAAGCTCAAGGCCGAGACGTGGCTGCAGATGCAGCGGTCGTGGCTGCCGTTCACCATCTTTCGCTGCACCGGCGTCTATGGGCCGCATGAGCGCGACTACTATCTGATGATGAAGAGCATCAAGGCCGGGTTTGACTTCACCGTTGGGTTCAAGCCGCAGATGCTCACGTTTATATATGTGCGCGACCTGGCCAGGGCTGTGTTTCTGGCGCTGGACCGCGGGCCGCTCTACAAGCCCTACTTCATCAGCGAGAACCGGGGATACACGCAGGCCGAGTTCCGCCAGATTGTGTGCCAGGAGCTGGGCAAGCGCTTTGTGATTCCGGTCAAGTGTCCGTTGTGGGTGGTCAATGCCGTGTGCCATGTGGCCGACTGGTGGGGAAAGCTCACCGTCAAGGCCAGCACGCTCAATCCCGACAAATACCGCATACTCAAGCAGCGCAACTGGCTGTGCGATACCACCGACGCGGAGCGCGACTTCGGCTTTGAGGCCGAGTATGACCTGCGGCGTGGCGTGCATGAGGCCATCGAGTGGTATCGTGCCGCCGGCTGGCTGTGACCACTATTCTTAATTCATAATTTATAATTCATAATCAGCCATAGCAGGGACGTGGCCCAACGCGGGGCGCGTCTAGGGTGTGAGCTCCACTGCCCTTTCCCAAAGGGTGGGGTTTGGATTCCCCGCTTGGCGATGGTATGCCCCGCTTGCTGGGGTTTGGGCCTCTCAACAATTCATGCAATTTAGTGCAATTTTTTTAGGGGGTGCGGCGGTTCCCCTCCTAAGATAGGTGGGGTCGGGGGTGGTATGCCCCGGGTCTGCTGGGGTTTGGGCCTCTCAACAATTCATGCAATTTAGTGCAATTTTTTTAGGGGGTGAGGGAGTGGCACACTCCCTCCACCCCCTCTAACTTTGGAGGAGGCGGGAGTTGTCAGCTGCTTGGAGAGGTGGTGTAATTGATGAGGTAGACGCGTGCGCGCGCACGTGTGAGGGCCGTGTAGAACCAGCGGTAGAAGTCGAGTGTGGTGAGTGCCTCGCGCGGGATGCCGCCCATGTCGATCAGCACATTTTGCCACTGGCCGCCCTGGGCTTTGTGACACGTCACGGCATAGCCCATCTTGACCTGCAGGGCATTGAAGTAGGGGTGCTTTTTTAGGGCACGGTAGCGTGCTCGCTGGTCGCCGGGCAGCTCGGCCATCACCTCGTTGAACAGTCGCTCTTGTTGCTGTCGCGTGAGTGCCGGTGTGTCGCTGAGCAGGCAGTCGAGCACCACCTTGGCCTCCAGCTCGGTGTCGTCGTGGTCGGGCAGCTCGAGCACCACCGTGGCAAAGCGCAGCCCGTAGCGCCGCTCCACCTCGCCGCGCACACGCCGCACGACGGCCACGTCGCCGTTGGCGATAAAGTCGACCTTGTCATAGTCCTCGCTCCAGTAGTAGTTGTTCTTGGCCACCAGCAGCAGGTCGCCGCTGGCCAGCTCCTCCTCGCGAAACAGAATCTGGTTGCGCACGCCGCCGTTGAACTGTGTGGCGCGCCAGTTGCTGCGCGTGATGATGATGGTCTGGTCGATGCCGTCGCGGTCATAGCAGTCGCTGATGGTCTCGAGCAGCATGTCGCCTGTGACGGCGGTGATGTCGTCATAGCCCTCTAGCTGCAGTTGCGGCTCGGCGAGGGTCTCTTGCTCCATGGCCTGCCGCAGCAGTGTGGCATTGTGCAGGATGCCGCTGGCCTGTGCCTGGCGTGCCGTCTGTCGCAGGGTCATGCCCACCACGTCCAGGCCGTAGGCGCGCAGCACGTCGGGGTTGAGTGCGGTACTCTCGGTGGTGCCCACCGGCGGCAGCTGTGCTGTGTCGCCCACCAGCAGCAGGCGGCATCCCTGCCCGCTGTAGACGTAGGTGATGAGGTCGTCCAGCAGGCGTCCGGTGCCGAAGACCGCTCCCTCGCCGGTGCCGTTGGCAATCATCGAGGCCTCGTCGACGACGAACAGGGTGTCGGCCGACCGGTTCTCGGCCAGGCCGAAGGTGTCGCTGCCATAGCTTTGCTGGCGGTAGATGCGGCGGTGGATGGTCCATGCCGTGTGGCCCGAGTATTCGCTCATGATGTGTGCCGCACGCCCCGTGGGAGCCATGAGCACACACTTGCCCAGCCTAGCCCGCAGCGCCTTGACCAGCGCGCCGACGATGCTGGTCTTGCCCGTGCCGGCATAGCCCGCCAGGACAAACACCGTGCGGTCGCCGCCGTGCTGCACAAATCGGTCGAGCAGCGCAATGAGCTGCATCTGCTCGTCGGTGGGGTCAAACGGCAGTTCGGCGAGCATCTTGATGGCAAGTTGCGAATCAGGATTGTGACATGCCTCCCCATCCTCAGCCCTTTGTGAAAGGGTGGGGGAGGCCTGTTGTGATTGTGCGTTGGCCTTGAGCCAATTGTATGGCGTGAGGAAGAAGTCGCGCTCTTGCAGGTGGGGATGTGGCACCTGCAGTGTGGGCAGGTCGATGACCACTGGCTGTCCCCTATTGTCGTCGATGGCCATGATGTCGATGTCGACCAGTCGGTCGACATATCCGCCCTGTGCGTCGCGGTGGCTGGCGCTGCCCAGGGCGCGCTCGATGTGGTGGATGCGCTCGAGCATGGCCAGCGGCTCGATGTCGCTGTCCAGGGCCAGGCCCACGTTGAGAAAGCGGTTGTCGCTCTCAAAGCCCCACGGCTCGCTCTCGACCACGGGCGACACCATGCAGTCGCCGGTGCCGCCCGTCAGGGCCTGGATGGCGCGCCGCAGGTTGTCGTGGCGGTCGCCCAGGTTGGTGCCGATGTTCAGATAATAGCGCATGGTCAGAACACCAGGCTCACGCCACCCATGACGTTGATTCCCTGGTTGCCCATGCCCGTCATGTAGTCCCACTTGCGGTTGAGCAGGTTGTTGGCCTTGGCCCACAAGGTGAGCACCTTGTCGAAGCGGTAGCTCGCTCCGGCATGGAGGTTGAGCAGGTTGTCCATGTCGGCAAAGTTGAACGTCTCGCACGACCAGTAGTCGCGGTCGATCGAGGCGAGGTAGGTAGCCGACGAGGGGTTGAGCGCCGAGCGCCCGCTGCGATATTGCAGCCCCAGATCGACGGCCAGGCGGCGGATGGGTCTGACGCACACGTCAAAGGTGACGTTGCAGTTGGCCCCGTCCATCCCGTCGATGGGGTAGCCCTTGTACCACTTGCCCCGCTCCTGGTCGTCGTCGGCCGGCGCATACTGGAATGCCGCCTTGGCCTCGATGAGCGAACGGTACTTGTAGGCAAGTTCGGCCCCGACGTAGGCACCTCGTGAGTCGTAGTTGTAGTAGTGGCTCACGGCATACATGTTGTTGCTGGTGTAGCGGTCAGTTAGTATGACCGTCGGCTTGTCGGGCACGGGGAGCACCGTGCTGAAGTCGCTCTTGAAGATGCCGTAACCGCCATAAAGCTGGGCGCTGAAGCCGGCAAAGGGCCCGATCTTGAACCCCGCGCGGCCGTCAAGCGGGCTGAAGGTGTTGTAGTAATAGCCCATGGGGTCGCTGTAGCGGTTCTGCGCCGCCATGGCGCTGAGCGTGTTCAGCGTCTTGCCGCCACTGACGTCGACAAAGATGGCGGCACCGTCGACGATGTCGATGTCGAGCTGCACGCGGGGCGAGATGTGGAACTTCTTCGTGTCTCTGTACAGGTGCATGTCGCCCACCACAATGTCCACACCCGCCAGCGCGCGGAAGATGCTGTTCTGCCACTGGTAGTAGGGCGAGATGGTGAACATGAAGTTGTTGCGCTTGTCGCTGAAGTTATATCCCGCATTGTCGTCGTAGAGGTAGGGAGTGGTGGTCTCGCACTTGTGATTGACGTAGTCGCCGGTCAGGTCCAGCCCCACAGTGCCACTGCCCAGCTGATAGGTGGCTCCGAGATTGAAGGTGAGCACATTCTCCTTGGCTCCCTTGATGTCGCTGAACAACGTCTTGTCATATCCGGAATGGATGATAGAGACGGCGGCATGATAGCCCAGCGGGCGGTCCGACAGCGTGATGGGCGTTCCTTCCCAGCCCACCTGTGCGCCCACCTCGGTGAACGTCTGCTTGTTGTCGTCGTCCCAGGCGCGCTCCTGGTGGCCGTAGTAGTTGAAGCTGTCGAAGTGTCCGCGCAGGCCGATGTTGAACGTGCCAAAGCGGCTGTTGTTCTCAAAGTCCACGCCCAGCACATTGTCGTTAAACTTCTGTTTCAGTCGCTCGGCGTCGTCCCAGATGAGCTGTGTGCGGTTCTTGCCGGCCCAGGTGCTGTTGTGCTGCACCCACACGCCCAGCGTGTTCTGCTCGGTGTCGAGGATGCGGTAGCCCGCGCTGCCGGTGAAGTTTGCCGCCATGCCTCCCCCAATCTGCAGATAGCCGCGCTTGTCGCTGAAGTTGTGCGCCGTGCGGTAGCCGTAGGGCATCATCGTCGGGATGCTGGTGGGCACATCGGTCGCCTCGGTCCAGTCGCTGTAGTTCAGCGTGGTGCGTGCCGGGGCACTCACTTTCTTGACTGTGGGCAGGGTGTTCTTTTTGGTAGCCTTCTTCTCGACCGGCACAAAGTCCTTCTCGAGGGTGATTTCCTTGTTCAGGTCCTTTTTGCCGGTGTCTTGTGCGGTTGCTCCTGCCACGGTCAGCACCGCCGCCATCAGGCCGATATAAAGTCGAGTGTTCATTGCTTTGTTCAGTGATAGAGTAGTCGAGTGATTGAGCTTTGTGTATTACTTCTTTTTCTTGAGGCTCTGCAGGCGCTGGTCGACGGCCTGGAGGATGTCTTTCTCCTTGCCGGGATAGTTGCTCTTGAGGCTCTGCAGATACTCGCGTGCCTCGCCGGTCTTGCCCTGCTTGACATAGATGTCGCTCAGCAGGATGAAGGTGCGTGCCAGCCAGTAGTGGTGGGGTGTGCCGGCGTCGACCAGGCTGTTGGCGGTGCGCTCGGCCTGCTTGATGTTGCCGGCGTCAAACTGCAGCTGTGCCAGCTCGTAGGCGGCCTGTGCGCCTTGCTCGCTCTTGGTGTCGCGTGCCAGTGTCTTCAGGTCATCCTCGGCGCTCTTGCTGTCGCCCAGGTGCGAAGCGGCGATGGCGCGGTTCATGGTCACCTCATTCTCCTCGCTGGCGCTGAGTCCGCCACGTTGCAGCAGTGTGGCGCAGATGGTCTTGAGCTCGCTCCAGTTGCTCATCTGCTTGGCGGCTCGCATCATGCCCAGCTGGGCGGTGGTGCGGTTGTCGTCGCTCGACGACAGTTCGGCCAGCTCGCGGTAGCTGGCCAGTGCGTCGGCGGTCTTGCCCAGCTGCAGCAGTGCGTCGCTGCGCATGGCCATGGCGTCCTCGGCCCACGATGCCTGCTTGCCCGCCTTCAGTGCCTCGTCGAGTCCGCTCAGTGCCTCGTTGAGCCGGCCGTTGTTGTAGTTGTGTCGTGCGATGTAGTATCGTGCCTTGGCGGCGTAGGCCCCGTCGGGGTTCTGCCGCAGGTAGTCCTGTATGCGTGTGATGTCGGGCTTGGATGCGATGGCAGCCTTCTCGGCGGCCTCAAAGTTGAGGCGGTCCAGTTCGCTCACGTCGATGCGCGGCCCGTTGGGAATGCCGCTGAGGAAGCGCTGGAAGTCGGGCAGCTGGCCCCGGTCGGCATAGATGAGTTTGAGGTCTTCGGCAGCGGCCTGTGCCTCCTCGCTGCTGGGATAGTTTTTGATGACGCGCTTATAGGCGTCGATGGCGGCATCCTCGTTGTTCATGTTCTTGTCGATGACGGCCATCTGCAGCAGGCCGCGTCGTGCCTCGACGCTCTTGGGATAGGCCTTGAGCAGCGTGTTGTAGGCCTCGATGGCCTCTTGACCCTTGCCGTCGTTGGCCAGTGCGCCGGCCTTGTCGAGCATTGCCTGCGGGATGAGGTCGCTCTTGGGATAAGCCTTGATCAGTGCGTCGATGGCGGTCACCTGCTGGCCATACTGCTTGGTCATGCCCAGCATCATGGCCTTCTGATACATCGAGTAGTCTTTTGCCGTGCCCTTGGCGTCGGCCAGGGCGCGGTCATAGCTGGCCTGTGCCGCGGCATACTCCTGGGTGTAGTATTGCGTGTCGCCCAGACGGTTGTAGGCATCGGCCTTGAGCTCGTCGGCCAGTTTGCCGCCGGCCAGCGCGTTCTGGAAGGCTTTTTTGGCCTCGGCATAGCGGCGCTGCTGATAGAGCGAGTAGCCCAGGTTGTACTGTGCCAGGCTGTAGTTGTCGTCGCTCTTGGCGGTGGCGTTGACATAGCTCATCTGGTTGCTGGTGGCGCCCTTGTAGTCGCCGGTGCGATACTGTGCCTCGGCCAGCCACAGGCGGCTCTCGTTGAGCAGGGTCTTGTCCTGGTTGCCCAGGTCGACAGCCTGCTTGAGATAGGTCACTGCCTGCTGGTCCTGGCCGTTGGACAGCGCCTGCACGCCCAGGTTGTAGAGCACATATTGCTTGGCGCGCTTGACCTTGGCGCCGGGATTCTTGATGTGGTTGATGCTCTGCAGGGCGCGGCCATAGTCGGTGCTGGTGAGATAGGCATCGACCAGATAGCCCTCGACCTGGTCTTTGTAGCGGCTCTTGGGATAGTCGTTAAGGAAGGTCTCGAACATGTCGATCGACTTGTCGAATGGCGTGCGGGCACCCTGGTTCTGGCTCAGGGCATAGTTGTAGAACGCTGTCTCGCGCACCTTGCGGTCGTGGGTCATCTTGGCCGACTGCTCAAAGGCTCGCGCGGCGCCGTTGGGGTCGTTCTGCTTGAGCTTGCACTGGCCCAGGTAGAGCCACGCGCTCTGCGACACGGCGTCGTCCTGGTCGGTGGCCAGCGACATGAGCTCGGCGGCGCGCTTGTAGTTTCCGTCGTCATACTCGAGCACGCCCAGGGTGTAGGCGGCGGTGCGGTAGATGTCGCCCTCGGGCTCGTCGACATAGCGCTGCAGGTAGGTGCGTGCCTCGCGCCGGTTGCCCTGGTGGTAGTAGCTCTCGCCGACCATGCGGTTGAGCTCGGCGTCGAAGTAGTTGTTCTGCTCCTCGCTCAGCAGCTGGCGTCCGGTGGCGATGACATCGGCAAACTGTCCGCGGTGATACTTGATTTGGGTGATGTAGTATTGTGCCTGATAGCCCAGCTCGGTGGTGGGGTCGATGTGCTGGAAGCGGTCGAGCGCGTCGTCAAGGTTGCCGTTGGCATACTCGACGTAGGCCTTGTAGAACACCGCCGCCTGGCCATAGCGCTTGGTGGCCGCCAGCCGGTGATATTGTTGCTCGGCGGTGTCATAGTTGCCCTGGCGCAGGTTGCAGTAGGCCATGCGATAGAGCAGGTCCTCGTTGGTGTCCAGGTCTTGTGCTGCGGGGCGCACGAGCGAGTAGCTGAGCATGGCGCCCGCCCAGTCGCCGCGATAGAAGTAGTAGTCGCCCACCTTCATCTGCGCCGTGGTGGCCAGCGGGCTGGTGGGGTGCTCGTCGATGAATGCGATGAGCGCGTCCAGGCTCTTGCCCTCGCCGCGCTCAAACAGGGCCAGGGCCATCAGCAGTTCGGCCTCCTCTTGGCGGTCGGCGCTGAGCGGCAGCTGCTGCAGCTGTGTCAGCTGGTCGATGGCACCCACATAGTTGTGGCTCTCATACATGAGCCGTGCACGGTCGAGGTAGCCCTCGGCTCCGGCATCGATCACGGTGGGCTGTGCGCCTGCCAGCAGCGGCAGCCCGAGACCGATGGTTAATAGCAGATTCTTCAGTTTCATATTCTTTGAGTTACAGATAATCAAGCTTTGAGCCGCTAGATGTTCTAGACTTTCTAGATATTCTAGATGTTCTAGACAATCTAGATGGTCTAGAACGTCTAGCCGACTATTAAAACGTACAAAGTTAGTGATTATTCGCCACAATCCGCTCGCCTTGTTAATAAAAACGTCCAGTTTAGTTAAAATTAAGATTTTTTTAGGCACACCAAGGTCGCTTTGTCTCTAGATTTGCGACATCAACCCGCCGAACGAGAGCTCTCGGATGACATCAGCTAGCTCCCCCAATGATGCTCCCCCACACAAAAAAGAGTCCAACCAACATGTTGGTTGGACTCGATGTCATCATCTTATGAGTTGCCTCACTTGCCGGCTGCGCCGATGACCACCTTGCGGCCATCGTTGACATAGATGCCCGGAGCAGTGGGCTTGCCCACCAGGCGCATGCCGGAGAGCGTGTAGTAGATGTTGCTGTGCTCGTCACTGTCCTTGACGGCGATGTTGTCAACACCAGTATACTTGCTGTTGGTCAGCAGGTAGAGCTGTCCGCCGTAGAACGGGTTGCAGGTGCCGATATACATGCCCTCGTCGGTGGCCAGGAAGGCTGGACAACCATAGTTGTACTTGTCGTTGAAACCATTGGTGGTAATCACCTCAAAGTCGACACCATCGCTGGTGCGGTACAGGTCGAAGCCCCAGTCGTCGTTCATGACCATATCGTTGATATAGAGGTACATCTCGATGCCCTCGCCATCGATGCGGTCATACAGCTCCTGCGACATCTGTTTGATGCTCTCCAGCGCGGCCTTGAGCAGTGCGACAATGTCATCGGCCAGTGCCTTGTGGGCTGCGTCATAGCTGACCTTGGCGCTGGCCTTGGCTTTGTTGCACAGGTTCTCGACATAGTCCTCGGGCATGTCGGTGGCCTTGGCGCTGGCGTTGACTATCTGGGCTGGGGCGGTGCTCTTGTCGATGCCAGTTGTCAGTGCCGCTGTGGCAAATGCGTCGGCATCGTTCTGCGACTGGCCGTTCAGGTAGGCCTCGAGCATGGCGATGATGTCGTTGATCAGCTCCTCATAGGCGGCAAGACTCTCGGGGTTGACTGTGCTGTCCTGGGCAAACTGCTCGAGCATCTGCTTGAGCTCGTTGAGGCGGTCGATCAGGCGCTGTGCCAGCTCGCTGGCCTTGGCGTTGGCAAAAATCTCGATCAAGCGGGTGATGTAGTCAATCTTGGACTGCATCTCCTCGGGAGTCATCGTGAGCAGGCTGCCGTTGGTGAGCTGCGTCATGTAGTTGTAGAAGATGCCGGCGTCCATGGTGGCGACATAGAGCTGGCCGTCATACTCGCCCATGCGCCAGACATACTCGTTGGTGGTCCCGGCCACCATCTGGGTGAAGTTCTCGCACTCGACAAACTTGCCCGAGGCATCGTCCAGCTTCCACACACGCTGCGGGCTCTGCAGCGAGTTGTACATGTAGTAGAGATACTGCGAGGGTTTAGTGTCGACACCAGCCAGTTGCTGAAGCAGGCCGGCAAAGGCCTGCGCCTCGCCACCGAACGAGTGGTCGAAGTTGTAGGCATAGAGCTCGCCGTTGAACTCAAAGACCGAGCCGATGAGTGAGCGCATCGTGCCGGGCTCGCCGCCCTCGACATCGCTCAGACCGGGGTTGTTGATGCCGTTGTTCAGGCCGGCAACCTCCTCCCAATACCAGCCATACTCATTGGCCACCTCGTCGCCCTGGGCAGGATGCCCGCGGAAGATGACAAAACCGTGGGTGCTGGGAGCGGTGGCATAGATGTAGCCGGCATGCGTGGCAAGCTCCCAAATCGGGGCACCTGCCCAGCTGTTCATAATCGGGTCATAGGCCACGTTGCCAAAGTCGCGATAGTCGGCGACGCGGTCCCACACGGTGTCGTCGTTATTGCTCTTCTTCAGCACTGCCATGCGGGTGGGGATGCGGCTGGGATCCTCGACCACCTCGCGGTCGTCGGCACCGGCAAAGAACAGGTGACCGTTATACTCGCAGTTGGCTCGCAGCGAGATTGACCCCATCGTCTCAAACACCTTGGTGAAGTTGCCCTGAGGGTCGAGCTTGAGGATGTACTGGGCCACTGTGGGGTCGGCCGAGTAGGAGCCGAAATAGACATCGTCGCCAAAGGTAACCGCCATGCGGAAGTAGACAGTGCGCTCGGCGGTATAGACCACCTTGAACTCGCCTGTCTGGCGGTTGTAGCAGATGATGTTGGCGCCCTCGTTGGCGTCGTTGCGGGGAATGTCGCCGTTGGTCACGGCATCAATCATGGCCCAGAATGTGTCGAGTGAGATGCCTGCGGCAGCAAACTGCGAGCCATACATGTTGACCAGCGCGCTGGCGATGTTGCGGGTGGTGGCGATATAAATCTCGTCGCCACGCATAGCCAGACGCCAAGTGTAGCTGTTCTCGCGATCGCCACCGGCAATCAGACCATCGACCTGGCGCTCGCCGGCGAGGGGGTTAGAAATCTTCTGGACTGTGTAGCCCAAGTCCGAGTCCTGCGCGGACATTCCGGTCATAGCCATCACTGCCATGGCCAGCAAGAGTAGTTTTTTCTTCATGTTAAGCTGATGTTTAATTTAGGAGTCGCTGATGTGGGTTATCTATTTTGCATGTGAGAGGCCCGAACTCCACTGACCTCTGCAACATGCAGCTTGAGTATCAAAATGGGACGTTAGCCATTGTTGTGCAAAATTACACCAAATAATGTGAATCTTCAAAAAAAAATGACTAATTTTGTCGAAAATTCTTACAAATTGATAAAAATGAAGATTGGAGACAAAATTCCCGAGCTGCTGGGCGTGGACCAGGACGGCCGTGAGCACCGAGCCAGCGACTATGCCGGCCAGAAGTTGATCATCTATTTCTATCCCAAGGACAACACGTCGGGCTGCACTGCCGAGGCATGCAGCCTGCGAGACGGCTACGGCGAGCTGCGGCGCGCAGGATATGCGCTGCTGGGGGTGAGCAAAGACTCGGCACAGTCGCACGTCAAGTTTGCCCAGAAGCACTCGCTGCCTTTTCCGCTGATTGCCGACACCGACACCACGCTGCAACAGGCGTTCGGGGTGTGGCGTGAGAAGAAGATGGCGGGCCGCACCTACATGGGCACCGTGCGCACCACGTTTGTCATCGACGAGCAGGGCACGGTCACCCACATCATCGACAAGGTCAACAACAAGGACGCCACCGGCCAGCTGTTGCAGCTATTGGGCCATTAACTGGTCGTAGTCATATCGGCCGCGCACCATGCGGCGCGGACACCGGTAGTCGGGCGAGAGCATGTCGAGCCGTGCCTGGTAATAAGGGCTGCTGATGCCGGCCAGACCCATGAGCAGGTGTGGCAGGTTGTCGGTCGTGCCGGGCAGCGAGGCGGCCTGGCGCAGCCGCCTGATGGCGTCGGCATGGGTGGCAATCAGCGACGGCGAGCACCACACCATCATCGGGGTCTCGTGCTGGTAGCGCACCATGAGCTTGGGATTGTGGGCGTCGTCGCGGCGCCCGATGCTGTTGCGGTAGTCATAGACCTCGTCGCCGTGGTCCGACAGATAGACCACGATGGCTTGGCGATGGGAAAAGTGCCTGAAAATCTGGCCCATCACGGCATCGTTATATCGTGTGGCGTTGTCATAGTGCGCGATCTGCTGCAACACGTCAGCATTGATAAAGGGCTCCTGCCGGTGGTAGTCGGCAGGGGTGAACTTGAGCCATTGAGCGGTGTGCGGATAGCGGCGCTCTGCCTTGATGTGCTGCCCGCGCAGGTGCAGCACCACCAGTTCGTGCGCCACCGGCTGGTCGTGCGAGGCATAGTCCTCCACCAGCTGACCGTCATATTCAAAGTTGTGTGTGTTGAGCCTGTCATAGCACAGGGCCATGATGCGCGGGTGATACATCAGTCCGTTCAGCCCTTGAGTGTTGGTCGTTCCCTGCATAAATTCGCGCTGGTTGTCCCACATCGACACCCTGTAGCCGGCGTGCTTGAAGATGGCCATCACCAGCGGATGGTCGCACCACTGGTCGCCGTCGGCCTCGTTGCCGGTGCTGAGCATGGCGCGCATGGCCATGTTGGTGTAGCTGTAGGGCGAGACGATGTCGGTCATCACCGTCAGTCGTCCGGCGTCTCGCTCGGCCTGCAGGCATGGTGTCGTGGGCAAGTTGTAGCCATAGACCGATGCGTGCGACTTGATGTAGCTCTCGCCGATGACCAGCACCAGCGCGAGCGAGTCGTCGGCGGGCGGTGCGGCGGGCCGCTGATAGACCTGCTCGGTCGATGCGATAGAGACCGACACCTGCTCGTCGACCCGGTGCATGGCATGGTTGCAAATCATGAGGTTGGTGATCGCGTCGACACCCAGATTCTCATAGTGGTTGCGCTCGTGTTGCAGCAGGCTGTCGACCATGGGCCAGCCGTAGGCCATCTTGGCCGAGCCAAAAAGCACAGCAGGCACGGCCAGCGCCACCAGCGCGGCGGACCAGCGACCCGGCGATGGGCCGTGGCGCTGCCACCAGTGGTCGGCCAGCGCAAACGAGGCCATGGCAGCCATGACGGCCACGACGACCGGAAGTCCTGCCATCGAGAAGACGTATGTCATCAGATATTCGGTGGCCTCGGCACGATTGGTCTCGCGGATGACCGTGGCGATCTCGGGCGTGAGGCGGGTGCCATAGTGATAGCGCACAAACAGGCATGTGCCCATCACGACGATCGCGGCCAGTGCCAGCAGCCAACGCAGCCACTGCCTGCCCACCCGGTGTGCCAGCGCTGTCAGGCAGTAGGCCACCAGTGCCGACAGACACAGGTTGTAGAGGATGATGCGCACCAGCCCCAGCACGTATGGGGTGGTCGGAAACTCGAGGTTCACCACCCGCTGGATGTCAAGCAGTCCACCCAGACTCAGTGCCAGCAGCCACAGCGCAAACAGCGGCAACTGTCGCACGACGGGTGCCGCGAGCGCTCTGGACCACTTGCTGACTGTATTTATCGCGCGTCGCATCATCTTGCCTGGCGGTCGCGTCAGTCGATATAGCCGAAGGCGCGCAGCTTGTTCTCCTGGTTGCGCCAGTCGCGCTCGACTTTGACATAGAGCTGCAAGAACACTTTCTTCTCAAAAAACCGCTCAATGTCCTTGCGCGCGTCGATGCCCACATGCTTGAGCTTGACCCCCTGGCGTCCGATGATGATGCCCTTCTGGCTGTCGCGCTCCACATAGATCACTGCCATGATGTGAATCGAGGTGTCGGTCTCGTCAAACTTCTCGACGATGACCTGCGTGGCGTATGGCACCTCCTTGTCGTAGGTGAGCAAGATCTTCTCGCGGATGATCTCGGTGACAAAAAAGCGGCTGTTGCGGTCGGTCAGCGCGTCCTTGCCGAAGTAGGGCGGGCTCTCGGGCAGCAGCTCGACGATGCGCGCCATCAGGTTGTCGACATTGAAGTTCTCGGTTGCGCTGGTGGGGAACACCTCGGCCTGTGGCAGCAGCTGCTTCCAGCGGTCGATGATCTGCAGCAGGTCGTCGTTGCCCTTCAGCTGGTCAATCTTGTTGATGACCAGCAACACGGGAATCTGCTCGCGGGCGACCTTGTCGAGGAAGTCCTGGTTTTTGGTGGGCGACTCGATGACGTCGGTGACATAGAGCAGGATGTCGGCATCGACCAGCGCGCCGGTCGAGAAGTCGAGCATGCTCTCTTGCAGTTTAAACTTGGGCTTTAGCACCCCCGGTGTGTCGCTGAACACAATCTGGTAGTCGTCGCCGTTGACGATGCCCATGATGCGGTGGCGCGTGGTCTGCGCCTTGCTGGTGATGATCGACAGCCGCTCGCCCACGAGGCGGTTGCTCAGCGTCGACTTGCCCACGTTGGGGTTGCCCACGATGTTGACAAACCCGGCACGATGTTTCTTCTCAGCCTCCATCACGATTGTTCTTTTATCACGAATTATCGAATTGTCGAATTATTGATTCAGGATAGACAAAACTCAAGTTTCTGATGTAGTTAAGTAGTCAAATGGAGTTAAGACGTCACTTTTTTAGTGGTAGGGAAATAAGGGAGTGGGGCCGATGCATTATAGTGGCAGCACGCGTCCCCGCCACTATCATGTAACGGCTTTACTACGTTACTTCTTTACTACACTGCTACATCACTACTTTAGAAAGCTAAAGACACAAGAACACAAGGACATAAGTGTTGCGCGGGCAGGCTTATGTTCTTGTGTCCTTATGTCTTGCATTGAGCGCTAATCAAAAGTCCCAGATGACATAGAGTGCGCCCCAGGTGAAGCCCGCTCCGAAGGCGGTGAGGATCAGTTTGTCGCCCTTCTTCAGCAGGTGGCGGTTCTCGTCCAGGCACAGCGGTATGGTGGCCGCGCTGGTGTTGCCCCGGTGCTGGATGTTGACCATCACCTTGCTCTCGTCGATGCCCAGGCGGCTGCCCACGGCCTCAATGATGCGCAGGTTGGCCTGATGGGGCACGAACCACTGGATGTCGTCGACACTGAGGTTGTTGCGGCGCATCACGTCCTGACTGCTGGTGAGCATGTCCATCACGGCATGGCGATAGACGGCGCGCCCCTCCTGATAGAGGTAGTGCAGGCGTGCTGCCACAGTCTCTTGTGTGGCGGGCATGGCCGAGCCACCGGCCTTGTAGACCAGGTGCTCGAGGCCGCTGCCGTCGACGTGGAAGATGCCGTCGATGATGCCCACGGGCTCTTCGGTGGGCTCGATGAGCATTGCTCCGGCCGCGTCGCCAAACAGCGGGCACGTCGTGCGGTCCTCATAGTTGGTCATGCTGGTCATTTTCTCGGCACTGACGACAATCACCTTCTTGTACATGCCGCTGCGCACGTAGGCGGCAGCGCTCTGTAGGGCCACTAGGAAACCTGCGCAGGCCCCCTGGATGTCGTAGGCGTATGCCTTCTGCTCGATGCCGCACTGGTGGGCGATGATCGATGCGGTCGACGGGAAACGATAGTCCGGATTGCTGGTGGCACAGATCAGCAGGTCGACATCAGCCGGATTGGTGCCGGTCTGTTCCATCAGGCGCTGCACCGCGATGATGCCCATATAGCTTGAGCCGACAGGCTTCTTGAGCACGCGGCGCTCCTTGATGCCCACGCGTGAGGTGATCCACTCGTCGTTGGTGTCGACCATCTGCGACAACTGCTCGTTGTCCAGGATATCATCGGGCACATACGAAGCCAGGCCCGATATTCTTGCATAAAGCATTTGCGTTGTGTTGTGTTTTAAAAGTCGCTATAAATAGCAAATATCCTAAATAATGTGTTTTGAGGCATCAATATTTAGGATAAGCCGTTTTACTCCAAAAGTTCACTAGTGTGTGGTCGCGGGGCTGCTCTACTAGATGGCGGCCTCGTCGCCCATCACCTTCTTGCCGCGGTAGTAGCCGCACTCGGGGCAAACAGTGTGATAAACATGCCATGCGCCGCAGTTGCTGCACTGTGCGATGGTTGGAGCCACAGCCACGTCATGGGTGCGACGCTTGGCTGTACGAGTCTTGGATTGTCTACGTTTAGGATGTGCCATTTCGTTTTTATTGTTTTTTAGTTATTTTCTGTCAGTTTGCGCAATGCTTCCCAGCGAGGGTCGATCGCATCGCCCGATTTGTCGTCATGAGCGGCAACGGTTCCGGCCGATGCTCCGTCGGCTGCGGCTCGGTGTCAGCCCAATGCTCGCCGAGACGGGCCATCATCTCGGGGTCGCACTCGCCGTCGGCATGACAGTGCACGATGGGGATGGTCAATAGCACCGTGTCACGCATCAGCTCGGTCAGGTCTAGCTCGGTCCAAGACTCAGGCACCAGCAGCACGCCATCGCGGCTGTCGTCGACCTCGTCGCCCTCCTGACGCACCGTCACCCGATAGTCGGTGTCGACATCCAGCGTCATGTCGTCGAGGCAGCGGTCGCACGGGACGGCTAGCCATCCCTTGCACTCCATCTGCAGCACATAGGTGTTCTCGCTCTTGCGCGTCACCTGCAAGGTGATGTCGACACTGCTACTCCGAACTTCGGTCTTCTCAACCTGGTTGAAAAAATCGCCGTCCAGATGATAGCTAAACACCTGAGTGTCAAATGGCAATGACCTGAGTCTGAGCTTCATTCCAGCCATTGTTTCCTCTCATTTTCAGATAAATCGCTGCAAAGGTAGTAAAACTTCGGCAATTAGCACCTAGAATTTAAGATTTTTTTCATTTCCAATACGTTTCCGCAGCTGTTCGCCGATTCTTCTTTTCCCCCCCTGGCAGGGCAACAAACCAGTGAACAAGGTACTAAATAGGCTGGTCGAAGGCCAGCACGAACCCTGAAGGGGGTCGAACTGAATTGAACCCCACGTCGCGCTCGTCGAAGACGTGTGCGACGTGGGGTGAATAGCGTATTCCAGTATTGGTCCTCGAAGAGGGCCAACATCGTCATGCCCGTTCGGTCGGATTTGTAATCCGACCCTAGTTCTGCTGGATTTGCAATCCAGCAGGATTGAGTATAAGCATTTAGATAAATTTGGCTGCGCCTCAGCAATGTTCAAGCAAGCTTGATATTGCATTCGGCTTGCGCAAATTTTATAATGCGCTTATTTCGGATTGCAAATCCTTATACTCAAATGCGGTCGGATTACAAATCCGACCGAACGGGTTCACTCATTTGCTATTATCATTTATTATTTGCGCAAGCTCCTTCCCAATAAATGGTATAAGCCTCTTGCCATTTTTGCGATGATGGCTGTGGCTATTGGATTTATTCTCCTGTTTATCGGATAACAAGGGTTCGTGCAATATTTATTTATTTTTTGCGTTATTGAAAAAATAGCCTCTGTTCAGCGATTGCGCGTTTAGCCTCCCCTTTCCCAAAGGGGACCAATGGTGCAAGCCGAATACAATGTCGAGCTAGCTTGAACATTGTTGAGGCGCAGCCCATTGACTCAGGAAGAGCGGCAGGGGGGACCCATCAGGCCGAACAGGGTGGAACCGCTTCATGCGCATGTGAGGGACGCTTGGGTGTCTGCCGCCCTTTCAGGGCTTGATAGTTTGTCTTGTCCCTGTCACCGGGGTTGCGCTGACGCTTCACCCCGGCCTGTGGTCTGCCAGCCCTTCGGGCTTGCTATTGGGCAGTAATTATGCAGTGTTGTGCAGTGAGAAAGGAGAGGAGCTGGTTGTCTGATTTTGCAATCGCCTCACAATCAACCCGAATAATCGGTGAATAGTTACAAAAATATCTTTGGTTTGCAAGTCGCCGGGTTCTTCTTATACTTTTACATTCGCAAGTACTTTAATTGATGATAATTACAGAATTATGAAACGAGGGAAACAAATTTGTGAGACGCTGAAGGGAATCCGCAGTGAGATTGCCCAGGCCAATGAGATTGACTACACGCCGCGCGAATGCCATCACGAGGGCGACTGTGCGGGCACGTGCCCGGCCTGCGAGAGCGAAATGCGCTGGCTCGAGGGGCAGCTGCGCCTGCGCCAGTCGTTGGGCAAGGCTGTCACCATCGCCGGTCTGAGCATGGGACTGGCCTCGCTGGCATCGTGCACCAGCTGTTCGCATCCCATACGGACAGCGGGCATGGTCGAGAATCCTAACGCGCCAGCTGTGGTGTGCGACACCGACTCGATTGAAATGCTCGAGGGCGATGTAATTGCTCCGCCGCCCGAGGGGATAGAGCAGCAAGAGCCCGCCGAGATTGACGGTGTGATGCAACAAGAAGACCCCGAGGACAACCGCGACCGGCGCACACGTTGATGACGGCTCCCTTCATCGGCATCAATCGGCACCGCCTTGTCACCGACGGCAAGGGGGTGACAACGCTTGTGGCCTTCAGTGGCTGCCCACTGCGGTGCAAGTACTGTCTGAACGATCAGTGCCACGACCCTGAACGGACAGTGGCGACACTGAGCCCGCAACAGCTGCTCGACCAGGTGATGGTTGACAACCTCTACTTCCTGGCCACGGGCGGCGGCATCTGCTTTGGTGGCGGCGAACCGCTACTGCACAGCGAGTTTATCCATCAATTCTGTGCAATGAAAGTTGCCGAGTGGCGCATCAGCCTTGAGACCTCGCTCAACGTGCCACGGCACCACCTGGAGCGCGTGGCAGGCGACATTGACCACTATTATATCGACATCAAGGACTTGGACCCCGTCATCTATCATGACTACACCGGCTGCGACAATGCCCAGATGCTGGCCAACCTGCAATGGCTGCTGCGGCTGGGCGGCATGCCCCAGCGTATCACCGTGCGTCTGCCCCACATCCCCAATCACAACACTGCTGCCGATATCGAACAGAGCCGTAAAAAACTCGTCGAGATGGGCATCACCCATTTCGACGAGTTCAACTACATCATCCGTTGAATGTGTCACTACCCCATCGGGCCACCGCCACCCATGCCACCCGTCACACCCGACGAGGTGACGATGAGGCCGTCGTAGGCCAGGTAGACACCGTCGGGCAACTGGGTCTGGGTGACGGCGTGCAGGCCAATGCCATGGCTCATGTGGGTGAGAAAGGCCCGCTGCGGACGGATGCGGCTGATGACGTCGAGTGTGGCCTGCAAGTGCATGTGCGACAGGTGCGGCTCGATGCGCAAGGCGTTGATCACGAGTAGTGGTATGCCCTGCAAGCGCTCGATCTGACTGTCGTCGATGGTCTTGCAGTCGGTGATATAGGCCATCGGGCCGATGCGGAATCCCAAAATGGGCATCCGATAGTGCATGACGGGAATGGGCTCGATGACGATGTCGCCGATGGTGAACGGGTCGCTGTCGCCAATGGGTGTGCAGTCGAGCAGGGGCACTCCGGGATAGGGGTGCTCGGCAAAGCAGTAGGGCAAACGCTGGCGCAGGTTGTCGATGACATCCTGTCGGGCATAGATGGGGAAGTGACGATCGATGCAATAGGCCCTGAGGTCATCGATGCCGCCCACGTGGTCATAGTGGATGTGTGTGACCAGCAGTGCGTCGAGGTCGGTGGCACTGGCCTGCAGCATCTGCTGGCGGAAGTCGGGCCCGCAGTCGATGAGCAGGTTCTTGCCCCGATAGCGGACGATGGCCGAGCATCGCAACCGCTTGTCGCGTGGGTCGGCCGAGCGGCACACGTCGCAGTCGCAACGCAGCTGTGGCACGCCTGTGCTTGTGCCGGTTCCGAGAAACTCGATGGTGAGTAGATCTTTCATTTGCGGAATTGGTTGAGCAGTCCGTCGACGAAGAAGAGGTAACAGCCTCCGTCGTAGTACCAGTATTCACGCAGTCCTGCCTGGTTGGGCAGCTGGCTGATGCGTTTGGGGGCTCCCATGGCCAGTCGGCACTCCTCCTTGTTCATGCCCGTTGCCAGATCGCCTCGCACGATGAGCTGCCAGGTGGCGTCGGAGATTTCGGGATAGTTGTCGTGCAGGTCGCGCAACGAGAAGAGCGAGTCAAAGTCTCGTCCAGCCATGGCGGCGTTGGGGTCGCTCATCCACACAAATGCACGCTGGCCATTGTCGCACACTGTGAACTGCACGCGCAGTGGCAGCACTTTGTTGCCCGGCATGACGGTGTCGATGCGCACTGCGACAAACTGGCGGCAGCGCATCATCTCGTCGGTGTCGATGTCATACCAGATGGGTGTCTTGATCCACACCTGTGTGCCACGCAACTGCCTGTCGACATCGCGCACCATGTCGATGTCGATGAGCAATGGCACGGCATACTGCGATGTGAACTGGCTGGCAGTTTTTCCCGTGCGGTAGACGTAGGTCCTGCCGTCGTCTGACGTGAACCGCAGATTGAGCACCTCGCGGTTGTCGAGCACGCTTCCCTGCTCGGCTCCCTGATAGGTGAGCAGCTGTCCCGCCAGGTGTGCCGTGTCGGCCGTGGCACCGACAAAGATGAGCCGCACATTGTCGTCGGTGACATAGAATTGCTTGCCCACCTGCCAGACGGGCACCGAGTCGGTGAAGGGCTGCAGCGTCATGGTTGGCTGCCGCTTCTCAAGCTGTCCGATGGCCTGCTGCACCTCCTTGTCGGTTACCTTCTGGGTGGTCTCGACACCGGTGAACATGCATCCTGGCAGTGCTGCAGCCATCATCATCGTGGCTATATAGATTGCTAATTTTCGCACAATAGAGTTTCGTGTTAAGAGTTAAATAGACTTTAGTTTTTAGGGGCTATATACCAGTTGTCCCTTGATGCAAAGTAGCATGGCCCCAACGGGGCCGCCGACTACAGACGGGGGCGGAAGCCCCCGTAACAAGAGCCATAAAGCCATTCACCGCCCTAAAGGGGCGGCCGAGGACGCACCATGGGTCCGCCCCATCGGGGCGGTGTCTATCAAACGATTCGACACGGGGGCTTCCGCCCCCGCCTGTAATCGGATAGCCCTTTCAGGGCACTAAGGGGACAACAGGTATATAGTTCCCTTAGTTTTTAGTTCGGTCGGATTTGCTGCGCTTCGCTTGCCCTTCGGGCTCGGGGAGATGATGAAGCGAGTGTTGCACGAAGTGCAGCTCGCGGTGCCATAGGCATCATCACTCGACCCAACATTGCGAAGCGCAGCAAATCCAGCAGAACTAGGGGAGCTGGTTACCAACTCTGACGTTCAACCCCTCCCCTCACCCCTCCCCTCCCAGGGGAGGGGGAAAGAGGAATCGGTGAACAGATACAACGGCTTTACTACCCTACTACTACGTCTAAGAACTAAGGATTTGTCAGAGGATCATGACAATCAATGCCACCAGCATAATCAGGATGACCGTGATGAGCAGTTGGCAGATGCCTTTGAGTATCGACCTGAACAACGACTTGATGATCCCCATGTCATAGAGCTGCGCCAGCGTCAACCAATGATAAATCATGATCACCAGGGTCAACAGTCCCCACGCCGGAAACTCGTCGAGCTCGACTCCAAAGAGGAGAATGCAGAGCGTGGCAATGATATAGTATTGCACGGCGAGGTAGATGTGCGCAAAGAACAGTTCGACCAACGACCACTTGACCCGGGCGCCGGCAAAGGCAATGCGCGTGGCCAGCACACTGATGGACTGCCCCACAATGATGCCAAACGCCAGATGCTCGTCAAACCAGTCAAAGAGCTGCCTGAGGAAGTTCTTGACCATCATGCCGCGGCTCGATGCCTCGCCGCTGATGTCATCGAGAATGGCATCAAGCTGGATGAGCCCGTCGATGGGCACATCACGCGCCCAAGCAGCCAACAGATACATGACAGTGGTGAGCACCAGCATCTTGAATGGCGGGAAATAGAGCGGCTGATGACCACTGAGGTACTCGCGAATCATGTATCCCGGCCGTGTGAAAAGCTCAATGATGGTGCGGAACATGGGTCGCGACCCGAGTCCCCAGATGTCGAGAAAATTCTGGCAGAGGTTTTTCACCTTGAGTTTGGCAATGATGGCCTTAAGTCCACACTGCGGACAGAATCGTCCCCGGTATTGCGTGCCACAGTTGGTGCATGTGTGCTCGTCATCGGTGAGCACGGGCTGCCTCTTCCGCACCCGTGCCCACTGATCATATCGCTTAGCCCATGTCATTTTTCGTTTCACTGCTTTTTTCTGAGTGCCAACTGACTTTAGATATTAGTCGCCGGCCGTAGCTCTCTCTGCTTTCAGTACTCAGTCACAACCGACGAACCAGTTATCATTTTGCGAGGCTCATCTGCACCGAGATGCCATAGTTGCTGTTGGTGGTGGGATAGGCACTGTTAGACACGAGCGGCGTGTTGACCTGGTGGTCAAAGTAAGCCCCGATGGTGACTCGCTTGCTCACCACATAGTTGGCCTTGAAATTGATGCTCATGGTCTTTGCTCCGCTGGTGGCTTGTGCCGTGCCGGCATCGATCTTGCGGATGAGTGCCGTGTTGTTGTTGAACTGCACGTTGAGGTTCATCGTCAGGTCGTTGTTCACTCCCTTCTGCTGCCCCTTGATCTTGAGCACCTTGTTAAAGTTGGCTATCTTGTAACCCATGCCCAGCACAAACGACTTGGTGTAGGCCTCGACCAACTGTCCGGCCGCCGAGTTGAGCGTGAGTGTGCGCGAGTCGCGGTAGTCGGCATTGATGGTCATGCCATTGTTGAGCGTGGCATTGAATCCCAGCAGGGGCGCAAACTTCTCGGTCATTGTGATCGACGAGATGTTGTAGGGCGACGACGGGATGGCGTTGCCGCTGAGTGCGTCTTGCGTGAATCCCAGTCCGTTGCCGATGTCAATCCAGTCGGTGAACGAGTTGAACTGTCCCACCTGGTAGGTGCACTGATAGGTGTGTGTGAGTGTGAAGCTCTTGAACCACTTCTTGAAGAACGGAATCTTGATGAGTCCGTCGTAGGTCACACGCCAGTTGGGCAAGATGCTCTTGATGCCCGGGAAGGGGTTGAGGTCGACACTGCGTGCGCTCTTGCCCGAATAGGCGGCCATGAACGCCGGGATGAGCACGTCGCTGCTCATGGTGTTGACTCCGCCCAGCTCGGGGTTGAACTCATGCCCGGCATACTCCTTGCCGGCGATGAATCCGCGCTCGGGATATACCGCGCCCGCGTAGCGCTGCTCCAGGCGCTGTGCGACGACCGGGATGTTGGCCAGGAACTGGTCGAAGGCATCACTGTGATAGCCGTTGCGGTCGCTCACACCGCGCAAGGCCGTCTTCAGCGCCATGTGTGTGCGTGTGTAGCTGCCGGTGTAGAGGGTGCTCATGTCATCATACATGAACTGAATCTGGCTGGTGCGGTTGTCGGTGCGGTTGCCGGTGAGCGTGATCTTGAGTCCGCGGATGGGCTCGAGCTGAATCTCGGCGCTGAACTCCTCGGTCTTGCCATACAGTGCCGGCGAGGTCTGCGTCTGGTCGCCCAGCAGCCATCCGTAGTTCTTGACGCGCTCGATATATCCCTCGCCGACAAAGCCGAAGGCGAAGTCCAGACCGGGAGCCATGACATCGTAGTGTGTCGTCTGGCCGAAGATGTCGCCAATCTCGGGCACAAACTGCGGCAGCGACAGCTGGCGCGTGGTGCGATACTTGACACTGACGTTGCGCACGCTCATGGCGAAGCGGGCGGCATACTGCCCAAGTTCCCACCAGAATCCCCCATGAGTCTTCTGCACCTCGGTGACGGTGAACTTGAGGTTCTCCTCGCCCAACGTGAGGATCTCGACATTGTTGGCGTCCTTGACCTTGAACTTGATGGGGAACGGCTTGTCGTCGGTGGTGGTGGCGGTCACCTTGACATTCTTGACGTTCATCTTGTGGTTGATGACCAGCGCGGTGTCGGGCGAGAGCTTGAACGTGCGGTTAAACTTCTTGGGCTTGGGTTTCCGGGTGGTCGCCGTCTCGCGTTTTCCCTTGCTGTCATTGCCCGAGCCTCCCGTGCCGCCAAAGCGCTTGTTCACCTCCTTGAGGTATGGAATCTTGTTGTAGAACTGCTCCATGGCCAGACGCCCGTCGACGTTGAACGACGACTGGTTGGCGATGGTGTTGCCACTCGACACGCCATCGACCACCGTTCCACGGTTCCAGTTATAGGTGGCGTTGTAGCTGGCATTGGCAGTGATGAAGCTCAGGATGGGGATGGCGCTGAACGGCGCCTTGTAGCTGGCAGTGAACGTCTGATTGTAGGCCCAGGGTGTTCCCAGGTCTTTGATGCTCTGCCACACCGAGTCCTTCCAGATAGTGTATTCGTCGGCCAGCAGTCGCTTGTTGACTTGGCCGATGGGCTCGAGGATGTGAGCCGTTGTGGCACTGTTGAACGATGCCGACAGCGACTTGGTCAGGTTCCATGACAATGAGAACTGACGGTCCCAGAGGAAGTTCTTGCTCACTGCCACAGGCAGCTCGACATCGATGCCCGTCTCGTTGCGCGTCTGCTGCTCGTAGTAGTATCGCGACATGTTGGTGTTGAACGCGATGTTGGTGGGCAGCCACCTGATCTCGTATTCGCGGAAGAACTTCATGTTCTTATTCTTCTCGTTGACAAAGCGCGAGAAGGGTTTGAACGGCTTGATGTAAGGCGTCCAGCTGTACTGGAAGCTTCCGCGATAGTCGTTGGTGTTCTCATAGACGTTGTTCGGGTCGTTGAGGTGCTGCTTGTTGCTCGAGTAGCTGAACGTGAAGTTTGCGGGGTCCCAGGGCATGGGATTCTTGCCGAACTTGTAGTCAAACTTGAGTCCCGAGATACTGAAACTCTTGACGGTGCGCAGCGTGACAGCATAGTCGTTGATCGAGTCCTTCTGGTGCTGCGTCTCGCAGGCGTCGACGGCATCCTTGAGCAGGACATCCTGGTCGAGCGGGTTGTATTTTGGAGTGGTCTTCTCGTTGCTGTAGCTGTAGTAGATGGGAGCCTTGAGCTTGACCTTCTCGGGCAGGAATCGGCCTGCATCGCCCTGCACAGCGATGTTATACTGGTTGTAGTCGTCCAGTCGCCGCTGCGACAGGCTCTGGTTGACGCCACCGAAGCCGTGCGTCTCGCGGTGGAAACCGACATTGACCGTGGCGATGTCGCTCATGCCCAGCGTCATGCTGGCCTTGGCAGCCCATCCACCCTCGTTGTCAAAGTCTGTGACCCTGAGCTCGTCGGCCCAGACGACACAGTCCTTGGTCGAGCTAGAGTTGTTGCGCACACCGATCATGATCACCCTCACGTCGCTCAGCGAGGGATTACCCTGCACGGTGACGCGGTGGTTGGGATGGTCGGGGTCCTGCTCGGTGTATCGAATGGCATATCCCACATTGGGGTCTCCCGCCATCTTGGCTGCGTTGCGCGCCTTCTTGACAGCCGGCAGCAGGTCAAGGTTGATGTCGAGCATGTTGTTCTCGGGCCACACCTTGTAGCGGTCGGCGGTGCTGTTGGTGTTGTATCGTCCGTGCGGGGTCAGCTCGAGCGGAATCTCATACTCATAGTAGTTGTTCTTGATGTCCGATCCCAGTCGCAGGAATGCCGACACGTCGCCATGTGTGAGGCTGGTGGGATTGTCGACAGTTGCCTCGGCATGGAGGAACATCTGCAGGCGCTGATAGATGCGCAGGTCATAGCTGGTGTTGCGGTAGATGCCGCGTGCGTCACCGGGCTGCAGTCCCTCGACTCCCACCTGCATCGACTGCTCGTTGAGCTGGGTGATCTGCGAGTGCCCCGAGTCGACGATGCGTGTCACGCCCGGCGGCAGGACATAGTTGACCGGCTCGCGCGAGGCGTTCTCCTCGATGTTGACGGTGTTGACGTTGACCGTTCCCTGTGCCGGCGCGTCGCCGCGCATGTTCAGGTTGTAGTCATAGTTGCGCCACTCGCCGCGCATGAGCTCGAGCGTGGCAAAGCGCAGGTGTGTGGTCTCCTTGAATCCGGTCATGAACATGCGCATGAATCGGATGGTCGAGAAGTCAGAGATGTTGCCCACCTTCTTCTGATATCGGCGCAGCGGGATGCTGAACTGATACCACGTGGTGTGCTGCTTCTGGCCGTTGCGGACGTAGGCGTCAATCTCCTGCTTGTCGATGATGTAGTTCATGCCCACCTGCATCGAGTCGGGGTGTATGGCCACCCGATACTGGAAGTATCGCTCATACTCGTTTAGCGTGTTGTCCTGGTTGATGTCCTCGACATCGGGCACCGATCGCGCGCTCTGGTAGAGTGCGTCGCCGGCGTCCTCGGCGCTGAGCGAGTTGCCCTCGGTGCCGTTATAGTGCTTGTATCGCTCGAGGATGTTGAGCCGCTGCTCGTCATAGTCATAGCCGCGGAAGAAGTGATAGTTGTCGCCGGCAGGGTCGTTGAGCGGCGAGAACTGGTCCTCCTCCATGCGTGCGATGGCGTCGGGCGACAGCTTCTGGCGCAGTGCGGTGACATAGTCGCGATAGGTGGGGAAGACACGCTCCTCGTCGGTCGAGAGTCCGTTCAGACCCACGTCCTGTGCGGTGCGCGACCCCTGCGCGTTGTCAAAGGCATAAGTCATCGAGGTCTGTGTCGACACCTTTCCCCAGGCGGTGGTCCTGATATAGGTCGAGTCGACGTTGGTGCCCAGGCCGTTCTCATAGCTCTTGAGGCCGTCCTTGAGGATGTCCTCGCTCACCTCGCCCAGGTTGAAGTAGAGGTAGCCGCCGTCGCGGTTGTCGAGGTTCTCGTCCATGAAGGGATCCATCAGCCAGAACTGGATGTACTCGATGTTAGACTGCTCAAAGTCGGTGTTTTCGAGCTTGCGCATGATGCCGCCCCATCGTTTCTCGGGGTTGAGCAGATAGCCGTCGCTGTCGATGTTTTCTGCATCGAGGTTATAGGGGCCTCGCTCCTTGGGATAGAACGACAGGTTAAGCGTCTGCACCGTCGACTCCTGGCCATAGTTGAGCTCGCGTCCGGGGAAGACCTCGCTGTATGGCACCTCGCGGATGTAGGGGTAGGACAGCTGGTCGAGGTCGTTCTTGATGTATCCCGGCACATAACTGCTGTTGCGCTGGGTGAACAGGCGGTCGATATAGTTCCAGGCGAGCAGTGCACGGTTCTTGCCATAGTCGACGTTGTTGCTCAGCGACGCCTCGGGGAACAGCGAGCCAGACCCGCTGTCGTAGGGTGTCGACGACAAGAACCAGGCATAGGGCGACCTGAGGTCAATGCCGCTCTGCGTGGTCTCGAAGTCGTCGATATAGCTGCTGCCCTTGTTCGAGCCGGTCTTGGCCTGGTGCGGGATGAGCTGGGCAAACTCGCCCTTGAATGTCAGTGTCGACGGCGCGGTGGCATTGACGGTCGGGATCTTGTTGAGCAGGTTGGTGAGCCACATGAATTTGGTGCTGTAGTTCATGTTCAACCCCCAGATGGTGTTGTTGACCAGCTCCTCGCCGATGGCCACCTTCTCGGTGATGTTCTTCTCGCCATAGTGCATGATCGTACCACCGATGTTGAAGTTCTTGTTGAACTGGTAGTTCAGATCCAGTCCGAGCAGCGTCTTGCGCTGCATGCTGAAGGTCGACTGGTTCTCGAGCGAGACACTGATGTTGGTGCCGGCGTCGATGATGCTCTGGTTGGTGATCGTGACCGTACCCATGTTATAGTCGACAGTGTAGTCGCTGTTCTCGGTGAGCTCGACACCGCCAGCGGTGACGTGCACCGACCCGCGCGGCACATTCATGGCGTTGAGGCGGATGACATTGCCCGACGACGCCTGATACTCGCCCTCGAGCACAAACTTGTTCTTGTCCTGATACTGGCGCGCGACGGTGAGCGTCGAGTCATAGAGTTCCTCGTAGACAAACTGGTTGGCCAGCGCGTCATCGTCCATCTGCTTGCGCAGGTGTGAGCCGAATGGCTCGACAACGGGGAAGATGACCTTGCCGCTGCTCGTGTTGATGGTGTATCCCTCGACAAAGTCAAAACGGCCGTCGATGTTTGTCTCGTTGTTGGCGTCCAAGCGGTCGAGGTTCATCACCTGCAACAGCGGCTTGCCGTTGATTTTCCCGGCAGGGATATAGATCAGCTCAGTACCGGTGGTGTCGCTCAGATACTTGATGTTGAGCTTGAAGTGCTGTTTGGCCACCGAGTAGGCCCCGAGCGAATAGATGTTCTTCATCATCAGGTCCCAGTTGGGCATGTGCGGCGAGATAGTCGTTCCCTTGAGCATCTTGACATAGAGCGACTGGTCGGTGGCGGTGATGTCGCCCGAGAACTCGCCCACCTGATAGGTCTGTCCGCGATAGGTGTACTGATAGGCCACAGCGATGGCCTCGTCGGCGTTTAGTGCGGTCTTGAGCTGGATGTATCCCAGGCTGGCGTTGAGCGTGTACTCTGACGAGTTGAGCAGTCGTGCGCTCTCAATCTTCTCATAGTCCTGCCCGCCAGTGAAACCGAAAGCCTGCAGCGGCTCGAGAGCGGTCGCCACCTGGCTGATGTATCGCGCGTCGGGATAGTTCTGCTTGATCTCGTCGAGCATGTTGTTGCTCTGGTTGCTGGGGTTGTCGGCACTGCGGTCGCCCACCCAGTGGTCGCATGCCATGCGACGGTTCTCGCCCAGGTCCATAAACGCCATGATGTTGCGCGCCTCGTTGAAGTTGCTGCGCTTGTTGGTGATCCACACCTCGATGCGTGTGATCTGCACCCCGCTCGACACCAGCGGCAGCCGCTTGCACCACTCGTCGTAGTTGTCGCGGAAGAAGTGTGCCAGAAAGAAGTTGCGGTTCTGGTCATACTTGTCGGCGGTGATATAGAATGGCGTGGTCTGCGCACCGCCCTTGGTGTTGACCGTCTGCGACTCGCTGTTCTGCTGCGACACCAGGGCCGTTGCGGTGAGTTTTCCAAACTGCAGCTTGGTCTTGACACCGAACAGCGCCGAGCTACCGCGGATGAGCGACGACCCTGTGGTCATGCTCACGTTACCGGCCTCGATGTTCTTGATGATCTCGTCCTCCTTGCCATCGTATGCCAGCTTGAGGTTCTTGTTGTCGAAGTCGAATGTGGCATTGGTGTTGTAGGTCATGTTGAACTTCATCTTGTCGCCCACCGAAGCCTGCACCGTTGCCTGGATTTGCTGGTCGAAGTCAAAGTAGGTTTTTCGCCGCGACTGCACCGACATGGCGGGGTTGTCGGTCTTGTTGCTCTTGACGCCCATGTTGATGTTGACCGATCCTTGTGTCTTGAGCTGCACACCGCCCGGCCCGAACACCTTCTCGAGCGGGCCCAGGCTGAACTGCATGTCGAGGAAGTTGAAGGGGTTCTTCTCCTTCTCCTCGGCTGTCTCGGCATATTTCTTGCGGTAGTAGTCCTGCATCGACTGGCGCAGATACATGTTGTTGTACTGGTCGGGCGAGAGGATAAACGGCGTGACGATGTCGTTGTCGCCCAGCCGCGTGTGGATAATGTAGCATCCGGTCTCGTAGTCATACTCGGCCTCGGTGGTGATGTTGCTGGGCGACTTGAGGTCGAGCGAGTACTCATTGCTGCCCTGCACGTCGCTGTAGGTGCCGGGCACGGTGGGATGCACGTCAAACTGGACATTGAGTGTGTCCAGCGGATTGCGCGTGCCAGCGCGCTGTGGTGTTGTGGTCTGCTGCACCGGTGGCGGTGGCGGCGGAGCGAGCTTGCTGGTCACATACTGTGCCAGCGCGGTGTCGTCGCCGGCCCACAGTCCCAGCAGTGCGCCCACGATGACCAATATGCCTTTGTTCAGTCGTTTAAACATTACGCTAGTTTTTGTTGCAGTCTAGAGGCACTAGATTTTCCAGATTTTCTGGAATTTCTAGAGCCAACAGACGAGGCTACATCATCTTCAGAGCCTGCTTGATGGCCTGCTCGACAGTGATGTCGGGTTGCTGCTCAAAGAGCTTTTTCAGGGCCTTCTGCGACATCTGCTGCGTGAAGCCCAGCATGACCAGCGCGGCCAATGCCTCGTCATAGACCTGGCTTGCGGCTGCGCCCGTCACTGATATTAACGTAGAGTCCACTACTTTTATTTTATCCTTGAGGTCAACAATGATGCGTTGGGCGGTTTTTGCACCGATGCCTTTCACTCCCTTGAGCAGCGCCACGTTGCCCTGGGCAATGGCCGCCTCAACCTGGTCGGCGGGTCCGGCACCCAAAATCATGCGCGCCGAGTTGACCCCTACCCCACTGACACTGATCAGCAGCAAGAACAGCTCGCGCTCGCGCTTGGTGGCGAAACCATAGAGCTGATGGGCGTCGTCGCGGATGGCCTCGTAGACATAGAGGCGGCCGTGGCTCTTGTCGCCGCGGTTGAGCGCGTCGTAGGTCGTGAGCGAGATGTTGATCATATAGCCGATGCCCTGGTTGTCGAGCACGGCAAACGCGGGATTGAGTTCCGCAATGGTTCCGGAGATATAGTCGTACATATTGAATAAAAGTTATCAAGATTTTTGGGCCTGGCAACCAAACCTGCAAAGATACGACAATATTTTGTGACCGTCAGAAATTTCTCCATTTTTTTGATGCAATTTGCCATCTGTGTTTCTGCTGAAAAAGCAATTAACCGCGAAGTACGCGAAACAATGTAACTCTGTTCACCGATTCTTCTTTCCCCCCACCTGGCAGGGCAACAAACCAGTGAACAAGGTACTAAATAGGCTGGTCGAAGACCAGCATTCACAATTATGATACACCTTCAGGGGAAAAGAGGAACCTAGTTCTGCTGGATTTGCAATCCAGCAGGATTGAGTATAAGCATTTATAATGCGCTTATTTCGGATTGCAAATCCTTATACTCAAATGCGGTCGGATTACAAATCCGACCGAACAGAAAAAATGCAACAAAAAGAACCGTCCCTAATGTTGCATTTTCTGGGGGGGGAGACAAAAAAGGAGAGTCACGGCTCATCGACGAGTGGTGACTCTCACTAGAAAACTATTACGCTGTTTTTAAGTATATATGAAATTGTAAGATGTGCGTTGTGTCATTGCCGGTGACCGATGACCTTGGTGGTGGTGACTGTGCCGTCGCTGTGGCGAGCGATGACCAGGTTGACGCCCTCAAATGGCTGGCTGGCCTGCATGCCCATGAGGTTGACGTATGTCACATCGACCACCGGGGCATCGGTGTCAATCTGCGTGACGGCAGTGATAATCTTCTCGCCTCCCTCGAGCGGAAAGACGGTGTAGTCGCCCTCGCGCACGTCGGCCTGTGCGCGCCGTGTCGACGGCGCGGCAGGCTGGTTATAACGCACAATGGCGCGGAAGTCGTAGGTCTTTCCCTCGACAAAGTCTTCGACATAGTTGCCGGGATAGAGGCTCCAGTCGACGGTGAATCCGCCCTGCAGCCCGGCGACGTTGCCCTGCTGTGGCACCTTGAAGTGCCGCGAGGTCTCGCCCTCGTAGGTTGCCCACTTGACCCAGACATACTCCTGCGCCTTGGGCTTGACAAAGAAGAAAGGCGTGTCGGCATAGTCGGCGACGGGGCTGGTCTGCACATTGGGTGTCATGAAGTTGGCAGTGACATAGCGGTTCTCGTCATACTCGTCAGCGTCCTCCGGTTCAGTATAGGCGGTGACACGCATCGTGGGGTTGAGCTTGTCGGTGAGCACGCCGGTGATTGTGCCCCCCTTGATGACGCGTGCCGCATGGCTGTCAAAGTCGTTGCCTGCGCGGCCTGCAAAGCGCTGCGCCTCGTCCTCGGTGTCAAAGTCGAGCAGCACCCAATTACTCTGGTCCCAGTCGACAGTCTGCAGGTGTGCCCACTGCCGCACATAGTCGATTTGCCCATTCTCAATCACGCTGGGCGTGCGATGACGGCCCAGATCCTTGGCATAGACACGTTTGGGCTCCTTTTCGGCGGTATAGATTCCCCAGATGTCGTCGGCGATGGTGTAGGTGTCGCCCACGGTGCCCTCGTTGACGATATACTCAAGCGGGGTGTCGTCGCTATCGGTGAAGATATATCTTGCCATGTATCCCCAGGGGAAATACTGGTAGATGTAGCAACTATGATCATCGATAGGCTCGCTGTTGAGCCAGTTGCTACTTAATGTCTCGTAAGGATGTAGCCCATCACCACCATCCTTTTTCTGATAGTCATTGACGTGGTGCGCTTTGACCACCATCGACCCATCGTCGTTGACCAGGACAACCAAGAAGCCATCCAACCAGTTGGGCAAACAAGGCAGTACCATGTAATTTTTGCCTCCCATGGCAAACATCCAGAATCCGTTGCTCTGTCCGCGGTGCGGTACCTCGGGGGATATTTGCGTCTCCACGTCCAGTGCAGTGCAAATCAACGTTTGCCCCTGCAAGACCATATCGATGGGATTGTCACTGCGCGTAACGTACAGATAGTGCGTAGTACCATCGGCGGCCTGCCATGCATTGACATAAGATTCAGTAGAATATTTGATAGGCATTGTAGCGGGCAGGTTGTCGGTATTCATCGTGGCCTTGAAACTCTCTGACTCGACAAGCGCTCCATTGCGAATCTGCATGACATAGATGGCATCTTCACGCGCACCGGTGAACATCAGTTTAGCGCCACCCTCCGAGAGCAAGTTGCCGGCTATAGCCCCCATATAGAGGAATGAATTGCCGTTCTTCTTTGCCCCAATAATGCTGCTAGGCAATGTTATATCATACGTCTGCTCACCGTCGGCACTAATTATCCTGAATTCTGGGGAAGCCGAGTCAATCGGGCCTTGCTGCGTTCTCAAGCGTATGACCCAGTTTCCTGCATCATCTCGGCCAAGGGCCGAAACGTTTCTGGACGTACGTGTCGAAAAAGTAGTTTCTGTTGCGCCATTCTGATCATACAGTTGTATCTGGCCCACGTAGTTGTTGTGGATATAGAACTGATTTCCCTTCCCATAGGCAAAACGACCATGCGTCGGGTTTTCTAGAATGTTTGTACTCTTCCACTCTTGAGTGAGTGTTCCACCATTGTAATTAACCTCTTCGGCTGCCGCGCTGCTCCAGCCGGCCAGTGCCAGCGTGGCGAGCAGCATGGTGTTGCGTAATGTTGTTGTCATTGGTTTATTATAAGTTGCGATTAGTTTATCGATTGGTGTTGCTGTCAGACATTACCCAGCGGTCCCATGTCGAGCAGGAATGCGATGAGCAGGCACAAGGCGATGCCCGCGAGCATGCCCAGCCAGAACATGCGCCGCGAGCGGCGGCGTGCCTCTTGCCGCAGCTCGATGAGGGTGTAGTCACGCGGAGTGACTGTCTTCTGTTCCTCGTTTTCCATAGCAATTGTCGTTGTGGCCGTGACGGGTGTCACGGCATAGGTTAAACCGCCGGTGTGCCTTACTTGATGAGCTTGCTCGACGTTGTGGTGCCGTCGCTCCAAGTGGTGACCACGATATTCATGCCCGGGTGTGGTGTGTCGGCGACGCGTCCCTGCAGGTCGCAGTAGCGCACACGCATTGCCTGTGGCTCGCCCACGTTATGCTCCACACCGGTAATGATTTCGGGATAGTCAAGCCACAAAGGATAAACAATGACAGTGAACTCGTACTTATTGTCATCCTTGTCATATACGTAGGGCTGCTCACCTCCGTCGCCTATCTCAACATTAGGCGTCGACGTGCGGTGCCGTTGAGAGACTCCTTCGGTATCTGCCGTGGCATCAGCAACAACAGCATTATCATTGCCAGCAGGACGGCTGGGAGCAAAATGATAGTTGTTGTCACCGCCGAACCCGGGGTCAATATTCAGGGTGAATTGAGAACCGGTACGATACTCAATCATTGCATAAAGGTCATAAGACGTGCCATCAGTAAAAACCTCATCAGGGTTCACGCCAGGGTTTTCCTCGAAGAGCGACATATCGATTGCCACACTCCCCGACAAGTTGCTCATATTCCACCCTTTTTCAACATTTTTTCTAGGGACATAGAATTTCTTGTCGGCCTTGTTATAGACCGCCCAATGGATAAAAGCGAATTCCTGATTCTGCGGCTTGACTAGGTACCAGTCGGTCTGCAACGAGAAGTTAGCCACACAGTAGGTGTTTGGCTCATAGTTATCTGCGTTTTCAGTTGCAACCCACTCGGCATCCTCATCCTTCACTGTCATCGTGATGCCCAACGGGTTGCATGGCGCATTCTGCACATTGACCATGCCCGTGATGGTACCTTCTGTGAAATATTGACCTATATATGCCGACGCATCAGTGCCTTCGGGAAAAACCAATTTCAACCAGTTGCTTTGGTCAAAAGTACCCGTCCACACATTTTCTGCACTCATCGTTCCGTCTTTTTCGTCATAGAGTCGATGATTGTTGTACTGATCCTCGGTGGGTTGTGATTTTCCGGCGTAATTATTATTGTCTTTGACAAAAATGACGTTAGGATGGTGCTTGGGCACATAAACCCCCTGTAATTTGTCAGTGACTGTATAAGTCTCTCCTGACTTTCCCGTTTCCAGTATTTCAGCAAGGGTTTGGGCGCTGGCCGTAGCGGTCAGTAATACCGTTGTAGCTAGGATGTAAAATTTCTTCATTGTTTCGTTTTTGCCAAAGTTTTTTTTGAGATGACATAAGAACAAAAACTTGTCTCCTGTTTCTCGCTTCTTGTTTCTGTTAAAGACATAAGAACATAAGGACAAAAGCCTCTGTTCAGTTTTTAAAGAGTGGGGGCGAGGACCATGGGGTCCACGCCCCCACTCGATTAGTTAAGTGCTATATAAAATTTATTGCATTATTTCGTATCCCTCAAGAACTCCAAAGTTGAAACCAGCAGTTGAACCAAACAAATATTCGGTTTCATCTATAGTTACATTTTGAGCTCCAAACGCGTTGTCAAAATAGGTGAAATACTTACCTAAAGCACTGAATAATTGGGTGACACTACCATCGACATATTTCCAATACAAACCTTCGAGGGCCTTGCTTGAAGTATTGTCTTTACTACTGACAGTAATATTCTTACCGCTTAGGTTTATGTAATTTGTACCATAGAGTCGCCAAGTCTGACAGTTAACTGTGTTGGCAGTTTCGATATCATTATTGTAGGCTCCTTGAATCAAGCCAGCCAGACCGCCAATATTGTAAACACCTTGGAACTGAACGTCCTCTACAGTACAATTCTTAAAGGTAGTGTTACCGCCAGTTGGGTCAGCTGCCATACCTAAGATGCCGCCAACTTTTCCGTAGCCAGAAACCAATGAATTGGTAACCTTGATGTTCTCAAAGGTAACAGTCTGATAAGCATAACCTGCAACAATACCAACTACATTACCACCTATTCTACCTGTAACAAATGCATTGTCGACATTCAAGTTCTTAATGGTTGCACCACCGTCAACGCGGAAGAATAAGCCTGAACCATAATTGCGTACAGCAATTTTAAAGTCCTTGATTGTGTGACCTTGACCATCGAAGTTGCCCTTGAAAGCCTTGCTGTTTTGATATGTAGTAACCCAGCCAATAGGAGTCCAAGTCTTGTCGTTCAAGTTAATGTCAGCATCAAGCACAACATTTTCTCCAGCAAAAGTCTTACCCTCGCTAACTTGCTTTGCGAAACCTGCCAGTTGGGTTGGCTTAGCAATAGTCCAAGTTTGAGTTTCTTCATCATAAGCAGGAAGTTCGCTTGTAACACCATCCCAGAGATATTCATTGTAGTCGGGTTGGTCGAAGCGCTCGTCGATGATAATGTTGAAGTTCACGTCCTCGGTGAAGAGGTTGCCCAGGATGTTGGTGCGGTGGTTCTTCTCAACAGGAACGTTCGAGACGGTGATCTCGCGCACGGCGTTGGCCTCATCGGCGGCAGTGTAGAGCTTCAGCGTGGTCTCGATGTTGCTCTTGTCGTTCTCGTTGTCGCCGGGCACCAGGAAGTAGTTCATGGCCATCCAGTCGTATTGAGTCTCCTCAACAGTCAGCTTGGCGGGGTCGCTGGGCAGAGCAGCCAGAGCGAACTTGGCATCGACCAAGTCGGTCTTCGAGGCGTGACCCGACTTCAGATCGAACTTGGTGGATACTTGCTTGACCTCGACATAGCTCTTGGCGGCCACGACACCTGCGGCTTTTGCAGCAGCGACGTCGCTGGCACCGAAATTCAGCTGAGCGAACGGACGATGCAGATAAATAGTCTCGGTCATTGGACCTGTAACGGTAAGGTCAGCACGATAAGCATAGAAAGCATCACGCTTCTCGTCGTTGCAGTTGCTGGTGTAGTTATTCACCGTCATCGTGGCATCAGTAGTGTTGAAGGTGTAGCACGTGGCATCGGGGGCTTGTGCCCAGAAAGCGAAGCTGTATTCCTGCCCCTTGACCAGCTGGAAGGTCACAGTGGCTCGCTTGTTATTCATGGTCACATTTTTGTCCAGCTCAAGGTGGTTGCCTTCCTTGTCATAGACAGCCACGGTCAGTTGTTTGGCCATTGTGCCATCAGCGATGGCGCGGCTGTCGATAGCGCCGGGCAGCTCGATGGTGAACTGCACGGTGTTGTCACCCATTGCAGGCTCCATGTCGTTGGAGCACGACGCGGTGCCCAGCAGCATCGCTGCCAACGCACCCATAAATAAGAATTTCTTCATATTATTGATTTTTGGGTTATTTAGACATAAGAACATAAGGACATAAGCCTTAATCCACTCTTATATTGGTTTAACTAGTTTTTTTTGTTTGGGTGCAGGTGCAAGCCCTGCACCCAAACAAAATGGGAAATCTTTAATTATTCACAACAGTGTTGTTCTCGTCAGTAAATTGGAAGTTAGCAACAGGAGTGTCGGTCTCATACTTATAAAGACGTTGATCACCAGGTTGGCAGTTAATGAATCGACAGTTCTTGATACTAATAATTGTTGGAGCATTTACATCACCAATTACCAAACCGGGTTTCTCTGTCAAGTCATGGAAGTAGCAATTATCAAAGTAAACAGCGTCAACATCACTTCCATAAGCTTCGTGAATTTTGACACCACGCAAACCTGTAAATTCACAATTTTTGAAGGAAGCTGTACCTCCACTAATCCATGCCACATACATGCTGCTATTAGGATTCCATGCATTTTCAAAGTTAGTGTTAGAAATGAATTTACAATCAACAATTTCTACATCTAATTCTGTAGAATTGTTATCAGTTTCTCCCTCAAAAATAATCTTGTCAGTGATCACACAATTCTCTAATTTTAGTTTTCCAGTGAACTCTAGATAACCATGCTCCCAACTGCTTTCAACATAGGATTTAGATTCATCAACGATAGTAAGATTCTTGAAGCACAAAGTAGTGGTACCATTTGCTGCACGAATATCCCCTATACCTTGTCCAATAGCCTTAAAAATAGAGCCTTCTCCACCTTCTAAAACAACTTCTTTTGTTTTGGTGTTTTCAGCAGTAATAAGTGGAGTGGAGCCATGTTCTGCTCCTGTTGTCCATGTAACCGTAACACCATCAGCAATCCTAACGACTGCATTCTCAGGTTGTTCCTCATTAATTCGAGTCATTACAGTCTCAAGTCCACCATCTTCTGTGACATCATAGTAGGTTGCATTCATGTCAATATTGTGGTTGCCGGCGTAGATGGGGTCGATGTTGATGTTGAACTTGCCCTCAACCGAGAGGATGTCGCCCAGGATGTTGGTGCGGTAGTTGCGCTGCATGGGGCATGCCGAGACGGGGAGTTCCTTGACCTCGGTTTCACCGTCCATGACCTTCAAGGTGATGTCCTTGGTGGCCTTCTCGGGAGTGGCCAGGATGTAGTTCATCGAGATGTAGGTGTAGTCTTTGCCGTCAACCGTCAGCGTCTCAGGAATACGGGCTGGCACTGCGGTGGCAGCAAGAGTTACCTCTGCCTGATCGCCGCTGGCCTCACCACTGAGCACATTGAACTGGTTGGGGACATTCTTGACCACCAGCTGCGAGGTGAAGCCGCTGATGTCCATCGATGCGTCCACATCGCTTGCGCCAAAGTTGATCTGAGCGAACGGGCGTTTGAGCGTCACGCTCTCCTCAAAGGTAGCCGTAACGTTCTTCTCCACATTGGCGAAGAATGCGTCGCGGTTCTCGTCGTTGGCTTTGGCATAGTTCATCTGGATGTTCTGCAGGTCGGTAGCGACGTAAGCGCCATCCTTCTGTGCCCAGAACGCAAACTTGTAGGTCTTGCCCTTGATGAGCTTGGTGGTGACGGTGGCAGTCTTATTGGCCACAGCCACTTTCTGGCTCAGCGAGGGGAGCTTGGTGTAAGTGGTGGTCGCGCTCTCGCCCTCGCCCTGGGTCTTAGCCTCATAGACCTCGAAATAGAGCTCATTGACGGTGAGACCGTCACTGATGGCACGGCTCTCGATGCCGTCCAAGCTAACACGGAAGGCAGCGTTGACCTCGTCGCCCATGGCGGGCTGGTCAACCTCGCTGCTGCACGATGCGGTGCCCAGCAGCATCGCTGCCAATGCGCCCAAGAATAAGATTTTCTTCATCGATAAAGTGTTTAAAATTATTATGTTTATTATATTCGTCATTGTTTTCAACACTGAACTCACAGAATCTACAGAATATTTTCAGTGTCATTATCACCAGCCTGGCAGCAAAATCTCACACAGATCTAGCAGATTGAGCGGATAATAATCAGTCCACAGATTACACAGATTAATCAGATTATGATATTGAGATTCTATGCATTCAGTGTATTCTGTGTTTATTCTCCTCAGCCACTTTGACCTTCCCCCTCTTCAGGGGGGACTGAGGGGGGCCTACTGCACCACTCCGCCGATGAGGTCGCTGTAGGGGGTGAAGGCCTGTGCAACCTCGTTCTGGCCCTCGTAGTAGGCCATGGTTGAACAGCGCACCAGCGAAACGTTGCCTACATCGCCACGGAGGCAGCCGATGAACTTGCCGCACGGCAGTTGGTTGCTCGCCATAAAGCAGCGCACCACCGCATTGCTCACCTCGCAGTCGGTGAAGTTGTGGCCAGCACCGGACAACAAGCCAATGAATGCACCCATACAACCGGCACCGGGCGCATCGGTGTTAAGGATGGTGGAAGTGCCGACCCGCAGGTTAGTTGCTTGAACCGCTCCTTGTGCAAGTCCAATAATTCCGCCGACGCCACAGATTCCTTGGATTGTTGAACCAGATACAATGCAGTTGCTGGCAGTGAATGTGCCGCTTGCCTTTCCGACGAGTGCCCCAGCATAGGCGTTGCCCTGTGCATCGGGCGTGGCAGTGACCTGCGCGCTTGAGATGGTGAGATTCTTCACTGTGACATTCTCCGCGTCAATCAGACCGGCGCTGCCTGCAGCCTCGATTTTAAAGTTACGCAATGAGAATCCATTGCCATCGACCGTAATGTTGCGCGCTCCACCAAAGAGAGGCGCCAGGCTCTTATTCTGAAAATCAAGTGACTTGTATGCCAACACAATCGTAGATCCGTCGGCAGGCTTGTGGGTTTGGAACCATGCCAGCTCACTGCTTTGATACACCTCGTAGGTCTGCGTCTCATCGTTATAAGATGGTTCTTGGACCGAAGTGCCATCCCATCGGTCGGCATAGGGGTCATAGTTGTCCTCTCCACCAAAAGTGGCATCAATTTTCACAGTCCATGTGACATCTCGGGTGAGCAATCGCCCGACTACGTTGGTGCGAAAGTTGCGTTGTATGGGCAATGCGTCCACCTCCACTTTGGCTCCGGCCATATTGTTGTTGTGATTCATGACTGCGGTCATGGTCACACCCTCGATCTCGGTCTTCTCGGTTGAAGCCAGCAAGTAGTTCATCGAGATGTGCTCATATCCCTGGCCATCGACAGTGAGTGTCTCGCCAGGCAGTGGTCCTGCTGCAAGGGTTACACCCACAGGATTCTGTACTGTGCCGTAGAGCATGTTCATTTGCGAGTAGACACCATTCTCGATTGTAATCATCGAGCCCGTTACTGGAGCTTCATGGTTGGCCGCCTCAAGGTCTTCGGCCGTGGTTCCGAAGTTGACCTGAGCAAATGGGCGGCGCAAAGTCACCTCGCGCTCGAAGGCGTCGGTAATAGGAGCGGTGAGATTCTCCTCATCGACGGCATAGAATGCATCGCGGGTCTCATCGTTGGCCTTCATGCCATCATAGTCGACACTCAGGGTCTTCATGTCCTCGCTCAGGGTGTAGGCCTGGCAAGTGCTATTCTGCGCCCAGAAGACAAAGCGGTAACACTGTCCGGGCACCACACGCGTGGCGATGGTGGCCTTGCCGGCCGTTACCGGCACATCGGTCTGGCGCAGCGACTTGTACTCGTTTCCCTCGGCATCAAATGCCGCAAAGGTGAGCACATCGACCTGCGAGCCGTCGCTGATGGCGCGACTGTCGATTATGCCATCGAGCGTGGCAGTGAAGTGGATGTTGACCCCGTCGGGCTGCCGCACGACATCTTCATCGCTGGTGCAGGCCGACATCATGGCCACACCGACAAGCAGGGTAATATAGGTATAGAATCGAGTCTTCATAGTTACGCCAAGATTAATTGTCATCGGGTGTGAGATTATAGTCCAAATTGTCGAAGTTGCTGTCAATCGCTACCCTAAATACAGTGGGCTCTGTAATAGATCGTATAAGGATATTGGTTCTCTTGTAACCTTTGACCCCGATGTTGGGCCATGTGTCAAACCTAATCACTTTGCTGTGGTCCTGTTTGTGGCGCAATGTCATTGTGACATTGACCAAGGTGTAATCATCAACCAAAGGCAGGAAATAATTCAGGGCAAGGTATTTCCACTCTTTATCTTCAGCATTGAGGTGTTCGGTGGGATGCGGTGCATACTCAAACGTGACCTCAGACTTCTCCATTTCCCAGTCATCCAACACCGGTCCACCGGTAGTCAGATTAAACGCCGAGTAGGCCGCCGCCGTCTCATTTGCGATGGTGATCTCCGACTCATAATCCTCGAGGTCAAACCCTGCCGCCTTTGCCGCCTCATAGCCCTCGAGCGAAAGGCCCACGTTGAGTTGAGCCAGCTTACGGGTAAGCGTAATATCCTGCGTTATGTTACCCTCGGCCGACACAGTCAGGTTAGGAATCCAGCCATAAAAAGCATCGCGCAACTCGTCGTTGCATTTCGCACCGTCATAGAACAGTTGCACAATATTGCTGTTGTCCGGGTCGTAGGCATCGCTGCCCACCGCCTGAGCCCAGAAGGCAAATTTGTAGGTGTGTCCCGGCACAAGATGTGCAGTGACGCGCGACGCGTTGGTCTGATCGAATTCCAAGTTTTTCTGACGCAATTCGACATACTCTTGTCCATTCTCATCGTAGACCCAGAAGAACAACTCATTGGCCTTTGTACCATCGCCTATAGCACGCGACTCAATCGACTCGGGCAAGTGGGCGATAAAAGTGACCGCTACAGTGCCGGCCAGCGGGTCGTCGTCCTTGGCGCAGGAAGTGCCCAGCAGCATTGCCGCCAGGGCGGTGAACAGTGTTAAGTGTTTCAGTTTCATATCATGTCGTGTTTTATTAAATTTACTTATACTAACATTATATGTTGATATTAATGTCGCCGCCAAAGCTGGGGTCGATGCCGATGCCACCGGCGCTGGCGGTCTTGGTGAGGAAGTGGCCGGTGACGGTGGTGACACCGCCGCGGCGCAGGGGCACGGTGAGCACCTGCGAGCGGCTGAATAGCTTGCCGTCATCGTCGTAGAGGCCGATGGCGACCTGGACAGCACTCTCGTCGCCGTTGACCATGACCAAGTCCTCGGCCAGGGTGACTGTGCCGCTGTTCACGTCACCATCGCGCATGGCGGTGAGGAAGCTGACGCCGGTGGTCGAGTCGAAAGGCACGCCACGCAGCACGCTGTAGTGGTTGGGCAGGAAGCCGGTGTAGGACACAAGCGTGCGCAGCGACTGTGCCGTGGGCAGCCACTGGTTGTAGTCGGTGGCGACAAAGCGCACTTTGCCCATGACGCTGCGCAGTGACAAGTCGCTGTGTATGACGGTGGTGGTGTCACCTTGATAGACCTTGAACTCGACGGGTGCCGTGGCGGCATAGGCGTTGCGCCAGTCGGTGTCGCCGACATAGGTGTCGCCGGCAAAGGTGATGTCGGTCAGGTCGGCGGTGTTGTAATAGAGGTCGGCGGGGTGGTCGGCAGCGACATAGTCGGCCCACGCCAGTAGGTGGTGCTTGCCCGAAGGCAGGGTGAAGTTGAACTGTGCCGTCAGCGGTTGTCCGGGGTGGATGATGCGTGTGTCGCTGGCCAGCAGGTGGTCGCGTTCGTCGATGGCCTGCACCTGCAGGCGCAGCGCATGACCCTCGGCCGCACGCGACTCGCTGTCGAAGGTGGTGAATGCGGTCATCGCCGTGTCGACACTGACCGACACGACGACAGGGGCCGAACCCAGTGTGGGTCCGTCCGGCTCGTTGCTGTCACTGCATGAGGCTAATGCCAGAGTGGCGAACACAGCGCCTGTGAGCACAGTGCTCCGCGCCACAGCTAACGCTCTGGCTACGAGGTTTTTATGCCCCCCCCCGTTTGAGCTAAGTCGCTGAATGTCAGTCGCTTGCGCTGACGCATCAGACTTGTATATTTCAGATGTCTCACTCTTAAGCATTTACAAGGTTTATAGTTGTTCTAACAAATATTGTTAACACTTATTTCGCGGCAAAGATACTACTTTTAGTTATCTTTACCAAATATTGGTAGATATTTTTCTATTTTTAGAGCATTTTCACCAGTTTATTGATAACTTTTATTACCTTTGCAAGATGTTATTTTGTTTAACAACCTCGGCACTCGCTCCGTCTCAACGACGCGAGGATGCCAGCATAATAATGTAGAACAGCAATGACACATAAACTGATGATACTGAGCCTGCTGCTGCTCGCGTTGATGGCATGTGGCAGCGACGAGCCGATGCAGCCAGCCACCCCGGTGCGGCGCACGATACTGGTCTATATGGTTGCAACCAACAGCCTGGGCAACAACCAGCGCGACCTTCAGGACCTGGCCGAGATAGACCAAGCTGTCTCGGCCGGCGCCCTGGACGGGTGCCGCCTGCTGGTCTATCGCGTGGGACCGGAGTCGGAGCACCCCACCCTGTTCGAGGTGAAGCGCGACAAGCGCGGACGGGCGGTACACGAGCAGCTGGTGGCCTATCCGCCATCCACAGGTGCCTCGGTCACGCCGAGCCGCATGCGCCAAGTGGTGGACGACATGAAGGCCGAGGCCCCGGCGCGCGAGTATGGGCTGGTGCTTTGGTCGCACGGCACAGGCTGGGCGCAGAGCATCACCACCCGCGACGGGGCGCCGCGCCGCCGTCAGTTTGGCGATGACAATGGCGCGCATGCGACACTGACCGAGCTCGCCGAGGGCTTGCCGACAGGCACATTTGAGTGGATCTATGCCGATGTGTGCTATATGGGTTGTGTCGAGGTGGCCTACGAGCTGCGTCAGCACTGTCGGCGGCTGGCGGCCTACCCCACCGAGATTCCTGCTCGGGGCATGCCCTACGATCAGACACTGCCACTGCTGTGCCAGCCCACGGCCGACCTGGCTGGCGCATGCCGTGCGACCTACGAGCAGTATGACGCGATGACCGGCCAGAACCGGACGTTCACCTGCGCGGTTGTCGACTGCACACAGCTCGACGCGCTGGCCGACGTGTGCCGGCGCATCCAGGCCGCCGCGTTGCCGCTGGCCACGACCAGCGGTCTGCAGTGCTACAACATCAACGGTTCGAGGTTCTTCTTCGATCTGATGCAATATTACCGGTCCATCTGCCCCGATGAGTTGCGCGGCGAGTTAGAGGATGTATATAATAAGGTGGTGCTATACAAAGCAGCGACACCCACCATCTTTGGCCGCGTGCTCATCGACCCGGCCCACTTCTCTGGGCTGTCGACATACGTTCCGGGCACGTCGCCAGGTGTCAACGAGACCTACTACCACGAACTGGCATGGTATCATGCCGTGTTCTAGGGGCCTCGAACTTTAGAGTTAGATATTTAGGCGTTAGACGTTAGACATTAGATATCGTTTGACGTTTGACGTTAGATTCTTAAGTTTCGCAAGTCAGTTCCCTCTCTATGTTGAGCAGTTCCCCCTCTAAGTTAGAGGGGGCCGGGGGGAGTGTGTCACGGGGTTAGGCGAATTATTTAGTTCTGCTGGATTTGCTGCGCTTCGCTTGCCCTTCGGGCTCCCGTTCGGTCGCGAGCACTTCGTGGTTGCAATCCAGCAGGATTGAGTATAAGCATTTAGAT
>Ga0256404_1001274_pt1 | contig 62473 bp, 50 predicted proteins | sample RumenRJG_01DNA_FD_185990 | JGI IMG/M metagenome (GOLD analysis project Ga0256404, IMG submission 185990) | Bovine rumen microbial communities from Lethbridge, Alberta, Canada - RJG_01 | ecosystem: Host-associated > Mammals > Digestive system > Stomach > Rumen | place: Canada: Alberta | collected...
GGGCGTTGAACATATCCATCAGACGCTCGGAGCCGAAGAGACGCATCAGGTCGTCCTCCAGGGAAATATAGAACCTGGATTCGCCCGGGTCTCCCTGTCGTCCGGAACGTCCGCGCAGCTGATTGTCGATACGGCGGGCCTCATGGCGCTCGGTGCCGATGATCTTCAGGCCGCCGAGAGCCTTGGCTTCCTCATCCAGCTTGATGTCGGTGCCTCGGCCTGCCATGTTGGTAGCGATGGTGACTGCCCCGTGCTGGCCTGCGCCTGCGACGATCTCCGCTTCCTTCTCGTGATATTTCGCGTTCAGGACGGTATGCGGGATCCCCTCCCGCTTCAGCATCTTCGAGAGCATCTCGGAGGTTTCGATGGTGATGGTGCCCACCAGCACCGGCTGTCCTTTCGCGTGGGTCTCCCTGATCTCCTCGACGACGGCATTGAATTTTTCCCGCTTGGTCTTATAGACCGCGTCGTTGTGGTCGATACGGATGACCGGCTTGTTGGTGGGGATCGCGATGACGTCCATGGAATAGGTGCTGCGGAACTCCTTCTCCTCCGTCAGCGCCGTACCGGTCATGCCGGCCTTCTTCCGGAACTTGTTGAAGAAGTTCTGGAAGGTGATGGTAGCCAGGGTCTTGGACTCCCGCTTGACGTTCACGTGCTCCTTCGCCTCGATGGCCTGGTGCAGGCCGTCCGAGAAACGGCGGCCCGGCATGATGCGGCCGGTGAACTCGTCGACGATCAGGACCTCGTCGTCCTTGACCACGTAGTCCTTGTCCCTGTGCATGAGCTCCTTCGCGCGGAGCGCAAGGATGATGCAGTGCTGGATCTCCAGGTTCTGGGGATCGGAGAAGTTCTTCAGCTGGAAGAATTTCTCGACCTTCGCGACGCCCTCCTCGGTGAGGTTCACGATCTTGTCCTTCTCGTCGACCACGTAGTCGCCGGTCTCGGTGATCTCCTCTCCCATGATGGCGTTCATCTTGGTGAACTCTCCGCTTGCCTCGCCGCGGACCAGCTGCTTCGCGAGGATGTCGCAGACCTCATAGAGTTTTGTGGACTTTCCGGACTGGCCGGAAATGATCAGCGGCGTGCGCGCCTCGTCGATGAGGACCGAGTCGACCTCGTCGATGATGCAGTAGTCCAGTTCCCGGAGGACCTGATCCTTCTGATAGATTGCCATGTTGTCGCGCAGGTAATCAAATCCCAGCTCGTTGTTCGTGACGTAGGTGATGTCGCAGCGGTAAGCTTCCTGACGCTCCACGGAAGTCATGCTGTTCAGGACCACGCCGACTTTCAGGCCCAGGAACTCATGGACCGAGCCCATCCACTCCGCATCTCGCTTTGCCAGGTAATCGTTGACCGTGACGATCTCGACACCCTTGCCGGCCAGCGCATTCAGATACGCCGGGCAGGTGGAGACCAGGGTCTTTCCTTCACCGGTACGCATCTCGGCGATTCTTCCCTGATGGAGGACGATGCCGCCGAGCAGCTGGACCGGATAGTGCTCCATGCCGAGGACGCGGCGCGCAGCCTCGCGGACCGTCGCAAAAGCCTCCGGAAGGATGTCGTCCAGAGTCTCTCCCTCTGCCAGACGTGCGCGGAATTTCTCCGTCTGCGCACGCAGTTCTTCATCCGTTTTTGCCTGCATCTCCGGGCGGAGCGCCTCGATCGCATTGACCTTCGGCCACAGCAGCTTTACTTCTCTCTCACTGTGTGTGCCGAACAGTTTTTCAATTAAACTCATATATATTTCTCCTGTACATAAGGATCCTATCGTAACATAACCGTTATATTTTAGCATTCGCCCCTGCGAACTTCAATTATAAGGTATCTGAATTTACAAATTCTTCATAAAACCTGAACTTATGCACAGTTTTTCCACATTATCCACAGTTTTGCATGAAAGTTTTGAAAATAACCGTCACCTCGAAGGAAATGAGCGTACTAAGGCCGGGGAACTTGCTCACCGGACTTATTTCGCTCATTTTCCCCGGAAAACGGAAAAATGATGTAAAGTGTGATATACTTAAATCAGCAACAAATATTTCGCGAAAAGGAGTTGATGATTATGCGTATTACCATGACCGGAAGGAACATCGACCTCACGAACGGATTAAAAAATCAGGTGACCAAGAAGCTCACCAAACTTGAAAAATATTTCGCACCTGACACAGAGGTCCGCGTCGTGCTCAGCACGGTCAAGGACCTGGACAAGATCGAGGTCACCATTCCGACCAAGACCGGCTTCATCCGCGCAGAGGAAGCGACTGACGACTTCTACGCATCGATCGACCTCGTCGAGGAAGACATCGAGAAGCAGATCAAGAAGTTCAAGACGAAGCTCATCGACAAGAAACAGGCTGCCCTGCCCTTCTCCGATCTTTTCGCCGAGGAAGAGGCTGAGGCTGACGAGGAGATCGTGATCGTCCGCAGCAAGAAGTTCGCGGTCAAGCCGATGGATCCGGAAGAGGCCTGCCTCCAGATGGAGATGCTCGGACACAGCTTCTTCGTCTTCCTGAACGCCGACACGGAAGCTGTCAATGTCGTCTACAAGAGAAAGGACGGCACCTACGGTCTCATCGAGCCGGAAGTCTGACGCTCCTTTTAAATCATCAATCAAAACCTGCCCCGGAATGCATCTGCATTCCGGGGCTTTTCCGCATTCAAGATAAAACACAGCCCGGAATCCGTTCCGGACTGTGTTTCTTTTTTCAGGTCAGACCTCGTACAGAATATCTCCGTAGCTCGGCATCGGCCAGAACTTCTTCTCCACCTTCAGCTCCAGCGCATCGATGGGCGCCCGGAGCGCTGCCATGGCCGGCGCCACCCTGTCGTGGTACGCGTGGGCCCGCTCTGCGGCGGAGGTGATGGCCACCGCCCGGTCTGTCTCTTCTGTCAGGTTTTTCACAGCCTCCCGCGCCTGTTTCAGGAGTCTGCAGCACTCCACCAGCAGTTCCCGCTGAACGCTGGCATCCGCCTCCGGACATGCTTCCGTCACCGTCTTCACGGAGTCCGCGAGCACCGTGGTATACCGGATCACCGCGGGAAGAATGCTCTTGCTGGAAATATTGATCATTGCCCGGGCTTCGACGTTTATCTGCTTGGAGTAGATGTCGTAGTCGATCTCGGAACGGGATTCCAGCTCAGCTTTCGTGTAGACGCCGAAGCGCTCATAGAGCCGGACGGACTTCGGAGTGAGCATCTGCGGGATCGCGTCCACCATGGCCGGAAAGTTCGGAAGGCCGCGGCGCGCCGCCTCCTGGACCCATTCCTCAGTGTAGCCGTTTCCGTTGAAGATGATGCGCCGGTGCTCGATCATGAGCCGCTTGATCAGATCATGGACCGTCTCACTGAAATCCTCCGCCTTCTCCAGCACGTCCGCCGCCTCGCAGAATGCCTCCGCGACGATGGTGTTGAGGACGATGTTGGCGCTGGCAATGGAATCGGAGGAGCCCACCATACGGAACTCGAACTTGTTTCCGGTGAAAGCAAAGGGCGAGGTGCGGTTCCGGTCCGTGGCGTCCTTGTCGAAATCCGGCAGCGTGGCGACACCGGTATTCAGCTTCGCGCCGTGGATCGAATGGGTCGCCGTGCCCGTGGTGCAGAGCTGGTCGATGACATCCTCCAGCTGGTCCCCGACGAAGATCGAAATGATGGCCGGCGGCGCCTCGCTGGCGCCGAGACGGTGGTCGTTTCCGACATTGGCCGCGGACATCCGGAGCAGTCCCGCATGATCGTCCACTGCCTTCATGATGCAGGCGAGGACAAGAAGGAACTGCACGTTTTCGTGGGGCGTATCTCCCGGATTCAGGAGGTTGATGCCGTCATCTGTCGAGAGTGACCAGTTGTTGTGCTTGCCAGAGCCGCTGATCCCGGCGAAGGGCTTCTCATGCAGGAGGCAGGTCAGGCCGTGCTGCTCCGCGACCCGCTTCATGACCTCCATCATGATCTGGTTGTGGTCCGTGGCGACATTGCACTCTTCATAGATCGGCGCCAGCTCGTGCTGGGCGGGCGCCACCTCGTTGTGCTCCGTTTTCGCGGGAACGCCGAGCTTCCAGAGCTCCAGGTCGACATCGTGCATAAAACCGCCGATCCGCTCCCGGATGCGGCCGAAATAGTGATCGTCCATCTCCTGCCCCTTGGCCGGCATGGTGCCGAACAGGGTGCGTCCGGCGTAGATCAGGTCCTTCCGCTTCAGGTATTTCTCACGGTCTATGATGAAATACTCCTGCTCGGCGCCGACATTCGGCACCACGCGTGTGCTGTGGTTGTTTCCGAACAGGCGGAGCAGCCGGATAGCCTGCTTGTCAATGGCCTGCATCGACCGCAGCAGCGGGGTCTTCTTGTCCAGGGCTTCCCCGGTGTAGGAGCAGAATGCGGTGGGGATGAACAGGGTCACGCCGAGAGAATCCTCCCGGATAAAAGCAGGGCTCGTGCAGTCCCAGGCAGTGTAGCCGCGGGCTTCAAAGGTGGCCCGGAGTCCGCCGGAAGGGAAGCTGGAAGCGTCCGGCTCGCCCTTGACCAGCTCTTTGCCGGAGAATTCCATCATGACGTTCCCGAGATTTCCCGGTGCCGTGATGAAGGAATCGTGCTTCTCGGCCGTGGCGCCGTTAAGGGGCTGGAACCAGTGGGAATAATGGGTCGCGCCGCGGCTGATGGCCCACTCCTTCATTCCGTGGGCAACACTGTCCGCGATCTTCGGATCCAGTTCTTCTCCGTTGTCTATGATCTGTCTGAGCTTTTTGTACACATTCTTCGGCAGATACTCCCGCATGGCAGTATCGTTGAATACATTGCAGCCAAAGATCTCCGGTACACTGATAATTTCACTCATCTGGAACTCTCCTTACAGTCCGAGCAGCTTTGCAACAGTCTCTTCCATCTCTCCGGGATCACACTCGCAGTTGTGCCGGATCTCCGCTGTGCGGATCTCCTCGACTGCCGGCGGGATCGGGACTCCTCCTTTTTCCTTCAGGAGGTCGATGACTGCCCAGTCGTCCATGTCTCCGAGATCTCCCTGAATGGCGCCCATGACGGCACGGGAGAACTTGAAGGGGCTCGCCGTGGAGGCGATGACCGTCTTCGTCGTGTCGCCGGTCTCCGCCCTGTACTGCTCATAGACCGCGGAAGCGACACCGGTGTGGGTGTCGATGATATAGCCGGTCTTCTCATAGAGTTCGCGGATCCTTGCGGCCACAGCATCCTGGCCCGCGGAGCCGCCTGTGAAGTCCGCGATGTTCTTCTTCATCTCCCGGGTGATGGAGTACTTTCCGCCGGAAGCAAGCATACGCATCAGGACGCGGTCTGAGGCTGCATCCTCACCCGCGCTGAGATAGATCAGGCGCTCCAGATTGCTGGAGATCAGGATGTCCATGGAGGGCGACGTGGTAAGGATGAACTCCCGGTTCCGGTCATAGGTTCCGGTGGTGAAGAAGTCATACAGGACCTTGTTGTCGTTGGAAGCGCAGATCAGCTTCTTCACCGGCAGTCCCATCTTCTTCGCGAAATAGGCGGCAAGGATGTTGCCGAAGTTTCCGGTGGGCACGCAGAAATTGACCGCTTCTTTCTCAGCGATCTCCCCGTTCTCCCGAAGCTTCAGCCACGCCCACACATAGTAGACGATCTGCGGCACCAGGCGGCCGATGTTGATGGAGTTCGCGCTGGAAAGCTGGATCCCGTTCTCCGCCAGACGCTCAGCAAACGCCTTGTCCCCGAAGATCTTCTTGACGCCCGTCTGCGCGTCGTCAAAGTTTCCGTGGATGGAGACCACCCCGGTGTTGTCACCCTTCTGGGTGATCATCTGCAGCTCCTGGAAACGGCTGACGCCGCCCTTCGGATAGAAGACGATGATCCCGGTCCCCGGGACATCCGCAAAACCTGCCATGGCTGCTTTTCCGGTATCTCCGCTGGTGGCAGTCAGGATCTCGATCTTGTTGGTAACGCCGTTCTTCTTCGCCGCCGTGGTCATAAGATAGGGCAGAATGGAGAGCGCCATATCCTTGAATGCGATGGTCTTCCCGTGAAAAAGCTCCAGGTAATAGGCCCCGTCGGCCCGGACCAGAGGCGCGATCTCCTCAGTGTCAAACTTTTCATCGTAAGCATGCTCAATGCAGTATCGGAGTTCTTCCTCCGTATAGTCAGTCAGCAGGAGCTTCATGACCTGCCAGGCCACCTCCTGATAAGGCTTTCCGACCAGGGTCTCCGGGTCAAAATCGAAGGCAGGGATGACGTCCGGCATGAACAGCCCTCCGTCCCCGGCAAGGCCCTTCAGGATCGCCTGGGATGCGGTCAGCCCTTTTTCTCCGCCTCTGGTGCTGCTGTACAGGATCTCTTTCATAAACGGTAGCTCCTTTTCTTTTGTTTCAGCTTCCACTTCGCGCGTTTTATCTCAGCCGGAGACCAGGTCCCCGCTGATTAAATAATAATATATCTTACACCAAAGTGCGCAAATGGACAACAAGCAGAGGAAAGCGCGGAATCAAAAAAGGGCTGTCCCGCAGGACAGCCCCTGTATTGCAGATTCGGTGATCCGGATGACTCCGGCCGGATCATTTCCGGTAATAAGTACCCGCCAGATGCGCATGCTGGCCCTGGCAGTTCGTCAGCGTGACTGAATCGCCTCCGAAATAAACGGTGAACTCACTGGAGGAATCTCCGATGTGGCCGAAAATATATCCGTCGCCGTCCCGGCGGAGCACGACTGCCTCATCGATCTCGGTGCCCGAAAGGCCTGCCGATCCGTTTGCGACGGAAAGGAACAGCATCCCCTGGGAAGAACGGGTAAACAGCACGTTGTGGCCGTTGCTTCCCTTGTACTCGAGGTAGTTGCCCGCGCTGAGAACTCCCTGCAGCGGATCAGGCTGTACATTCGGATTGGTCGGGCCGACGTAAGCGGACGTCTGTCCGGGGCCGGAGATGGCGGACGACGGGGCCGTGACCGGCGCACCGTAGTTATTCGCCCCGTTTCTGATCTTTGCCCCGTCCGGGCCTACCTGGTAGCCGTCCGGCGTGACCGTATTCGTGAGCATGACGCCGTCCATGCCGACATAATACTTGCCCTCGATCCAGCAGTTCGCGTCCATAATGCCGTCTTTGTTGAAGTGATACCAGTCATCGCCGATCTTGAGCCACTTCTTTCTCGCATAGTTTCCGTTGGTTCCCTCGTACATCCATCCGTTCCCGCTGTTGTACCAGCCGAACGCAAAGGACGGAACCGCAAGGCAGAATACCAGAGCTCCGGCAAGCATTGCTGCAGCAATTCTTTTCATCACTCTCATAATATTGTTGTCCTCCTGAATATCCGGGGCAGAACACGCCCGGGGCGGTTTACATATTATGATTATACACGAAATCACTGCGGTATCCAGCAGGTTTTTCCGGTAAGGCTCAGAATTTTCTTCCGACGCCGCCTCCGTGGGTCATGCCGCCGCTGCTGGTGTGGGTCGTGGAAGGACCGTTCGGTCCCATGCCTCCGCCGCCCCCGCCGGAAGCGATGGGCGCTCTGGGCAAGGCGCGCCGCTCTGTATGCTTGCTCACGAGATCATCCACCTGGTTCGCGAACACAAATGCCGCCCCTGCCGCGCCGAGGACTGACGCCGCGGCCGCCGCGGTCTTGCTGCCGTGATCCTGCATCGCGTATTCCCGCCGGACCTTGCCGGTGGCGCCGAAAGCCGCAAGGGCAGAGACTATCGCGGAGAACAGAAGCTTTAACGGGTTCATGGTACGTTTCTTCACCGGCTCCGACCAGACGCCGGTCTCCGGATTATAGGTCCATCCTCTGCCGGCGGCGTCCTCATAGGAGCCGATGGCGTCGCGGATGACCGCCTTCGCGCTGCCCGCGTAATCCCCGGATGCGAGATGATCGTAAGCATCGTCCAGCAGTCTCTGGATCTCGCTGTCGGAGAGAAGGGTGATGGCGCCGCCTGCCGTGGAGATGCAGGGCACCCGGTCTTCCATGTCGATCAGGTAGAGGAATCCGCTCTTCGCGCTTCCGACGCCGAAATTGCCGGTCTCATAGACCTCGTCCGCGAATGCCTGCGTACCTCTTCCTTTTTTGTCGGCTGCAGTCACCACCACCATATCCATGCCGGTTTTGGAAACGCCCTCTTCGATCAGGGCGCTGATCTCGCTGATCTCCTGCTCTGTGAACAGTCCCGCTGCATCATGAACACGGTCGGAACCCGCGGCAAAAACGACAGTGGCGGAAAGGAGGGCCAGCATGGCTGCAAACAGCATGGCACAGACAGCTCTGAGTTTTCCGTGATATCTCATATCTGCACCTCCTTACGCGATAAAGTAACTGATCAGCATCAGGATGACGAACAGCGGAATGAAGATCTTCAGGAAGTAATTCCGGATCAGGCCTTCATCCACCGGAAGCTCTCCCAGGACCTTCCCGTTCTGTCCGTTCATCGAGAAATAATAAAACTTGTCCGTGTGGGGATCCTTGTAGGTCACCGTCCATACCGGCATCAGGGCGTATTTCCATTCTTCGTCGCTGATCTTCAGCGCATCTTTGGTGATCTGCAGATCCTCATAGCCGGCCACACTGTTCTGCAGCTGATAGCGGGCGTAATCCTTTACTTCCGCTTCCACGCCCGGCCTGAGTTCCTCCGGCTCAATATCCCGCTTCTCTGCCATGAAACCGGAGAGATACCCCATGTTGAAGGGCTTCAGATCCTTCATGTCGAAGGGCTGCACGCCCTCCACCAGGATCTTGTTCGCTTTTTTGAGCGCGTTCTTGGAGACGTTCTTTACCGGCATTTCTCCGTCTCTGCGGACGTGGTAAATACCGGTGGTAATGTCCTCCATGTCCCCGATCCTGTTCCGCTCGACACGCTTTCCTTCCGCATCGATGTATCCGCTGACCTTACAGTTGTAGACCAGATACGGGAAGTAAACGCCGGAAAATTTGTCGATCTGGTCCTTGTTGTAGAAAGACTTCGGGACAAATTTCTTTTTCGCGATCCAGTCGCTGAAGATTCCGAGAGCCTTATTCCTGTCGATCGCAAAGGGAACCACATAGTCCGGAGTATATTTCCCTTCCAGACGCCCGGAAAGGATGACCGGATTGTGGCAGTAATAACAGAAGGTCGCGGCCGTGCTTTCCTCTGTCACGATCTGGGCGCCGCAGCTCGGGCAGTTGTAGACCACTGCTCCGCTTTCGTCCTTCTTTTCCTCCTGCTGCGCCTTTTCAGCCGCTTCCTTCTCCTTCTGCTTCTTTGTCTCTTCGTCCATCTGCGCCTGTGTGAACCTCGACCGGCAGAATACGCACTGGTAATCTCCTTTGTTCGGGTCGAAGGTCATATCGCCGCCGCAGTTCGGGCATGTATAAACGATCAATCCTGCCATAGTATTCTCCTGCAGTCCGGCCCAGTTTCCGGCCTCACTGCCCTTACAGAAGATGCAGGCGCGCCCGAAGGCGCACCTGCACGTTATGAGATGTCAAGTTACTGTCTCGGCTTTCCGCACTCCGCGCAGAACTTTCCGGTGTTTACCGCGCCGCAGGAGCAGGTCCACTCATTGCTGACTGGCTGGGGCTTTCCGCACTCAGAGCAGAACTTTCCGGTGTTCACGGTGCCGCAGGAGCAGGTCCAGCCTGCCGCCGGAGCCGGTGCCGGCTGCGGCTTGCCGCATTCGGAGCAGAACTTTCCGGTGTTCACTGCGCCGCAGGAGCAGGTCCAGCCTGCCGCCGCGCTGGCGGGCTTCATCTGCGGTGCAGCCTGCTGCTGTCCCTGCTGCATCTGCATCTGCTGCATATTGGTCTGGCTTGCCATACCCATGTAGCTGAGGCCGCCTGCCATGCCCATGCCGACGCCCATCATGCCGACGCCTGCGCCGTTCGGGTTGCTGCCTGCATCCTTGATGCCCGTTGCGATGCTGCCCTGCACGTAGCCTTCGCGGATCGAAGCGTCGCTGAGCATCGCGCCCTGGTTCCGCATGTTGATGAGCTTCTGGGACTCCTCGCTGTAGGAGATGCTGGCAATACCGACGTTCTGGACTTCAAATCCACGCTGCTGCGTCCATTCCGCATCCAGGCAGGTACGCATGTGGTCGGAAAGGACCTTGCCCTTGGAAGTGACGAAGGAAATGCGCTCTCCCTCCGCGGACATGTTGTTGATGGCCGCCTGGAAGGCCTCCAGGAACTCGGACAGATACTGATCCGCGATATCGTCAAACTCCACCTTGGACGCATTCTTCGGAATGACCTCGGAATAGAACAGAAGCGGGTTCACGATACGGATGGAGTAATTTCCGTGAGCACGGAGGAACAGCTCCGCATTGTAGAAGGTGTCAAAATAGTTGACCGGGTTCGGGGTCCCGAACTTGTTGCCTTTGATCTCCTGGGTGTTGATGAAGAAGACCTTCTGTGCGCTGGAGGGGACTCCGCCGTACTTGATACGGTTGAAGGTCTCTTTCAGCGTATCGCCGAACTGTCCGTTGAAGAGAGACGGCGCAGAAGAATTCTGTACGGTGTAGTAGCCTTCCTCTGCCGTATAGTCGACGACCTTACCGCCGTCCACCACCATCATGAACTGATTCGGATACACGTGGATGACCGAACCGTTGCTGACGATGTTGGAAGTGCCCTTGGTATTGGAGCCCTTGCCCTTCCGAACTGGAACGCCGCTCGTAAAGACTGTGCTCCCGCCCATGTCATTGGCCTCGAACACCTCGAGCCACTGATCCGCAAGACCGGTGCCGATCGCTGATGCTGCTGCTTTGATAAGTCCCATATTCTATCCTCCTCATACAGCAAAATAGTTCTTTATTCAGATAAAACTGTCTGCCGGGGCCTGTCCCGGCTCCTGTTCCATTGTATCAAAACTTTTCTTTCAGAAAAAGACCTATCCGGCCTTCCAGAAGCTATTTCACAGTTTCCTCACAGATCGTTCTCCGGTCTTCCGTCCCGGAGAGATCAGGACCGCCGCGGTCGTCAGGAATACCGCGCAGAGCAGAAGCTGGAAGAAACATCCCGCCAGGAACATCGGGGAACGAAGCACGCTCCCTCTTCCCCGGGCAAACAATTCCGGAAACTGCATGCTTCCTCCCGTGATCCCGGAAATCGCCGCGGAGAACACCGTGACCGGAGAGGACATCAGAAGCCAGCGGAAGGCTTCCGGCGCAGAGGCGATCCCCTGCATCAGATAATACAGTGCGAACGGTCCCAGAAACAGCGCGATCTCCGCGCCGTAGGCCACCGCGGCAGCCGTCGCCGTCCTGCGGCAGAGTGCCGAGAAAAAGATCCCCATGCTGCCGCTCACCAGGGCGGTCAGAAGGATGCAGACTGCGGGCACCGGCAGATCCCGGATCCGGACGCCTCCGTACAGCAGGACGGTCATAAATACCGGGAGACTGCTGAGCAGCATGACCAGGATCACCGACATTGCGCTCATCAGCTTTCCGAGGACGATATCGGCCGTGGTCATCCTGGTCGTAAGGATCAGGTCCAGAGTCCGCCGCTCCCGCTCTCCGCTGATGCTTCCCGCGGTCAGCGCAGGCATGACCGCCGCGACAAAGGCGAACAGGATCCATCCCAGGGAACGGAAGACCTGCAGGAAGGATCCGTAGCTGATCTGCCCTGTCTTGTCCATCTGCCGGAAGGTCACGATGACTGCAAACATGGCGACCGCCGCGAGAAAACCATTGAATACCGCGAAGAACACAGGCAGCTTTCCTTTTCTGGCGGAAGCCCTGCGTTCCCGCTCATAGATCGGATTCATCATCATTGCTCAGGATCACCCTCTCTTCCGAAGTGCCTGTCATCTGCAGGAAAAACGATTCCAGACTGCCCGGCTCCCGCATGAAGCCGCTGACGGGAATATCCGAATCGATCAGGAGCCGCAGAAGCTCCGCCTCTTCTTCCGGCGTCCCTTCAAAATCCAGACTGAAGGTCCTGCCGGAACGGGTGACGGAACGTACCGCGCCATAGTGCCGGAAAATGCCCATGGCCGTCTGTTCCCCTGCGAGCACCGTGATTCGGAGCGGATTTGAATTCTCGATCCGTCCAAGGATCTCCGAGACCTCTCCCGTGATCTTGACCTTTCCCTGTTCCAGGATCCCGATATCCGTGCAGATCTCCGAGAGCTCCGACAGGACGTGAGAACTGATCAGGATGGTTTTTCCCCGGTCACAGAGTTCCCCCAGCATTTCCCGTACGGAAAACCGGCTGGCCGGATCCAGTCCGCTGGTGGGTTCATCCAGGATCAGAAGATCCGGATCATGGATCAGTGCCCGCGCAATGCTGAGCTGCTGCTGCATTCCCCGCGACAGACCGTCCACAGGGAAGTCCGCCCGATCCGAGAGTCCGGCCCCATCCGTCAGCATCTCGCAACGGACTCTGGCCTCCCGGCCGCGCATTCCGAAGGCGCGGGCAAAAAAATCCATATATTCGGAGACAGTCAGCCCGTCATAGCTGCCGAAATAATCCGGCACATAGCCGATCTTCAGCCGTGCCTCCGCAGAATTCCGGAGCAGGTCCACATCATCGATCTTCACCGTTCCGGCATCCGGCGCAAGGAGTCCCGCTGCAATTCGGAACAAGGTCGTTTTTCCGGCACCGTTATCCCCCATCAGCCCAAACAGCGCGCCGGTGGGGACGCTCAGATCCAGGTCTGAAAGTACGGTGAAGTTTCCGTAGGTCTTCTTAAGACCTTTGATCTCAAGCATCAGTTTTCCTCCCCGATCACCGTGACGACAGGCAGCGCCGCGTCAAGCTGTCCGCCGATGCCCGCAGCCGTCTCTGCATACCGTACCGTGATCATGTTGTCAGGAGACAGATAGTGCAGGAGTTCGGACGAATCAAAAACTCTTTTGCCTTCCGGAGCGTCGTCAAAATTACCCGTCCCGTAATTGTAGAACGAGATGGTTCCTGAGAAGCTTCGGATCGCCGCATCGGAATCCCCGTTCTCAAAGACCGGGTCCGCCTCCTCAAAGATCAGCGTACGGACCGAGATATCCGGATCCGCGAGATAACCCAGGACGACCGGCTCGCCGGGGTAAAAGGAATTCGTCTCCGCAATATAGTCTCCGCTCAGGACTTCGGGTGTCCTGGAAAGCACTGACCGGAATACCAGTCCGTCCTTCCGGCTGTCCACCGGGACAGTCGCGGTGATCAGCATGCTCCCGTAACCTTGAAGCGCTTCATCTGTCAGCAGGCTGTCCCCGGTCTGTTCCGCCGCGAATCCGATGACCCTCGCATCCGCAGAATAGTCCGAGAGCTCATCCTTCAGGTAGAAGGAAAGGAAATTTGCCCGCTCCAGCGCTTCCAGACGGGATTCCTGATCCGCGGCGACATCATAGACGCCGGTCAGGAAGGCCGCCACGGTATAGCTGTCGTTCAGCGGGATCCGGTAAAGGGGCCTGCCTATCAGATCCACCGTCTCTCCTGCGTCGATCGTTCCCAGCGGGATCATCTTTCCGAACATCAGGACAAAGGCGTTTTCCACCGGGAAGGGATTGCGGTTCGTGATGCTGCCGCTGTATTCATCTCCGAAGAGGAACACGGAACCGCTGAAGCCCTGAGACTTCTCCCGCGCCGCTGTCCTGGTCAGACGGAACAGTCTGGGCGTAAACGGTCCGGCGTCCCGGACCAGGATCCGGCTCCCGTCGTAAAGCTCTTCGATTATCACCGCGCTTGCGGATTCTCTTCCCGCGGTGTCCCCGCCTTCCGAAGCATCCGTCCCGGTCAGCGGAAAGACCTGAAATCCCCTGGCGATCTTTACGTTGTAGGCGGAGTTCCCGGGATTCCGGAGACTTAAAAACGCAGTGTCGGAAACCGCGTTTTCATTGACGTCCCGCACAATCGCATAGGTATAGAAGGTATCCCGGAATCTCGTCCGGGACCCCAGTATGTAGAAAAGGATCGCGGCCGCGACAGAGAGGACAGATGCCGCGCGGAAATACCAGGCGGTGCGGGAACAGCGTTTCAGGATCAGATACAGTCCCGGTCCGAGAAGAAGGATATACACGGAAAGAAGGATTCCGAACAGCCGGAGATCCGGCTTTTTTCCGGGAAGTCCGCTGTTTATCAGTGACTGGGCGGACCAGTATTCATTATAGCCGGTCCCGTACGCTTCGGATGTCAGACGGTCCAGCCGCGTACTTCCGAGGACCCGGGTCAGGATCAGATCTGTAAAGGAATTCTGGGTCTGCGCGTAATCCGCGATCTCAGAAAGGTCAAAGGAGGTGGCAGCCAGGACACCGTTCCCTTTGTTTGTGGCATAGACCAGCGGCTCTCCTTCCGCAGCAAGAACAGTCGTGCCGCCGTGAAGGGAAAGTTCCACCAGATTCAGGATGACACTGCTGCCCCCCGGCACATCCATGCTCTGCAGTTCCTCCAGATCCAGCTCGGTCTGAACCGGGTCGTCATACATATCGTCCAGGAACTCCGGTGCATAGAAGCCGATGGTGTCATCGACCCTGAGACCGGTTCCGAAGATCAGCGTCCCGCCTTCCCGCATCCACTGCATCAGGGCACGGGTCTGTTCCACGCTGAGCCGGGACATCCGGAACCCGCTGACCGCGATCACGTCCAGCGGATCCAGGCGGGTGCGGTCTTCCGGAAAAGTGTCCGCATCCAGCGTGAACGCCCGGGTACGCATCTGTCCGTAATTTACGGACACGCCGTTGAAATAATTCAGTGTTTCCGGATGGTCCGAGAGGATACCGATAAACAGCTCCGGTGTGACCGTGTTGATGTTCAGGCGGAGCCGCTGTTCCAGGACGGCAGCTCCGTCCCGGTCGTTCAGGCAGATCACGATCTGTTCTGTCCTGCTTCCCAGCGGGACGGACATGGAGAGTTCTTCGACAGTTCCGCCCTGAACAAGCACGGGATAGTGGTAGGAATAACGGCTTCCGTCGGACTGCCGTGTCCGGATCTCCACGGTTCCGTCCAGGTCCTCCGCCGCGCTGTTCTCAAGCTTCAGAGTCATCGGAAGATAACGCCCGGCTTTCGCGCAGTTTTCATATCCGTATCCTGCGTCCAGGGTGACGCTCCCGGCAAAAGGCGAGATCTTTCTCCTCTCCGGGGGCGCCTGCTCCGGCACCTCCGGCGCCTGCGCGGGAGAAGCCGCAAAAGCGGAAAGCAATGAGCCCCCGTCCGTTCCGGGCAGCAGCGCCGCCAGGAGCAGGACCGGGGTCAGAAGAAATACCGGGATCAGTTTCCGAATTCTATTCCACATCTGCAAATTTTTCCCTGTCAAGATCGGGCTGCACGGGAAGCGTGACAATGAATGCCGTCCCGGAAAGATCGCTGGTGACCGAGATCGTTCCGCCGTGCATCTCCGTGATGTTTCTCGCAATTGCCAGGCCGAGCCCGGTCCCTCCGGTAGAGGAAGAACGGGACTTTTCGGTCCGGTAGAACTTTTCAAAGATCAGCGGAAGCTCGTCCGCCGGGATCACGCGTCCGTAATTGATGACCCGGACCGTGACCGTCTCCTCCTCCGCATGGATGCGCACGCGGATCCGCTTTCCCTCCGCCCCGTACTTGATCGCATTGTTGATCAGGTTGTCGAAGAGGCGTGCAAGGAGATTCGGATCTGCCGTGATCTGAAGCGACGGTACGTTGCTTTCCAGATCATATTCCAGGCCTGCAGACTCGAAATTCGGGTAAAACTCCATGAGCAGCTGACTCAGAAGTTTCACGATATCGATGCTTGCAAGCCGCATGGCGGCTTTCCCGTAGCTCAGCTTCGTGAAACCGAAGAGGTCATTGATCAGCTGCTGCAGCTTTTTGGACTTCGTATAGGCGATCTCCGTGTAACGGCTCCGGGTCTCCTCCGGAAGATCGCTGCGGGAAGACAGAATCTCCAGATAACCGATGATGGAGGTCAGCGGCGTCCGGAGATCATGGGCGACATTCGTGATAAGTTCGTTTTTCGTGCGCTCCGCCTCACGCTCGGAATCCATGAGTTTTTTGATGTCTGCCGTCATGGAATTCAGATTGGACGCCATCTCGGAGAATTCGTCATCTCCTTCCACTTCCACATAGGCGTCCAGATTGCCGGAGGCAATGGACTGCATCGTCTCAGAGATCCTGCTGATATACACAAAAGATCTTCTCTGCAGGAGCCAGAAAACCAGGGAGAACAGGCTGATTCCGAACAGCACAAAAAGAAGGACAGCAATCACCCGGAAATCCGCAATCTCGGAAAAGAACGAATTTTCGGGCTCTGTCTCCTTCACGTAATCCGCTGCCGTCAGAAGATTTCTGACCAGGAAGAATTCCGCGATGCAGGTGATGACGAAGCTGTAGATGATCGACGTCAGCACCTTGCCGCGGAAACTCTCCCCGGCGTTCTGTCCTTTATTTTTCAATCTTATATCCTACTCCCCAGACCGTCGTGATGATCTTGTCCGTGCGGGAATCCTCCTTCATCTTTCCGCGGAGACGCCGGATATGCACCATGACAGTATTGTTCGCTTCGTAGACTTTTTCGTTCCAGACCTTCTCGAATATCTCATCCGTGGAAAACACCTTGCCCGGATTGCTGGCAAGCAGAAACAGGATATCAAACTCGATCGGCGTAAGGCGGATCTCCTCTCCGTCCACCATGACCCGGTGATTGTCGCGGTTGATGACCAGTCCGCGCACGGAGATCTCATTCTTCTGCTTTTCCTCGGCTCCGCCGTTCGGGTTCAGCTGCATGTAGCGGCGCAGCTGGCTCTTGACGCGCGCCGTGAGCTCCAGCGGGTTGAAGGGCTTCGTAACGTAGTCGTCCGCGCCGGTACCGAGTCCCCGGATCTTGTCGAGATCCGTGCTCTTCGCGCTGAGCATAATGATCGGAATGTTCCTGCTCTTCCGGATCTGCTCACACATCTCAAGCCCGTTCATACCGGGCATCATGATGTCCAGGAGGACCAGGTGGACCTCCTCCCGCTCCAGGATATCCAGACCTTCCTGGGCGTTCTTTGCCTTCAGTACGCGGTAACCGTCGCTGACCAGATAGATCTCCACCAGCTCCGCGATCTCTTTCTCATCATCCACTACAAGGATCGTTGTCTGTGCCATATTGCTCCTTTCCGGATCAGACCTTGAATCGGTATCCGACGCCCCAGATCGTTTCGATATACTGAGGCTTTGCGGAATTCAGCTCCACCTTTTCCCGGATCTTCTTGATGTGGACCGTCACAGTCGCAATGTCTCCGACGCTCTCCATCCCCCAGATCTCCCGGAACAGCTCATCCCTGGAATAAACATGATTCGGGTTCGCAGCGAGGAAAGCCAGCAGGTCGAACTCCCTGGCAGTAAGGTTTTTCTCTTCTCCGTTCACCCAGACCTTCCGCGCGGTCCTGTCGATCTTCAGGCCCCGGATCTCGATGATCTCATTTTTTCCGGAACCGATCAGTCTCTCATAACGGTTCAGGTGCGCCCGGACACGGGCTACCATCTCCCCCGGAGAGAAGGGCTTGGTCATATAGTCGTCGGCCCCGAGCCCCAGGCCCCGGATCTTGTCGATGTCCTCATGCTTCGCGCTGACAATGATGATCGGCGTATTCTGCTTTTCCCGGACCTTGCGGCAGATGTCGAATCCGTCCGAGCCCGGAAGCATGAGATCCAGGAGGATCAGGTCATAGCCTCCCCCCAGTGCCTCCTCCAGTCCTTTCGTCCCGTCTTCACAGATCGTCACTTCAAAGCCGTTCAGCTCCAGATAATCCCGCTCCAGCTCTGCAATGCTCTTGTCATCTTCAATAATCAGGATCCTGCTCATCTCATATTTCCTTTTCCAGATATTTGCGGAGAGAGAAGATAATGGTCGTTCCCTTCCCTGCCTCACTGCGTGCCCAGACTCTTCCTCCGTGGTCCTCGATGATCTTCTTTACAATGGAAAGACCGATGCCGCTGCCGCCTTTCCGGGAAGTGCGGGAAGCGTCCGCCCGGTAAAAGCGGTTGAAGATGTTCGGCAGGTCTTCCTTCGAAATTCCCTGTCCGTTGTCGCGGATCTCCACCCGGACAAAATCCCCGTCGTCCAGGAGCGTCAGGGAGATCTCCCCGTTTTCCTTGTCGTTGTACTTGACGGAATTGCTGATGATGTTGTTGACGACCCGCTTCATCTGCTCCACGTCGGCAATGACCAGGACATCGTCCGGCACATTGCCGGTGTATGTGAAACGGATCCCTGTGGTCTCCATCTCCATGCCGACCTCGTCCGCGCAGTCCCGGAAGAACTCCGCGATATGGATCTTCGCGAAGTTGTAGGGGACCCGGTTCGCGTCGATCTTCGTGTAGAAGGTCAGCTCGTCGATCAGGCGGTCCATATCGTTGGCCTTGTTGTAGATGGTCCGGATGTAGCGGTCCAGCTGCTCCGGGCTCCGCGCCACTCCGTCCAGGATCCCTTCGACATAGCCCTTGATCGATGTGATCGGCGTCTTCAGGTCGTGGGTGATGTTGCTGATCAGTTCCTTATTGTCGCGGTCAGACTGCAGTTTCTCCTCCTGATTCTCCTTCAGGCGGATCCGCATCTCCTCGAAGTCCTCCATCAGCCGGCGCACCTCGCTGCTGTCCACATCCTCCGCGTCAAGCACCTGGTCCAGGTTCCCTTCCTTGATCTCCTTCACTGCCTGCTGGAGCTTTTCCAGCGGACGGATGATCCCGCTGTAGACCCAGAATGCCATCGAAAAAGAGATGATAACGAGGACAGCGATTCCCGATATGAGCACCTGCGTGGTCAAGTAGGAATCGCTGTTCTTCCAGATCCCCAGGATAAATAGCGCCATGGGAATGATGATGATCATCAGGACCGAACCGAACAGTCGAATTCTGGTCTGTTTCACAGACAGCCCCTCCGAATATAGAGATACAGTTACAGCCCCCGTAGAATGCTGTACTTATTTCAGATACTTTTTCAGTTTCTCCGCGCGGTCCGTTTTCTCCCAGGGAAGATCCAGGTCGTCCCTGCCGAAATGGCCGTAGGCCGCCGTCTGGTGATAGATCGGACGGCGCAGGTCCAGCATGCGGATGATGCCGGCCGGCCGGAGATCGAACTCCTTCCGGACCAGGCTGCAGAGTTCCTCATCGCTCAGTTTTCCTGTCCCGAAGGAGTTCACGGAAACCGAGGTCGGTGTCGCCACACCGATCGCGTAGGACAGCTGGATCTCCACGGTGTCCGCGAGTCCCGCTGCTACCAGGTTCTTTGCCACATAGCGCGCAGCGTAAGATGCGGAACGGTCCACCTTTGTCGGATCCTTGCCGGAGAAAGCGCCGCCGCCGTGCCGCGCGTAGCCGCCGTAGGTATCGACGATGATCTTCCGCCCGGTCAGGCCGGAATCGCCGTTCGGGCCGCCGATCACGAACCGGCCGGTGGGATTGATGAAGAATTTCGTGTGGCCGTCGATCATTTCCTTCGGAAGGACCGCGTCGAACACATACTTCCGGATGTCCTCGTGAAGCTTTTCCTGGGTGACCTCCGGATCATGCTGCGTCGAGAGCACGACCGCGTCCAGACGCGCCGGCTTTCCTTCTTCGTCGTATTCCACCGTGACCTGGCTCTTGCCGTCAGGGCGCAGATAACTCAGGATCCCTTCCTTGCGGACTTCCGTCAGCCTTCTGCAGAGCCGGTGCGCCAGCGAGATCGGATAAGGCATCAGTTCCTTCGTCTCCCGGCACGCGAACCCGAACATCAGGCCCTGGTCCCCGGCGCCCATGTCCAGCGCCTTGTCTCCTCCGTCGTCGTGCTCTCTGGCTTCCAGTGCCAGATCCACGCCCATCGCAATGTCCGGGGACTGCTGGTGCAGCGCCGTGAGAACTGCGCAGGTATCACAGTCAAAGCCGTACTTCGCGCGGGTGTAGCCGATCTCCCGGACCGTTTCCCGGGCGATGGTCTGATAATCCACCTGCGCGTTGGAAGTGATCTCACCCATCAGAACGATCAGTCCGGTGGTGGTGCTGGTCTCACATGCGACTCGGCTCATGGGGTCCTGCGCAAGCAGAGCGTCCAGGATCGCATCCGAGATCTGGTCGCAGATCTTGTCCGGATGTCCTTCCGTGACAGACTCAGACGTAAACAGTCTTCTTTCCATAGTTCTTTTGTCCTTCTCTCTTTCAGTCTGCAGTATTGCGCATGAATTCCCGGATCTCTTCGTCACTGTTGACGAGGGCGATCTGTGCGCCGAGATTCCGGAGCTTCTGTTCAAAATGTTCATATCCGCGCTGGATATATTCGATGTCCGAAAGCACCGTATAACCTTCCGCCGCCAGGCCGGCCATGACAAGCGCCGCGCCGGCACGGAGATCGCATGCCTTGATCTGCGCGCCCTTCAGTTTTTCCACGCCGGTAATGGTCGCGGTGCTTCCCTCGACCTTCGAGATACCGCCCATGCGGGCCAGTTCGTCGAGATAGCGGAACCGGTTCTCGAAAATACTCTCCACGACGACACTGGTCCCCTTCGCCAGGGACATGGCGGTCGATGCCTGAGGCTGCATATCTGTCGGGAACCCGGGATACGGAAGCGTCTTCACATTGGTGGGGCGCAGCCGCTGGGCTCCGACCACGCGGATCGCGTCGTCGAATTCCCAGATGATGCATCCCATCTCCAGAAGCTTGGCGCTGATGGCCTCCATGTGCTTCGGTATCAGGTTCCTGACCATGATGTCGCCCTTGGTGATGGCCGACGCAAACATAAACGTCCCGGCCTCGATCTGATCCGGGATGATGGAATATTCCGTTCCGTGAAGTTTCGGGACTCCGGTGATCCGGATCACGTCCGTGCCGGCGCCGCGGATGCTTGCACCCATGCTGTTCAGGAAGTTCGCCACGTCGACGATGTGAGGCTCCTTCGCGGCGTTCTCAAGGATGGTCCGGCCTTCCGCAAGGGCTGCCGCCATCATGATATTGATCGTCGCGCCGACGGACACGATATCCAGATAGATATGGCTGCCTGTCAGCCGCTCTGCCCTGGCGGAAAGCTTGTCTCCGTCCACGACGCATTCCGCGCCCAGAGCCCGGAAGCCTTTCAGATGCTGGTCGATGGGACGGGCGCCGATGGCGCAGCCGCCCGGAAGCGGAACGTTGGCGCGCTTATATTTTCCGAGAAGCGCACCGATCAGATAATAGGACGCACGGATCCGCCGCATGTTCTCGCTGTGTACATCCACGCCGCTGACGGTACTTGCATTGATCCTGACCGTGTTCCGGTCGATCCGGTCGATGGTCGCGCCGATCTCCCGGATCGCGTCCAGCATGACATTAATGTCCCGGACATCCGGAAGATTCTCGATCAGCACATTTTCATCCGTCATGACTGCCGCAGCAAGAATACCGAGTGCTGCGTTCTTCGCGCCGCTCACGTTCACTTCCCCGTTCAGGGGTCTGCCGCCCTTCATGATATATTGAGCCATAATACTCCTTTTCAGGGCACCCACCCTCTGGCTGCCCATCTGCCCGCATACCGATCTGCGGGCATGATTATGTTAAATTATAACACAGGCATAATTATTCGTAAACCACGGCAATTGCCGGTCACGAGCCTGACAGAATGCAGCAGAAATCGTTTCTCCCCTCTGAGAACAGACTTTCCGCGTCGGCTCTCGAAACTCTGGTGTAGCTTCCGTCCGAGATCCGGAACACGGACACCGCAGCCTGGTCATAGGCATAGATCACCACCGGATCCCCTTCCGCGGCCCACGCCAGCACCGGCATTCCGCGGCTTACGAAATAGAGCACGCACCTTAAGTCGGCGCCGTAGAGATCCTTTGCCGTCCCCTCCGACCGTGCGGCGGCAAGAGCGCCCGCCGCCGTGTCCGGATTCCGGAGCGTCCGGATGGCAGAGGTCGCGGCTCTGCAGTAGAACAGCTTCCCGTTGTGGCGCACGTAGCCCATCTCCCGGTATGCGGTGTTGACAGCATCGCCCGCGGAGGAATAGATGCCGAGCATCTTTCCCCGGCCGTATGCGATGTACTTCTGGCGGATACCGCCCTGGTCAGGCAGCGACAGATGCGCCGCGTCCGAGGTGTTCACCGCCGCCGAGGAGATCACCCGCACGTTCTTCCCGGAAAAACCGTGGGGGAAGGGGATCACATAGGTCTTCTCCCGCAGCTCCGTGTTCTCGGAAGCCACCTGCGGCACGCTTTCCGCGGGGACGTTGCAGACAATAGTGTCGGTGCCTGCCTTCCGGAAACTGTGCTCCCCGGTCTTCCTGACCCGGGAAAGATGGATCCGGCTGTCCAGCACCTCCACGTCGGATATGCAGTAACCGGGCTCCTCATAGTGTTCCTGGGAGACCAGTGCATCGTCCACGATCTCCACCGCGGTGAAGGGAAGCTCCCTGACCGTCCCGTTGATTTCCCAGGTATTCTCCGATTCGGCGATCCCGACGGCAAGGTCGCGGTCGATGTAGCCGACGGGCTTCAGGATCTGCCCTGCGCCGGAATTCAGCTCCTTTTTGGAACCGGTGTCCAGGTTCATCATGTGGACCACCGGGGATCCGAAACTGTCCGGCGTATCCTGCCATGCAATGTCCTTCTGAAGGGCATTTACGGCATAGGACCCATCCCGCAGACCGCTGCTGACCACGAGGTACTCGTTGCTCTCCGGGTCCAGGCCGTAGAAAGCGGAGCCCAGCTTGAAATAGACCATTCCGTTCCCGCCGCGCACGGCAAGGGTATCCATGTCCGAGAGCAGGTTCTCCGGACTCATGCTGCAGGGAATGAACGTGAGCTCCGTGACCGTGTTCGCCGTGCTGTCATAGCGCATCAGGCAGAGACCGGTCTCCCCCTCATGCTCTCCGCGGTTCATATATCCGCCCGCAAGGAACAGAAGGCCGCCGTCGTCCGTGCACTCCAGGATCCGCAGGCGGTATTTCTCATAATCGCACCGGAGATCCGGCTCCGTCCCGCTCCGGAAGGAAAACACGCGCACACAGCGGTTCCGGTTTCCGTCCGCAAGCCAGAGATCCCCGGTGGTCACAAAAGCAGTGAACCGGCCTTCCGGTGACGTCACAGACTGCAGAGCGTCGTCTCCGCTGATACCCAGAACGATCTTTCCTCCGGAAAAGCAGCCCGTCCCGCCGAGGAAGATTTCCCGCATTCTGCGGGTATAATCCATCATGTAAAGGCGCTCCGGCCCGCGGCGCATCACAAAGTCTTCGCAGATCCGGAAGCGGACGGTGCGGTTCTCCGCATCCTTCCCCTCCGCTGTGAAGATGCGCCGCAGCACGCCCATGCTGCCGTTGTATTCCAGCAGGCGGAGATCCGCCTCCCCCACAGGGGTCAGATCCAGCTTCCCGTAGGTCAGCTGGCTGTAGTTCGATTTCAGGTTGACAGTCCCGAGGGTCGTGTTGTCTCCGGTCTCATTCGTCTCGAGAAACGCAGTGTTCTCCCTGGCCGTCTCATAGTCAAAATTCCGGACGGAAAACTCCTCCGCCAGAGCGAGCATTTCCGCCGCGCGCCCGGTCTCGTCCATCGTGATCCGGGCGTAATAGTAGACATCTCCCATTTCCGCCGTGGTCAGGATGATCTCCAGCTGGTATTCGCTTCCGGCGCGGACGATGTTTTCGACCGGCAGCACTGCCGACAGGCCGCGCTCCGTCTTCGATGTCTCCTGTACATCCTTCCGCTCGATCAGGTCCTTCCCGTCCGAGGAACGGACCTCGTACCGCACTCCGCGGATCTGCAGAGATCCGTCCTCAATGTCCAGCGTAAGATTCCGGTCCTCCGGCAGGATGATCAGGGTATCCGCTGCGGGATCCTCTGCGGAAGCAGCGCGGAGTCCGCGCATGACGTCGATCCGCTTTCCGCAGCTTTCCGCCCAGATGACCGGGAGCCGCGGCGTTTCCAGCGCGGTGCGGACCGCCTGCCCGGATGCGTCCCCGGTCTTCTGGGAACGGTAAAAGAAGCCCGCCAGCGCAGCCGCGAACAGAAGGATCAGGATCGGGATCCGGTATTTCAGCTGTCTCAAGAGCCTCTCTCCTTTCTAATATTTATCCGACATATTCTTTTTCAGCGTTATTTTCTTGACCCGTGTTGATTTTATCACTTTACGATGGTATACTGACAACCGTTAATCAACAAAGGAGGGCCATTATGGCTGCTGAAAATATGGACCGCCGCGTCCGCAAGACCCGTACCATGCTTCGTCTCTGTCTCGCGCGTCTCCTGAAGGAAAAAAAGATTCAGGAGATCAGCGTCAAGGAAATCTCAGAGATGGCCGACATCAACCGCGGCACATTCTATCTGCATTACCGTGACGTCTATGACCTTCTGGCCAGCATCGAGGACGATATGTTCCGCCAGTTCAACGGGATCCTGGAGCGGAACACCCCGTCCGGCGAGATCACCGAACGCCCGAGCCGGCTGATCCTGGAACTGTTCTCCTTCATCCGCGAGAACGCGGATCTCGCCCAGATACTCATGGGTCCGAACGGAGACATCCAGTTCCTGAACCAGCTCAGGAAAGTCTTCAAGGACCGGATCATGGTCCCCTGGGCGAAGACCCTGCATATCGGGAACGAAAAGGACTACCAGTACTGGTACGCTTTCATCACCGACGGCTGCCTGGGCCTCATCAAGGCCTGGCTTGAAAACGGGACCGATCTCTCCCCTGAGGAGGTAGCGGACCTGGCAGAAAAATTCATCACCAGCGGCACGGCGGGTCTTGTCCCGGAAGAAGTCCGCGCGAAGAGGGAAGCGCGCTGAAGCGCACCGAAAAGCACTGAACCGGATCTCAGGGACAGGGACAAGGGTTGCGGAAAATAGTAAAAGAGAGCATCGGTCAGGGACCGATGCTCTTTTCTTTCAGCTTACACGACAGGATTCCGTGTCGTCAGTTCGCATCCGGTTTTTCAACCTGAACGATTGCCGCCTTCTGCATGGGAATGCGGCAGTTCTTATTGTTTCCGAACTCTACGATCACAGTGTCGTCCGTCATATCAATGATCACGCCGTAAAAACCGGCCGTCGTGAGAACGGAATCTCCGACAGCTACGCTGTTCATCAGTGCTTCCTGCTGCTCCTTCTGCTTCTTCTGCGGTCTGTACGCCATGAAATAGATGATCGCGCCGAAGAAAATAAGGTACATGACCCAGAATCCCAGGCCGCCGCCGCTAACGAGCAGAAATGTATTTATCATTTGAACCCCTCCATGCCTTCAAGTTTTTGATGCTTGTACTCCGCATAGCGGCCTTCTTCGATCGCCGCGCGGATTTCAGACATCATTGTATTATAAAACCAGAGATTGTGCAATACGCAAAGGCGCATGCCGAGCATCTCCCCCGCCTTCAGAAGATGGCGGATATATGCCCTGGTGTAGGACCGGCAGGCCGGGCAGCCGCAGCCTTCCTCAATGGGCCGGGCGTCCATTTCATACTGCCTGTTGAACAGATTCAGCTTCCCGTGATTCGTGTATACATGGCCGTGGCGGCCGTTCCGGGAGGGGTAGACACAGTCGAAGAAATCCACGCCGCGGTCCACCGCCTCCAGGATATTCGCAGGCGTCCCGACGCCCATCAGGTAGACCGGCTTGTCCTGCGGCAGATGCGGGACGGTCACGTCCAGGATCCGGTACATGGTCTCCGCCGGCTCTCCCACCGCCAGGCCGCCGACAGCGTATCCGTCGCAGTCCATCTCACGGATCCTCTCCGCATGGGCGATCCGGATGTCCTCGTAGATCCCGCCCTGATTGATGCCGAAGAGGAGCTGGTCCGGATTGACTGTGTCCGGCAGACTGTTGAGCCGCTTCATCTCCGCGATGCAGCGCTCCAGCCACCGGGTCGTGCGGTCGACGCTCTTCTCGATATAGCTCTTCTCCGCCACGCTGGAAGGACACTCGTCAAAGGCCATGGCGATGGTGGAGCCGAGATTCGACTGGATCCGCATGCTCTCCTCCGGGCCCATGAATATCTTTTTCCCGTCAATGTGGGAGTGGAAGGTCACGCCCTCCTCCCGGATCTTCCGGAGTCCCGCCAGGGAAAAGACCTGGAATCCGCCGGAGTCGGTCAGGACCGGACGGTCCCAGTTCATGAAGCGGCGGATGCCGCCGAGGGCGCGGATCATCTCATCTCCCGACATCTTTTCGTTGCCGGGCCGGACGTGGAGATGATAGGTGTTGGAGAGCTCCACCTGGGTCCCGATCTGGCGGAGATCATCGGTGGAAACGGCACCTTTGATGGCTGCGACGGTTCCGACGTTCATGAACACCGGAGTCTCGATGCTCCCGTGGACGGTCTCCATGTGCGCGCGTTTCGCGCGTCCGTCTGTCGCGAGTATGCGGTACTCATATTTTCCCATGTTTCTGAGGAACCTCCTTCCCGAAGCCGGGGTGCGGTCTGCAGTGAACTGTACTTCCGAAGACAGCCCGGATCTCCTCCTTCAAAACCCTTGATCTACCCTCACGATCCGCTCGGACGCATCTGCGCATTCCGCTCGGTCGAGTGGCCTGGCGGCATACTCTCGGTCGCGGAAAGCGCAGCGTCCGCGGATCGCTCGGTCGATCTGCGATGGTTTTGCCGGAGGAGCCACGGGCTGTCCGGGCAACTTCAGAGACAGCAGATCCGCACTCCGGACCGGAGTGCGGATCTGAATAAAGCTGAAATTCAGTTTACTTGGAAGCCTTCTGGCCCTTCTGGGACTTCTGCGGCTTCGCGGATTTCTCGGAAGCCTTCTCGGCAGCCTTCGTCTCGGCCTTCCGCGCGTCCGCGCGCTTCTCCATGACATACCAGAGGGAAGTCGCGATGGCGACGGAGGAGTAGGTACCGCAGATCGTGCCGACCATCAGCGGAAGCGTGAACTCACGGATGGAGGAGACGCCCATGATGAAGAGGATCAGGATCGCCACGAAGGTGGTCACGGAAGTCAGGATGGATCTGGAGAAGGTCTCGGTGACACTCTTGTTCGCAATCTCTTCTCTGGTCTTTCCCGCGACCAGACGCTGGTTCTCACGGATACGGTCGAACACGACGATGGTGTCGTTGATCGAGTAACCGACCAGGGTCAGCATGCAGGCGACGAAAGTCGAGCCCACGCTCCAGCGGAACACTGCGTAGCAGGTCAGCAGGACCAGGACGTCGTGCACCAGGCACAGGATCGCTGCGCCGGCGAAACGGATGTCCGCGAACCGGAAGGTGATGTAGATCAGCATCAGGAACAGGGCGACAATGACTGCGATGATCGCGTCATGGCGCATCTCGGCACTGATGGTTCCGGAGATATTCTCCGCAGTGATCTTCTCCTGGTTGATGCCGAAGTTGTCCACCATGGACTTGTTCAGCGCCTGGCGCTCTTCCACGGACAGGCTGCGGGTCTTGATGATGACCTCGTTCGTACCCTGGACCTTGGAAGTCTGGATGTCGTTGTCGCCGGTGACTGCCGCGACGAGCGGACGGACCTTCTCATCGATAGTCTCCAGAGACATATCCTCATTGAACTCCACGTTGGTGGAGGTGCCGCCCTTAAAGTCAAGGCCGAGGTTCAGCGGGCTGCCGGTGCTGCCGGCGAAGATGCCCATGGCAATGAATCCGGCTGCGATGACAGCGATCGCAAGACCGAAGAATGCTTTTCTGCGGCCGATGAAATCGATGACCTTTCTCTCCTTGATGTGGCCGAAGAGCTTCTTCTGGTCAAGGCCGAGGTCACAGAAGGTGTACAGCCATGCTCTCGTGATCAGCAGTGCGCTGAACATGGAGACGATGACGCCGAGGCCAAGCGTAGTCGCGAAGCCCTTGATGGTTCCGGAGCCCATGATGAACAGGACTGCCGCCGCGATCAGGGTGGTGATGTTTCCGTCGACGATGGCGGAAAGGGCTTTCCGGAAACCGGTCTTCACAGCGCTCCGGACAGTCTTTCCGAGACCTATCTCCTCACGGATACGGGTGAAGATAATGACGTTCGCATCGACCGCCATACCGATGGAAAGAATGATACCGGCGATGCCGGGAAGGGTCATGGTGATGTCGAATGCGGAGATCAGGCAGATGATCAGGCAGACGTAAAGCGCCAGTGCCAGAGCTGCCGCAACACCCGGGACCCAGAATATCGCGATCATCAGGGCCGCGATGGCAGCGATCGCGACCGCGCCCGCCTGGAGGCTGGTGCTGATGGCGCGCTGTCCCAGCTGTGCGCCGACGACGTTGGAGCGCATTTCCTCAAGCTCCAGCTTCAGGGCACCGATACGGATGGTGGAAGCAAGAAGCTCAGCTTCCTGATAATCGGCCATGCCGTCGATGGTGCACTGTCCGCCGGTGATCGGCTCACGGACGGTCGGATTGGAATACATGATGCCGTCATAGACGATGGCAATGCGCTGTCCGACCAGACGGGTCGTCGCCTCCGCGAACTTCTTGGTGCCCTCGTCTCCGAAGGACAGCTCGACGACAAACTCGTTGACGCCGGTGGTACGGTCCTGCATCTGTCCGGCCTGGGCGCTCTTCACCTGGTCGCCGGTAAGGATGACCGTGCCGTCCGGCTCGATGAACTGCAGGGATCCGGGCTTGCCCAGTTCCTCAAGAATGGTGTTCGCATCGGAAACGCCGGGAATGTCAATGTTGATGCGGTTGGTTCCTTCCTGATAGACCTGCGCCTCATCGGAATAGCTTCCGACTCTCTGCTGCAGCTTGTAGATCGTATCCCGCATGTCCTGGTCGCTCGGATTCGGGTCTACCGTCTGATAGGTGATGCTGACGCCGCCCGCCAGATCCAGGCCGAGCTTGATCTTATTCTGGCTGACCGTAAGATATGCCAGATAGATGAAGCCGACCAGGGCTGCGAGCAGGATCAGCAGACCGGCCGCGCCCTTTCCCTTGCTGTTTTTCATGGTTCTTACTCTCCTTAACTATATAAATCTAAAAATAATTGCCTTTATTTCTTATCCCGTTCCGCCGCGGCGTCGGTCATTTCCGCCGCCTTGATCATGATGGCGCACTCGATCCGTTTCTTCTGCATCTCGCAGCCGATGTCGTAGGCGTCCGTCAGGCTCCCGTGGAACTTGAAGGAATTCGCCGCGCATCCGCCGCTGCAGTAGAACCGTGCAAAGCACTCCTTACATTTCGGTTTCGCGTAGACATTACATAGTTTGAATTCGTCCCGGATGTCGGGACGCGTGATGCCCTCGTCCACATTTCCCAGGAGAAAGCGCTCATCTCCCACGAACTGGTGGCACGGATAGAGGTCTCCCCAGGGCGTGACCGCCAGATATTCCGTTCCCGAGCCGCAGCCGGAAAGCCGTTTCGCGACACAGGGACCCTGCCGGAGATCGATCTGGAAATGGAAGAAGACAAAACCTCTCCCCTCTCTTCTGCGCTTCACATACTCCGCCGCGAGGCGGTCATACTGCTCCATAATGACCGGGAGGTCTTCTTCCCGGATGGCGTAGGGTTCTTCCGGACCGGCCACCACCGGCTCCATGCTCATCTTCCTGAACCCGAGGTCAGCGAAATGAAGCACGTCCTCGGAGAACTCCAGGTTCTCATGGGTGAAAGTCCCGCGGATGAAGTAATCCTTGTCACCGCGCAGCTCCGCGAATTTCAGAAATTTGGGGACGATGATGTCGTAGCTTCCCTTTCCGTTCCTGGTGGGGCGCATGCGGTCATTGACCTCTTTCCGTCCGTCCAGGCTCAGGACCACGTTGGACATCTCCCGGTTGCAGAACTCCGTGATCTCGTCGTTCAGGAGCACCCCGTTGGTGGTCAGGGTAAAGCGGAAACGCTTGCCCCGGGCCTTCTCGATGGACCGGCCGTATTCGACCAGCTGCTTCACGACCTCCCAGTTCATGGTCGGCTCGCCTCCGAAGAAATCCACCTCCAGATTCTGCCGGAGTCCGGAATTCTCCACCAGGAAATCCAGTGCCTTCTTTCCGACCTCGTAGCTCATCAGCGCCCGACGGCCGTGATATTCGCCTTCTCCCGCAAAGCAGTAGCGGCATGCGAGATTGCAGTCATGGGCAATATGGAGGCACAGCGCCTTGACGACCGTCTTCCGCGCTTTGAAATCCCGCACGAACTCCCGGTACGTGTCCTTCGTGAACAGCTCCTCCGCATCGATGAGCGCCTGCATGGCCTCCAGGACCTCTTCGATCTCCGCCTCCGGATATCTGTCCTTCAGGCTGTCCCTGACCGCTGCCTCAGCTTCTTCCGGCAGAGGACACGGACGCTCCAGTTCCCCGACCAGAGGTTCCGCCGCCGCCACGGCATCATAAAACACCGGATCCGCGACATGCACCGATCCGGAGTTTATATCCATGACGATTGCAATTCCATTATTAATGAACTGATGGATCAAACTGCGCTCCCCCGCCCTTTCAGAATGTATTCTTCACAGCGCAAGAGAAGAACCCCTACAATCTCTCCGACCGTAGGGGTCTTCTGTCTTAACTCATCTGTGATGCATGACGTCCATAGTCTGGATTATCTGTTTGCGTTCTCGCAGCTCTGATTTCCGACCGTGCAGGAAGTCTTGCACGCGGACTGGCAGGAAGTCTGGCACTCGCCGCAGCCGCCGTTCTTCATGCTCTCTTTTAAGGGCTTCTCATTCAGTGTCATAACGTGTTTCATAGTTCAGCCTCCTTTCGGTCGATACTTGTGGAATTATAGCATAAGGATTTTCAAAGGTAAAGCGGGAGTTTTATCCGAATTTTATCGATTCTCTGCCGCTCCATCCGCTCTACCGTGAAACGCACGCCTTCCGTTTCCAGAGTCTCGCCCTCTTCCGGCAGATGGTCCAGGTGTTCCATCACGTAACCGCCGAGAGATTCGTAGTTTTCGGACGAGAGCGTAAGCCCCAGCGCGTCGTTCAGATCCGTGAGCCGGATCGCGGCGCTGACCAGGTATTCCCCCTGTCCGGTGCGGACGATATCCTTCTCCTCGTCGGAATCGTACTCGTCCCGGATCTCTCCGACGATCTCCTCGAGGATATCCTCCAGTGTGATCAGTCCCGCCGTGACGCCGTACTCATCCAGGACGATGGCGATACTGGAACATTTCCTGCTCATCTCCCGCATCAGTTCCGAAGTCTTCTTCTGCTCATAAGTAAACAGCGGTTCCCGCATGAGATCCCGGATGTGGAACTCCTTGTCCGGGTCCCGGAGGATCAGGTCCTTTACGTTCAGGATGCCCACAACGGTATCAGCGGTTTCCCGGCAGACCGGGATCCTGGTGTACTTCTCTTCGCGGAAAATGCCGAGGACCGTCTCAAGATCCGCGTCCTCCTCCACCCAGGTCATGTCGATCCGGGGGACCATGATGTCACGGACCTCGGTCTCCCCGAGATCAAAGACGTTGTCGATCATCTCCCGCTCTCCGGTCTCGATGACGCCTTCTTCATGTCCCACCTGGACGATGGTTCTGAGGTCTTCCTCCGTCATGACATCCGACGGGTGCTCCGGTCCGACGCCCATCATGCGGAGCACCAGGGCTGCCATGAGATTTACCACGGCGACTAACGGAGTGAAGATGATCATCAGGAGGCGGATCACCCGGGCAAAGCGGAGCGACATGGAGTCCGCCTCCCGGGTCGCCATGGTCTTGGGCGTCACCTCGCCGAAGACCAGGACAGCAAGGGTCAGGATCCCGGTGGCGATGCCGACCGCTTTCTGGCCCACCACGTGGATCGTCAGGGTGGTGGCAAGGGACGAAGCATACAGATTCACAATGTTGTTTCCGACCAGGATCGAAGAGAGCATCTTCTCAGGGTCCTCCAGGATCTTCAGGAGCACCGCCGCGTTCCGGTCCCCGTGCTCCGCCAGCGTCCGGATCCGGATCCGGTTCGCCGTGGTCATGGCGGTCTCCGCGGAAGAAAAGAACGCTGAAAGCATAAGCAGCAGGATCAGGCACACAAACTCCCTGAGGGTCTGACTATCCAAGGTCTCCTCCTGTCTCTTCCGTCTTACGGAATGCCTGTCCCGCCGTGCGGAGAAGCTCCGATCCGGCGATGAGGAAGCCGCCGGCGCCGATCATGGCGTCTCCCAGATTAAAAACGATCTTTTCCAGGGGGCCGGCCTTCACATTGATATAGTCGACCACAAACCCGCGGAAGCAGCGGTCAAAAACATTGCTGGCCCCGCCGCCGATCACCGCCGCCAGACCAATCTTCTCCGCCAGTCTGCCCTTTTTCCATGACAGCAGATAATACCTGCCGGAAAGCAGGGTAAGAACGAACAGCGGAAATCCCCGTACCAGTTCCGGCCGGCTGCTCAGAGTCCCCATGGGGAATCCGGAATTGTGTACCTTCTGAAGATTCACCTTCTCTCCGGTTCCGGGCACCGTGCGCGGGAACGCCGAATCCGGAAGGGCCTCGATACTGTTTTTCAGGACCAGGTCAAGCACGGTTCCCGCCGCCGAAAAAGCGGAACATACATAGGCAGATCTCATTCTGCACAGCCTCCTGCTGTGTTATAATGGACAAGGAATGCGTACTTCCGGCATGAACACTCAGCGAAGGACAGCGCAGGCTGAAACAAGCTGCCGGCCGGAAGCACTGAATTGACAACAGTATATCATACACAGGAGGGAAATGGTATGGACGAGCAGAAGACTCCCGACACAATGACCACTGAAGAAATGCTGGCGCAGCAGCTGGAATTCCAGAAAAAGCAGTACCGTCTTTCAAGGATCACGGCGGTCTGTGCCATAGCGGTCCTGGTCATCACCATCGGCACCGCACTTCTGATCGGCACAAAGGTCAACGATCTCTACTCGGCCTCGATGGTCACGCTGGGGAATCTGGAAAAGATCACGACCGAACTCACTGCTACGGACTTCCAGTCGCTGATGCGCGATGTTGAAAGGGCGGTCAAGACTTCCGAGCAGGCGATGGAGCAGGTCAATTCCATCGACATCGACAGCCTGAACGCATCGATCCGGAGTCTGCGCGACGCGGTGGAGCCGCTGGCGACGTTCTTCAACGTCCTCGGCCGCAGATAACCTCCCGGTGGTTCTATACTGAAATATATAGGCGGTACCGCCTGTCTCTTTCTAAAATACAACAAAGGCCCGCAGGCTGAACCTGCGGGCCTTTCTTATTGAAGATTACCAGCGGAACTGGAAGCCGCCGTTGCGGAAGAAGTCTTCCCAGCCGTCAAGGCCGCCGAAGCCGTTTCCGTTATTGTTTCCCTCTTCGGGCTTTGCCTCCTCAGTCTCCGGTTCGGCCTCCTTCTGCTGCTGGTCGCCGGAAGCTGCGTCCAGGGTCTCCCTGGCGCCCAGGCGGATCTCGATCTGGAGCTCATTGTACTCGCTGCCGTTCGGGCGCTGGACCGTCAGAGTCACAGTCTCACCCTTCTCAAAGTGGGTCAGCTTCTCCTGCAGCTCTTCGATGGTGGAGACCGTCATTCCGTCAAGCTTCGTGATGATGTCGGACTCCTGAAGTTCGGAGTCCGCAGCCGCGCTGCCTTCCAGGATCCGGTAGACAAAGATTCCGATCGGCATGCTGAAACGCTGCGCCGCGTCACTGTCTACGTTCTGGCCCTGTATCCCGAGATAACCGCGGTTCTCTTCCGCGACCTTGGATCTCGTCTTCTGGCTGGAAAGGGTATCGATCAGCTTCGTCACACTTGAGATCGGGATCGCATAGCCCATGCCCTCAACGGTGGTGTCAACGCTCTTGGACTCATTGATGCCGATGACACGGCCGTCCATATCCAGCAGTGCGCCGCCGGAGTTGCCGGGGTTGATGGCTGCATCGGTCTGGAGCAGGTTCTCGACCTTTGCGTTCTGGCCGGTGGTGGAATCCATCGCGGTGATGGTGCGGTTCAGTGCGCTGATATATCCGACAGTAACGGACTGTCCGTAGCCCAGCGCATTGCCGATGGCAATAACGCCCTGGCCCACCTTCAGGCTGTCGGAATCACCGATCTCGGCGATGGAGATGGCGCCTTTGGTAGAATCCTTGACATTCTCCTTCTTCACGGAGATAACGGCGACGTCCTTGCCGGAATCAGTTCCCTTCAGTTCCGCCTCGACACTCTCTCCGTCGATGAACTGGACTGACATGCTCTTTGTATTCTCGACCACATGGTTGTTGGTGACGATGAGATATTCCTCGTCATTCTCACCGATCAGGATACCGGAACCGGCTCCCTCCGTCTCATACTTCTGGGAATACCCGAAAATGCTGGTGTAGCTCTGCTCTCCGCGCACATCGATGGCGACCACGGAGGGCATTGCCTTCTCTACGATGGCGGAGACGTCCAGGACCGCTCCCGGGGCAATGCTTTCCGCGACTGCGGAAGCCTCTGCCTTCTTCGGAGCTTCGGTCTCTGCCCCTGTCTCGGTAAGGGCCCGCACCGCAGCTTCATCGGCTGCTTCAGTCTCTGCGGCGGTGCTTTCACTCACGACCGCAGATGTCTGGGAAGTGCCGGTCATCTTCGTGACGCCGGTCATCGTGACGCCTGCGACACATCCGAACACCAGGGCACACGCGGCGGAAACGCCGAGTTTTCTCCAGACGGAATCCTTTTTCTTTCTGCTCTCCGGCTTTTCCGGCCCGTTCCCGGCCTGCCGGTTATCCTGCGGAGCCGCAGGCTGAACTCCCGTATTGTCATAAGGCATGTTGTTAAACTGCTGATACTGATTATCTCCGTACATGATCTGTACTCCTTTCCGTTCTTCAGGAAGCCCGGCATCGGTTCCGGCCGAAAAAAAAACGGCCGCCCGGGGATTCGGGCGGCCGGTCTTTATGATTTCGCTAATGCGTGTTTTGCTGCACTTCCGCGCCGCACAGTAAGCTCATTCCTGCGCTGTCCGCGTTCCGCACTCAGATTTCCGGTCCCGCCTGGTCTCTTTTTGTTTACAAACAAGAGTATAGCGGCGGAATGTGACCGAAATGTGTTCAAAATTCGGAAATAATGTGTTTCTTTACTGGGCTTCTCCCGGCACCGGGGAGACCGGGCCCACCACGCCGGAAGGTCCGCTGTTTGCCGGCGGCACAGCCGCCGCAGTGGTCTGGGAAACAGCAGGCGCGGGGACTGCGGCTGAGGGTTCCGGAGAGGAGACCGGTTCGGTTCCGGGTCCCGGGGCAGCTGCCGTGGTCTGCGCTGCAGCAGTCTGCGCCGCGGTGGTGCTGACGCTTCCCGGACCGGAATTCACGGTCTCATCCGTCACGACCGGTCCCGGTTCGTTTCTGGAAGATGCCGTGGTCCGCGCGGGACCGTCCGCGCTGCCGGCATCGTCCGCAGCTGTGGTACTGCCGCCGGTTCTGACGGAGGATCCTGTGGGTCCTTCGTTCCCGATGGTCTCGTCATTCTCTCTGGAAGCAGCGCCGGACTCTGTCGGGACAGGCGCTACCCTTCCGCCGGAAGCAGCCGTCGGAGCGCTGTTTCCGATGGTGCTGACGACCACATTGCCGTCCTCGTCGGTCTCCAGCGGCCCGAGGATCTCGCCGTCCGGATCGTCAAACTCTTCCACGATCTCGTTTCCGTTTTCGTCCGTCGCGCGGGTTCTGGAAGCGCCGGAGGCATCCTCATCCCCCTCACCGGACTCTTTGCTCTTATCCTCTTCCTCTTCTTCCTCTTCCTTCTTCGCCCTGCTTTCCCTCTCAGCTTCTTTCGAAGCTGCTGCCCGGGCTTTGTAGTTCGCTTCGTCTGTCGCGATCCGGTTGTCGATATCCCGGACCTGGCTCGAAACCTCGTACTCCTCATCCCCGAACAGGAACGCATGCAGATTCCGGACATTCGACTTCAGGGTGTTCGGAAGGACACAGGCGCCCTTCGGCCCCATGTTGGATTCCTTCCGCTGCTCCGGGAAGCCCATGGTGCCGGCGATGGTATAATTCCGGATCTGGGCCGCGAGACTCATGCCGTCCTCCCAGGTCAGACTCGTCGCGACCATGGAAAGCATATTGCCTGCCAGGTCTGAAAGCGTCTGCACATCGGCCTGACGCGCTTTCTGGTAGCAGAGCTCGATGATCTTCCGCTGACGGGCCGTTCTGGTATAGTCGTCGTCCATGTAACGGAGCCGTGCGTAGGCCACCGCCTGCACGCCGTCCAGGTGATTCTGTCCGGCATGGGTCAGCTGCACCGAACCGATGCCGGTCGCCTTGACCGTCTCCGTAATATAAGAATTGATGTACTTGAATTCCGCGTCGGTGAGGTCAATATCCACACCGCCCAGAATATCGATGCCCGTCGCCACCGCCTTCCAGTTGAAGGTAGCGTAGTCGGTGATGTTCAGATCCAGATTCTGGTTCAGGGCGCGGACCGCCTGCTCCGGACCGCCGATGGCATAGGCCGCGTTGATCTTGCTGTAGCTGCCGTTCGAAAGGGAAAGATAGCTGTCGCGGAAGACGCTGCACATCCGGATCTCCCCGTTCTCGCGGTTGATGCTGACGATGATGATGACATCGGAATTGTTTCCTCGTCCCACGGAGGAGTCTCTGGAGTCCACACCGAAGGCGGCTATGTTCCAGTATCCCTTCATCTTCTGGATCTCTTCCGAGGAAAGGACCGTGTTCTCGACTTTTGAGGCCTCGAAATCCGGGCGCTGGATCTTGTTGTACTGCTTCAGCACGAAGGCATAGGAAAAGATTCCTGCCAGCACAAACACCTCAAGGATCGCGAAGACGATCAGTCTCCGGATCCGGATCTTTGTGAGCGAGGAATTCTTTCTCGGATTTTTCCCGGTCTTCCAGGCTTTCCCGCCGTTTCCGCCGTTCTCGGTCTTCCAGGCCTTCTCACCGCTTCCGGTGCTGTCGGTCTTCCAGGCCTTCTCACCGCTTCCGGTGCTGTCGGTCTTCCAGGCTTTCTCACCGCTTCCGGAGAAGCCGGCAGCGCCGGTTCCCGACGCTGAGGCGCCCTTTCTCCGGCTTCGGCCGTGCTGCAGCCCGTTGAATTCATTTTCCTGCATAAGAGGTCTTCTCCTCAGATTTCATATCAGTACGCGTTTCTGTTCACAAATCCCTTCACAAAGGTCAGGATCATGATCTTGAAATCAAAGCCCATGGTCCAGTTCTCAATGTAATAAAGGTCATACTCGATCCTGCGCTCGATCGAAGTGTCCCCGCGGAAACCGTTGATCTGGGCCCATCCGGTCAGACCCGGCCGGACCTGGTGCTTGATCATGTAATGCGGGATCTCTTCCTTAAACTTCTCCACGAAATAGGGCCGTTCCGGTCTTGGTCCCACCAGGCTCATGTCTCCCTTCAGGATGTTCCAGAACTGCGGCATCTCGTCGATGCTGAGTTTCCGGATGATCTTTCCCACCGCCGTCACGCGGGGATCATCCTTCGTGGTCCACTCCTTCTTTTCCTTCTCCGCGGTCTGCAGACGCATGGAGCGGAACTTATACATCTTGAAAGGCTTCTGATGCAGGCCGATCCGTTCCTGGGCGTAGAAGACCGGTCCGTGGTCCGTCACCTTGACTGCGATGGCAGTGACCAGCATGATCGGGAAAAACAGGATCAGGCCGACAATGGAGCCGATGATGTCCACCAGACGCTTCAGAAGCGCGTTGTGAAGCTCCGTCAGCGGAACATGGCGGATGTTGATCGCCGGCAGTCCGCCGAGATCCTCCATATAGGGGATCGTGGGGATGACCCGGAAATAATCCGGGATAAACTTGGTGTGCACACCGGATTTCTCACAGTTGTGGACGATCGATTTCAGTTTTTTGTACTCCTCCAGAGAAAGCGTGATCGCGATCTCGTCCAGTACGTTGAGATCCAGGATATCCTGCAGATTTGAGATGGTGCCGATGACCTTGATCCCGTGGTAGTCTGTCCCCCGCTCTTCACGGTCGTCCAGGATCCCTCGGATCCGGTATCCCCATTCCGGGTTCGTGAGGACGCGGTCGATGTAGCCCTTCGCGGCGTCGCTGTAGCCGATCAGGAGGACCTGCCGCTGGTTGAACCCCTGCTTCCGGACCTTCCGCAGGATCTGCCGGACCGCATAACGCTCCGCGGTCACGAGGACGATGCTGAAGCCGTAGAACAGCAGCACCAGACGCCGGGAGAAGTTGTAAATGTACGGGTTCTTGGATCCCAGGTAAAGGATCAGAGTCACGCAGAGCAGCCCGATGGTGCCGGCCTGGATCGTCTTTTTCAGCTCCGCCCGTCCCCCTCCGGTCCGCTGTCCGGAATACAGGCCGAACAGTCCGAAAAGCACGAGCCAGCAGGGAAGAATGAAAAGCAGGGCACGCAAATAGACCGAAAACGGCAGGACGCCGTAATCGGGTCTTTTCCCGAACAGGACGAACCACGCCAGCAGGTATGCTGCAGCGATGACAAGTGCGTCCAGAAGGGTGTAAAGCCTGTTCAGCTGTCTCTGAAAGTCCTTGCCCATGCGGAATACATTCCCTCAAGTTTATGTCTATTCAAGCCATTATAATCCATTTATTCCGCTTTTTCCACGATAAACCGCGGAATTAATGCCTTCTTAACAAATCTTTACTGACTTTCAACTTTTCGGCATACTGCCGGAGATAGCCTCCGGTCCCCGTGATCATCTGCCACTGGACTGCCAGAACGCGGAAAATGCCGGCCCTCGCGAAGTCAGCCCGCCGGACCCGGGAAAGATCCCGGAACCCTTCCGCGGTCCCCTTGAGCCAGGACGGGAGCAGTCCCTTCGCCGTGAAGAAGCAGGCCTTGATGATAAGACCTGCGGCAAGCCAGGGAGCGTTCAGGAAGAGCTGCCAGTCCGGCTGGTTCTTGTACATCAGCCAGATATGGTTCCTCGCAGAGAGGTGCACTTTGAACTCGTTGTATTTTGATCCGCTGGTGGCGCTTCCGTAATGATAGACTTTTGCCTCCGGGCAGTACCGGATGAACCAGCCGTAGAGCCGGGCCCGCCAGCTGAGGTCGATGTCCTCCAGATAGGCGAAATGGGCCTCGTCGAAAAGCCCCGTCTCCTCCAGGGCAGCTCTCCGGTAGATCGCCGCGCCGGCGCAGGCGGAAAAGATGTCGCAGGCCTTTTCGTGCTCCGCGGCCGGCTGACCGTTTCCCCGCTGCCATGCCCAGCCGAAGAGGGAGATGCCGTCGCCCGCATCGTCCATCCTGGACCGGTCCCCGGTCTGCAGCATTCTGGCAGAGACTGCGAACAGGCGGGGATGGGCTTCCAGGCCGCGGATCAGGGCTTCCACGAAGTCGGGAAAAACCTCCGTATCGTTGTTAAGAAGGATCACATAAGGAGACGTGCAGGCGCGGATGCCGGCGTTCACACCCCCGGCAAACCCCAGGTTCTCCTCCTCCTTCAGCATCGGCACCTGACTGGCCTCCAGCCACTCGGCGCTTCCGTCGGAGGATCCGTTCTCCACCACCAGAATGTCGAAGCAGGACACGGTCTGCTTCCGCAGTGCTTCGATGCACTGCGGAAGATATTTCATCCCGTTGTAATTCGGAATGACAACGGTCGCTTTTGCCATAAACTACTCCTTCAGAAGTACTTTTCGATCCCGGGAATATGGTACGGTTCTCCGATCTTCTCCTTGTCGAGGTCGCGGAGGGCGAAATTCGACTTCCGGAGCGTGAGATTCGGGTTGTAGTAGGGATCTCCCTTTTCCAGGATCTCCGGCCAGCGCTTCATGAACGCCGCGATCTCCCGGTTGAAGCGCTCCACCTTCTCCGGCGTGTCCTCCAGACCTCTGGATTTGGATTCATAATGATGGAACAGCGCATATGGGTTATATACCACCAGCTTGCCGGTCTCCCGGATCTTGAGGCAGTAGTCCACGTCGTTGAACGCCACTGCCAGCTCCTCCGTGAAGCCGCCGACCTGATCGAAAAGACTCCGCTTCGTCATGAGGCAGGCAGCCGTCACCGCGGAATAATCCTGGGCGGTCACCGCCCGGTGGAAGTAGCTGTTCTGCACCTCGTGGAGGCCGATGAAAGTGTGTCCGGCGATCCCGCCGAAGCCGATCACCACGCCCGCGTGCTGGATCGTATCGTCCTCGTAGAGCAGACGGCAGCCCACGATGCCCACGTCAGGACGCTGGGCGTAGCCCATCATCTCCCGCACTGCGTCCGGGTTGATGAGCTCGACGTCGTTGTTCATGAAGAGCAGGTACTCTCCCTTCGCGTAAGAGACGCCGAAATTGTTGATGGCGGAGAAGTTGAAGGGGCCGTCCCAGGTGACCACATGCACATTCGGAAGTTCCTTCCGGATCTTCCCATAATAATCCCAGGTCTTCTGCTCTGTGGAATTGTTCTCCACCACGATGAATTCCAGGTTTTTCCAGGTTCCCTTCTCCAGAAGGGAACGGATGGCCGTGTCCAGGTCCTCCGAATGGTCCTTGTTGGGAATGATGACCGAGACCAGAGGTTCTTCCTTCATGCGGAAGAATGTATGGTAGATCCCGTAGTCCACTCCCTTCCGCACGTCCTCGATCTCAAACTGCGGCCAGACCCGCGCATAGTGGGCGCGGATGGCCCGGGCACCGGCCTCGAACGCGTACAGCTTCGATTCCGGGTTGGAGGCCGTGGAATTCATGTGGCAGCGCCAGTGGTACAGGACCTTCGGGATATGGATGATCTCCTTTGCCTGTTCCGTGACGCGGAAGATAAAGTCATAGTCCTGGGCGCCGTCGTAGGCGGGGTCAAAGACGCCGGCTTTCTCCTGCAGCGTGCGTTTCACCACGAACAGATGGCAGATGTAGTTCACGCTGGTCAGCAGATCCTGGTTGAAATCCGGCTTGAAGTTGGGATCGAACAGGGAACCGCCGTCCATGTCCAGCTTGTCTTCGTCCGAGTAGAGACAGTCGCAGTCCGGGTGTTCCCGGATGGCCTTCGCGCACTCAAAGAGAGCGTGCTCCGGCAGGACGTCGTCATGGTCGCAGAGAACAATAAAATCTCCCTTTGCCATGGCAAGGGCAGCATTGGTGTTTCCGGCGATGCCCCGGTTCTCCCCGAGGATCTCAAAGCGGATCCGGGGATCCTTTTCCGCGTACTCCTGAAGCACCTTCTTCGGGCTTTTTCCCGCCGGACTGCCGTCGGCGATGCAGACCTCGAACTTCCCGTAGGTCTGGTTCCGCAGGGAATCCAGGAGCTCCCGGAGATAACGCTCCGGCGTCGCGTAGGCCGGGATCACCACAGAAAAGAACGGCGCATCCGGACCGAAGTCCGTCTCCCGCTGGGCACGGAGTTCCTCTGCCGTCGGCCGGGTCTTCTCGAACCACTCCGCGTACTCGTAATCGCTGTCGATGCCTTCCAGCTTGTTCTTTGACTTCAGGAACAGCTTCTTCAGGCCGTGCTTCTGAAAGTATTCCCACGCCACGCGTACCGTCTCCATGTTGCAGAGATCCCTGATCTTCTCCATCCGTTTGTGGGAGGCGCTGGCCCGCTTCGCGATCAGTTCTTCATTATATTTGATCTTTGCGGTATGTCCCTCGCATTTGATCACCAGCCAGTAGTTCTTTCCCCGTTCGTAGGGGAAGCGGATGTCGAATCCCAGGTCCCGGTCCACGATCTTCTTAAAATAGATCTGGCTCACGTCGTCGCGGCGGGTGGAAACGATCCGGAACTCCATGGGCTGCTTTTTTTCGTCCAGCACAGAATAGAGGACCCCGGAAGCGGGATCCTTTCCGATCACCCATCCGTTGAGGGTGATGTAATTCTCTCTGATTCGGACCACATCGATCTTATACTTCATGACTCATTCCTTTTTGAAGCGCCCTGCCCGGGCGATGTTTTCACAGCTTCCCTGCCCGGAGCGCATTCGTATTATTCCGCGTTATGATCCGGCGTTTCCTCTGCAGGAGCAGCCGTGAAATTCAGGCGCTCCTCCTCGACCACCAGCGGCCGGCGCATGACACGCTGGTTGATGGTCAGCACATACTCTCCCATCATCCCGATGAAGAAGATGATGACGGAGCCAAGGAACAGCACCGCGATCAGAAGCGGTGCGAGACCTGCCTGGAAGCGGTCCCAGTACATCAGCTTCAGGACCAGATAGACCGCCGCGATGATCGCGCTGCCGAACATGGTCACCGCCCCGAAGAAGGTCGCGAGCCGCAGGCCGAACTTCGTATAGGAGGTCACCGAAAGCATCGCCGCGTCGTACAGCTTGTAGAAATTGTTGCTGGTCTTTCCTGCGCGGCGCTTCGGCTGGTCATAGGGAATTTCCTTTCTGCGGAAGCCCAGCTCCGCCACGATGCCGCGGAGGAAGGGCGTCGGGTCATCCAGCTTCCGGAGCACGTCGATGAAACTGCGGTCGTAAAGGCCGAAGCCCGTAAAGTGCTCGATCTGGTCCACCTCGGAAAGCTTCTTGATCCATTTGTAATACTGACTCCGCAGCCAGTACATGAAATGGTTCTCCTCGCTGTGGGTCTTGATGCCGATGGCGATCCTGTAGCCCTCGCGCCATGCTTCCACATACTTCGGGATCATCTCCGGCGGATCCTGGAAATCCGCGGCCATCAGGATGGTCGCGTCCCCCTCCGACTGGAGCATCGCGTAATAAGGTGAATTGAACTGGCCGAAATTCTTCGCGTTGAAGATCGCCTTGATGTGCTGATCCCCGGCGCAGAGCACACGGATCCGGTCCCGCGTCGCGTCCTGGGAGTCGTTGTCGATCAGCAGGATCTCATAATCCAGGTCCGGGAGTTCCTTCCGGAACACCTCCGACACCGCCGCCGTGATCGGCCCGACATTTTCCTCTTCGTTGTAGCATGGAATGACCACACTGATCTTTTTCATTCGATTCCTTCTCCTGCCCACTCCGGCACGACCATTACCTTGATCAGTTCCGGTGTCTTTTCCCGCATCATCTCCAGGCCGTCCGTGATCCGGTCAAACCCGTCCAGACGATGCGTCACCAGCCGGCCCGGACGGATCCTTCCGAATTCCACCATCTTTAAAAGGCGTTCTATCCTGGCCCTGCCGCCCCGGCAGAGTTCCAGCTTTACCGTCTTTCCCGCCATGCCCCGTCCGCCGGAGAATTTCGGGATCCCGATGACGCCGTCCCCCGGATAGTGCTTGACGTTCACCACGCGGCCGATGCCGTAGCGCACCATGTCGATGGCTTCCTCCATGGCGTGGTCGTCCCCGCCGCAGATGATGACTGCGTCCGCGCCGGTCCCGCCGGTGCGCTTAAGGACCTGCTCCGCGACGTTTCCGTCCTTATAACTCAGGACTTCGCTGGCGCCGAATTCCTTCGCCAGCTCCACGCTGACCGGCCGGGTTCCCACCGCGATGATCTGCGCAGCCCCCATCAGGGCCGCCGCCTGCACCGCCATCAGGCCCACCGCGCCGATGCCCAGGACCACCACCGTGTCTCCGGTCCGGATCTCCGCGGATTCCGCCGCGGTGAAGCCGGTGACCGCCATGTCGACGCACATCAGGGCGTCCCGGATCCCGACTCCCGCCGGGATATGGGCCAGCGTCGTGTCCGCGTCCTTAATTGCGAACCGCTGAGCGAATACACCCGGGATGCTTCTTCCCAGAGCGTTCCCGGAGAAGGGTCTTCCGGCATGCCGGTCGTTGCCCTCCTGAATGGAAAGCTCCCGCCAGTCCGGCGTGATGGCCGGCACCGCCACAATATCGCCGGGGTGAAAATCCCGGACACCGGAAGCTGTCTCCAGGATCCTTGCGACACACTCATGTCCCAGGATCAGATTGTCCGGTTTTCTGGAACCGGTCCCGTAGACGGTATTCACGTCCGAGGTGCAGGGCGCCATGGCGACAGGTTCCAGAATGGCTCCGTAGGGCTCCGGCAGTGCCGGTGCCGGCGCCTGTTCCGTGATCACCGCGTTCCCGCGGTCCTTCAGGATAAATGCTTTCACTCTGTCCTCCCGAGATCATCAAGATGGTCTGTCATCAGTGTCCGGATCGAAGTTCCCTTCGGGAACGTGCGCCGGATAATGCCGGCGATCTCTTCCGTATAGCCGGGGGCCACGATTATGATAGTGTCCGCCGGATCCTTCCGGGCGTCCTCCGGGGAAATGATCGGAATGTGGGATGCCGGGGCGATCATGCCCTGTTTGAAGGGCGCGGAGTCGATAATATAAGCGACCTTCCCCTGCAGTCCGGTGACGGCGCAGAGGGTGAATCCCTGGTGGGACGCGCCCCAGACCGCGATCTTCTTCCCTTCTCCCGACACTGTATCGACGAGCCGCAGCACCTCCGCCGCGATGCTTTCCCTTCTCGCGATGAGACCGGACACATCCGGCATGGTCCGCTTCCGGACGATCACGGAGATAGTGTCCCGGTTCACCCTCTCCTTTTTCAGGACGTCAAAGCCGCAGCGGTCCATCAGGGACGAGAGGGTCCCCTCCGTGAAGTAGGAAAGGTGGTCCGGGATCAGCTCGTAAAAGCTGTTCTGCCCCAGAATATATTCAAAGCTCGGGACCGTCACCAGGCCGTATCCGCCGGGCACCAGGTTCCGCGCGATGGCGCGCAGATACCGGCAGGGATCCGGCTGGTGCTCCAGGAAATTAAAGGAAGTAAACCCGTCGAAGGGTCCGTTCTCGAAGACCTGGTCCTCGGTCTCCGGATAGTCCTCAGACACCGTCAGTCCCGCGGCTCTGGCCTTCAGCACCAGGTCGTGCTTATGCTCCATGCCGAAGGCCTGCACCGGATAGTCCGCGAGGATCTTCAGGAATTCTCCCTGTCCGCAGCCGGCCTCCAGGATCTTTCCGCCCTCCAGTCCGCACATGGCGATCCAGGCGTCATACTGGCTCCTGCGCAGGCGGTCCATGGTGGTGGACCATCCGCCGGAACGGATCACGTCCCGGTAATAGGACACCGGCTCGTTGTCCAGCTGGACCAGGCCGCAGCCTGTGCACGCACAGAGGCGGACCGTGATCCCGTGTTCACGCTCCGCGTCCTCCGGCCCGGGCAGATTCTGCGCCGCAGCCGGCATATTTTCAATGGTAAGAAGCGGCGCCTCCGAAAGCAAAGCGCCGCAGGAAATGCATCGTTTCATAATTTAACTCCTGTGTGAGAGCATCTCCAGGATGCCTTCGCGGAAGCTGATCTCCGGCTCCGTTCCCGTCGCCGCCGCCACGCGGCTGATGTCGGGAGACAGATAGGGAGTCCCCTCCGGCCCGGCCGCCCGCTCCGAGAACCGGACGCTGCCGGTCCCCGCCGTCTGAAAGATCTCCTCCGCAAAGGAGGAAAGCCGCCGGGTATCTCTGCTTCCGATATTATATACTTCCACAGCGCCCGGGCAAGCATAATCTTTCTTCTTTTCCGAAAGTGCGGCGATCAGGGCCGCACAGTCCCGCACATGGAGGAAATTCCACTGCTGTGCACAGGGGCCCAGCTCCGCTGTCTCTCCCGCCGCCGCCGCGCGGATACAGGAGGAGACCAGGGAGGTCTCGTGGTCGCCGGGACCATAGACACTGAAGATCCTGAGATGGAAATACTCCATGCCAAGGGACGCCGCAAGAGCACCGCCCTCCTTCAGGGTCCGGAGTTTGTACTGCCCGTACAGGGAAACAGGCCTGCATTCTGCCGTCTCCGGAATCGGTCCCGCAGGCATGCTGCCCTCCCGGACCCGCTCCAGAGTCACACCGTACTCCGCCTGGGATCCCGCAAAGAGGAAGCGCCTGCATCCCATATCCGCTGCCGTACGGATCAGTTCCATGGTATGCGCCAGATTCTTTTTCTGGATCCCCGGGTCCATCCGCCCCCGGACACCGACTCCGCCCCAGGCGAAGTGGATGCAGACTTCCGGGACAGGGATCCCCTGCGCCGGCAGCGTTCCGATCTCTTCCATGGAGACCGGGATCCGGTGAAAGCAGGGATCCTCCGGCAGTGCGCTGAGATTTGCCGACGTCTTCCGCACCGGCGCGTACACCTGATGTCCCCGGGAAAGCAGTTCCCCGGCGACCGCCGCGCCCAGGAAGCTCGTGGCGCCTGTGACAAGATAATTCACTGCTTCATCCTCGGAACGATCATGTTCGCATCCATCTCTTCGTCCGGAAGGAAGGGGACCAGGTCCTCCAGCGGCGGGCTTACGATGGTGCCGTCCGGCATCCGCTTTCCGGAAGACTTCGGTTCAAAGTTCTGGTCCGTGTCCACGAACATCTCGCAGATCACCGGGCCTTCCATGGCCAGAGCCGACTCGATGGCGCCCGCCAGCTCGGAGTTGTGCAGTGCGCGGACATAGGGGAAGCCCAGGGCTTCCGCCAGCTTTCCGAAATCCGGGAAGCTTACGTCGCCGCTGTCGGAGCCGATGCCCACCAGCTTCTGGTCTCCGTAGAAATTCCGCTCTGTCTGGCGGATGCTGTGGTAGCCGTCGTTGTTGATCAGGAAGATCTTGATGGGCATCTTCGCATGGATGATGGTCTGCAGCTCCTGCAGATTCATCATGATGCTCCCGTCTCCGGTCAGCAGGATCACGTCCCGCACATGCTCCGGATCATCTCTGTTTGCCATGTGGGCGCCGATGGCGGCCGGAAGGTCATAGCCCATAGAAGCGATGGCGGAGTTGGAGATGAAGCGCTGGCCCTTTTTGATGATGTAGGCATGGCCGCCGACCACGCAGGCGGAGCCGTTTCCGACCACGGTGATCTGGTTTTCCTGAACTCTGCTGCTCAGCTCCTGCACCACCGCGTAGACGTTGGCCGGGGCGTCGTCCGAAACCTCCAGATGTTTCTTCTGAACTACGGGATATTTCTTCTTCCAGTAGTCGCAGGTCTCCCGCCAGGTCATGCCCGGGAGTCCTTCCCCGTCCTTCCAGACCGGGGTCTTCTCTTCGTCCAGCACCTTGTCCATGACTGTCAGAAGATCCTTCGCATCCGCATGGACCGGCATAGAGACATGGACCGTGAACTTCTTCAGCTCCTCCGCGTCGATGTCGTTGACGATGGTGAAGGCCTCCCGCGCCCAGCCGGCGTGATTGAAGCCCACCTGACGGACGCTGAGACGCGAGCCCACGGAAAACACCAGGTCGGAATTCTGGACCGTGAAGTTTCCGGGACGGTCTCCGAAGTTTCCGGGACGGCCCGCGTACAGCGGATCGTCCGAGGGCATGCAGTCTTCGCTGTCCCAGCCCACCACTACCGGGATGCCGAGCTTCCGGGCGACGCTCAGGAACTCCCTGTGGGCGCCGGCAATGCGGATGCCGTTGCCGGCATTGAAGACCGGCCGCTTCGCGGCGCGGATCTTCGCGATGATCTTCCGGGCAGTCTCTTCGGAGACCGGCGTCGGAAGCGGGGCACGATACTCGCCTTTTCCCGCCTCGTCCGCGGGGACCGCGTGAGCAGAGGGTTCCGCCCATCCGTTCCCGCCGGCCATATAGTTCTCGGGATCGAAGCCGATGAGCTCGTCGGTCTCGATGAAGGCGCCCTGTACATCCAGCGGAATGTCAAGCCAGGTCGGGCCGGGACGTCCTGCTTTCGCAAGCCAGATGGCTTTCTCCATGCAGTAGCGGATCCGCAGCGGGTCGATGACCATCTCACAGTATTTTGTCATGGAAGCGATCGCTGTGCAGATGTCAAATTCCTGGTCGCCGAGGGCACGGACTCTCGCGCCGCGGATCATTGCGTACCGCGCCGTCCAGTCATAGCGGATCTGTCCGGAAATGACCAGCATGGGGATCGAATCCAGCCATGCGCCGACCACGCCGGTGATGGCGTTGGTGCCGCCGGGGCCGGTGGTGACGCAGCATACCGCCGGGCGGTTATGGATCCGGGCATAGCACTCCGCCGCGATGGCGGAAGCCTGCTCGTGATGATTGTAGGTGACCTCCAGGCCCGGCTCATGCCCCAGCGCGTTGTTGAGATGCATGGCGCCTCCGCCGACCACACTGAACGCGTGGATGATCCCGCTCTCCACCAGCTTCCGGGAGATGTAATTGCTGAGTTTGATCCTCATGAACGGCCCTCCTGTATATATTGAGATTTCGCATTCTGTTCCGGATGCGGAACTGATTTACATAAAAATAATCTTATTTTAGTATATCCTATCAGGGGGTTCCGCGCAACTTCTGACGGCCGCCGTCAGCTTTCTTACAATGTTCTTACACTCTCTCAAACCCCCTTTTCAGCCCCGGAAATATGAGATAGAATGTGAACACATTAAATGAGAATTACTGCTTGTAATTATTATGCCTGAATTTCAGGGAAAGGAGGTCTGCAAGATGTTTTTACGAAAACTGAAAACTGTGCTTCTGCTTGCAGCCGCCATTTCCATGACGTTCTCCGCACCTGCACTCGCCATGCATGACGTTCTGGACAGCGACAGCTACATTCTGGAAAAAAAAGACGGCGAGTGGTTCTGCACTGACCTGGAAGGCGAACCGCTGACCGGCTGGGTCGAGGATGAGGATGAGAACATCTTCTACTTCGAGGATGGCGAGATGGACCGTGGATGGGACAAGATCAAAGGCGAATGGTACTATTTTGATCCCGAGACCGGCATTCTCGCGACAGACACCCGGGTCCTGAACTATGATGTGGACGAGGACGGCCGGATGGTAAAGATCCACGAGTGGTAAAACAAAATACCGGATTCTGAGGACTTCCGCCTGCGGAAGTCCTTTTTCGTGCTGTTTGGCACTGTCATGCGCCTTCGTTTGCGGTATAATAAGACCGGCAGCACCGCTTCCGGCCTTGTCCGGACACGGACCGTCCCCCAGATTTTCCAAAGAAAGAGGTAAATGCAGATGGCTACAGAGAGCAGAGAAGGATTGCTGGAACGTCTCTTTCATCTGAAAGAGCACGGGACCACAGTAAAGACAGAATTTATCGCCGGAATCACCACCTTCATGACCATGGCCTACATTCTGGCCGTCAACCCCGGGATCCTGAGCGCAGCCGGAATGGACCGCGGCGCGGTTTTCACCGCAACGGCACTGGCATCCATGCTCGCCAGCATCCTGATGGCAGCCCTCGCGAACTATCCCTTCGTTCTTTCCGCAGGCATGGGCCTGAACGCCTACTTCGCCTACACCGTCGTCCTGCAGATGGGCTACACCTGGCAGATGGCGCTGGCGGCAGTCTTCGCGGAAGGTATTCTGTTCATCGTCCTCTCCCTGACCAACGTCCGGGAAGCGATCTTCAACGCCATCCCCCTCTGTCTGAAACGGGCCGTGTCCACCGGCATCGGCCTCTTTATCGCCTTCCTGGGCCTGCAGAACGCGAAGATCGTCGTGGACAGCGCAACGCTGGTCACCATCTATCCCTTTAAGTCTTCCATTGACAACGGGACCTTCCGCACGGAAGGCATCACCGTGGTCCTCGCCATTCTCGGCATTCTGATCACTGCCTTCTTCATGGTAAAGAACATCCAGGGCAGCATCCTGTGGGGCATCCTCGCCACCTGGATCCTCGGGATCATCTGCGAGCTCACCGGTCTCTACACCCCTGATCCGGCCAACGGCATCTACAGTGTTCTCCCGGATCTCTCCGCCGGTTTCTCCATCCCGTCCATGGCACCGACCTTCCTGAAGATCGATTTCTCCCGGGTCGTGTCGCTGGAATTCCTGACGGTCATGTTCGCGTTCCTCTTCGTCGACATGTTTGACACTCTGGGCACCCTGATCGGCGTTGCCTCCAAGGCAAACATGCTGGACAAGGACGGACGCCTGCCGAAGGTCCGCGGCGCCCTGATGGCCGATGCTGTCGGCACCTGCGCCGGCGCTCTGTTCGGCACTTCCACCATCACCACCTTCGTAGAGAGTGCTTCCGGCGTCGCTGCCGGCGGCCGGACCGGTCTGACTTCAGTGGTCTCCGGAATCCTCTTCGGTCTGTCCCTGTTCCTGTCCCCCATCTTCCTGGCGATCCCGTCCTTCGCGACGGCACCGGCGCTGGTGGCGGTGGGCTTCCTGATGATCTCCTCGATCCTTCAGCTGAACTTCTCGGACTACACCGAAGCGATCCCCTGCTACATCTGCATCATCGCGATGCCCTTCACCTACAGCATCTCCGAGGGCATCAGCTTCGGGATCATCTCCTACGTGGTCATCAATCTTCTGTCCGGCAAGGCTAAGGAGAAGAACATCAACCCGCTGATGTATGTCCTCGCGGTGCTGTTCATCCTGAAGTACTTCCTGCTGTGACCCGGCCGCCGCAATAATCAAAACGGCCCTGAGTTCCCCCTTCCAAAACCTTTGATCTGCGATGGTTTTGTCAGGGGGACTCGGGCCGTTTTTTGCTGCGGAGTTTCCAGATACAGTACGCAAAACTGCCCCGTGCTTCGGGACGGTTTTTCATTCGGAATCTGCAGATTCAGCGATTTCAAGACTCACTTGTGAGTCTTGCGCGCCGTAACTGCCGCGAATTTTTCGGTAAATTTCATATTGCCGCATCAGGTCATTCTCTGAATCTGCTTTTGTTCCTTTGGCTTCCAGGATCCTCTCAATCGCTTGGGAAGGATCCAAAGTGTGATAAGGCAGGTACAGGTCTCTGAGTTCTTTCGGTTTTATCTCTCTGTAAATGCTTGCAGAAGTTTTTTCGTAAGTATATGAATAATATCTGTACACATATCCTATCCAGAACATTTCGTTATGCGTGTACTTTTTCGATCCGTATTCCGAAGGACCATATTGCTCCTCCACAAGTTCAAGCAGATCTGACGGCTGCATATTTGATGAAAGAATGCCACCGTTATCCATCCATTTCGCCACTCGGCTGTTCATGAATCTCCTCACGAAACCCGCCGAGCCAAGTTCCGTTTTATCAACAGACAGTTCAAACGTTTTTGCCTGCAGATCACACAGCAACAGACCATCTTTATCTATCGCTTTCATTTTCCTGCCCCTTTTTTCAAGTCAGTATCTCGTCTATATACTTTCCTTTTCCCCTGTATGTGATCCGGGCAAGTTTTACCTTATCATCTCCAAGTTTTGTTTCTGAGGCCCGGAAATCTTTATAGTATTTTCGTTCGTCTTCGCTTATATAACAACGTTCCAGTAATTTCACATGGCGGATCGATTCTTCACTTACAAAAACATACTGAAATCCAAGGTTGGTAGCTGCAAGACAATGCTTGCACTGCTCATCCGTAATTTCTCCATCGATAAATGAATTTATAATCTGGAACATGCGATTATCAGCAATCGGAGCAATGATATAATCACAATCCCGTGAATCTTGCTTCAGTTTTCTTACGGCAGGATGATCACGGTACTTATCCAACGTACCTCTGTAATAAGCAATCGTCATCATCCAGTTTTGATCCACCTCATATTGTCTGCATTTTAGACCGACGTCAACAAAACTCAACAGATAAACTGAAGATCTGTCAAATCCGGAAACAAAAGAAATTGCCTGGTCATACCGTTCACCCGTATAAAATCCTTGTCCGAAGTCATTGTTTGTCCTGCCGGCTCGAACGCTTAATTCACCGGCAATAGCACTTTTCGCGCCATGAAATAGCAATTTATATTGTTTCCCAAGATTCTCGGTCCACAGCATTTCCTTAAGCCGGTTTAACTGTATTTTCTTTTGAAAAGCAAATGCATATACACGCTCCATCAATTTATCGGAAGGAGTTGTTTTTCCGAGCTCATTTCTCGAAATGGTCACTTGCTCTACACCAAGCTGAGCTGCTAATTCAGCTTGCGAAAGTCCGAGGATTTCCCTGATCGCTCTTAAATCCTTTGCAAAATTGCAGTCTACTGTAATCACCTCCTTCAATTTATTTATATCATATTACTTAAACAAGTTCAATCAATTCATTATATCGCATTACCTAAACAAGTTAGTTGCTGAGACCGCGTTTTCCTTGGTCTTGTTGTTTATACAGGAAAGGTCATCTCGAAAAAACGAAGCAGCTTTAGGATTTGCATTCTAAAGCTGCTTTGTCTTCGGTCTGAAGCCGCCCCGGATCCGCTCAGAAGACCATTCCTGCGACGGTCACGATCAGCGGGATGGTGACGATGCTGAGGACGGTGGAGATCAGCACCGTCTGGACAGCGTACTCGTAGTCCCTGCCGTGGAGCTGGGCGTAGACCGCGACGTTCGAGCCCACCGGGCAGGCGGAGACGATCAGGACGGCGAGACGCATATTGAGATCCGCGCTCCGGAACAGGCAGAGCACCGCGAGACTGAGAAACGGGATCAGGAGCAGCCGGACCGCCGCGATCAGGTAGAGGCGCTTCTTCCGGAGCATCTCCCCGAAATCCACCCGGGCCAGGTACACGCCGATGGTGAACATGGCGATGGCGGTGTTGACGGACGCCAGGGTCGAGACCGTGGTGCGAAAAAGTCCCGGCACCGGGACCCCTGTAAGGAACAGGAACAGACCGATGGCCGTCGCGGCGAAGAACGGCGCCTGGAGAAGACGCTTCAGGCTGAAGGCTCCCTTCTCCCCGGTCATCATCGCGACGCCGATGGTCCACTGGCCGATGTTCACGAAGGCAATGAAGGACGCCACGTAGAAAAGCGAACCCTCCGGAAGGCCGGCAAGGATCAGCGGGACGCCGAAAAACCCGGGGTTCGGGAAGGTCGAGGCGAAGGCCTCCACCCCGTTTTTACGGAAGACAAGCCCGGAGACCACGGCGGAGATCAGCATGCAGAGAAACGAAGCCGCCGCGCTCATGGCCAGCGCATGGACCTTTTCCGGCGTGCGCTCAATAAGGAAGCTGTTCACGATCACGGAAGGCAGCGCTACATAGATCAGGATATTCCCCAGCGTTTTGCTTCCTTCAAGGGTGATCTTCCCCGTGCGGAACAGGACGCAGCCCACCGCCACAAGAATAAACATGACCAGGACCTGGTGCACCAGGATCATCGCGATCGAATTCATAAAAAACCTTTCCGGGGACTTCCGGATACCCAGTCCCCTCTTCTCTTTTGTTCTGCCGCCGACTGTCTTTTGTACTGCCAACAATTATACAACAGAAAGAGGGTTCCGACTGCCACAGGCGGACCTTTTCCATGCTATAATATTTTTAAATCAGCATCCCGAGTCTGTGGTGCTGAATCGATGCGCTTATCACATTCCGCAGATATCTGCAGGGGGAAAGGACCAATGGCTGAAAAATACAACATCTGTCTCGACATCGGCGGCACCAAGATCCTCGGCGTCATTTTCGACAGCAACCAGAAGATCATCTACCGGCTGAAGAAAAAGACCCGTTCCGGCGGGGACGCTGCCGAAAACATCGAAGAAGTCATCATCGGCATCGTCGATGAGATGATCAGGGAATCCGGCATCAAGAAAAAGCAGATCAACGCGATCTCCGCCGGAGCTCCCGGCGTCATCAACTCCGCTTCCGGCATCGTCCTCTTCTCCCCGAACCTTCCCTGGAGAGACTATGATATCCGCACCCCGATCCAGAAGAAGTTCGGCGTCCCCTTCTACATCGGGAACGACGTGAACGTGGGTGTCCTCGGCGAGTATAAGTACGGCGCCGCCAAGGGCTACAAGAACGTTGTCGGCTTCTTCATCGGCACCGGCATGGGCGGCGGCCTGATCCTGGACGGACGGCTGTTCACCGGAAATGAATTCAAGGGCGGCGAGCTCGGACATATGGTCCTGGAGCCGGAAGGCCCGCTCTGCGGCTGCGGACAGCGCGGCTGCCTGGAGGCCCTGTCCAGCAAGAAAGGCATGACCGCCTACTACAACCAGCAGATCTCCCGCGGCAGGAAGACCATGATGGAACCCCTGCTGGTGAACGGCACCTTCCGCAGCAAATCCCTGAAGAAATGCTATATCGCGAACGATGCCGTCACGGTCGAGGCGATCGACCGCGCCTGCCATTACATGGCGATCGCCACCGGCAATATGATCAACGCCATCAGCCCGGATATCGTGATCTACGGCGGCGGCATCATCGAAGCCATGGCCGACGTCTTCCTGGAGAAGATCCTCGCCCAGGTGGACCGCTACTGCATGCCCTCCATCCGGAGTTCCGTCGAGATCAAGGCGGCGGCGCTGGGCGACGATTCCGTGGTCTACGGCGCTCTGTCCATGATCCAGGGCCAGTGATCCGATTCCGGGATCCTCACATTGAAAATATCCGTATCTTTTACAATGAAAAAGCCGTATCCTTTCCGGGATACGGTTTTTGCTTTCTGAAGGTATTTTGCTTTCTGAAGGTATTCCGCGGCCGCAAGCATCGGCCGCCTGCAGAGGAACTTGCAGCCTGCCCGGCTTTACTTTACATCGAGATCACACCCAGCACGCTGAGAAGGGAGCTCAGCAGGATCACGAGAAGGATCGGGAAACAGATGTAGCGGATCATGAACTCAAAGACATTCTGGCGGCGGAACTCTCCGCCGTTCTTTTTGACTTCCGCTTCCAGGCGCTTCAGGCCGATCACGCGGACCACCAGCAGGCAGGTGCAGACCGCAGCGATGGGCATCATCACCGAGTTCGTGATGAAATCGAAGAAATCCAGGAACTGCATGCCGATGACGGTGACCGCTGCCAGCGGACCGTAGCCCAGGGAGGACAGCGTCCCGATGGCCACCATGATGACACTCATCAGTGCCACCGACTTGACACGGGTGATCCCCAGCTCGTCACAGAAGGTCGCCACTGCGGACTCTGCCAGCGCGATGGCGCTGGTCAGTGCCGCGAACAGCACCAGCACAAAGAACAGGACGCCCATCAGGGTCGTGAAGCCCATGCTCTCCAGGACCTTCGGCAGCGTAATGAACATGAGGGACGGGCCCGCCTTCAGCATGGCCGGATCCCCGCCGGAGAAGGCGAAGACCGCCGGGATGATCATAAGGCCCGCGATCATGGCGATGCCCGTGTCGAAGATCTCGACCTGGACCGTGGCGTTCTCGATCTCAACGTCATCCTTCATATAGGATCCGAAGGTGATGAGGATGCCCATGGCGATGGAAAGCGAGTAGAACATCTGCCCCATGGCGGATACCAGCGTCATCCAGGAGAAGTTCGCCGGATTCGGCACCAGGAAGTACAGGACCCCTGCCATGGCGCCGGGACGGGTCACACTGTAGCCGCAGATGATGACTGCCAGCACCACCAGCACCGGCATCATGAAGCGGGAGATGCGCTCGATGCCGCTGTCGACGCCCATGACGATGACCGCCATGGTCATCGCGGCAAAGACGAGGAACCAGAATTCCGTCGCGGCCCCGTTGGAGATAAACTTCCCGAAATATCCGTCCTGGGCCAGAGCCGTGTGGTTTCCGCGGATATACTCAAACAGGTACTTCGTGACCCAGCCGCCGATGGTCGAATAGTAAGGCACGATCAGCATCGGGATGATGGCATTGATCCAGCCGCCGAAGCGGAGTCCTGCCCGGTGTCCGAAATGAGCATAGGCGCTGACCGGACTCTTTTTTGTCATGCGGCCGATGGCCGATTCCGCCATGATCATCGTATAGCCGAAGGTCATCGCGAAGATGATGTAGACCAGCAGAAAGATCCCTCCGCCGTACTTCGCCGCGAGGTACGGGAATCTCCAGATATTGCCCAGTCCCACCGATGCGCCTGCCGCGGACAGCACGAACCCCAGACGGTTCGTAAAGCTGCCGCGATTCTTTTTCTGCTCTTCCATAGCTGACTCCCCTTTGTTAGTTATCATCGTACAGCCCGGAACGCAAAGCGTTCCGGGCTGCGATATCTCTGTAATGATGTCTTTTCCCCTGAAACATGCGGAATATTTATTATATCACAGGTGCGCGGAAACTGCCAGTCTCCGCATGCCCGGATCCAGAGGCTTAGGCATGCGCGGTCCTTTCGCTGCGTCCGCGGCATGCCGGGTCAGGCTCAGAAGCGGTGTCCGCCGCCTCCGCCGGAGTGGCCGCCGCCACCTCCGCCGCCTCCGCCGCCTCCGCCGGACCAGCCGCCGCCTCCGCCGCCGCTGCTCTTGCTGGGCGGAGAATAGACCTTGCTGGTGCCGGTAAAGACTGCCATCGGCGCCGCGACAGCCGAAGTGAAGACGATGGAATCCAGGATCTTCTGATCCGAAGGCGTCTTCGCGCTGCCGGTAAGCCGGAGGATCACATAATTCAGGATCATGGCCAGCGCCAGGGCCAGAAGCGCGTTGCTGGCGTACTTCATGGGCTGGTCGATCTTTCTTCCCTCCAGGACGTCCCGGATCTGGGAGTATGCCTCCAGGATACACCGGTGATACTCTCCCCGGGAAGCGTACTTGTACACGTTGTCCGTGATGACATAGGCGTAGCCTTTGTCGATGTTCCGCAGGTTCTCGCCGTCGCTGTAGATATATATCTCGCGGTTCTCCATGTCGATCATGAACATGGTGCCGCTCTTTGTATTCTTGCCGAACAGCGCTTCATAGCAGTCCGCCGCGAAATCATAGGTCGACTGCCCGTCGTCGGAATATCCTGTCGCCGTGCATGCGTTCCCGTACTCCGTCATCGGAAGAAGCTCTGTGAGAAGCATCTTCTCTTCCTCATCGGTCAGGAGATCCGCCGCGTCCTCCACAGTGACATAGTAACCTGTCGCCGGATTCTGCAAAAGGAGCGCTGCCCCGCCGGTCCCGCCGGGTCTGGTCTCCGTCCCTGCGGGGAATCCGCTTCCTGCTTCCGCAGATCCTGAAGCGGCCGATGCCGGCGCGTCCGCAGCCGTTCCCGCCACCGGACGGACCACGCCCAGGACTGCCGTCATCAGAAGCGCGCAGAGGACAATACAGGACATGGCCTGCTTTTCAGCCTTCGCTTTTCCCGGGCCGCGCTTTTTCTTCTGCGCCTTCTCCGCGCCGTCCCCCCCGTTCTTCGGGTTTCCGTCCTTATCTTTCTCCCGGAACTGGGGCAGAGGACGTGTCACCAGACGGTTATACTGTCCGATAAAGCAGCCCAGGGCATAGCAGATGATCGCCAGGACCACAGCCGAAGCACCGTAAAAGATCAGGTCACTCACCGGGTTTACGACCACGACCACGGCTGCCACCGCCACAGAAACACCAAGCAGGATCGCCGGAAGCTCCGGCTTGCTGTCAGTCTCTCCCCAGCAGGTCACCAGGGTAAATACAAAGAACAAAAACAGAAATGCAGTGGAGAAGGGGAAGTCCCACTCCTGGATCCAGGCGAATACACAGACGACGATCGAAACAATGAAGGAGAAGCCTATCGTACAGGCAGCCATGAACAGAACGCCCGCGTCTTTATGCTTGACTTTTTTCGGCGTCCATGCCTTTTCACTCTTCTTTCTTTTCCCTTTCTGCCGGCTTCCGCTCTCCCGGGCGTTCTCTGCTTCCTCCGCCCAGTCGGCAGTTCCGCGTACAAGTTCTTCCGCCTGACGCTTCTCTGCGGCTTCTCTCTCCGCAATAGAGTTCCGGTTCATCCAGCCCTTGTCCAGAATTTTGGCATCCCGGTCCCGGATCTCCTGGGCACTCAGTATATAGATCTCCATCATGATGATGGCTGCGCCTGCCGCCATCAGAAGCTCCGCGGAGGGATGCAGGGTCAGAAACAGATTCAGAAGAAAGAAGATCGGAACTGCGGTGATCAGGCTGATCAGGAAAAAGCGTATGTAGCTCACCGGCAGTTCGCAGCTGACCTTGCCTGTCTGACCGTTGACAGCCGCATAGGCGACACGATCCTCGTTCCGGAAGGACAGGAACCAGACCGGCAGCATGGCGGCGGAGCTGCTCCCTTTCTTTACCGGAAGCTTCCGCGCCAGATCCGGATCCGTCAGATCCAGATCGTAATCATAACCGTCAAACTCATGGAATTTCAGGATCTTCTCCGCGACCTCCTTCGCCGCGAAATTCTCCGCATCCTCCTGATACACCGCGCTGTCCACATCGGCCACGGTGGCATAGCCGCCGGCAAGCCAGGTGGTGGAAAACTCCTTTGCGTCCTTCATCTCGAAGGGGGCAAGCTCCTGGCCGATGGCATCGTCGAAGGTCGAGGAGGCGTCGTAGGGCAGGTCCGCGAAGCTTGAGTCCACGTCACAGGTAAGATCACTGCGGTCAGTGACGATGTAATCCCCCTCCCGGTGTTCTTTTTTCCCGACAATGGAAAACTTGCCCTTGATATCTACATTGTAGAGCCAGTACGGCATGTAGATGGGACGATAGTTGTCCAGATATTCCGGGTCCCGGAACACCGGAGGCGCGTAGATGGAGCGGCGCGCCACGGCAGCGTAAGCCTCCCGGCAGTCCTTCTTCGTCTTCCGGAAGGGGATGATCTTTGCCGGGCGGCGGATCCCGGTCAGCCGGGAATCCAGGACGTTGGAAGCGCCGCAGTAACTGCAGAATGCTGTCGCGTCCGTGTCAGAGGAATACATCTCCGCCCCGCACTGGGGGCAGGTAAAGACTGTGACCTTAAGTTCAGACTCCTCGGCGCGGCTGGCGTACATCTTTGATTCCGGATCAAAACGGCCCCGGCAGGAATTGCAGCAGAGCTTCTGTTCTTCAATGCTGAATTTCAGGTCATCTCCGCAGTTCGGACAGATATACATGCTTTCCTCCCTTAATCAGAAAAACCGCGGAAAACGGGCTGGGCTTTCCGCGGTGTCCTCCGCAGCAGAAATCAAATAGTCGTGTTTCCGTAGATCCCCTTCGGGTTCGGACCGTACTGGTTGTCTCCGGGCTCGCTGTCTCTGATACACCAGACCAGCAGGATGATCCATCCGATGACCGGGACAAAGTGCAGAAAGATCCACCATCCGCTCTTTCCGATGTCATGCAGCCTGCGGACTCCCGCCGAGAGCGTCGCAAGACTCAGCGCGATGGAGACCACTGTTCCGATCCCGTTGTGCGGTCCCAGCAGACGATTGATCAACGCGGACACAATGCCCACAAACAGGGCAAAATACCAGTACTCGCTGCGTCTGGCGCGTCCTTCGAAGGTCATGATCTTCGCGATGCAGACCTGTACAGCTTCCGTAAAACTCATTGCAGTTCCTCCTAAAGCAGTATTCTTTTAACAATATAGCGCTTTTTCGATGAAAATTCCATCCCCGCATAAGGAACTGCCTTGATACACAGAAGCAGCTGCCCGGTGATCATTCCGCGTAAGTGACCTCGTCCGCTTCGTTTGCGTACTTATCCCAAAGGGCGTCGAGCTCTTCTTTGGAGATCTCCTTGCCGTTCCGGAGATAAAGCTCCTCCGCGTTGTCCTTCTCCGGATAATGGTGCGGTCCGTAGGAATCTGCAGCGGTGATCAGCTCCGGCTCTCCGTCCTTCAGGGAATACACTTCGATATGGCTCTCTCCGGACAGGCGGTGGTACCAGGTGACGGTGTGCTCCGCTGTATTGCAGATAAATTTCTCACCGCCGGCGCCGCCGATCTCCTTCACGGTCTTCGGACTTCCCGCGTCATAGACGATCATGCAAGCCTTGTCCTCGGCGCCGATAAAGGATTTTTCCACCGTGGAGAGGAACAGCACGGGAACGCCGTCCCCGTTCACGTCCACGAAGCTGTGGTACGGATACTCCTTCATGAGATCCGCGTCGCTCAGCACCTTCATGTACCAATCGCTGTCCGCTCCCGCCGCCGCGGATGTTTCGGCTTCCGTGGTCTCTGCCGGAGGTGCCTGCGTCTCTGCCGCGGCCGATGTGGTCTCCGCCGCGGTGATCTCTGCTGTCGTAGTTTCCGCTGCAGCTGCCGCGGTGGTCTCCGCCGGTTTTCCGCCGCCGCAGGCGGTCAGCGCGCCGGCGGTCAGCGCCGCCGCCATGAATAATGCTGTCATTACAGAATATTTCTTCATTGCTGAAACCTTCTTTCTTTAAAGGAAGACCCCCTGGACCATCGCTGATCCGGGGGGCTTCTTTTAGCTGTTACTCGTCCCAGACAAAAGCTTCGATCACTTCTTGTCTGCGATAGCTGCCTGCGCCGCTGCCAGTCTTGCGACCGGGACACGGAACGGGCTGCAGGAAACATAGTCCAGACCGATCTTGTGGCAGAACTCGACGGAAGACGGATCGCCGCCGTGCTCGCCGCAGATGCCGATGTGGAGCTTCGGGTTCACCGGCTTGCCGAGTTCGATCGCCATCTTCATCAGCTTGCCGACGCCTTCCTGGTCAAGCTTCGCGAACGGATCGTTCTCGAAGATCTTCGCATCGTAGTAAGCGTTCAGGAACTTACCGGAGTCGTCACGGGAGAAGCCGAAGGTCATCTGGGTCAGATCGTTGGTTCCGAAGCAGAAGAAGTCTGCGTTGGCTGCGATCTGGTCTGCGGTCAGGCATGCTCTCGGGATCTCGATCATGGTTCCGACCTCGTACTCCAGAGCAACGCCAGAAGCAGCGACTTCTGCGTCCGCGGTCTCCACGACGGTCTTCTTCACATACTTCAGCTCCTTCACGTCGCCGACCAGCGGGATCATGATCTCCGGAACGACCTTCCACTCCGGGTGCTCCTTCTGGACTTCGATGGCGGCGCGGATGACAGCCTTGGTCTGCATCGCAGCGATCTCCGGATAGGTGACCGCAAGACGGCAGCCTCTGTGGCCCATCATCGGGTTGAACTCGTGGAGGCCTGCGATGATGTCCTTGATCTCCTGGACGGTCTTGCCCTTCGCGGCAGCCAGCTTCTCGATCTCCGGCTCCTCGGTGGGAACGAACTCGTGCAGCGGCGGATCCAGGAAGCGGATGGTGACCGGGTTGCCCTCAAGTGCTTCGTACAGGGCCTTGAAGTCAGCCTGCTGATACGGAAGGATCTTGTTCAGAGCTTCTTCTCTCTCTTCGACGGTATCGGAGCAGATCATCTCGCGGAATGCGGCGATTCTCTCCGGATCGAAGAACATGTGCTCGGTACGGCAGAGGCCGATACCCTCGGCGCCCAGCTCTCTCGCCTTCTTTGCGTCGGTCGGGGTATCTGCGTTGGTTCTGACCTTCAGTCTGCGGTACTTGTCAGCCCAGTCCATGATGCGGCCGAACTCACCGGCGATGGAAGCGTCCACAGTCGGGATGATGCCGTCATAGATGTTGCCGGTGGTGCCGTCGATGGAGATGAAGTCGCCTTCCTTGAAGGTCTTGCCGCCCAGCTGGAACTGCTTGTTGGCCTCATCCATGATGATGTCGCCGCATCCGGAGACGCAGCACTCGCCCATGCCGCGGGCAACGACTGCCGCATGGCTGGTCATGCCGCCGCGGACGGTCAGGATACCCTGAGCGGACTTCATGCCGGTGATGTCTTCCGGGGAGGTCTCAAGACGGACCAGGACGACCTTCTCGCCTCTCTCTGCCCATGCGACAGCGTCGTCAGCGGTGAAGACGATCTTTCCGCAGGCAGCGCCCGGGGAAGCGCCGAGGCCCTTGCCCATGGGGACAGCGGCCTTCAGAGCCTTCTGGTCGAACTGCGGGTGAAGCAGGGTGTCGAGGTTTCTCGGATCGATCATCGCGACCGCCTCTTCCTCGGATCTCATGCCCTCGTCCACCAGATCGCAGGCGATCTTCAGAGCCGCCTGAGCGGTTCTCTTTCCGTTTCTGGTCTGCAGCATGTAGAGCTTGCCGTGCTCGACGGTGAACTCCATGTCCTGCATGTCTCTGTAGTGATTCTCAAGGGTGCTGCACACCTCGGTGAACTGCTTGAATGCCTCCGGGAACTTCTGCTCCATCTCGGTGATGTGCATCGGGGTGCGGACACCTGCAACGACGTCCTCGCCCTGTGCGTTGGTCAGGAACTCACCGAAAAGGCCCTTGTTTCCGGTAGCCGGATCTCTCGTAAATGCAACGCCGGTGCCGCAGTCGTCGCCCATGTTTCCGAACGCCATGGACTGAACGTTGACAGCGGTTCCCCAGGAGTAAGGAATATCGTTGTCACGGCGGTAAACGTTAGCGCGCGGATTGTCCCAGGAGCGGAACACAGCCTTGATGGCGCCCATCAGCTGCTCCTTCGGATCATCCGGGAAATCAGATCCGATCTTTGCCTTGTACTCTGCCTTGAACTGTTCAGCCAGCTCGTGCAGATCCGCTGCGGTCAGTTCCACGTCCTGCTTCACGCCGCGGTCTTCCTTCATCTTGTCGATCAGCTGCTCGAAGTACTTCTTGCCGACCTCCATGACGACGTCAGAGTACATCTGGATGAATCTTCTGTAGCAGTCCCATGCCCAGCGCTCGTTGCCGGACTTCTCTGCAATAGCCTTGACCACTTCCTCGTTCAGTCCCAGGTTCAGGATGGTGTCCATCATGCCGGGCATGGAAGCTCTTGCGCCGGAACGGACGGAAACAAGAAGGGGATTCTCCTTGTCGCCGAACTTCTTGCCGGTGATCTCTTCCATTTTGACGATGTACTCGTTGATCTGACCCTGGATCTCGTCGTTGATCTCTCTTCCGTCCTCATAGTACTGCGTGCAGGCCTCGGTCGTGATGGTGAAGCCCTGCGGGACCGGAAGTCCGATGTTCGTCATTTCAGCGAGGTTTGCGCCCTTGCCGCCGAGAAGCTCACGCATGCCCGCATTACCTTCGCTGAAAAGGTATACCCACTTTCTTGCCATAATTTATCCTCCTGTGTATTCATGAATAAAACAGATTAACAGGATTATATTATCACAAATCAGGTCGCCGGAACAGTAAAGAAACCATAAAACATACCATCTGAAATACCGATATACTTATACAGAAAACAGAGACCCGCAGACGCGGATCTCTGTCTCTGGTTTCTGTTTCGTACCGGGTGTTTTCCCGGCCTCAGTCCCTGCCCTCGCGGCCGGACTCAGTCTCAGAACGTGAACTTGTCCATGAAATAGTTTCTCAGGTCTGCGATCTTCACGCGCTCCTGGGACATGGTGTCGCGGTCGCGGACCGTGACGGCACCGTCGGTCTCGGAGTCGAAATCGTAGGTGATGCAGTAC
>Ga0256404_1001276_pt1 | contig 62406 bp, 51 predicted proteins | sample RumenRJG_01DNA_FD_185990 | JGI IMG/M metagenome (GOLD analysis project Ga0256404, IMG submission 185990) | Bovine rumen microbial communities from Lethbridge, Alberta, Canada - RJG_01 | ecosystem: Host-associated > Mammals > Digestive system > Stomach > Rumen | place: Canada: Alberta | collected...
CCGGAGGAGATAGCTGCCCCGAAAGGGGATAGCTGTCTGATCCGACCTATGTAATGAATATTAAACACCTTCGAGCATCCTTGTAGTTTCCGCAAGATTCAAGTGCAGTTTTGTCACTTTTTATAATTTTTGACAAAACTGCACGGTAAGGGAGGGACGCCTGATGCACGGGGATGTCTGTTTTAAAGCAAAAAAGGCGCCTACCTCTCATTCGCAATGAATTCATAGGTAAGCGCCAGGCTTCACTAAGATATATTCTGTTATTTGTCGCATCGAAAAGCTCTTTTCCTAATGTTGATAAAACGTTGATAAAAGTCCTGCCCCGGTAGCCGCAATCCCGCATAAATACTGGGTTTTTGACCATTTAGTCAGATGCTGCCGTGGCAGACGAATAAAATTTTTACTGGTTCTTTCAAGGGATCTCCTTTTGATGTACATCCATGTATATTGTTCCATTAGGATACGTTCGTGTCTTAAATGACCTTACGCCACTACCGGGTAGTGCGTATAAACATATTCGTAGATCTTCTCCCGGTAGACCGCGATACTCTTGTCGTCATAGCTCTCCGGAAGCTCTGCCCAGAGAGTATCTCTGATCAGGTTATCGACAGCAGCTTTTGTCTCCTGCTTATCGGTCCAGTGATCCAATCCTTTGATCTTTGCTTTAATCTTGGTCAGTAGATCCACAGAAACCTTCTTGATGGTCTGAATATCCTTCTTGGAAAGATCATCCCGGAACAGAAGGTCATAGATACTCAGCTGCTCATCATTCTCAAAGCCTTCTCTGACATACCGGCGCTCTTCATCGGTCATGTTGCTGGCCAGATTCATCAGCTCCATGAAGGTCTTCTCGATGGTTGCCCGGTCCTGTTCCTGGTTGTATGCCTGAATAATTTCCTGATACCGCTTGTAATAATCAATCCGATTCGGATTCACCGCCATCATTACTTCCAGGCGGAAATGGACCATATCATCCAGATCCTTCAAAAGCAGATTTCGATTCTTCGCTCTGGCAAATTCTCTCCCAAGAAGGTCAAAGTCAATCTTGCTGATATCAAAGCGCTTGGAGCCATAGGTAACTCCGGGCTCTCTCACCTCATTCACCTGGACGTACTTGCTGATGATCCCGTTGATCTGCACCATCAGATCCGTATTGTCCACATACTTTTTCTTCTTTTTCAGTTCGTTGGAGATCGCCTGAATGGCATCACACTCCAGATGCTGATCTTCCGATATCTCGCCCCGGCTAATGTATTTCACAAGACGGCCGATTTCGCCGGCATAGGTCTGGAATGTTTTCCTGGTCTTCAGATCATCACAGACAGCATTTGCCGCTTCCTTCAGTGTAGAAAGGCGATCAAAGCCATTGGCTTTCAGAAGACGGTCCAGCTCAAAAGCATGCTCATGCAGCAGGTCCTTCGTTCTCTGAAGCGTCTCCAGGATTCTCCGGATCAGCTCTTCTTTATCAATCGTCGGATCGGTTCCGCCACGTCCCTGACGATTGGCCGTATAATCTGCCAGTGCTTTTCTCAGAGCTTTTACAATGCCGATATAGTCAATGATCAGGCCATTGCTCTTGCCCTCTGCTACACGGTTGGCACGGGCAATCGTCTGCATCAGCGTATGTGCTTTCAGAGGCTTATCCAGATAGAGGCAGGACAGGCACTTCACATCGAAGCCTGTCAGCCACATAGCGCAGACAAAGACAACGCGGAAAGGATTCTCCGGATCCTTGAATTCCTTATCCAGTTCCCGCTTCACCATCTTCTCCCGATGAGGCCGGATATCCAATCCCCATTTCTGAAAGGTCTGGATCTCGTTCTGCTCCTGGCTGATGACAACGCACATCTCTGTCTGCTTCATCCAGTCAATCTTCTTGGAAATTTCCTGTACTTCCTGTTGTGTCGCTGTCTTTAAGGTTCCTTTCAGCCGTTCAATTTCCTTCTGCCAGTATTCCTGGACATAGTTATACATGCGGACGCAGGTCACCTTATTCAGGCAGACGAACATAGCCTTTCCTGATGTCCAGAGCCCGGAATAATGCCCTACAAAATCCTTAGCGATGGCCCGGAGCCTCGGTTCTGCTGTCAGGATATGAATTTCCTTTTCAAATTCATGTTCCAGCTTCTCTTCCTGATCTGGATTCAGATCGGCTTCTTCCACAGCATTCAGGATTTCCTCTGTGATCTTGGGATTCTTCAAATCCAGGATCTTTTCTCCCCGGTTCTCGTAATAGAGCGGCACTGTAGCATGATCTTCAACAGCACGTTTGAAATCATAAATGGAGATGTAACCTCCAAATGTTCTGGCCGTCAGATTATCTGATGTAAGAAGCGGTGTCCCGGTAAAACCGATTCTGGAGGCAGTCGGCAGGAGCCGCATCATGTTCTCCGCAAAGATCCCATACTGGCTTCTGTGCGCTTCATCCGACATAATGAGGATGTCGTGATCCGGATAGATCGGCTCTGCATCCGGTTGGTTGAATTTCTGAATCAGGGTAAAAATAAAACTCGGATTGCCATGGAGCTTGTCTACCAGATCTTTTCCGCCCGTTGCCATAAAGGCGGATGCCTTGGACTTGCCTAAAAGGCCACAGTTCTCGAAAGTGGAACTGATCTGCTTATTCAGCTCATCGCGGTCTGTCAGGACAACGATCGTAGGCGATCCGGTGAACTTCCTTTTGATCTTCTGGGCAAGGAATACCATGGAATAGCTCTTGCCGGATCCCTGCGTATGCCAGAAAACGCCCAGCTTACCATTGCGAAGCTTTCTGTCCCTATAAGCATCAATTGCTTCATTGACGCCAAGGAACTGGTGATTCCTGGCCATGATCTTCACGGTGTGCCCGCCGGAATGATCAAAAAGGATAAAATTTTCAAAGAGATCCAGGAAGTTCTTCTTATTGCAGATTCCCCGCAGCATGGTTTCCAGAGCTACCTTGCCAGGATCCTCTTCCTTCAAACGTTTCCACTCGTTAAAGAATTCATACTTACTGCCAAGCGTTCCAACCTTTGCATCGCTGCCATTACTGAGCATGACAAAAGCATTGTAGAAAAAGAGGCGCGGAATCGTATCCTGATAATCCCGATAATTGCCATTATAGGCGTTCTCCACATCCACATCGTTCCGCTTCAGCTCTACAAAAAGAAGCGGAAGCCCATTTACAAAGCCAATGAGATCCGGCCTGCGGTCATAGAGATCTCCTTTGATCTTCAGTTCACGGACAGCAAGAAAAGAATTGGCTTCTGGATCATTGAAGTCAATGACCCTGGCCTTCTTTTCTTCTGTTTTCCCATCCGGTCTTTTAACTGTAACCGGAATGCCATCCCGGATCATGAAGTACTTCTCTTCATTTGTCTGAAGAGCCGAAGCCGTTGACAGATGACTGTCCATCCGCTGGATCGCCTCCACAACCTGCTGATCCGTGATCCAGGGATTAAAACGCTTCAAGGCCTCTGTAAAATAGCGGTAGAGAATCACTTCACGCTCGCTTTTCCGGCCAAGGGTCCCGTTTATCCCCAGACTTTCCGTGTCATAAGCAAAGACCGCGTCCCAGCCCAGTTCATCCCTAAGAAGATCTGCGGCTGACTGCTGGATGAGAACATCCTCTGAAAATGCGTTGCTCATGACGTCACCTCTCTTTCACTACCCAATGACCGTAGCGTTTTCCTCCAACACGCCCGATCCTGCCGGCATCTACCAGCTTTTTCATTTTTCTCTGCAGGGTTCTTGCATTCATGCCCAGCTGCTCCGCCAGGTCCTTTTGCGATATTTCCGGTTCTTGCGTCAGAACTTCAATAATCTTATTGCTCAAAACGTCATCATCCAAAACGACATCAAGCTGTCGTTTTGTCGTATTGGATGTCGTATTAGAATCTTCCTTCTTGCCAACAACGCTGGTCTCCTTCAATGTATCCAGGAATATTTCCAGCATCAGTTCAACAAAGGCAGCGCTGTCACCCTCATGGTCTGATTTACCAAGGGCATCGTAATATTCCTGCTGACGATTCCGGATCAGCTCCTCCACAGGCAGCCAGTAAAAGATCTCATTCCATCTGCCAAGAAGCAGACTGTGCCACATTCTTCCCATACGGCCGTTGCCATCCGCAAAGGGATGGATAAACTCAAACTCATAATGGAATATCGCACTCTTGATCAGCGGATGCAGTTCCGATTTCCGATACCAGTCAATGAGGCTTTGTATTTCCTGCGGCACCAGTCCTGCCGGAGGAGCTACATGAATGACCATATCACCATCAAAGACACCAACACTGCCTTGGCGGAAAGAACCATTCTCCTTAATAAGACCTGCCATCATGAGCTTATGTGCTTTCAGCAGATCCTTTACCGAATAGGGATTTAACGTCAGCATAAGCTCATAGGCTTCGTAGGCATTCTTTACTTCTCTGATCTCATTGGGATTCCCCAGAATCCGCTTGCCATCAAGAATGGCAGTCACCTGCTCCAGAGACAGAGAGTTGTGCTCAATTGCCAGAGAGGAATGTATGGTCCGTATTCTGTTCTCCTTCCGCAGATGCGGATTTAAGTTTCCATGGGACAGGACCGTGATCCGTCCAATCTGCTCGCTGATGGCAGCGACCAGGTTCACAATGCGGTCCGTCATATGGAAAGGCGGTTTATATGCATCCATAGGCTAAACCTCCAGTTCACCGGACATAAGCTTCGGAAGAAGACGGTCGCGAGCTTCACCAGCTATTTCAGCTTGTCTGTGACGAATCTCTATTGCATCAAAATATTCTTTGGCTATCTCTCCGAAAATGTTAATGATTTCTTTAGGTGGAAGTATATAAGGGTATGTCTTAAGCTTATCAACTTGAGCTCTCTGTCTCCCATCACTTCCTGTCATTGTATTTATTGCATATTGCCTGAAGGAATGTGTGCGTGCAAAGAGATAAACCATGTACTGGTTAATGTCTTTCCCCCTCATTACAATAAATTCGGTTGACCCGACAGCACCTTCCTCAGAATCTATACCCGTAACATATCCAATTTTTCCGTTTTCCAGACATGGAGTGATTCTCGCTAAGAGCGTATCTCCATTTTGAAATTTACTTCCAGAATTTGACTCTGTTTCTGTAAATTCGTGTGTATCAAGAACCATTGAATTTGTGCTTAAAGCAGCCACCGGAATGCTCTGTTTTAGGCGCTTCTTTGACAGTGTCGTCTTAGGATTAAATTCTATTGCTTCCTCCAACGTGCATTTTTCCCACCCTTCCGGCAGGCCATCAACAATTTTCGTGTCCTCATATCCCGGAAAATGAAGATCCACAAACCACTCCTTGTAGAGGCGCTGGGCAGCTTCCTCCAGGAGCTTGATCTGCTTCTGGTTATTTTCAATGAGATCATCATAGGCTTTTAAAACGCCAGCTATTCGTCTCTGAACATCTAAATCAGGCAATGAAATCTTTAAATTCCTTATTACTGGTAGGTTGACATGAGCAACTGTTGCTCCATTTGCAGTTCCAGTTAATCCATATTGTTGCTCAGGGGATAGCAGATAGTATGCCAAAAAATCAGAATCAGCTATTCTGTGATTAGGCCGAATCAATACCGTTCTCTGTCCTAAACATACCTCCTGACCATCTTGAATAACTGCCACATTTCCAGCAGGAGCTTCTCTGGCAAATATCAAATCACCAGGTTGAGGTACTGCTCTTGCATTTCTTTTGTCAAATACTGCTTTTGAAACACGTTGAACGCCATCAAGTATCAATCTTCCCCGACCTATATTAGGAGTGCGTATCAGCGGATATCCATCACCTTCATCTTTAGCTGTTGAATGCGGGCAGTCAACAATGAACTCGCATACTTCATTTAGCGTCATTAATTTTCTCCCTCTTCAACTTATCAAATTGCTTTTTCCACGCTCTTGACGGTTTACGGCATATATGATCATTACATGTAAAAGCACATATGCCTTCAATTCCATTACTTCCACAGATATCTGGATTATTTTGTCTGCAGCCGAATGTCTGCGTCTCAGAATCGCTTTCATGTAAGGGTGCAGAGAAAGGAATCTTCAATTCATTTTTCATAGCCCCATCTCCTTCAGATTCCGAGAGATCTGGTCCATGAGATCGTTGGATTCTGCCTGAAGGGACAGTAGTTCCTTGTGGATCTCCTGCATCCGTTCCTCAAAGTCCACACCGTCATCTTCCACCGGGGCTACACCGACATAAGCACCAGGCGTCAGAGAATATCCCTTCTCCTCTATTTCTCCTCTGCTTGCAATCTTGCAGAGTCCGGGGACATCGGCATAAACACCATCGCCAAACTTCTCGTAGAGCCAGAGGGCATCCTCAGCAACCGTCAAGATTTCTGCAGTATGCGCAAGCTTCTGATCCCAGTCTGCCTGGATCTTTTTCTTATCCCGCTTACCAGCGGCATCGACATCGGTCTTTGCCTGCTTTCTCTGCTTCTTTGTGTACTCCTTCAGTTTCTCTACGGTTTCTGCGAAATCGTCAGTAATGGCCTCACGGATCGGATCATCAGATTCTGCTTCATTTGCATAATCTGAAAGAGTCTGATGATATTCTGTAAGGAGGTTCTTGTATTTATCCGTTTCTCCCCGATAGAGCCAGACAATGGCATTGAGGTTCTTCAGCTGCCAGTCGGTCCACTCATTCAGAGTCCTGTCTACGACCGTGTAATAATTTCTCGCATCGATGAACAGAGTCTTATCAAGGAGTTCTTCCTTCTTTCCCTTATCGAAGAACCAGAGCGTGCAGGGAAGGCTCTTTGTATAGAAGAAGTTATTGCCGACGCTGACCATGACATCCACATGGCCGGTTTCAATTAACTTCTGCCGGATATCCTTATCTTTCCCCTGGGAGTCCGTTGCAGAGGATGCCATGACGAAACCAGCACGGCCGGTATCCTTCAGATAGGCATAGAAATAGGAAATCCAGAGATAATTGGCGTTGCTTACTTCCTTTGCCTTATTGATACCAGGCATGCCGAAGGGCAGACGATCTTCTTTCTCTGCGGATTCTGCATTGACCTTATCCACGTTAAAGGGCGGATTGGCCATGACATAGTCGCACTTACCAGCCAGATGATGGGCATCGTGATAGAAGGTATTGGCTTCATCACCGGATTTAATAACTCCGGTCAGACCATGAACCGCCAGATTCATAAGACAGAGCTTAGCGTTATAGTCCACCTTTTCCTGGCCGTAAAAGGTCATGGCTTCATTGGCTTTCATACCGGCGTTATTGACAAAATCACCGGTCTGAACGAACATACCGCCTGAACCGCATGCAGGATCCAGGAGAACTCCGCTGGCAGGCTCGATGACATTTACGATCATCTTGACCAGGGATTTAGGCGTAAAGAATACACCATCGTCAGATGCGATGTTCTTGGCAAATTTATTGAGGAAGTACTCATAGATTCTTCCGATTACATCTCCGCCCACATCGTTCAGGACATTGTTGTTGAAGACACGGAGAAGTTCACTCAGAAGAGAATCATTAAACGCTGTATATTCATTGGGCAGGATTCCAACAAGCTGCTCATCCTGCTGTTCCACCAGCGCCATGGCATTATTCACCACTTCTCCGACGCTGTTCAGCGGACGGCCATCGATTCCGACAAGTCCTGCCTTGGAGAGATCCTCCGGAAGGTTGACCAGATAATCGTATTGCGCCTCTTTAGGAAGAAAGAGCGCTGCCTTCTCCTTGAAGTCACTGGCTTCAACGGGCATGACACGGCCATTTCTGACCGGACGGTCCTTCAGGATCTCCTTTTCCACCATTTTGAAACGGCTGTAGGCGTAGCGCAGGAAGATCAGTCCCAGCACCGGCATGCAGTACTCATTTGATGTCAGTTTGGAATTTGCCCGGAGATTATCTGCTGCATCCCACAGATCCGCTTCCAGCTTCTTTAATGCTTTGTTATCCATTCTCTGTCTCCTGTCACTAATCGGATTCCGGTATAAAGTCCAGTATGTCATTCGGGGTACAGTTCACGTTCAGCTCGCACATAATGAGTTTTTCTCCCTGAACCAAGAGGCTTTAAGGTTCCATCTTCTACCAGCTTTTTTAATGCCGCCTCGACAGATGAATCAGATCAAATATATGCATTGTTTTCTCCCAATACGGTTTTGTTTATCTCCCAATTGTAATGTAAAATTGGGAGATAATCAATTTCTTTGGGAGAATCCCGCTTCCTGCCACCCCTTGCAGACATCGCACCAGCCGGCCGCGCCGGAGGCCTTCTCAAGCTCATCCGGCGTAAGCTTTACAGACGTGAACTCATCGCCTCCGGCCGGGTGCACGCAGGCAAATCGTTTCAATGAAACATCAAGCCAGATCGGAATGCCTTCCGGGATGGCAAACGGGCAGACGCCTCCAGGGAGATCACCGGTAATCCGCTCCACGTCATCACGCGGAATCATATGCGGCTTCTGATGGAACTGTGCCTTAAATTTCGAGCTGTTCACACGGGCATCACCGGCCATCACGACGATGACCGGCTGCTCCCCGACAAGGAAAGACAAGGTCTTCGCGATCTCCGCCTCACTGCATCCGATCTGCTGTGCCGCGTGCTCCACCGTGTCGATCGTCTCCTTGTGCTTTGTAATCCGGTCCGCGAGACCGCGCTCCTCAAGATATGCTCTGACTTTTTCTGCTGACATATATTCCTCCTCGAAACCGGACTTCAGCCCCGGCATCTTATAATCTCATCATAAAACTGTGATAAGATTCATCATACCATGAGGGATATTTCCAGGCAAATCTCAGCCGAGATCATTTTCATCGATTGTACTAAAGGCGCACATGGTGGCCAGGGTCATTGCTTGTCCTAATCACAGAATAGGGCCTGACGGCCGAAAATTCCCACTCGGTCATCCTGAAATGGAGCTTGAAGCAAACCACTCGCAGGATTATACTTTAGAAAAATGGCAGAACTGTCATTTTTCTAAAGTACAGAAAGAAAAGAGGTGCCCCGATGGAAATCAAACGAGATCGATACTTGAACAAATTGATAGCCAAGAAGAACAACGGCTTAATTAAGGTCATCACCGGTATTCGCAGAAGCGGAAAATCGTACCTTATTTTTCAGCTCTTCCACAACTATCTCATTTCTTCCGGTGTGCCTGAGGGCAATATCATAATGATTCCTCTGGATGATATTGAGTACGAAGAGTACTGTGAGCCGCATGCACTTTTTGAATTTATCAAAGGGCAAATCAAGGACAAAGAGCAGCAGTATTATGTCTTCATTGACGAGGCCCAGTACGCCATTACAAAGCAGGAAATGAAAAGTCCGGATGTGCCAATTCGGCTGTATGGAGTTTTAAATTCACTTCTCAGAAGAAAAAATGTGGATGTTTACATAACCGGAAGCAACTCAAAATTTCTGTCATCGGATATCATGACCGAGTTCAGAGGAAGAGGGGATGAAATTCATATTGCGCCCTTGTCATTTGCTGAATATTATCCGGCCAGTGGAAAAGACAAGTCAGAGGCATGGAGGGATTACCTTCTCTATGGCGGACTGCCTCACATCCTATCTGAACCGGATCGTGAATCAAAGAGCCAATATCTGGAACGTCTGAACAAAGAAATCTATGTACGCGATCTGTGCGAGAGATATGACATAAAAGACGAAAACGGTCTGGAAGATTTAATGAAGGTGCTTGCATCGGCGATCGGATCACTCTCAAATGCTCAAAAAATATCGGATACGTTTAACAGCAGGGGCATGAAGGGAATTTCGATGCCGACGATTTCCAATTACCTGAGATATCTTCAGGAAAGTTTTCTCATTCAGAAGGCTGACCGGTACGATATTAAGGGGAGAAAATATATTAGTACCCCGGCAAAATACTACTATACGGATCTTGGATTAAGAAACGCATTGCTGAACTTCAGGCAATTCGAAGAGACCCACTTGATGGAAAATGCCATTTTCAATGAGCTGATCTACAGAGGATATAGGGTAGATGTCGGACTCGTTGAAGACAGAAGGAAGGAAAACGGAATAACTAAGCGCAGACAGCTTGAGGTGGATTTTGTTGTTAATCAGGCGGATAAAAGATACTACATTCAATCTGCTTTTGCGCTTCCGGACCAGGAGAAAATCGATCAGGAGCAGGCGTCTTTACTGCGGATTCCGGATTCATTTAAGAAAATCATCGTTGTGAGCGGAGACACGCCTGTGTGGAGAAATGAGGAAGGGATCACCTTTATGGGGATCTTCGATTTTCTCTTGAATGAGGATAGCCTAGAAATTTAACATGCTACTGCGCTCCCGCATGCTCGCGGAAGCGCAGTCTTCAAAAAGAAACTATATACTAATTCACACCCTCACTGGCTGAGCGTCTCGATGATTTTCATCATCGTACCCGCATCCGGCATCGGCGATACCCGGTCAACCTGCTGGAGAACGCCCGGAACGTCAAACTTGTTCACGTCCATTTTGTCGGTGGACACACCGGTCCGGAAGCCGTGCTTCTCCCAGGCAAGCTTCTGAATGTCCGGGTCGAGAAGCGCATCGATTCCCTTCGTGCCCGTATCGTCGAGCGCGATGTAGACATGCGACGACCAGACCGTCGGGTTCGGATACAGCATGACGATATCGTCCTTCAGCTCCTTCCAGTCGTCCGGATGCTCATAGGCAAATTCAAGCAGCTGGCTCTCATAGCCGGCGATCATCGGCTTCGCGCCCATGCCCATTTTCAGGAACTGACTGAAAATGTCCGCCGAGGACGTCTCCATGTACCCGAGTCTGCTGAAGATCTGCTTAATCTCCGGCAGCGCGGCGTCTATATTGTCAGCATCGGCCGTGCCGCCTGCCAGCGTGTTGGCGATCAGGCCGGCGAACATATTGCCGGAGTTTGACTTTGTCGGGTCAGTCGTTCCGATGGAGACCGTGCCGTAGAGCTGCGAAAGTCCGATGTCCTCCCATTTCGTGTCATTTTCGATGCAGGCGAGCAGCTTCTGCATGTCCACATAGGAGACGTCTCCCGACGAGGACACAATACCCTGCTGCGTGAGCGCATCCGCAACAGCCTTGTGTGTGTAAATGACAATCGGCGTGTTCAGGATGATCTCGCTCTTCTCCGGCTTCCCGAATTTCTCCTCGTAGAGCTCAAGGGCCGTCTGCGAGGACAGAAATAAATAGTCCTTCCCGGTCTTGTCCGCCGTGACCATGTCAAGGGATCCCGCCTTGTAATAATTCACGGTCAGGTGATATTTGCTGCGGAGGATCTTCTTGACCTCCTCATCCTCGAGAAGACCGATCTTCTCTCCTCCGACATAGCCGGATATCTGCTCCGTCCGGCTGTTTTTCTGGTAGTATGTATATCCGACTGCTCCGGCGATCACAAGGATCAGAACGATCAGTCCGATAAGCTTTGCCTTCATAAGCTGCTTCCGCCTTCCATTTCCCGCATCTGCTTCAGGACATCAAGCTCCACATCAGTGTCCATGAGCTCGCCCTCCATGAGATGCGTATACTGTTCCGCGAACGTCTTATTGAGCTCCGGAAGAGCCTCCGCCGTCCGCCTCATGACCTTTTTGACCTCCTCGGTCTGAAGCCCCGTGTTCTGCAGCTCCACATACCGGCTGGCGAGCTTTCCCGCGACGTCCAGATAATAGGTGAAAAAGCGCCTCGCCGCGGGAATCCGCTCCGGCTTTTTCTCGAGATACCGGATAATCTGCTCCGCGGTATTCTGGAGCTTGGTCACTTCATTTCGCACACTGCTGTCTTTGATCTGCTTTCCGCTTCTGACAAGGGTCTGAAAATCCTCATCCGCGTCATCGAGGAGCTGCCGCATTTCCTCGCCGCCTCTGATCCGGGAGACGCTGACGTTTCCGATTTTCTTCTGCGGCGTGGTGAGCAGTGAAAGCCCGATATAGGTGCCGACGGCGACAATGCCTGCCATCAGCGGGTCCCACGCCATGCCGCTCATGAGGAGCCCGAAAATGCCGAGACTCACGCCGACCAGACAGATCGTCCGAATATATTTCATAGCACTCACCTCAGCTGTAGCCGCGCACGCTTCTGAATGCGCCGGTCAGATCATCGCGGCCGTCGAACACCCGCGCGTTCGTGTGGTCGGCAAGCTCCTTGAGCTGGGAGGAATCCGCGTCTCCGTACATGATTGAAAAGATCGGAATGTCCTTCCCGTATTTGTCGTACATCGTCAGGAACTTGTCCTTGTCGTCTGTTTCGGATTCGCCGTCCGTAAGAAGAATAAAGGCCGGCGAGTACTGATCGAGGTCCGTCTCCTGCTCCATGACCGCAAGGCCCTGCATGAGCGCCGCGTACATATTTGTGCCGCCTCCGGGAGAGAGATCGGACAATGCGTAGTATATGTTCTCAAGCTTCTCAGGGCCGGTGCTCTGCAACTCCTCGAGGACATTTGCATTGAACGGAATAACGATGTTTACTTCATTTGCCGCTGCCTGAAGGAGATTTTCCTCCGCGTTCTTCTGGATAAACAGCTGCTCAAGGGCCGCTGTCATCTGGTCGTGCCCCTCTCCCCTCATGCTGCCTGAATAATCGATGCAGTACACATTAAATGAAGGCTTTCTGAGACTTGTCTGGTAGAGGTCGAGACACTTCATCAGCGTGTTCTCATCCGGCATCCGGAACGGCGACAGGACCCGATCGGGCTGCGCGCCCCACTCCTCCTTGAAGATGGATTTATTTTCCTCTGAGACGCCGCTGTACCCGGTCCGCCGTCCCGTCTTCTGGATGGCATCCTGTGCGTCGTCCGAGAGAAGGTACTTCTGTACCTTCAGAAATGCCGTCTCCTTATCCGAGTGCCCGTTGTCGATATAGCCGAGCGGCGAGTCCGCGATGGACAGCCCGTCGTATGGATAAATGATGTAGAGCGGCTCCTTTCCTTCCTTCGTGAGCTGCTCATTTGCATCGAGAACCAGACACTCATAGTTGAACATGGCGTCGTAATTGCCCTTGAGAAACATGTCCTTCAGCCAGTCCGAGCTTCCCGAGGAGCGCTCAACACCTGAGAACAGAGCCGTCAGCTCCTTCTGCAGCTCCGAATCATCGAGGCTCTCCTCCGTGATCATGTCCGGATTTCCGAGCAGGGCATAGAGGAAGCCGATGTACGCGCTGGCCCCTGAATTGGACTGCGTCGCGGACGTCATGCAAAATGTGAACTTCCCATCAGTGACGGCATCGAGAATATCCTGTACGCTCACCTCGCGGTCCGTGAACCCGAGCGACTCGGCAAGACTCTTCTTCATGCCGAGAACGACCGGCGTGACGGAGATAGACTCCGTGTGCTTGACGACGTGCTTCTTATCCCCGATATTGAGCCACAGGCTGTTCGCCGGCCATACCGCGTCGTATGAGGACGAGTCGGTCTCCAGAATGTGCATGATGTCAAGAGACCCCTTGTAGTACATCTCAAGCGTCACGTGGTTCTTTTTCGCGCATTCCTCGAGCAGCGGCTCCAGCTCCTTGTTCTCTGATCCGGAGAGGATGCGCAGCGTCTCTCCGCCGCTTCCGATGACCTGTGCGCCTGCCCTGCTGCTTGTTCCTGTGCCCTTCTGCCCTGAGCTTCCACAGGCCGTCACAAGCATGCATGCGGCTGCCAGCAGCAAAGCCAGCACGTTTCTCAGCACATGCCTTTTCTTTCCCATATTCCCTCGCATTCCTGACGGGCCGCATCCTGCCACCGACCCCGTCATTTCTTTTATATGCAGCTATTTCAGCCCTTCAGAAAACTGATGAAATCCGGACGGCTTCCGAAGTGTTCCGAGTCTTGGGGCTAAACAGCCTACTCTGAATTTTTGAATGTCAGATTCTCATGAGTTTCCGAAATGTTCCGAGTCTTGGGGCTAAACAGCTGCTTTTATATTGATTATCTTGCAAATGCGGGGATCCCAAAAGTCATTCCATGTTAATTCCATGTTGCGTGTATGTTATCTGTTCCAATGCCTGCCGGCCCTTCCCTGCCGCCTGCGCAGGCATAAAAAAAGCGGGCCGCCCTTCGGCAGCCCGAAAATGTTTCACACCAGTCGCTTCTGGTATCCTCCTGTGACATGCACATCGGAGTGCTCGATAATAAAGGCCTGCGGGTCCGCCTCCAGAATGTCCCGCTTGACCTCCTCGACCTCGTTCTTCGCGACAACCGTGACGAGGACGCTGGTCTCATTTCCCGTATAGGCGCCGATGCCGTCCCAGAATGTCACGCCCCGGACGTACTTCTTCATGATGACGTCCCTGATCTCCGGGTGGTGCGTAAAGATCATCAGCTCAAGCTCGATGTTCTGGTAGTGGAACCGGTCGATCGCCACTGAGAAAAATGCAATAAACAGAATCGAATAGATCGCGGTCGAGAGACGGAAGAGGACCACCATGACCGCGTAGAGGCAGATATTGAACACGAGGTTCATAAGCCCCACCGAAAATTTCCCCTTCTGCGTGAGATAGACGCCGAGGAGATCGAGACCGCCGGCGCTGCCTCCATTTGTCAGAATGAGGCCGCAGCCAAAACCGCCGAAAAGGCCCGCGATCGCGATATTTGCCAGCCGGTCATTGATGAGCGGAAGCGCCGGAATCGGCAGAAATGTGAATGCGATCGTCTGCACCGCGACCGAGATCACCGTCCCGACGAGCATCCGCCGGCTCATGGCCCGGAACGCGAGCAGAAACAGCGGAATATTCAGCGCCAGGTTGATAAGACCTGCAGTATCCACGCCGTGCACCCACGAAAATGCGAGTGTCCGGATCAGCTGCGCCAGACCGACGATGCCGCCGGCATAGAGATGCAGCGGCATCATGAACCAGTTAACCGCGCACGCGTAAATGAGAGACCCCACGACAATCATCAGAACATTGCGCATAAGAAACGGGCGGTAGGGCCCGCGGATCACCGCCGGATTCTCCGCCCCCGTTGCTGTAGTATTCATACCCTTTCTCCTTCTCTTCTTCGTACCATCTGGGAGTGTACCATACCGAAGAGAATCCGTCACGCACAAAAACCCCGAGGCAGTCCTCGGGGTTTTTGCCGCTGATCCATAAGTAACGAAATGATTCTTCTCTCACCTGAGTGGCAGGCAGATCCGAAACCAGGTGCCCGTCCGGCCCTTTTCCGGCTCTATGAGCTCGATTGTGCCCCCGTGCCTCTCCACGATCTTCTTTGCGATTGAGAGGCCGAGGCCGCTGCCGCCTCCGCTCTTTCTCGACTCATCGCCGATGACAAATGGCTCGAAGATATGGTCACGGAACTCCTCCGGAATGCCCGCCCCGTTGTCCCCGAGCTCGATAACTGCCTGCCTGCTTTCGACGCGGATGCTCCCGTAGATCGTCGCTCCCGCGCCCGCGTGGCGGACCGAATTTGTAATGATATTCTCAAAGACGCGCTTTAGCTGCATGCGGTCAAACACAGCTTCAATTCGCTCGTCCGGAATATCGACCTCCATCCCGAAGCCATCCAGCTGCAGCTCCTGATAGCGGCCGGCCATATAGCTGCGGAAATACTCACAGAGGTCTCCCTTCTCAAGAGTAAGCTGAAAGTCCGGATGATCGAGCCTGCTGTAGTCACTAAATGAGCTGATGAGCTCCTCGAGGAGGTCCGCCTTCTGTGAAATGATCCGAACGTACTTCTCCTCGTCCTCCTTCGGAATCAGTCCGTCCTCGATCGCCCGCGCATATCCGCTGATCACGGTGATCGGCGTCTTGAGGTCGTGCGAAATATCCGCCAGCATCTTCCGCTTCTGCTCCTCGAGACGCCTCTGCTCCATTTCGCTCTTCGTCAGCTTGTCGGACATGTCGTTGAACGTGTCGATGATCTGCACGAACTCCCTCGGTCCCTTGTAGTCCCGAACCGGCTCGCGCTTCCCCTCCGAGAAGCCCTTCATTGCCTCATCCAGCACGACGAGCGGCCGGCGCATCTTCGCGACCATCCGTAGGCCGACCAGAATGATGAGAAGAATGACACAGCCCGCGAACACGAAAATGAGAATATTCGTCACCTTCTCAGAGAGATTGTCATACACGTACTGCGTGCTCTCCGCGTGGATCAGAAGATAGCGCGTATTGCCGTCATTGTCTGTGTATGTCGTCTTCTCAAGGACCATGCGCCCGCTCTCGTCAAGACTGCTGGTAAACAGGCGGTTGATCGTTTTCTTCGAGACCCTCGATCCCGAGAGCTCAAGGTTTGTGTAGACGATATACCGCTGGCTGTCGATCACAGCGATTCCCTGCAGGATCCAGTCGCTCCCGTTGTTCTTGTAGCAGGAGAGGACATAGCCGTTTGCCTTTCCGCCCGTCTCGAGAGACTCGATGATGTACCGCACGCCCTTCTGATAGTCCGTGAGATACTGAAGAGAATCGACGCTGTATGTATTTTTCTTATCTTTCCTGCTGCAGTAAATGACGTGCGCCTCGTCATCAAGCACCTCGAAATACCCGTTCTTCCCGAGATATCTCTGCGCCGCCACCTCGTCGTACTGCTCCGCCTTAAGAAGCGGCAGCTGCTTCATAAAGCTCCCTGTTCCGATGCCGTTCAGAATATAATCTGTGATGTGCACGGAGAAAAATACAAGCAAAAGGCCGAGCAGCACCATGACTGCGACAAGGAACACGAGTCCCCGGATCATGAACGAATAGAGGCTCCCGGGCTTTCTCGCCTTCTTTGCATGATTTGTTTTCATTTTCATGGATGTTCTGACCTTCACTGTGCCTGCCCGCCGCGCTCCTCAGCACGTTTGCGGAGCTCATTTTGATTTGCGAACCGGTAGCCGAGCCCCCGGACCGTGATCAGATATTTCGGCTTCTTGCTGTCCTCCTCGATCTTGTCGCGGAGATTGGAAATGTGGACCATGATCGTGTTCTCCTCCGCCGCGAAGCACTCCCCGCTCACAGCCTCATAGATCTGGAGCTTCGTGTACACGCGCCCCGGATGACTCATGAGAAGGAGCATGATCTTGAGCTCCATCGGCGTGACGGAGATCTCCTGCCCGTCCTTAAAGAGCTGCATCGTGCGCCTGTCAATCCGGAACGGGCCCGCCTCAAGGGCGTCCTCCTGCCCGGTACCCGCGCCGCTCAGCTTATAGAACCGGCGGAGCGATGCCCGGACGCGCGCGACGACCTCGAGCGGATTAAACGGCTTCGTCAGGTAATCGTCCGCCCCGAGATCAAGCCCCAGGATCTTGTCGCTGTCCTCCTGCTTCGCGGAGAGAACGATGATTGGCATGTTGCTCGTCTCCCGGACGCGCCGGATCAGCTCGTAGCCGTTCATATGCGGCATCATGATGTCAAAAATGCCGATGTCGACATGCTTCGTGTCGAGGATCTGAAGCGCCTCGCGGCCGTCGGAGGCGGACTCCACCTTATATCCGCCGTTCTCGAGATAAAGCTTCAGCACCGCGATGATGTCCGGATCGTCCTCCGCGATCAGCACTGTATAAGGTTCCTGTATACCCATAGAATTCTCCATTATAAGAAAGAGCGCCATCACCGGCGCTCCTCCCCACTGTTTAATGTGTATCACACGCAGCAGCTCACACGGTGCCGCGGATCCTCTCGATCAGCCCGTCGACCTCCTTGTCATAGGCCGCTGCGTCCGATTCCCAGGACGCCTGCGCCGGGTTGTTCTCAAGACCCGAGATGCCGCACATGTCCACCAGATATTCCACGAGGTAACGGGTCGTCTTCTCCGCGCCGGACAGGTTCAGATGATCACCGTCGTCGAGCGAATCGACGGACCAGTCGATACCGATCTCATCTGCAATGCTATTGAGATCGACATAGTAGACGCCGAGCTCCTCTGCCGCCTCCGTGAGTGCGTCCACGCGCTTCTGGTTATAGTTCGTCGGTGAGGGCGCACTGTAGAGAACGAGCTTTGCGCCGTGTTTCTCACAGTAATCGCGGATCTCCTCAAGGCTCCGCATGCTGAGACCGCTTACCGCCGTGTTCTTCATTTTCCGGGACATGTAATTCGTCCCGTCATAGGGATGCACGGCCGTCCGGATGCCGAAGCCCTTGTAGGTCGAAACAGTCGCCCCCTCATAGGTGTCGGCGTTCCAGAAGCTATGATAGCGCACGACCGGAAGAAGCTGCCCGATGAGCTCGGTGAAGCGGAGCTCAAGATCATCGGCCACCGTCTCCTTCGTAAATGCATCGTGGGCCTCGAGAAGAATGATCTCCGGCTTCTGTCTCTTGAAGACAGCCTTCAGAATCGACATCGTCTCCGCGAGCCGCTGTCCCGGCTGTCCGCAGTCATAGGAGGTGATGCCGGCCTCCTCCCACGCCTGGATCGGACTGAACGTCGTATAGCTCTCGCTGTCGCCGATATTGATGACCTGGAGCGAATCAGCCGTCTCATTTGCAAGGCGCACATAGACCGCATTCCGGCCGCCGATCTCGCCCTTCTGATAGCGCGGGTTGTGGCTGATCGCCAGCGATATGCCTTCGACAATGAGACAGAGGATCAGGAAAAAGAGGGCCGTCCGCCCGAGCTTCCTTCCGATGCCCCTTCCCTTCTTCTTTGTCTCCGGCTTGTTATTAGAATCCTGCATATATCATATCCACTTTCAGATAACCGGCGCCATACGCGCCAAACAGAAACACCGCGATGATCAGCGCGTAGTAAAGCGTCCATCTGACAGGTGTCTCCCATTTTCCGAGTCTCTTGTCCGGAACGAAGTTCAGCTCGCGGCAGAGATCATAAATGAAGACCACGAGGATTCCCGCCCCCGCGAGCATGCAGCCCGCCTTGCTGAGGCCGAGATTAAACAGTGTTCCGTCCGTAAATGTGTGAAATGAAAATCCGTGGAACATGCTCTTAAACATATGGAAGCCCGCCTTGATGCCGTTCGCCCGGAAGAACATCTCGCCTGTAAAAATGACGAACCAGTTCTTCACGATCCGGAACAGCTTCCAGAGGTTCTTCGCCCACGTCCCGGGAAGCCGCTTCTCGATGCCCTTTCGGACCGGCACAAGCGCCGCCTCAATCATGAGGATCACGAAGTAGTACATGCCGTAGAACAGGTAGTTCCACTGGCCGCCGTGCCAGACGCCGTTCGCGAGCCAGACCGGGAAAATGCACACCGCCGTCGTGCCGAGCTGCATGATGTACCGCCCGTACTTCTTCCGCGCGTAGCGGTTCCATTTCATGACCGGCTTCGACAGCGAGATCGGATAAAAGATATACGTTCTGAACCAGACGCCGAGCGTGATGTGCCATCTGCGCCAGAATTCGGACGCATTGACCGCAAAGAACGGCTGGCGGAAATTCTCCGGCATCTCGATTCCAAAGAGCTTCGCGGAGCCAAGAACGACGTCCATCGTGCCCGAGAAGTCCATGTAGAGCTGAAGCGCGTAGAGAATGCCCGAGACGGCAATGACCGCGCCGTTATACTGCGTGTAGTTGTCGAAAATCGCGTTGACGTCAATGATCAGCCGGTTCGCGATGACATATTCCTTGAAAAGGCCCCAGACAATCCGGATGGATCCGTCCGCGAGGTTCTGAAGGCGAACCGGATCACCGGCGCGCAGCTCCTTCTGAAGCTGACCGCTGCTTAGGATCGGGCCCTCCATGACCTTCGGGAAGAAGCAAAGGAGCAGAAGAATCCGCAGCGGGTTCTTCTCCGGCTTCATTTTTCCCCAGTAGACATCGGTCAGATAGCCGATCGCATCCAGTGTGTAAAATGAGATTCCGAGCGGTGCCGCAAATGTCTTCCAGATGATCTGGTGTGAGGGATGAAACAGTCTGTAGATCCGTCCCGCGTTGATCTGGATAAAGCCCGCATACTTGAAGACGGCGAGCGTGGCGAGGAGGCCCAGAATGCCGAGAAGAAGTATCTTCCCCTGCTTTTTGTCTCCCCGCAGGTTCTCAAGCAGAAGCCCGAGGCCCCATGTCCACGCTGCCGCAAGGATGACCCAGATCAAAAGGACGCCGCTGATCGATACATAGAAGAGGATGCTCGCCGCAAGGAGCGAGATCCATCTGAATTTCCGCGGCAGAAGCTGGTAGACGATGACCAGCGCCGGGAGCATCAGGAACAGGTAGAGCGCCTCGAAATACGTCATCAGATTATTTCCTCAGTCTTTCAACCATAGCCGCGATCGCGTCTGCAGAATTGAAGTTCTCCGGAACCATTTCAGCGGCGCTGACCTTCACGTCGTACTGGCCCTCGAGCTCCGCGACAAGAGAAATGATGCCGAAGGAATCGAGAATGTGATCGTCGATCAGGTGCTTCTCGCTCTTGTAGTCGACCGTGTCATCAATTTCATTCAGGATGTCAATGATTTCATTTGTCAGATTCTCACTCATGGTTACGCCCTTTCTGATCATATAGATCGTGTCATATTTCAGCACGCAGCGGGGAACGCGAAGCGTTTCGGGTCCGGGGTGCCAAGCAGTTGCTCATTTGAAAATGAACGCCTCACAGAATCGGCAGGCATTCTTATCCAGTATTATGACCTTCCGCGCGAATGTCAAGCGCAGAAAATGCCAGGAAATAAAGAAGCGGTTACTTTGTGTTCATTGTCCACGTCGGCAGGCTCTTCCGCACCACCTGGAAGCCCTCTGCCCGGCTCCATGTCACAATCGCCGGCAGATCGTGGCTTAAGAAAAGCGCCATGCCCTCAAACGCGCTGTACGCGCCGGCATTGTGGAAAATGAGGACATCTCCCGGGAGGAGCTTTGTGCCGCTCTCGTAGCGTGCGCAGAGGATGTCGTTCACCGTGCAGAGAGACCCGCAGAGGACATAGTCATATGTCCTTTTCCCGGCCGCTTCTTGGCACGCAGCCTCATCGCCGGCAGCCATCTGTTCCATCTGGCCTGACCGTTTCGCGCTGTCCGCCTGCTCCGACTGACCTGACTGCTTAGCGCTGTCCGCCGGTTCCGCCGATGCTCCGCTGCCGGAGCCACTCTCACGCCCCATCACGGTAATCTCCGGGACGAACATGCCGCGGATCTGGCCGTCGTACTGGATCTGGTGGATACCTCCGTCAAGAATCACATAGGTCTGCTTCCCGTTCTTCTTTACGTCGCGGACCGACGTGAGGTAAGAGCCACAGCCGGCCGCGAGGAACCGTCCCATCTCGAAGGTAACATGCTTTGCGCCGGTCTCCCTGGCAAGGAGAGCAAGCTGCCGCACCTCGTCCTCCGCGATGCCGCGGCTGTCATTTTCAAAATAGCCGATCGGAAAGCCGGGGCCGTACTCGAGCTCCAGATCATTCTTTCCCGCAGCTGCCAGCTCGCCGAAGAACGTCTTCAGCATGTCAAGCTCCTTCCGGATCACGCGGGCCTTCTTCTGCGTGCCCGAAAAATAGTGGATGCCGATGATCTGTACGCTCCGGCTCCCTTCCGCCAGTGAAAGGAGGTTTCTCACCTCCTCCATGTCCATGCCGAACTGATTTCCGCTCGTAAGGCGCGGGAACACGCGGACCCTGATATGCCGCACCTCCGCCGCCTCCGCGATATCGCGGAACTGGGAGACCGATTCCGCCGTGTAGGTGCACCGGTCCCCGCACAGATCCATGACCTCCGCGATCTCCTCCTTCGTCTTCATGACGCCGGAATAGAAAATTTTCTCAAATGGCACGTTCTGCCGCACCGCAATGCGGAACTCGCCGATCGAGCAGCACTCGATCCGGTCCGCGTGCTCCGCCATCGTCTTTGCGATAAACGGGTTGCTCTTCATCGCAAAGCAAAGCCCGACACCGTCACCCAGCATGGCGCGCACAGCTCCGGCGCGCCCCGCCGCCTCGTCCAGATCATAGACATAGAGCGGCGTTCCCGCGGTCTTCAATCCTTCCTGTATCATCTCGTCCGTCATAAATTTTTGAGGGCAGCCTTCCCTTTAAAGCCGCCGTTCTCCTTTCCGATTTCCGATATCCTGCACAGACAATTTCCATATCCTGCCTGCAGCTTCTCAGTCCCCTCGCAGCTGAATGCAGGTCTGCCGCATAGCTCAGCTGCGGCCAAGCGCCCGGCTGCGAAGCTCATTTCTGTCCTTCTTGCCGTTCTTGGTGACCGGAAAGCTCTCGAGCCTTATAAAACGACGCGGGAGCATATATCTCGGGATCTCCTGAACGAGCGTCTCCCGGATCGCGTGCGCGTCCGCCGTCCCCGTGTAAAATGCAGTGATCCTGCTGTTCTCCGGCGTGAATACGCAGCAGCTGTCCGAGACGCCCTCGGTGCCCGCGATTGCCTTCTCGATCTCCTCGAGCTCGATCCGGTGGCCGAACAGCTTGATCTGGAAGTCCTTTCTCCCGCAGAACACGAGGTTCCCGTCCTCATCGTACCTGGCGAGGTCTCCGGTCATGTACATCCGAAGCTCACTCCCGTCACTTGCCGCAAACTGCACGAAGCTCTTCTGCGTCCGCTCCGGGTCGTTGTAGTACCCGGCCGCGACGGACTCGCCGGCCACGCAGATCTCTCCTGTCTGCCCCGGCTCCGTGATCTCGTGCCAGTGCTCATCGAGAAGGAACACTCTGCGTCCCGGGAACGGCCGTCCGATCGGGATCTGTCTTCCCTTCTCAAAGTCCTTCCCGATCCGGTAGTAGGTGCAGTTGCATGTGATCTCGGACGGTCCGTAGAGGTTCACGAATTCCGTCTCCGGAAGCGCTCGTCTCCACTCATCGAACGGCCCGGCCGGCATCGCCTCGCCGCTGAACATGATGAGGCGCGCATGCTTCGGCACGCCGTAATCAAGGCCCTTTAAGGCCGTCACTGTCGTGAGCGCCGATACCGCCCAGATGAGAACGGTCACGCCCTTCTCATTCAGGTAATCAATCAGCTTCGCCGGCATCGAGAAGAGCCGGCGGTCGATGATCACAAGCTCCGCGCCCGTCATGAGGCAGGAGTAGATGTCCTTCACCGACACGTCGAAGTCAAACGGCGCCTGATTGCCGAGTCTGTCATGCTCCGTGATCTGAAAGATCTCTGTGAAGTGGGAAATGAAATCAATGACCGACCGATGGCTGACTGACACGCATTTCGGCTCTCCCGTGGAGCCGGATGTAAAGATACCGTACAAAAGATCGTCAGGCGAGGCGCTCTCGCGAATGCGCATAAGTCTCTCGCGGTCCAGCTCCTCATTTCCTGCTGTCAGATCGGAAAGTGTGAGGATCTCTCCCGCAAAGCCCGCGCCGCGGACGGCCGGAATCTGACTCTCCTCCGCGATGACAAGACCCGCCCTAAGCCGTGTCAGGATCTTTCTCACACGGTCCGCCGGCTGATCGCTACTGACCGGTACATAGAAGCCGCCGGCATAGGCGACGCCGAGCTGCGCGGCAAGCGTGAGCGCGCTCTTCTCCGCGCAGACCGCGACGGGTTCATTTCCGGATATCCGATCCGCGAGCGCGCTTCCCACTCTCTGCGCCGTAAGAAGCAGCTCCTTCCATGTCAGCGTGCGCTCCGCGTCTGTGACAGCGGGGCTGTCAGGGAGCCTTTCGGCTGTTCTCTCAAGCATTTCCAGTACATTTTTCATCAGATGATTGATTCTCCTTTGCAATCCTTGCTAGAGCATACCCATGAATCCTTAAAGTTTTGTGGAGGAAACCTTAAGGTTTCTGAAGAATTCCAGGTCTCTTCCTTAAACACAAAACGCATTCCGCCGTATCCGGTGCCGTCACCTGTTCCTTAAGCCTCATAAGGGGCGCACATTAACATAGTTCTTACATAGTTTTAATAGAACCCGCCCCGCCCGGATGTTATAATATTGTATAAATTTGCGTTTTATATCGGATTCTTGTTGTGCGTTATGACGGATCTTCAGGTACGTTTCATCATACCATAGGACAGCGAAGAGGTCAAAGCCGCATACATCGCGATGGCAAATGAAATATGGCAGAGACTGCTGACGGTCATCAGGTGCTGAGAGCAGCCGCAGTCTCAGATTGCAGACACCGCTGCATACAGACACCAGACTCTGAAGGCAGTCAGCGATGTCAGAACGGAGGTTGCAGACTATGTTTCGGAACATGAAAAAAGAGGAAAAGGCATGGGTTCTTTACGACGTCGGAAATTCCGTGTTCACGCTGATGGTGTCCACGCTCATTCCGATCTGGTTCAATACGCTCGGCAAAAGCCAGAACATCAGCAGCACGCAGTATCTGGCCTACTGGAGCTACGCGGTCAGCGCGGTGACGATTCTCGTGGCCATTGCCGGGCCTATTCTCGGCGCTCTGTCCGACACGAAGGGCTTCCGAAAGCCGATGTTCACACTCTCGCTCGCTGTCGGCGTCGCCGGTTGCATCCTCCTCGGTGTCGTCCCCGACTGGCGGCTCTACATCGTGCTCTTCATTATCGCAAAGAGCTGCTACCAAATCACGCTGGTCCTCTATGACTCGATGCTGACGGACATCACGACGCCGGAGCGAATGGACGTGATTTCCTCCGGCGGCTACGCGTACGGGTATCTTGGCTCCTGCATCCCGTTCGTCGCGGCGCTCGCGTTCTACGCGGTCGGGACCGCAGGCAAGATGCCCATGCGCCTTGCGATGTTCCTTGCATTTCTTGTCGCAGGACTCTGGTGGCTCGTCGTGACGCTCCCGCTTCTTAAGTGCTACCGGCAGACGCATTTTGTCGAGCACAGCAGCGGCGCGGTCCGCGAAAGCTTCTCCCGCCTCGGAAAAACGCTGACGCATATGTATAAGGAAGAGCGGCACGTCTTTTATTTCCTGCTGGCGTTCTTCTTCTACATCGACGGCGTCTACACGATCATCGACGAGGCGGTCGCGATCGGCACGTCGCTCGGGCTCGACCAGATGGGCCTGCTCGTCGTCCTTCTGCTGACGCAGGTCGTCGCATTTGCATTTGCGACACTCTTCGGAAAGCTGTCCGAGAAGCACAGCGCGCTCTCCCTGATCAGCGTCTGCATCCTCGGCTATTTCGCGGTCGCGATCTTCGCGCTGTTCATGCACTCGCTCTGGCAGTTCGGCGTCATGGCCTTCGTCGTTGGCATGTTCCAGGGCGCGATCCAGGCGCTCTCCCGCTCCTACTACGCGTCGATCATCCCCGCAGAGAGCTCCGGTGAGTATTTCGGCCTCTATGATATCTGCGGAAAGGGCGCGTCGTTCGTGGGAACGATGCTGATCGCGATCACCGTGAGCCTCACGGGCAGCATCAATATCTCAGTGTCGACGCTCGCCGTCCTCTTCATCATCGGGCTGATTCTGCTCCGGAAGTCCGCCGTGCACTCCGCGAAGAAGGCGGCATAAGAACTGAAAAATCCCCTCTGCCGGATGGCGGAGGGGATTTTTATGTCAGCCGATCTCTATATGACTCAGCGCTTCATGCGCTCGATCGCGTATTTCACGAGGTCACTTCGCACGACGTCGCGCTCGTCAAATGCAACCATTGCGACGCCCTTGCCTCTCATTTTGTTCCAGACGATGGACAGACCTGAGCTGTATTTGTCGAGCAGCGGATTGTCGATCTGGCCGATGTCGCCGGCCATGACGATCTTTGAGCCCTTTCCGCACCGGCTCAGCACGTCGTAGGCCTGCTGCTCATTGAGGTTCTGCGCCTCATCGATCAGGTAGAACCGTCTCGTGAGGTTCCGCCCTCTGATGTAGAGCATCGGCAGAACATCGATCACGGACTGGAAAATGTCCTCGACCTGTTCCTCGATCTCAGCCGTGTCGGCCGCCTCTCCGTTGTTCTTGCTCCGAAGGAGGCTCTCGATGGAGTCCTTCACGGGGAGAATGAGCGGCTCCATCTTCTCGTCGATATCGCCGGGAAGGAAGCCGAGCTGCTCCTGCCGATTGAGGGAGTTGCTCCGGGAAATGATGAACTTGTCGTACCGTCCGCTTCCGTAAGACGCGTAGGTCTGGTCGAGTCCGGCGGCCACGGGCAGAAAGGTCTTGCCGCTGCCCGCCGCCCCTGTCAGGCAGACGAGCGGAATCTCCTCCGGCGGAGCAAGAAGGGCGTACATCGCCATTTTCTGCTGGACATTGAGGAGCTTCCGGATTCCGAAGACATTCTCAAGGCCCTTGTCCGGAATAAGCCTCAGCTTTCCGTCCTTCCGGATCGCGAGCGCGGACTGACTGCCGTTCTTCAGGACAACAAATTCTTCCTCATAGAGATGGTCCGCGAGCGCTGTCGCAACGCCCTCTCCATCTGCCTTGTCGTCATCATAGAGGCGGCTGATCAGGTCGGGGTCCGCGTCGTCCCAGATCTCGTAGCCAAGGTACGGCTTCTCGCCCTCGGAGGGGAGCCTGTCATTTTTATACGCCTCAATACCGACATTGACATTCGCGTTCCGGAAGCAGACATCCGCGTTGATCCGGCAGGAAACATCATTGGAGACAAATACATAGTGCTTCTTCGGATTCTGAAGCGCAAGCTCGATGCACGTGCTGATGATCCGGTTGTCAGGCACCTTCAGATCGAAGCCGACCGGAAGGTTCTCCGCCTTCACGCCGTCCGGCTCGACAAAGATATGGCCTCTCTTCAGCTTCACGCCGCGAACCAGGTCTGACTTCTTCGACCCCTTCGCGCTCGATTCGCGCAGACCGTCCAGCACACGGACGAAATTCCTGGCGTTAAAGCCGGTCTCTCCGGGATCCGTCTTGTGATGATCGAGCTCCTGCAGGACGGTTCCCGGGATCACGATATCATTCGCGTCCTTTCCCTCGAGAAAGCCATTCAGTACGCGGCTTCCTCCGCCTGTGCCGGATGAGAGAATTACATTTGTGTCGAGGATAAATGTCTTTTTCAATGATCATTGCCTCCGGATGTTCATGGTTTACAGCAGCGTCTGTTCGTTGATAATCAGGTGAAAATCCATTTTCAGAAAATTTGCGGCTCTCTTGCACAGAAGCATCCGGTCCATGAAGATCTCGAAGTACTCTCCGATCTCTCCATACCGCGTATCGATCTTCAGTTTTAATTTGATAGCGTCTCTGTTCTGATTGATTTTGAGCTTTGACTTGACGGCGGAGAAGTTGACGCGGTCATGGATATCAAACTGATGCTCGTCGCTCTCCTGCACGCGGCTCCGCCTGACATCGGACTTGTCGGCGATGATGAGCGCGGCGGCGATGACGCTGACCGGCACGCCGTTGCCCTCGTCGTGATTGCCGATCGCGCAGATGATCTGGGCGATGTCCTCGGCGGGCACATTCATGTCATGCAGGATCTGAAAGGCCATCAGCGCACCGGACTGGCTGTGATCCGACCGGTTGACGATGTTCCCGATGTCGTGCAGCCAGGCCGCCGTGAGCGCCAGATCAACGAGATGCGGATCATATTCCAGCGTCTCCAGGATGTATCGGGTCCGCATGGCCACGATGTGGACATGGGCATAGGAATGTTCTGTGTAATGCAGTGCGATCATGCTCTCGTTCTGCTGACTGATATAGGCGTTGACGGCGTGATCGCTCTTTACTTTTTCAAACAGCGGATATGTTTGCTTCATTTATTCTCCTGTTACCTGATATTTCAACCTCTTCTTTTTACCATATAGATATATCTCCAGCTACCGCAGCCGTGTAAAGCCGCGTAAAACCCATGTAATAAGGGGAATGGATCGTCCGGGCGCTGTGCGCACATACAGGTTGGATATGGTCAGCGATCATCAGAACGGTGTCGGGCACGTTCCGTCCCCCCGGGGCTTCCCTTCGCCGCTGACACAGCAGCTCAGGGTGATTTTCGGGCTCCTCCACTTAATGCCCTCCACCGTATCTGATATCGCTGACTGATGCCAAAGTTTGTATGTGCGCACAGTTGCCGGATGATATGAAAGAAACAAGATTTGCATGTTCGGTTGTGGGGCTGTATAGTATGGATATTGATTTCGGACGGAGTCCGGATCGGCGGAAGGGAGGCGCAGTATATGGCGGAGAAGCCCGGGCTTGCCGTGCGCGCAGAGGAAAATGAATATATCGCGGAGGCGCAGGCTCTCGCGGAGCGTCTCGGGGCGCGTCTGCTTAAAGACGGAGACAGATCTGCTTCTGCTGAACCCCCTGCGGGGCAGATTGAAAGAAGCTGCGATCTCTCCGAAAGCGATAGCAGCGCCGGCTCTTCGCTTGTCCTCTGGCTCGGGCGGGACGGGCTTTCGCTCACGGACGGGTCGCTTTCGATGCGCGGCGATTTCACGCGCCTTATCCCACGCCTCACGCACGCAAATCTCACGCACGAGCTTCTCGTGAAGGCCGCGAAGGACCGTCGCGCGGGAAATCCGCCGACGGCAGTCGACGCGACGGCCGGCATGGGCGAGGACTCCCTGCTCCTTGCCGCCTCCGGCTTCGAGGTCTTTCTCTATGAGGCCGATCCGGTCATCGCTGCTCTCCTTTCCGACACGCTCCGCAGGGCAGCGGCCGTTCCGGAGCTCGCGGAGGCCGTGGGGCGCATGCATTTTACACAGGGCGACAGCATCAGGGCCATGCGGCAGCTCTCCTTTACTCCGGACGTCGTCGTGCTTGACCCGATGTTTCCGGAGCGGACAAAGAGCGCGCAGGTGCGGAAGAAGTTCCAGCTCATTCATCAGCTCGAGGCGCCCTGCGGCGATGAGGCGGAGCTGATGGACGCCGCCAGGGCCGCCGGTCCGCGAAGGATCGTCGTCAAGCGGCCGCTCAAGGGACCGTTTCTTGCAGACGTGAAGCCGTCCTACTCCCTGAAGGGCAAGGCGGTGCGGTACGACTGCATCGTTCTCTGACGCGCCAAAAAAGATCCGGCCGGACGGCTGCCGCGCGTGAAACGTCTGGCTTCAACACAGGATTCACATACTTACAAAGGTGAAAGGGAAAACAATGAGAAATTTTTCCATGAAGAAATTTGCCGGCATGCTGCTTCTCACACTCGGCCTCATGCTGGCGCTGCTCACGACCGTCATGATGCTCGCGGCCGGCTTCAGGCAGGCGGGTGCGGCCCGCGCCTACATGATCTTCGGCTTCCCGGCCGTCTCTTTTATTCTGTCCGGAGTCATCTGCTTCCGGTCTGAGAAGCCGCTCGGAAAGTGCCTTCTGGTCATTGCGGCGGGACTTATCGCGGCATTTTTTGCCGGCGCGCTGTGACGGGGTGCTGAATAAATATACATTGCTTTTTAGTCCAAGGCGTGTTACACTGGGCATCGTCTTATCAATTTGTGGAATATAAAAACTGATCAGGCATATACCTGGTCAGTTTTTTTGCGCGAATAGGCGGATGGGCCTGCATTTCGCGCGTCCATCAGTCAAATGAAAGGAAACGCATTTGAAATTCACAGAACTGAATCTTAATAAGAACCTGCAGGACGCTATCCGGAAGGCCGGCTACAAGGAGCCGTCTCCGATCCAGGAGAAGGCAATCCCGGCGGCAATGAGCGGCCGCGACCTCATCGCGTGCGCACAGACGGGAACGGGCAAGACAGCGGCATTCGCTCTGCCGATCCTCAATCGGCTCGAGAAGGCATCCTACGGATACATCCGAGCTCTCGTCCTCACACCGACGCGTGAGCTCGCGATCCAGAACTTCGACAACTTCAAGAAATACGGCCGCTACATGAACCTCCGGACGGTCTGCATTTACGGCGGCGCGAAGGAGCGCCCGCAGATCATGCAGCTGCACAGGGGCTGCGACATCCTCGTCGCAACTCCGGGCCGTCTGATCGATTACATGGACCGCGGCATTGTCTCCCTCGAGGGCATCGAGATCTTCGTCCTCGACGAGGCAGACCGCATGCTGGATATGGGCTTTATTCACGATATCCGCAAGATCGCCGCGGCGACTCCCGAAAAGCGCCAGACGCTGCTCTTCTCCGCGACGATGCCGCGGCCGATCGAGCGCCTCGCGCAGGAGCTCCTTCATGATCCCGAGTCCATCAAGGTCGCGCCGACGACAAGCCCGGCTGAGACGGTCGATCAGAAGATCTGCTTCCTCAAGAAGGAAGACAAGAAGCACGCGCTCAGCGCGTTCCTGAAGCAGGCGGACGTCCGGAAGGCGATCGTCTTCACACGGACAAAGCACGGCGCGGACCGGCTCGTGAAGGATCTCGGAAAGGAAAATATCGAGTCCATCGCGATCCACGGCGACAAGACGCAGGGCCAGCGCCAAAGCGCGCTCGAGCGCTTCCGCGGCGGAAAGATCAATGTCCTTGTCGCAACTGACGTCGCGGCGCGCGGCATCGATATCCGCGGCGTCACGCACGTCTACAACTATGATCTGCCGGAGGAATCTGAGTCCTACATCCACCGGATCGGCCGCGCGGGCCGCGCGGGCGCGTCCGGAGAGGCCGTCTCTCTCTGCGACAGCGAGGAAATGGGACTTCTCGCCGACATCGAGCACATGATGGGCAAGGGAATCCCGGAGCTCAAGACCGACTGGTCCGTGGAGCTTGAGCGCAGGGCGCGCGGCGACCGCCGCCGTCACAGCCACAGAGCCGGCTCGGGCAGACGCCCGTCCGGCCATCGAAGCTACGGCCGCGGCGCACGCTCTGAGCGCTCCGGCAGCTTCCATAGAAGCGGCGACGGAGCCCGCGCGGAGAGATCCGAGGGCTTCCGCAGAGACGGCGACAAAACACGCTCTGAGAGATCCGAAGGCTTCCGCAGAGACAGAAGCCGCGCAGAGGCCGTAAGGTCCGGAGACCGCGCCTCCTACAGCCGGAAGCGTTCAAGCAGACGCCCGGCGGGACGCCGCGAGGACGTCAAGGCATCCTGACCAAGAACGCCCGGGTGTCAACGCCCGGGTGTCAGGTTCCAGTAAAAATTTTATAAACAAATCGGGGTGAAAGTTTACAACGCCCGGGTGTCAGGTTCCAGTAAAAATCCTATAAACAAATCGGGGTGAAAGTTTATGATTTGTTAATCGGAACCTGACACCCCTATGGACACCCCTATGAGACAAGGCCCACCAAATATGCGGTGGGCCTTATCTTATACCCGAATTCGCGCAATCGTGGTACAATAAGCGGAAGACCGCGGGAGCATTTCCGTCCGGACGCACAAAAATTCCGAACGTTCCCGCAGACATTCCACGCCGGACATCTCAAAGATTCCGGCTGTCCTTGGGGGGATTATTATGGATGCAAAGCAAGCTGTCGGTGTTTTCGATTCCGGACTGGGCGGTATCAGCGTCCTCCGCGAACTGTGCCGTGTTCTGCCGCAGGAGAATTTCATTTACTACGGCGACTCCGCGAATGCTCCTTACGGTGATAAAACAAATGAAGCCATCCTCGCTCTGTCTGAGCGCATCACAGACTATCTGCTCAGCCGAAACGTCAAGGCAATTGTGATCGCGTGCAACACCGCGACAAGCGCCGCGGCGGAGACACTCCGGGCCGAGCACCCGGAGATTCCGATCCTCGGCATCGAGCCCGCCATCAAGCCCGCCGCGATGCACCGCGAGTCGGAGGAGGGCCGCTACCTCGTCATGGCAACGAACGCGACGCTCCATCTGCAGAAATTCCTGAAGCTTGAAAAACGATTCGAGGACAAGGCGGAGTTCATTTCCCTCGTGTGCCCGGGACTTGCCGATCTCATTGAGACGGGCCGGCTCGATTTCCCGGAAATGAAGGCCTACCTGAAGGAGAAGCTCTCTCCGTTTGTCGGAAAGATCGATGGCGTCGTCCTCGGATGCACGCACTACCCATTTATACAGAAGCAAATCCGCGAGGTCATGGGGCCCGTCGAGTTCTTTGACGGGGCGCACGGGACCGCGATGCAGCTCTTCCGGCGCCTTCGCGAACATGGCTGGCTCAAGGAGGATGGCATTCCAGGGACCGTTGAGTTCCACTCCTCGATCGACACGCCGGAGGAAATCGCGCTGTATAAGAGATTTTTCACGATGAAGCTGTGAGATGCAGCACCCACGGACTCGGAACGCTTCGCGTTCCTCGTTGCGGGGCGGAAAGAGCTGCTTCGCCGCTTGTCCGCCCCACGAAGAATGGAGAAAGATTTCGGGCGAGCAAGCTCTCCCTCCATCTTTCTCCATTCTCCGTGGGGTGCTTTATGATTACAATATGTCGATCATTTCCCCGGCCAGAGCCTTGTTCATGCTCCTGACCGCGCAGAACTTTCCGCACATGCTGCATGTCCCTTCTTCCTCAGGCGCGCGGCTTGCGCGGATTTTTTTCGCCGTCTCGGGATCGAGCGCCTCCTTCCACTGCGCGTCCCAGTCGAGCTTCTGTCTCGCCGCAGCCATGCGGTCGTCCTGCTCTCGCGCGCCCGGGACTCCCTTCGCGATGTCAGCCGCGTGCGCCGCAATCCGGCTCGCAATAATGCCCTCCCGCACGTCATCGACGTCGGGCAGCGCGAGATGCTCGGCAGGCGTCACATAGCACAGGAAGGCCGCCCCGCTCATCGCGGCGATCGCCCCGCCGATAGCCGCCGTGATGTGATCGTATCCCGGCGCAATGTCCGTGACGAGCGGTCCCAGCACGTAGAACGGCGCACCCTTGCAGATCGTCTGCTCAAGCTTCATATTCGCCGCGATCTGGTCCATCGGGACATGGCCCGGTCCCTCGACCATAACCTGAACGTCCCTGTCCCTCGCCCTCTGCACGAGCTCGCCGAGCCGGAGAAGCTCTCCGATCTGACAGGAGTCCGTCGCGTCCGCAAGGCACCCCGGACGGCACGCGTCGCCGAGACTGATCGTCACGTCATATTCGCGGCAGATATCGAGAATCTCATCGAAATACTCGTAGAACGGGTTCTCATTTCCCGTCATCGACATCCAGGCGAAGACAAGACTGCCGCCGCGGCTCACAATGTTCATTTTCCGCCTGCCGGCCTTGATCTCCTCGATCGTCCTCCGGTTGATGCCGCAGTGGAGTGTGACGAAATCAACGCCGTCCTCAGCGTGAAGCCGCACGACATCAATAAAGTCCTTCGCCGTCAGTGTCCCGAGGTCCCGCTGATAATGGATGACGGCGTCGTAGACCGGAACCGTGCCGACCATCGCGGGGCACTCCCGACAGAGCTTCCGGCGGAACGGCTGCGTGTTGCCGTGGCTCGAGAGGTCCATGATCGCCTCGGCGCCGAGATCGACCGCGCTCTGCACCTTCTTCATCTCGACGTCGTAATCCCGGCAGTCGCGGCTCACGCCAAGGTTCACGTTGATCTTTGTCCGGAGCATGCTGCCGATTCCGTTCGGGTCGAGGCAGGTGTGCGCCTTATTTGCGGGGATGACGACCTCGCCGCTTGCGACCCAGCCGCGAATCTCCTCAGGAGTCCGCCGCTCCTTCTCCGCTACCTTTTTCATTTCCGGTGTAATGATGCCGCGCTTTGCGGCGTCCATCTGTGTTGCATATTCACTCATATCATATTCTCCTTTTTTGCTGTGTCTGGACTCAGTCAGGGGCTGCAGTTCTCCTTTGAACAATGGTTTCCGTATCTTCGTCGAAGCGGCAAGGCTCACCCGGAGGTCTCAGTGTCTCTGCCGGAAACAGGGAAAAATGCCGCCTTCCCGTGCCAGGCGTGATTGAGTGGGCCGTTCCCGTGCCCGATGTCCATTCTGTCCCTGAGAGCGCCCTCGATGTAGCGCTTTGCCGCGCAGACGCTCTCCGTAAGCGTCCGTCCGCGCGCAAGCCCCGAGGCGATCGCCGATGACAGCGTGCAGCCCGTTCCGTGCGTATTCCTGCAGGAAATGCGGGGCCCTCTGAGCCAGATCATATTCTCGCCGTCATACAGGAGGTCGTCGGAGCGGCCGGATGCTTCCATCTCCCGTCCGTAACGGTCATGTACGGACTTCCGGTCTCCTTCTCCCGTTTCTGATCCGCATACGCCGCCGGTATCGCGCTCCTCCGGCGCCGCGTGGCCTCCCTTGATGAGGACCGGGCAGCCGAGCGCCTGATAAATAACCGATGCCGCCGTCTTCCTGTCCTCATCGGAGAAAATGCGCATATCCGCCAGATATTCCGCCTCGGGGATATTCGGCGTGAGAAGCTCCGCCAGCGGGTACAGCTTCTCCTGCGCAAGCTCGGCGGCGTCCTCCGGCATGAGCCTTCGGCCGCTCGTCGAGATCATGACGGGATCGATCACGATGTGCTCTGCGCCGTACTCCCGGAGCTTCTCACTGATGGCACTGACCTGCTCAATGTCCGCGATCATGCCGATCTTGACCGCGTCGGGAAAAATGTCCTGAAAAACGGAATCCATCTGTTTTTCGACAAAGGACGCCGGCACAGGGAGGCTGTCCTGCACGCCGAGCGTATTCTGAGCCGTCAGGGCGGTTATGGCCGACGTACCGAAGACGCCAAAGGCCATCATCGTCTTTAAGTCCGCCTGGATGCCCGCGCCGCCCCCGGAATCACTGCCGGCGATCGTGAGGGCCGTGCATGGCCCCGAAATCTCGCCACTCATTTCCTTCTTATTCTGTGGACCAGACTTCTTTTCTTCTCTTTCTGTATCAGTCCCTGGAAGGACTGCACATATTTTGTCGCTCATCCTGCACACTCTCTAAGCCGTACCTGTTGCTTCCATCTCATTCATAAAATGACATTCACCCTGCTCTTCAGCTCCTCCGCTGCCCTCCGGATGTCCGGCTGCGCAAAGATCGCGCTGATGACTGCGATGCCGGCGATGCCGGTGCCGCGAAGTTCCTCGACATTGTCCTTCGTGATGCCTCCGATCGCGATGACCGGAATCGAAACCGCCCCGCAAATATTTTTCAGCGTGTCAAGACTCACCGGAACCGCGTCGTCCTTCGAGCCCGTCGGAAATACAGCCCCGACTCCGAGATAGTCCGCCCCGTTTTTCTCCGCAAGGACAGCCTCCTCCACAGTCTCCGCCGAGACGCCGACGATCGCGTCTTCGCCGAGAAGCGCACGCACGCGTCCGGCCTCCATATCCTCCTGCCCGACATGGACACCATCCGCGCCGGCGCGGGCTGCGATTTCTACGTCATCGTCGATCACAAATGGCACGCCGAACTTGCGGCACAAGGTCTTCAGCTCTCCGGCCTCCGCCTCAATAAGGGCCGAATCCAGCTCCTTCTCGCGGAGCTGGATAAAGGTCGCGCCTCCCTCGAGCGCCTCCCGGACCGCTCCGGTAAGCGTCTGCCCCGGCTTCAGCCACCTCCGGTCCGTCACCGCGTAGAGCTCCATGGCCCTGCGGATCTCATCCTTCGTAAATCTGTGTTCATCCATATGTCCCTCCATGTCAAGCCTTACATGATTTCCATCTTCGCACCCGCATCGAGCGCATTTCCGTCCATCAGGCTGACCGCGTCAATAATGCGGTTTCTAAGCGTCGCATTTCCCTCATAAGATGCGAGGTGTGCGCGTCCCGTCTCTCCGGCAAGTCCCATCGCCGCGACGGCCGCTGCCGCCGCCTGCAGCTTCCGCTCCTTATTTGCAACGAGAAATGCGGTCATCATACCGGAGAGCTGGCAGCCGGTCCCCGTGATCCGCCCCATCTCCGGGCAGCCGTTCCTGATCACATAGCAGTCCGTCCCGTCCGTCACGAGATCAATCGCACCCGTGACCGCGAGGATCGTGTGCATCTTTCCTGCCGCCTCCTTCAGAAAATGAACGGCGCTGTCAAGCGTCTCCTCCGTGACCGCATCAGCGGCGTCCGCGTCGACTCCCTTCGTTGTGCCGGAGCCGACGATCAGCGTCTTGATCTCGGACATATTTCCGCGGATCGCATCAAACCGTACCCCATCCATGAGATCGAGCGCCGTATTGGTCCGGAGCGACGAGGCGCCTGCACCGACCGGATCGAGCAGAATCGGATGTCCAAGGCTCTCCGCCTTCACGCCCGCAGCCTTCATCGACTCGACCGTCCGCGCGTTCAGCGTGCCGATATTGATGCAGAGCCCGCCGCAGATCGATGTGATCTCCTCGACCTCGCCGACGTCGTCGGACATAATCGGGCTCGCGCCGCAGGCGAGAATGACATTTGCGACGTCATTGACCGTGACATAATTTGTGATGCAGTGGACCAGAGGCGCCTGCGCCCTCACCGCATCAAGACACGTTCCAAGTGTACTCATTTTCCATACCTCCCATGAGACTGCAGGGAAACCTATGCAAATATGTGTATAAGTTGTCTCTAGTACATATGTCCGCCGGCGTACAGGCACACCGCGTCCTATATACTGCGGCCGGGACTTATATATACAAAAAGACGGCACCCGAACGGATGCCGCCTTCACTTGCATATCACTCATTGCTCCCTACGTTGGCATTGTCCAAATCAGGTAAAAAGGTCGAAGCCAGTCGCTTCCTCTCAGCCGCCCCGTGCGGCTCCCTCGCAGTATGAACTTTTGTAACTATCATACCCTCGCGCCTTCCCGCTGTAAACCCCGGATCCTCCGGACATGCCCGACGCTTCCTCTTCACCGCTGTAAATAGATACAGTCCCGTTGTGCCTCCCCTCCGCAGGCGGTATAATGGCTGTCAGCACAAACTTGAAGGAGCATTATTATGGCAAATGAAAAGAAACGCGAGGGCTTCGGTTCCCGCCTCGGCTTTATCCTGGTCTCCGCCGGCTGCGCGATCGGCATCGGAAATGTCTGGAAGTTTCCGTACCTCTGCGGCAAATACGGCGGCGCCGCATTCATCCTGATCTATCTTCTGTTTCTTCTGATTCTCGGCATCCCGGTCATGGTCTGCGAGTTCGCGATCGGCCGCGCGAGCCAGCGGTCAGCGGCCCTTGCATTTGAAAAGCTCGAGCCCGCCGGCACAAACTGGCACCGCCTGAAGTTCATCAGCATCATCGGCTGCTACATGCTCATGATGTACTACACGACCGTCGCCGGCTGGATGCTGTCCTACTGCTTCCGGAGCATCCGCGGAGATTTCGCGGGCGCCACGGCTGGCACCATCAAGAACGAGTTCTCAGGCATGCTCTCCAACGCGCCGTCGATGACCTTCTGGACCATTCTCGTCTGCCTCATCGGCTTCGCAGTCTGCTACTTCGGCATCCAGAACGGCATCGAGCGCGTGTCCAAATTCATGATGACGGCGCTTCTCGTGCTGATGTTCATCCTCGCGGTGCACTCCGTCTTCCTGAAGGGCGCGGGCGCCGGCATCCGGTTCTACCTCGTTCCGAGCGCTTCCACGATCCGCTCGGCCGGCATCGGAACCGTCATCTTCGCGGCGATGAGCCAGGCGTTCTTCACCCTGTCCATCGGCATCGGCGCGATGCTCATTTTCGGAAGCTATCTCGGGAAGGACCGGTCACTGACCGGTGAGGCCGTCACCGTCACATCGCTCGACACGCTCGTCGCGCTGATGGCCGGCTTCATCATCATCCCGGCGTGCTTCGCCTTCGGTGTCGAGCCGGATGCGGGCCCGTCGCTGATCTTCCTCACGATCCCGAATATCTTCTCGCAAATGAAGGGCGGACAGATCTGGGGCGCGCTGTTCTTCGTATTTCTTTCATTTGCCGCGCTGACAACCGTCATCGCCGTATTTGAAAATATCATCGCGTTCGACATGGACCTCTTCGGCTGGTCGCGGAAGAAGAGCGTGCTCATCAGCGCCTGCCTCGTCATCGCGCTGAGTCTCCCGTGCGTGTTCGGCTACAACATCTGGTCGGGCTTTGCGCCGCTCGGCAAGGGAACCGCCGTGCTCGACCTCGAGGACTTCATCGTGTCGAATAACCTGCTTCCGCTCGGCAGCCTTGCATTTGTCCTCTTCTGCACAAATGCGCGCGGCTGGGGCTGGCAGAGGTTCCTTGCGGAGGCTGACGCGGGCGACGGCATGAAGTTCCCGAAGCAGTTCCGCTGGTACTTCACATTCGGCCTGCCGCTCGTCATCGTCATCATCTACCTGAAGGGCTACTACGACATCTTCTCGAAGATGGGCACGGCCGTCCTGACGGGCTGGATGATCTTCGCGTGCCTGCTTCTTCTGTTCATTTTCTGGTGTGCGTTCGGCAGAAGCAGAAAGCTTCTGAAAAAAGGATAATATCGGAAAATGTATACAACTCTGAATTCTCTGAATGATATCCGGAAGAACCCGGACGTCATGAAATGGCTTCATTTTTTATTTTCGAAGGACTCGCTTGACTTCTTCCCGGAGGAATACGCGGATGATCCGCTTCGTCTCTCCGGCTACAGAGGCCGCACGTCGTGGGGACAGGACCTCCGCGAAATGGCCGATCAGCTCGCGGATGCCGCGAATCTTGCGCTCGAGCTTGAGGCGGGGAGGCGCGCCTGCCTGCGCCTGAAGGACTGGGAGCCGTTTACGCCCTCAGGAAATGAGAACCTCTCCGATCCGGACACGGCATTTCTCATCACGCCGGAGGCGAAGGAATCCGCCGGCGCCGCAGGTCCCGCACGCGATCATTTCTCCGCCGGACAGGCAGGCAATGACCAGACCTCTTCCGCGCGGTCAGACAACGGTCAGATCACTTCCGCGCGGTCAGACAACGGTCAGACCTCTTCCGCGCAGTCAGGCAGCAGCAGGCCCTGCGTCATTATCTGCCCCGGCGGCGGCTATGAGTTCGTGAGCTTCCAGAATGAGGGGACGCCGATCCAGACCTTCTTTGAGCAGCGCGGCTTTGCGGCCTTCATTCTGCGCTACCGCGTCGCCCCGTCCCGCTATCCGGACCCGCAGATGGACCTGCTCCGGACCATCCGGTATGTACGTGACAATGCAGACCGGTACGGCATCGATCCGGCCAGGGTCTGTGTCGCCGGCTTCTCAGCCGCCGGTCATCTCGCGACCTCCTGCGCCGCGCTCTGCGATGAGCTCCTGCCCGGCTCCCGCCCGGACGCGCTCGTGCTCGGCTACCCGGTCATCACCATGAGGAAGGGCGTGACACACGAGGGCAGCTTTCTCGGTCTCACAGGCGGCGACGAATCGATGCGCGAGGCCCTCTCGTGCGAGAACCTCGTCGGTAATACCTACCCGCCGACCTTCGTGTGGGCCTGCGAGGACGACGGCTGCGTCCCCTGTGAGAATACGCGCCTTCTCGATAAGGCCCTCACAGCCCACGGCATCCGCCACGAGGCGCATCTCTATCCGACAGGCGGCCACGGCTGCGGCCTTGCGTTCGGAAATTCAGCCTGGAGCTGGAGCCGGGACGCCGTTCATTTTCTGCGGACGATTTTCGAGTAACAAAAAAGAGGTTCAGAACCTGCTCTGAGCCTCTTTTTTTGCGCATATGCGCAAGAGCTTTCACTTGTAAGGGCGGGAAGAGCCGCAGCTTCAATTGCGAAGGGACGTCACTTCTCCCTGACGCGCTTTCCGCTCAGATGCTCAATTCTGAGCTCGAGGCAGTGAACTCTGCTTTTCGTCGCCTCGATTTCCTTCTCGACGAGCTCCTTGTCCGGATAGTACTTGTATCCGATTTTGCGCGTAATTTCCACCGTCTCATCCCTGTCAAGGACCGGATGGATTCTGCCAAATGCAATTACGCTCTTCCAGGTATTCCACCACTCACCGGGAGCCTTGCCCAGATTCTCCGTCACACAGAAAGACACCCTGTCATTCCGCGCGATCGAATCGATCTTGTGCCCCGCTGATGCGCCATGAAAATAAATTTTCATGTTTTCTCTGTCAAAATAGAAATTGAGCGGGACCGCATACGGATATCCGTCGTCCCCGGAGACGGCCAGCACACCGATTTCTCCGTGTGCGAGTACATCCAGGCACTCATCCTCGGGGATCGCCTGCTTAAAGCGCCGCATCGGACGGAACTCGCCGACATAAGCCTTCTGCAGCACGCCGCCGGCAAGATACGCATAATCGCCTTCCTCAAGCTTCATCGCAGTGAGCGCGCGGTCCTTTGCGGGAACCGTCCGCCTCGTGCCGTCCTCAGCCTCAAGTGTCACCTCATCCATGAGCGACGCGCCGTCCGGCACGCCTTCACAGCCGTAATCCATCTCGTCAATTCTGACGACCTTATATAAATCCTGCATAGATTCTCCTTATCGTGCTATGCGCCACATGCGCATTCCGGCTGATACAAAGAACGGCCTCAGGCCGCCTGCATATCCTCTGTCTCTGCCTTCCAGCCAGTTCCGGCCCAGTATCTCTGCCGCGGCAGACAAACCATATCGCTCACGCCTGTTCAGATATGCCTCAAGAGCTCAGCACTTACAGTCAAGGAACCGGAACGGCTCCTTCGGATCACTCCCGAGGAACTGCATCAGTAAAAATGCAGCCCGCACGGAGACCTTCTCCTCGCTGAGTATCCGGCGCACTTCATTTTTGTCTGCCAGAAGGGCCTCAATCCACTCACTGCTCTCGTTGTCCGCCCGGCTGAGCGCACCCTTTACCGTCCCAAAGACAGCCGCTCCCGGCTCATCCGAGAAGCCCGGCGCGAGGAAGAATGGACGGCGGCAGAACGCCTCGCCTCCCGTATATTCCGTAAATGAGAGGCCTGTCTCCTCCTCCATTTCCCGCGCGGCGGCCTCGCCGGCCGTCTCGCCCGGATCGATGAGTCCCGATGGAAGGGAATAAATATACTCGTCAACCGGGAAGCGGTACTCGTGAACGAGCGCGATCCTCGGCTCCGCCTCCTCCGTGACCGCGTAGATCGTAATGCCCTCCGCTGTCAGCTCATGCGTGCGGATCTTGATTTTGTCGTCGCTGTTTCTCGTGCAGAAATAGTAGTTGCCGGGCTTTCCCGCGCGGTCCTCAAATGTCAGATGGTACATGTTGAGGAAGCGGTTGTCCGTCTGCTTTTCAATCGTCTTGATGTGTGTCATTTTCTTCTCCTGTTCACAAGCCTCAGGGCGGAAAAGCCCTTTTTGTACGCATGATTCCTGACTAATCACCGGGCAAGCCCGGCGGCCGCCTTTTTATTGCATATCCGGCTTCTCATTTTCGGAATCAGCTGCCGAAAGAACGCCCTTCTCCCGCAGAAGCTTCTCCGTGACATCGACCATCTCAAAAACCAGCCCGTCGCAGTGCGTCTTGCGCGGAACGCCCGCCTTCGCGCTCGCCGCGAGCAGATCGCGACAGTCCAGCATGCCGCCGTGGCGCTCCCGGAAGCTGCGGAGGACACTGTGCAGTGTGTCCGCATCATCGATGCCCGCGAGCCCGAGAACCATCATCGCGCCTGTGATAGCGCCGCACGTCGCTCCCATTTTCATGCCTGCACCAAAATGAGAGCCCAGCCGGTATGCCTGCTCCTCATCAAGCCCGATCACATCGTGAAATGCGACCAGCACGCTCTGTGCGCAGTTGTAGTGGCGCTCCGTGATGGCGCGCACTTTTTTTGCTCTGTCCATGTAGATACTCATAATATTTGTGTCTCCTTAGTCCATACTCTGCAATTGCGGATAAAACTCACTGCAGTGCGGCAATCCTTATTGTTTCTCTCTTTGCATCTGCTGAATAAAAGTAGGCCTATCCGTATCAGTTTGTATATCCATTATACTTATGGTCTCTTTCATACTGAACGATCGTCTGCAGATTCGCATTTTCATATGAATTAAACTCAGCGGCAACCGCATCCATACTATCCGTTGTTCCCTGATACCACGACTTGCCCTCAAAATATGCCTTTACGCTCGGATCCTTCGAGAAAATATATCCATGCCGTGCATAAAGACCATTTCGTACAAGCTTTACTTCATACTCCGAAAGTCCGTTAAGATCACTATAGTCCAGATACTCGGATGATTCTACATTGATCAATGCATCAGCAGCAGGATCCGCTTCTTCGTCCGTATCATATCCTGCCGCAGCAGGCACCGGCGTTGCCGTCGGGACCGGAGTCGGTGTCGCCGTCGGAGCCAGCGTCGCTGTCGGAATCGGAGTCGGCGTTGCCTTGACAGTCGGGGTCGGCGTGGATGTCGGTGTCGGCTTCGCCGTGACACCGATGCTGATCGTGTCGCTCTCCGCTGCCGGGGTCGGCGTCGCATCAGCGCTGACAGAAGGCGTCGAGACGGATGATGATCCGGACGAGAGCTTCCCGCTCAGCGTGAAATATGCGATCGTTCCGATCACTGCCGCAGCGACGACACAGCCGACGATAATAATCGGGAGCATCGTGCTCTTCTTTTCTTCTCCGCCGTCATCCTCATCATATCCATCATCGGACGCGTCCTGACCATAGCCATCGTCCGGCGGATTTCCATAGTCCCCGTCCTGGCCGTAGCCGTCGTCCGGCGGATTTCCATAGTCCCCGTTCTCACCGTATCCATTATCCGGCATATTTCCGTAGCTCCCGGTCTCGCCGTAGCCGCCTTCCTGCGGATTCCCGTAGCTCCCGGTCTCACCATATCCGCCTTCCTGCGGAGTCCCGTAGCTCCCGGTCTGACCATAGCCGCCTTCCTGCGGATTCCCGTAATCTCCGTTCTGGCCATAGCCGCCTTCCTGCGGATTTCCCGCGCCGCTAACTTCCTCCGCTACGCGTTCTCCGCAGTTCGGACAGAAGATCGAATCATCCGGAATTTCTTTTCCACAATGTGGACAAAACATAGTGCTTTTCCTCCCTCACTCAAATACAGATAATCGCCGCCTGCAAGCTTCAGGACTCTCATCCCACGGTTTCCGCTGTGGGATGATGTCACTTTGAAGACGCGGCATCACTTCCGGTTGTCTCTGACACAGCAGAACCTGTAGCAGAAGAAACAACTGACGACGCGCCGCTCTCCGACACATACTCTGATTTCAACGCCGGCGCCTTGAAATCATTTCCGCCTCGGTTAATGCTGATCAGGTCCAGAACCTCCCACGTAATGACGCAGGTCAGGACACCGATCACAGCACAGAGCAGGATAAACACGGCCCTGCCCCCGCGCTTCTTCCGCGAACGCGGCGCGTTATTCCGGCGTCCGTCCCCTGCTGGCGCATGTCCCGGCTGCACGAGACCCGCCGTATACTTAAGTCCCTCATCGGAGCGGCTGTCCTGTGTATACAGCGCCGGTCCCTGTCCCGCAGGCTGTCCGTTATCAGTTGCCATTCCCTGTCCCATATCCATGGCCTGATCATTGTCCGGCGCCGGCCCAGTCCCTGCATTCTGTCCCATATCCATGGCCTGTCCATTATCCGGGGCCGGCCCATTTCCCGCATCCTGTCTTGCCCCGCACTCAGGGCAGAACAGAGCGTCATCCTCAATCTGTGCCCCACAGTTCTTACAGATCATACCAATTCCTCCTGTCTCATCACTTATCCTTCTGACTAGTCATCCCCACATGCCCGGAACGCTTCGCGCTCCCCGCCGCGGGCGTGCTTAAGCGGCTTTGCCACTTGCCGGCAGCTTTTCTCATTTTCCGTGCAATTCCCGGAAATGTCCAGCCGGAATCCTCCTGTCATTCCCCATACCGGTCGGACAGCTTCCTTCTCACCTTCCGGCGCTTCAGGCCGTAGACCAGATTTCCGATGACGAGCGCCGCAAGGCTCCCCACGGAAAGCACGATGCCCGCCAAATAACACATATCGCCTGTTGTCATAATTCATCGATGCAGCTCCGGGGCTGCATCTCCCTCCTCTCTGCCAGCTGACCGCCAGACACGTCTGCATTACGAGTAGCTATCAACCTCTCAGAAACTCTCTGAAGTCGTCCGGCGGGCAAGCTCTCCGTCCGGATTTCATCATTTTTCGATAGGGTGCTGAATCATTATCATTACGAGTACACCCGCTTCGCATCCAGCAGCTTCTGATGCTCCTTCTCTATGGTCTGCATGTCCTCATCGCTCTCTCCGGCCTGCTTCTTGTCCGCAAAGAGCTTCTCCGCGCGGTGGTACGCCTCGTCGAATTTCGAGTAGTCCTGGTCCTCAGACGGAAGCGCACTCTGTCGGTAGAGCTCTACGAGCGCCATCTTCGCGGGGATCTGGTAAGCCGACCTGTATTTCTCAGCTGCCTTGTCGAGAATCTTGGCCGCGCTGTCGTAATCCTCCTTCGCGAGCAGAAGTGTCGCGAAATTTGTCCAGTCCTCCAGCGTCTGCCCGCTGTCATTGACCAGCTTCTGATAAATATCATACGCCTTTCTGGTGTCTGTGTCAGAAAGTTCCCCGTCCTTTTTCAAAATCGAGTAATACGCAGCCCCCTCCTTGCGAAGAAGCGGCATCTGGTATTTTTCTCCGACCGCCTTCAGGGCCTCCTCTAGCGTATCGATCTCGCTCTCATAGTCCCCTTCCTTTTCATATGTCTTCGCCAGATAGTAGAGCGCCCGGAAATGAAGATCCTCATCGTCCCCCGAAAGGTCCGCGGCCTTCCGGAATTCGTCCTCCGCGTCCTCATAATTTTCCTTTCCATAGTCGATCTCCGCGTCGACAAGCTTTATGTCCGCACTGCCGAGGCCGTACTGCTCCGCCTTCGCGATGATCTTCTCCGCCTCGTCTGTCTGCCCGTTCCTGGCAAACGCGATTGCGAGGTCCCTGTAGCAGTCCGAATTGTCGGTTCCCAGATCGACCGCCTTTTTATAAAAGGTCACTGCGTCATTGTAGTCGTCCTGGCTGAAGTAGCTGTCCGCGATCATGTAATAGATGTCCGCCTCTTCCTGCGGATTCCGGCTGAGAATGCGCGCATAATCCTTGTCGTTCAGGATATCCGCCCCTTCAGAGATCACATCGTCATAATTGTTCTCCTCCGTCAGCTCCTTCAGGCTGCTGTACCGGCTCTGGAACTCCTCCGCCTTTCTCTGCGACGCCCCGTAGAGAAAGAGGAACACGCCGGCCGCAAATGCAATAAGAAACACGGTGGTATAAATGGTCTGTCCGCGCCGAAGACTTCTGTACTCCCGGTCGCGGAGCCACATCGTATCGAGCGCCCTTCGCATGTCCGCGGCGCTCTGGAAGCGCTTCCCCGGATCATCCTCGATCGCGCGGTCAATAACGCGGCAGAGCTGCTCCGAGTAGATATTTCCCGGGACCTGCCAGACTCTCTGCCGCCTGGCCTTGATGTCGCGGACCTTCTGCCCTGTCATCAGTCTGAGGAAGCTCGCGCCGAGGCTGTAAATGTCCGACCGCCCGTCGATGCGGACGCTCATGTAGTCACCGCCTCTGTCATACAGCTCGCCCTGATAGACCTGCTCCGGGGAGGCGTAGCCCTCTGTGTAGCCGGACATCTCATTTTCCATATTTGCGCGGAGAGAAATGTTGAAATCGATGAGGCACACATCTCCGTTCCGGTCGATCATGATATTCGCGGGCTTGATGTCGCGGTGAACGACCGGCGGCCGCCTCGTGTGCAGATAGTCGAGCGCCTCGAGGCTCTCGCGCAGGAAGCGCACAATGTCCGCCTCCTTAAACCGCACCCGGCGGTCAATATACTCCTGCATAGAATTTCCGTCGACATAATCCATGACTGTGTAGACATCCGACCCGTTCTGCACGAAATCATAGACCTGCGTGATGTACCGGTTCTTCAGGTTCTTCAGAATGTCCGCCTCGCGCTTCAGATCCTCCGGCGCGAGCTGGCTCACATACTCCGACTTGATCTCCTTGATGACGATCGTCTTTCCGAGGCGGAGGTGCCGGCCGAGGTACACGTCACCCACCGTTCCCTCGCCGATTTTTCTGATCACCTGATAGGTCCCGAGGTACACCTTTCCCGGCATGAGCTTCCCGGGATAGGGCGCATTCCCGCTTCCCTGAAATGAATTTCCGGTTCTTACTTCCATCCTGCCATGCTCCTTTTTCATCACTGCTGTCCGCTTCGAAAGCGCTGCGCCTTCACCCGTTCCCTGGACGGATCGGCCACACGCCTGCTGTCTCATCCGAAAGCGCTGCGCCTTCACCCGTTCCCTGGACGGATCGGCCACACGCCTGCTGTCTCATCCGAAAGCGCCGCGCCTTCACCGTCTGTCCCTGTCGATGAACTCAAGGAACAGAATCGAAACGCCCATGTAGATCATAATGAAAATGATCAGAATCAGCCACATCTTATACACATGAAAATGGGCCGGATTATAGTCGGCGTGATATTTGTCCGCGAGGAACCTCGCCTGCAGGGCCTTCACGTAGTCCTCCTGCGCAGCTGTCGGCGCCGGCTCCGCGGGCTTCATTTTATTGATATTCGCGATCGTTCCGAGCGCGTTCATGCCCCACTTGCTGATTGTGATTTTGCCGATCATGGCCGCCTTCCCCTTGAGCTCGAAGATGAAGCCGCACATGACGAGCTGGATGATGAGAACGAACGGCATGACCGTCATCGCCGTCTCCGGCGTCTTCACGATGCAGGAAATCATCATGCCGAGAACATCCGACGCATAAATAATCAGGAAAAATGTCACGTAGAACAGGAGGTAATTCACATTTTTAAACCCGTCCGCATCGCGCATATTACTGCCGAAAATGAACACCGTGACAAGTGTCACAAAGGCCGCGTCGACCGCGCTCTGAAAGAACTCAAAGACCATGTGCGCCGTCACATAGGACGTCATGTGGAGGCCCGAGCGGTGCTCGCGCTTGATGATGCCGCGCTCGCTGCACACGGACTGAATGGAGTTGAAGATGCCGATCCAGATGCACGCGCAGATGAGCGCAAATGTGCCGTTTCTCGTCGCCGAGTACTCGGTGAACATGTTCTTTCCCGTGACGGACGCGATCAGCGCCGTGATGATCGTCGCACTGATAAAGCCCTTCCACTGCTTCTCATTTGCAAAAATGCGGAACAGCTTGCCAACATAGATATTTGTCTGCCTGATCCTTCCCGCGTACTGCATCACAGCTTCCTCCCCGCCTGCTCTCTCTGTCTTCTCATAATCGAAAATGAACGGATAAAAACATCGGCCTGCCCGTCGCCGCCCTCATCCTTCCGATTCACCTTCTTTACGATCTCCTCGAGTGATTCCGTCCCGAAGAAGCGGAACGCATTTCCGACAGAGCCGTAGTAGGCGAGATGCCCGATGTTGTCCGCCTCGCTCTTTGCGAGGACGATGACCTTGTCGAAGAGATCGGCCGCGCGGTCCGGCGAGTGGGAAATGACAAGAACGATCTTGCCCTTCTCTGCGATCTCGCGGAGCTCCTCCATCAGGTTGCGCGCCATATTTCCGTCGAGTCCCGAGTCCGGCTCATCGAGAAAGAAAAGTCCCGGGTCGGAAATCAGCTCAATCGCGATGCTGAGACGCTTCCGCTGCCCGCCCGAGAGCTTCGAGACCAGCTCATCCGCCTCATTGGTAAGCCCCATCTCGGCCATCACCTCGTCGACGCGCGCAAGCCGTGCCTTCTTGTCCGTTGTGATCTTTAACGGAAGCTTCAGTTTCGCCGCGTCGTCGAGTGTCCTCCGGACCGTGTCGTCCGTCCGCATGAGATCCGCCTGCGGCACAAAGCCGATCTGATGCTTCATCGTCGAAAAATGGCTGTAGATATCGGTGTCTCCGTAGAGAATGCGGCCCTTTCCCTTCTCGTATCCCATGACCGCGTTCATGAACGTCGTCTTTCCGGCGCCTGACCCGCCGAGGATCAGGACCATCTCTCCGGGCTCGACGCTGAGCCGGATATCCTTCAGCAGCGTATGCTTCCGGAAATGCACCCGCACAGAACGTTCCTTCAGATCGATCGTGAGCGGCAGATTCGTCGGCGCGCCTGCGATGTTGCAGCTCCTCACTGCCGCCGCTTTCTTCTCCAGCTGATAGAGAACGCCGTCCTCCAGCACAATGAACAGCCGTCCGTCCGCTTCGATGACCTCTCCCGTCAGGAGCTCCCCCGGGGATACAGCCTCCGAGCCGTTTCGCATCACCGGCGTTCCGCTGCCCGTCCTTGTGAGGACGGCCCAACCGACATTTGACCGGCGGAAGGCGCTGCAGCCCGTGACCTGATCGATAGCCGCACGGAAGGACACACGGTTCCAGTCCTGCGCCCTGCATTTGTCGCCGAACAGAATATAGAGATAATCATTGTCCGTCCGGATCTCTTCTTCTGAAAATGCAAGCAGATCGCCGTCCTTCAGATATGTCTTCGTCTCCTTCATAAGCGGGCGGCCGTTCAGCCTGGCACGGCCCGCTCCGCCGAATTCAACATAATAGCAGCCTCTTTCGTCCGTAAAGAAGCAGCCCTCGCTTCTGCCAAGGAACGGCGCCGGAAACACAAAGGCCCCTTCCATGTCCTCTGAGCCCCGCGTGAGGAACATCCGCTGCGGAACCCCCGCGGTTCGGACTCTTCCCCTGTAAATGAATGTAAGTCCCTTCTCTTCCATACGTTCCAATCATCCTTCCAAAAATAAACAAACCCTATTTTACTCTATTGGAAGACAAAATTCAGCCTCATAATTGCATCCGGGCGCCCGGCGCCGTATTATTTGTTGTGAACGTTCCAATTTTATGGTAATCATACAGCACTCCCTTGGAAAATCCTCAAAGGGGGATGGAAGGCTTGCCCGTCCGACGTCAGCTGCCATTCTCTGAATGAGGAAAGCGCGAAGCGTTCCAAGTCTGAGGTGCTGAATATTACCGTTTATAAAAGGATAAAGGGAGGGAAACATATGCAAAACAATGACGCTTACAATCCGGATGGATCCGGACAGGGCATGCCGCAGGGGCAGAATATGGGACAAAATCCTTACGGGCAGGGTTCATATGAACAGGCACCCTATGGACAGGCTCCGGAACAGAACCCTTACGGGCAGCCGCAGGGGCAGAATCCATATGGACAGGGGCAGGGTTATAATCCTTACGGACAGAACCCGAATGGACAGGCTCCGTACGGACAAAATCCTTACGGACAGGCTCCGTACAAGCAGCCGAAGCAGAACCCGTTCGTAAAGATAAAGCAGTTCTTCACATCAGGAAAAGCTGGCGGAAGGATGCCGGGCGTGAGGCAGATCATCGCAGCCGTGCTGGTCTTCATTTCCCTGCTGTTTTATCTGTGCGGAGGGTGGATCAAGCTGCCGAAGACCATCGATGGTGAGTCGGTTGACTCCTACTACTCTATCATGTATCCAACAGTCCAGAGCGTTCTCAAAAACTCCACATACCGTGATTACATTCAGAGCGAGCTGTCATCTGATGGAGTCAAGATTAATGTTGATAAATATGCCGACGGCATTCTGTATATGCTGAAAACCATACGTGACGGCAAGCTCAGCATGGGAGAGCTCGCAGGAAATACACGGATTATAAGCTCATTTTCAAAAGATCTGAAGCTCCTGCAGTCAGTGATCGGTTCTGAAGAAGATAATGAAGATTATTATGACGATTCCGATTCTGACTATTTTGATGAGGAATCCTTTGAGAAAGAGAATTTCAGCGGGAGTGATCTAAGTGACCTTTCCAATCTTTCTGATTTTTATAATCTGCTGGAAAAGATGTCCAAGGCTGTCCGCACGGCTGCTGTCCTGCTCACGCTGCTCAACGTCGCTGTAGTCCTTCTTGCAATTCTCGCGATTGTATGGATTCTGGCTGGGCCGTCCGATCAGAAAAATATTGCAATCATTCCATACGCCTGCTCATATGTCATCAGCTTTATCACAGCCATTGTCTTTGTTGTCAAATTTAACCAGTCAATGATCAGTGACGGCAGTGCGTATGCCAAGGAAAAATCCACACTCTTCTCGCTCGGTGGCGCCGCGATCTGGGGACTCATTTTCCTCATTCTCGCGTGCGCGGTATGGTATGGGACAAAAGAGGCAACCTGGTCCGGTCTTCTCTCAAAGGCGACAGCCGGAAAAATCGGCAATACCCGGAAGAAGGGACCGTCAGCACAGGATCCGAACTACTATCCGAACCAGAGGATGAACCCGAATCAGGGATTTAATCCGAACCAGGGATTTAACCCGAACCAGGGATTTAACCCGAATCAGGGATTTAATCCGAATCAGAACTTTAATCCGAACCAGAGCTTTAATCCGAATCAGAGCTTTAACCCGAACCAGAGCTTTAATCTGAATCAGGGATTTAACCCGAATCAGGGATTTAATCCAAATCAGGGATTTAATCCGGATCAGAGCTTTAACCCGAATCAGGGCTGGGGTCCGAATCAGAACGCAGCTCCGAATCAGCCTGTAAGATCTGATGAAAATTCTCATTCGGTTCATAACGCTCAGGAAAGTCAGCCGTCCACGACAAGACAGACAGAATCTCAGACTCCTGCTGCGAAGCAGCCGACGCCTCAGGCTTCTGCCACACAGCAGGAAGAACGCAGCGAACAGTCGCGTGAAATGGACCGCACGGCAGAAGCTTCAATAAATCCGGCAGCTGAATCCGGCGCACCGGCTCATAACACAAATAACGACGGAAGGACCCGTGTCTTCATCCCGAAGAGAAAGATCCACAGCTCCTCCGAGGAATCGGTTCATGTCGTACCGCTCGCTCCGGAAGCACCGAAAACTGAAAATGAGAGCTCGAAGACAGACTCCGTCCCTGATACGCAGGACAGCCCGCAGGCAGATGCAGTCTCTGATACGCAGAACAGCCCGCAGGCAGATGCAGTCTCTGATACGCAGGACAGCCCGAAGACAGACACAGTCTCTGACACGCAAGCCCGTGCGGAATCAGCAGCAAGGGCGATGGTCGACAGAGCACTTCAGCGCGAGGCAGCCGAAAAATCCGCAGCTGAATCCGCTGACAAACCTGCCGCAGAAACCGACAAGAACCCCGCAGCAGAGCCTGCCGCAGATGCTACAGCAGGCGCCGCATCTCCGGATACGGCAGACGCTCCTGCTGACGATACGGCCCCGCTGAACCCGACCGGTGCTGATACTGCAGATACCGCTGACGCTTCTGCGGCTCCTGCACCGTCACCTGCGGCCAAGGCTCCCAGGTTCTGCATCAAATGCGGAGCTCCTCTGAAGCCCGGCGCAAAGTTCTGCACAAAATGCGGACATCGCATCGGAGAGCGATTAAAGTAAACATGAGACAGCAATTCAGCACCCCAGCCCGGAACGCTTTGCGCCCCTCGTTGAAGGCTGATGTCGTCTGACAGACCATAGCGACAGTCCTCAGACCCGGAACACTTCGCACTCCTCGCTACGGGCGCTGAATCTTGACAAGAAAGGAAAACATTATGGCATTTCTGGAATCTCTGGGAGAGAGCATTTCCCACGCGGGCAGCGCGATCTCACAGCGCGCAAATGATTTTACGCTTCAGAACCAGCTGAAGCATTCGATCGAGCAGTGCCAGCAGCGCATCGACAGCGACTACCGCACGCTCGGCACCATGGTCTACATGGAACGGAAGCAGATGTCGCAGGAGCCGATGAATTATGATCAGGTGATCCGCGACATCGATGACACGACGGTCTATATGAACGGCCAGATCGCCCAGTACGACCAGCTCCGCGGCGTCGTCCGCTGCCCGAACTGCGGGGCGGAGGTGGCAGTCGGCACGCCGTACTGCATGCGCTGCGGTGCGCCGATCGCCGCAGCGCAGCAGGGCATGGGGCCGCAGTATGCAGGCCAGCCGTATGCACAGCAGCCTGTGGATCAGCCTCAGGGACAGCCGTACATGCAGCAGCCCATGGATCAGACGCAGGGACAGTCATACGAACAGCAGCCTGTGGACCAGCCGCAAGGACAGCCATACGAACAGCAACCCATGGATCAGCAGCAGGACCAGCCGCAGCCTGAAGGCCAGACACAGCCCGTGAATCAGCCCGCCGAACCATACGCGCAGCAGCCCATGGAGCAGGCACAGGATCAGCCCGCAGACCAACCGCAGGACCAGCCTTCCGCAGATCCCGTCTCAGACGCGCAGAACATCTGCCCGAGCTGTGGGAAGCCCTACAAGCCCGGCACACGCTTCTGCACCCGCTGCGGCGCAAGCCTTGTTAGAACGGAGAATGAGCAGAAATGAAGAAAGGACACGGCTTTACCGTCATGACCATCATTCTCTGCGCACTGCTTGTCATTTCGCTTGCGATGAACGGTCTTCTCTTTGGCCGCCTCCAGAAAATGCAGATCGACTATGCGCGTCTTAAAAATCAGCTCGCAGCAGAGAGCTCTGCCAAGGCCGCTTCAGACACAGTCTCTTCGGATGAGGTTTCCGTGAGCACCGCCTCAGGATCTGCGTCGTCCACGCAGACAGCATCTTCTTCCGCGTCCTCCGCATCCGCCGGCCAGGACGCGCAGGCGGCCGCCACGGCGGCGCAAACAGACACCGCTGCGGCCCAGGCAGGGACCGCCGCACAGGCGGAGCCGGCATCTCCCCAGCAGACAGATACAAAGGCCGCCGGCCTTAAGGTCGCGTCATCGTACAACGAGCTGATCCTTGTCGAGGCATCGGGAACGACATGCACCGTGAGCTTTCACCAGAAGGGGGCCGACGGCGTGTGGTCCCAGCTCCTTGAGACGAGCGGTTATATCGGCCGGAACGGTCTCGGAAAGACAGCGGAAGGCGACGGAAAGACGCCGGTCGGCGTGTATTCTGCAGGCACTGCATTTGGCAGTCGGCCGGACCCGGGCTGCCCGGCCGGCTATCTGCAGGTCGACAGCTCCTACTACTGGATCGATGACCCGTCCTCGCAGTATTACAACCGCCTCGTCTCGACAAATGAGGTGCAGCAGGATTGGAGCAGCGGCGAAAATATTGTCGGCATCGGCAGCGCCTACGACTATGTGCTCTCGATCGGCTACAACAGTGACTGCACGCCGGGGCTCGGCTCCGCCGTCTTTCTCCACTGCTCGACGGGCAGGCCGACCGCCGGCTGCGTCTCTATCCCTGAAAATGAGATGATCACCATCCTGCAGAACCTGACGGACGGCTGTGCGTTCGTAATCGACACGCCGGAAAATATCAGCTCCTACTGACATTTTCTGCAACCGTATGCCGTGTCATAGCGCCAGCATTCATTTATAAGAGAGGGAAATGTATGTATTGTCCGAATTGTGGAAAGAAAATCGAGGATGACAGTATCTTCTGCGAGTACTGCGGCGCGAAGGTCGCCGATACAGAGGATACGCCCGGAGACTCCCAGAGCGCCCAAGGCAGCGGTGCCTACGGATCACAGCCAGGGAATGACGGCGAAGGCACGCAGATTTATCGTGGCAAAGATAACCGGAATACTGATAAGGGGGAGTCTTATCCCTTCGACGTTTACTCTGACTTCCCTCACGAAGAAACCGATTCCGGACAATCCAGACGAAATGATGATACGGGCCGCCCTTCCGGCGGCCACCCGCTTCTTCCGGTCATCATCAGTCTGGTCGTCGGCATCTGTGCCGCGATCGTGCTGTTTCTCATTTTCTCAGGCGACCTGCATCTCCCGGGAAAGGGATCAGAGAGCTCGTCTGCAGTGAGCTCTGAGACGGCCACTTCCGTATCGGCCGCCAGTACCGGAGACAGCGCGTCCGAAAGCTCCGCTGCGGCGGACTCCTCGAAGTCAAAGAGCTTCGATGCATTTGACGGCGTAACCGTCTCATTCTCGGGATATGACGGACTCGGAACCGCGACAGTCAGCGGACAGGCGGCGGACGGCCTCACCTACACGCTGAGCACGGCACAGGCCTTAAGCAACGGCGACACGGTCACACTGACGGTCAAATCCCCTGACGACAGCGACGGGACATTCACAGCCTACACGAAGAAAACCGGAAAGAAGCCGGAGGCGCTCACGAAGGACTTCACGGTCAGCGGCCTCACGCCGAACCTCACGAAGCTCTCCCAGATCCCGCAGGATGAGATCAGCAATCTCGACAGCCACTGCCAGAGCCTCCGAAAGGCCGAGGTCGCAAACACCTGGAACACGAACCCGTCGAGCAATGTCCACGAGACCATGAACAGCATGACTCTCCTCGGCGAGTACCTGCTGACATCAAAGACGGCCGGAAATGACAACCATCTCTACCTCGTCTATAAGATTAATTATAGCTCAGATCTCCGGAGCGCGACCGATTATTATTACACATTCCGCTTCGACAACATCACGATCGGAAGCGACGGCAGCGTCAATATCCCGAACGCAGCAAATCCGGTCACGCCTGATGACAGCCAGCAAGTCACGATGGACAGTGTCGGCCATTATGTCACCGGATATTCGACAGAGGACGCATTTTACAACTCCGTGATATCGCCGCAGAGCAGCGCCTACACCGTGACGGGCAATATTAGCTGAAGATTGCATACAGATCTCTGCGTATGTAACGCATAAAAGTACAAAAAACGGCCTTTTCTGACCGTCCGCGCGAACTGTGCTATACTTTCCTCGTCAACGGGCCGCCGCAGGCTTCACGTATCTCGGAGCTCATCGGAATCCACCGGCACATGGCTCCGATAACACGGCGAAGCAGGCGGGAGCATCAAATGGAGGTATGGCACTATGGACAATCTGGACGAGTCCCTGAACGGGCTCAGGCTGCTGGCGCGCGACAACCCGGATGTCAGGCAGTCGCTTCTGGCGACACGCAACTCTGACTATCCACTCGCTGAGTTCTGCAGACTCAGCACGCGGTACGGATTTCCCATTTACGAGATGGACCTGATCAGTGCCGGAGAGACATACAATGAGGAGGAACGTCAGCACAAGGACGACGGGAGAGTTCACTCCCCTCTCCTCGAGGGCGAAGATGACTACTATGAGCTGTTTCTGGACACACTGTAAGGCTCACAGGCTTTCTCTTCACATGGCTTCTCTAACAAAACCGAAAAGCGGGCGTTTTTCCCTCCCGGGGAAGACGCCCGCTTTTCATATAGCAGCAGCTATCTCATATCATATTCGGCCTCAAAGGCTCTTCTAAAGCCACGCGTGGTCACACGTCCCATAGCATCAGAACCGGACCTATGCCATGCAGACTGTCGCCGAAATCCTTCCACATGATTTCACTCTCTCCTCAGCGCATCGATCGGGTTCAGATTCGCCGCCTTGATCGACGGCAGAAGGCCGAACACGATGCCGATGACCATCGAGAAGCCGACGCCGAGGAAGATCGACGGAACACTGATCGCCACCGGCGTGCCCGTCATTTTCGAGATGACATAGGCCATGATGATGCCGGCGACCACGCCGAGGACACCGCCAATGCTCGTGAGGAGCGCTGACTCTGTGAGGAACTGCGCAAGAATACTCTTCTTCCGCGCACCGAGTGCCTTCTTCAAGCCGATCTCTGAGGTTCTCTCCGTGACCGACACGAGCATGATGTTCATGACGCCGATTCCGCCGACAAGAAGCGCGATGCTCGCGACCCAGATCAAGAGGTTATTCGTGCTCGATGCGAGTTCCTGCTGGCTCTTCGCCTTCTCGACGAGGTCCTCCGCGTTATAGGAAAGATCCGACTGATCAGACGAGATGCACTCATTCATAATCTCCGCAGCGTTCTTTCCGACAGCGCTCATGTCCTTCACGCTCTTTGCGCGGACGACGCAGTTCACAGGTTCATCGTATGCGTAGACGATCGGCCAGTCCGTATCCGGCATAAGGACCGTTCCGTACTCCTGCTGGTAGTAGGTCTGGTAATCACTGATGGAGTTGATGGTCGGCTGAAATGTACTGCTCTTCCGATAGAGGCCGATGACCGTGAACGGCTCGCCGCTGATCTCGATCGTCCCTCCGACCGGATCGCCGTCCGTGAAGAGTGTCTCCGCCGCATTTTCATCGAGCAGAACAACCTTGTCCGGACTGCTGTAATCCTGCTTCACAAATGGACGGCCCCTGTAGACCACGAGGCCGACTGTCGACATATAGTGGTCATCGACGCCGTAAACAGCAGCTCCGTCGAGTGAGAGCGCTCCGTTCGTGATGTCCATCCCGTAGCTTCTCGACTGATAGAAGGATGCGTCCTCGACGCCGTCCAGGCTCCGGATCTCCTCACGCTGGTCATCGGATGCGACCGTCACGCCGGACGGAGCACCGTTGTCCATGTAGTAATCGCTGCCGCCCTGCTGCAGAGAGATCGTCACGTTATTATTGCCCGCGCCGACAAGGTTCTGCATGATCTGCCGGTTTGTACCCGTAATCGTGGATACAATCGCGATAATCGATGCAATTCCGATAATGACGCCGAGCATCGTGAGAAATGACCTCATTTTATGAGACCAGATGCCGCGGAATGCAAAATGCAGATTTTCAAGCATAATATCTCCCCCTCAGCTGTTGTACATATCCTCGATCGATCCCTCTTTGACCTTCGCGCCGTCCTTCACGTTCTTCCCGTAAGGAAATGCAATCCAGTCGTCCTCTGTCACGCCACTCTTTACCTCGTAGCCGTCGGACGTCACCGTCCCGACCGTGATGACCTGTTTCTTCAGCTTTCCGTCGCTGCCTTCCTTGTAGACATACTTCTGTCCGCTGTCGTCCGTCCGGACAAAGGCTTTCATGAGATAGAAGCCGTTCTGGTCGGCCGCACCCACAGAATCCAGCGTGACATTCAGGTAATCATCCGCCGAGAAATTCGCATCGCCCTCGACAACCGCCGTGAACGGATAGTAGGATACATTTGCGTTGGACTGCGCGTACTGACCGGTCGTGTCCGGATACGTGGAGATATCCTTCACGACAGCGGTCGCCGTCGTCCCGGAGTTCCAGGACATGACCGTCACCGTGTCTCCCTCATGCAGGCTGTCAAGGTACGTCTCGCTGACGGCACTCTTGATATATGTTCCCGAGCCTCCCGTCACCGTGATAAATGCGCTTCCATCCTTCGGAGGATTCGACAGATCACCGACAGACTTCACGACGCCATCCATCTTCGCGACGACGGTTCCTGCCTCCACAGCCTTCTGGGCCGCACGGAGCTTGATGTCCTCCTCCTTCAGGTTCAGCTGCTCATCGCGCAGCGTATCCTTCTGCTCCTGGATCGCCTGTGCGAGCTCGTCCTTTGTGTACTGCGTGTCCGCCGAAATGACGCCGATAGCCGCCAGAGAAGAGCTGTTGTCACTGTCGGAGGAGCTGTCGCCAGACGCATCTGACGAGCCGTCGCTGCTGTCTGCCGTCGACATAAGTCTCACAGCGCCGCTCTTTAAGAGGACCAGAGACGCCGGCAGGCTCTCCAGAGAGGATTCCGCCGCTGTTCCCGTGGATCCTTCCGCAGGCTCAGAGCCTGCCTCCGTGCCGGAAGAGACGCTTCCGGAGCTACCGCTTCCCGCAGACCCGCTGCTGGAGGAGACTCCCGAAGAACCGCCCGTGGATCCGCTGCCAGAGGATTTTCCAGAGGCGCTACCCTCAGATCCTGTCTTTCCCGAAGCACTGCTTCCGGAGGATTCACCCGGCGTGCTGCTCTCAGATCCTGTCTTTCCCGATGTGCTGCTTCCGGAATCTGATTTCCCTGAGGAGCTGCTCTCTGAAGAAGAATCGCTCCCGGTCGGTTTTGAATCAGAGGACGTATCCGATCCGGTCTTGTCCGAAGACGGATCGCTCTCCGAATCAGTCGCTACCGCTTCAATATCCGCCGCGTCGATTCGCCACGCATTTGTCAGCTTTCCTCTCACGCTGTCGCCCTCGCGGACCTCAAATACGACGTAGCAGTGGTTCTTTCCGCTGTCCGTCTTCTCTGATGAAGTCCCTGACGAGGTCTGGTCAGATGAACTGTCAGCCTTCTTCCCGGAAGAGTCAGACGACGTACTCTCTGAAGATGTTCCGGATGAAGTCCGGCTCCCGTCGGACTGACTTCCCGACGATTCCGATGATGACCCGGATGACTCAGATGTCGATCCGGATGTACTCCCCGACGATTCCGCTGACGAATCGGACGATGTATTTCCCGACTCCGTGCCGTTTGCACCGCCCTTTGACGCGAGCTCCTTCAGGAACGACACGCGGATCACCGTATTGTCGTTGATCAGGAACCGGTACGGGTTCTCCTTCGTTCCGAGCGTATCCTTATCCTTGTATCCCGGCTGCGCATTATACGCGTCAGCAAGGCCCGATATTGACTTCAGGGCCTTCGAGTAATCGTTCTTCGTATCGCCGCTGTCTGTATCACTGTCGGTTTTTCCGCTGTCGGTATCACTGTCTGTCTTTCCGCTGTCGGTGCCACTGTCAGTATTCCCGCCATTGTCATCGCCGCCATCGTCAATGTCGCCGCCGTTGTCACCGCCGCCATCGTCATATCCGCCGTCATCAATATCGCCGCCGTTGTCATATCCGCCGTCGTCGATATCGCCGTTGTCACCGCCGTCACCGCCATTATCGATGTCCGTTCCGCCGCTGTCCGGCGCGGAATCTGCGACGGGCTTTATTTTCGACAGCGTATTCAGATTCTGCTGCGCGACCTTGATCTTCAGCTGAATCTCATCATAGGAAATCTGCTCGCCCTTGAACGCGAGCTCCGCCTTCGCCGGATCGTATTTGAGAAGCACATCTCCCGCCTTGACCGTATCGCCCGCCTTGACATTGACCGACTGGACCGTGTCGCCACTGTTTAAGTAGACATTCTGCGTCGCGGAGGACGAGACGGTACCGTTCATCGACTGTGTGTCATTGCCCCAGTAGCCGGTATTGATATTGCTGCCCTGAATGACCGTGACTGCGCTGTTTCCCGATGTGGTCTTCCTGACCGCCACGCCGATCCCGAATACGGACCCTGTAATGAGCGCCGCCGTCAGAATGACCGCTATCGCCTTTTTTCTCTTCATGCCTTCTCACCTGCCTTGTAAAGCACGCCGTCGCGGATCTCCACCATATGGTCGGCGCGCGACGCTACATTCGGATCGTGCGTGATCATGAGCACCGTGGCGCCCTCACCATGGATCTGATCAAAGAGATCAAGCACCTGACGGCCCGACTCCGAGTCAAGCGCGCCGGTCGGCTCGTCCGCAAGAAGCAGCTTCGGCCGATTGATCATCGCCCGCGCAATCGCAACGCGCTGCTTCTGTCCGCCGGAGAGCTGCGTCGGAAAGGAATGGAGCTTGTCACCGAGACCGACTCTCTCGAGCGCCTCCTGCGCCAGGGCGCGGCGCTTCTTCAGCGGAATCCCCGCATAAATCAGAGGGAGCGCGACATTGTCGAGCGCCGTCTCTCTCGGCAGAAGCTGATAATTCTGAAAAATGAACCCCAGCTTCTGCAGCCTCAGATCCGCAAGCTCGTTCTCCGTGCATTTGCTGACATTCTTGCCGTCAAGAATCATTGTTCCGCTCGTCGCCGTGTCGAGACAGCCGATGATATTCATGAGCGTCGATTTTCCGGAGCCCGACGGCCCCATGACTGCCGTGTAATCGCCCTCCTCAAGCTGAAAATTGATGTGATGAAGGACAGGGATCTCGAGCTTTCCGGCATAATAGCTCTTGCAGATATCGCTGAGTTCAAGAATCATGAGCCGGCCGCCTCCCTTCCGAGAAAGAAACCGGACACGCCAAAGGCCGCCGTATTCCCTTCAGCGCCGCCGATGACCGCGTCACCTCCGGTCCCATCAGCCGTTATGCCTTCTCCGGTTCCGTCGGCCGTCACGCCCTCTCCGGTCCCGTCGGCTGTCACGCCATCTGTCATGCCGTCTGCCGCTTCTCCGTCAGCCTCATACCAGTCGCTGTATGTCGCGTAATCGCTCGCCGTGATCGTGCTGTCCGCGTACGAGCCGCCTCCGGCTGTCGCCTGCGACATATCCTCCGTGCAGCTCATGCCCTCCTTCAGGGAGCTGTCAGGCATCGCGACCAGTGTCGTGCCCTTGAGCCCCGACTTGATCTCGTATTCACTGAGGGAATCGTCGTGATCGCCGAGCACAACGTCCGTCTTCACAAGCTTTCCGTCCTTGTCCGTCCAGACAAACGGATGGTCCTTGTCGGTCGTGTCAATGTAGTAATCGTACAGCCAGACACCTGTCTTCTGCTGGCTCTGCCCGTTGTCCGGCTCGATGTAGACGTGCTGGCCGAGCATGAGACCGTCGCTCGAGTCAAGGCTGACATAGAACGGGTAGCTCGTACTCGTCGTGCTTCCGTCGCCGCTCCCGTAGTACATATTATTCTGGTTCTGCGACGACTGGCTGTCCTTGTCGATCGTCGTGACCGTTCCTTCCCAGGATTTCGTCTGATCGGCCCTCGAGTAGACGATGACCTTCATGCCCTCCGTGATCTGACCGATATTCTGCTCATTGATCGTGCCCTTGATCCGGTAATCGCCGGTCTTCATAATCGTGACGAGCGACGTGTCCGAGGAGCCCGTTGCCGCCGAGTCGTCCGAATTTCCGCTGCTGACCGATTTCACGACACCGTCGATCTGGCTCGTCACTGTCGCGTTCGCGATATTGTCGTTCAGCTTCTTGATGTCAAGCTGCTTTGACTGCAGGTCGAGCTGCTTCTGCTGGAGATCGAGCTGCTGCGACTGGATCTGAATCGTGTAATTCGCCTGCTCGGACGCCGCCGCCTTCTTCTTTTCATTTGTCAGCTGTGTGATCGTGCTCTGAAGACTGCTGATCTCATTCTGAATGCGCTGCAGATCAATATTTGCCTGCTGCAGGTCCGACTGGTACTTATCCGTATCATAAATGAGAAGCGGCGTCCCCTTCGTGACCGTCTGCCCGACAGACACGAGGATCTGCTTCACAGTGCTGTCGCTGCTCTGCGGCACCGACCACGTCTCCTGCGTGTCGACGACGCCGGCGAACTTATTCGTGAGCCCGCTGCCCGTACCCATAATATCGTCGACCGTCTGCACATAGACGGTCTGTCCGCCGTCCTTTGATGAAGATTTCTCCCGGACATACCGGTAAAGAAACAGTCCGCCGATGAGCGCCGCTGCTGCTATGCATGAAATGAGAACTGCCCTTCTTTTCTTACTCATAGCCATTTCCTCCTGGCAGGAATATGATTCTTCTCTGTACTAATTATACTAATACACCCGTTATGTAAAGTCAATCGGAGACTATGCTGCCCGGCACCGGGCCTGATGTTCACAGCCGCATTCGAGCCTGCGCACGGAGCTGGCCGCAGCCATCCATCAGCTGATCTTCTCGTACTGGGTCTTCACGTCCGACTTGAAGGTCTCCCACGCAGACGGGTCCTCCACGAACCATTTCGGGCAGAGCTTCCCCGTGACGTCGTAGTGGCGGATCACATTGTCCGGCGACACCTTGAAGGCCTTGCAGAGCCACGCCGTCAGGTTCACGACTGAGCTGTACGTCGCGTCGGTGTACACGCCCGTGTCATCCGGAATGCAGCACTCGATCGACAGCGTATCCTTGTTGCGGCTGTTCGAGCAGTACGCCCACTCAGAGCACGGGATGCACTGGATAATCTCCCCGTTCAGTCCCACAATAAAATGGCTGCTCGCGTACGTCGTGTGCGTCGTCGCGAGGTTGTTGAAGTAGTCACGCACGTTCTGCGCAGAGGCCCCGGGATCCGCCGTGTAGTGGATGACAATTCCGTCGATCTTCGTGAGCACCTTCTGCGGGCGGGAGTACGGGTTCGGGTCGAGCATCTCCGCCGTGATGTCCGGCGATCCCGACCAGAACGCTTCGTCATGCTTGATCGTATTTGCGTAAGCGACTCCGGGCACGATCGACTCTCCTGATCTCATTTTCCGGGAAATGCGGACCCCGACAAAAAGCGCCAAGGCAGCCGCAATCACCAGAATGACAATGCGGAGCCTGCGGACGCGTGTCTCTCTGTCCGCCTTCTTATATGGATTTCTGTGTCTCATGTTCTCTTCTCCTGAAAAACGCTGCGCAAGTCTGCACGGATACCTGAGATTGCCGTTCTCATAAGCTCCGCTGCAGGCAATGCCAGTTTTCTGTCCAGGCCACACGGTATGCCATTTCCGCCGCCCGGCATGTACTTCTCTACTATGATATAACAATCCAGCTCCGAAAAAAGACAGTCCCACATGAATTTCGTTAAATTTAATATCTATTCGGCATCTCCGGACTCAGAGCGCTTCGCACTCCCCGCCGTGCTGAAGCACTGCAAATTTCATGCAATCTTTATGTTCCGTCTATGCATTCTCCGCCGCAAACTGATACAATACCCTTTACATACTTTTTACACTTAAACAGCTCCGGATCCACGCAGACGCCGGCATCGTCATCCGGAGACAGTCAGAAAAAGTCGAGGTACTCTTATGTCAAATGAAATGCAGTTCCTGCTGTGGCTTCAAAACCACATGCGAAGCGATATCCTAAACCACATATTTGTCTTCATCACGAATTTCTTCGGTCAGGCCGGCATCCTCTGGATCGCTGCCGCCGTCCTGCTTCTGCTCTTTAAGAAGACCAGACCCGCAGGGATCGCCTGCGCCATCGCGCTCGCGGTCCAGGGTGTACTCATCAACCTCGTCATAAAGCCGATTGTCGCAAGACCCCGCCCGTACGACGCCTGTTCCCTGCTCATCCCGCTCGTCACGCGCCTTAAGGATTACTCCTTCCCGTCGGGGCACACAGGATGTGCATTTTCCGCGGCAATTGTCATGGCAAAGATGCTCCCGAAGAAAATCGGCGTCCCGGCTGTCATCATTGCGTGCCTCCTCGGCTTCTCCAGAATGTATGTCGGCGTGCACTACCCGACTGACGTGCTTGCCGGCGCGCTGATCGGCATCGGCTCCGCGATCGTCGGGATGCTGATCACCCAGAAAATTACTGAGCGGAAGGCGCAGGCGGTTTGAAGCCGAAGGATCCTGAAAAAGGCATGAAGCACCCGGGACTTGCCTCAGCCGTTTCATCCCGGAGACAGGCAGCAAAAACCCAGCGGCTTCATCCCGGAATCGAGTAGGAGGGGGTGATTAACCCCCGTCCTCTCACACCACCGTGCGTACCGTTCGGTACACGGCGGTTTCAATAGTTGACGTGCACTGACTGGTACGCGATGGCTAAATCATAAAAGCCTGA